>Ga0207428_10000392_pt1 | contig 54780 bp, 54 predicted proteins | sample RhiMethybrSRZTD1_FD_187600 | JGI IMG/M metagenome (GOLD analysis project Ga0207428, IMG submission 187600) | Populus rhizosphere microbial communities from Tennessee, USA - Rhizosphere MetaG P. TD hybrid SRZTD1 (SPAdes) (version 3) | ecosystem: Host-associated > Plants > Roots > Rhizosphere >...
CACGGTCGCGTGCTCGAACAACTCGATGTTCTGGAACGTGCGCGCGATGCCGCGGCGGGCGATCCCGTGGGGCGCGACCTGCGTGATGTCCTCGTCCTTGAAGAGGAGGCGCCCCTGCGTGGGGTCGTAGATGCGGGAGATCAGGTTGAAGATGGTGGTCTTGCCCGCCCCGTTGGGGCCGATGATCGTGAACACCTCGCCGCGCGCGACCTCGAAGCTCACGTCATCCACGGCGCGAATGCCTCCGAAGTGCATCGCCAGGCCGTCGGCCGCGAAGAAGCTCACCGGAGCCGCTCCGAGCGCATGTAGGTCTTCTGGCGGCGGAAGGTGGCGCGCTTGTAGAGCGGGAACGTGCTGAAGAACACCTGGAGCTTTCGCCACCGCCCGTAGATGCCCAGTGGCTCGAAGAGGATGAAGAGCACCAGGATGAAGCCGAAGATCCCCGGCTCGAGCCCCGGCTGTTTCACGAAGCGATCGATGGCGAGATAGACGGCATTGCCCGCGTCCTTGCCGAACGCCGCGGCGGCCTGCCCCGCCCACTGCGGCACGTTGTCGCGCGCCTCGGAGATCAGCACCGGCAGCAGCGCCACGAACACCGCGCCGTAGAGCGCGCCGTGGAGGCTGCCCAGCCCGCCCACCACGACCATCAGGAGGAACTGGATGGAGAGCAGCACGGTGAAGATGTCGGGCGCGAGGAAGCCGATCTTGTGGGCGAAGACCGCGCCCGCCGCGCCCATGAGTCCGGCCGAGTAGGCGAAGGCCATGGTCTTGTAGCGCGCGAGGTGCACGCCCATGGACTGCGCGGCGATCTCGCTGTCGCGGATGGCCACCCAGGCGCGCCCGGTGGGCGCGCGCAGGATATTGGTGGTGAGCCACAGGGCGACCACGAGCATCGCGAGGCAGAGAAAGTAGAAGGCGGTGTCCGAGGCGAGCGAGACGCCGAAGATGACGGGCTTGTCCACCGGCCGGCCCTTGAGCCCGTGGGTCACGCCCTCCCAGCGCGCGAACACCTCCTGGATGATCAGCGCGAAGGCGAGCGTGGCGATGGTGAGATAGACGCCGGTCATGCGGAGCGCGGGGAGTCCGACCAGCACGCCCGCGGCCGCGGTGAGCAGCGCGGCCAGCACCACGGACACGACCCAGGGGAGGCCCAGGTCCTGGAGGAAGTAGACATGGGCGTAGGCGCCGATGCCCAGGAAGGCGGCGTGGCCCAGGCTCACGAGGCCCGTGTACCCCGCGAGCACCATCAGGGAGATGCCGCAGATTCCGTAGACGAAGACCAGGCTGATGTCGGTGAGGAAGGCCGGCACCGCCCACGGCAGCAGGATCACGCCCGCCAGGAGGGCCGCGTACCACCGGCGCTGGACCGGATCCCGGAAGAGTCCGAGGTCCTGATCGTAGGAGGTCTTGAAGGGAATGCGCACGCGCTCAGACCTTCTTTCGGCCCACCGTCCCGAAAATCCCCTGCGGACGGATGGCGAGCACCAGCAGCAGGATGACGTAGGCCGCCACGTCCTTGAACCCGAGCGGCAGATAGGCCCCCGAGAAGAGCTCGATGAGGCCGATGGTGATGCCGCCCACCAGCGCCCCCGGGATCGAGCCGAAGCCACCCAGCACGGCCGCGGCGAAGGCCTTGAGGCCGATGAAGCCGAGATTGATGTCGATCAGCGAGACCGGGGCGAGCAGCACCCCCGCAATCGCGGCCACCCCCGCGGAGATGGCCCAGATCAGCGAGAACATCCGCTTGACCGGGATACCCATGTAATACGCGGCGAGCTGATTCTGCGAGGCGGCCTGCATCGCCACCCCCACCTGCGAGTAGGTGAAGAAGGCGTAGAGCACCGCGCACAGGACCACGGTGCCCACGATGATCGCTAGATACTCGTGGCTCACGCTCACGCCGGCCAGACGCGTGGTCTGGGCGCTGAACGGCGTGGGCAAGGTGTAGATCTCCGAGCCCCAGGTGATCGAGGCGAAGCTTCGGAACATGGCGCCGAGGCCGATGGTGAGCATGACGACCGCGAACTGAGGCTGGCCGATGACGCGGCGGAGCACGGTGGCGTCGAGGGCGGCGCCGAAGAGCCCGACGATGGCCACGGCCAGCGCGAAGGCCACCCAGTACCCCACCCCGTACCAGACCACGAACATGTAGCAGACGAAGGCGCCCAGCATGAGCAGGTCGCCCTGGGCGAAGTTGACCAGCTCGGTGGCCTTGTAGATCAGGACGAAGCCCAGGGCCACCAGGCCGTAGATGCAGCCCACGGCGAGGCCGTTCAGGGCGAGCTGCAAAATGGTCTCCAGGCGCGGCCCCCCCGGGACAGTGGCATCACGCCCGCCGCGGCCATGCCATCGCGGCGTGACGGTAGTGGGATGCGTTATATCACAATGCCGCGGCGCCTCAGACCCGCCCGATTTCCCCCGCCCCCAGGCTGTCGCCAAGGTCGAGCCCGGCCGCACCCGCCGCGGCATAGTGGGCGGCCGCCGCCTCGACCCCGGCGCCGGCCTCGGCCTTCCACCCCTCGCGACGCAGCACCTGCTCCAGCGCGGCCAGGCAGAGCAGCACGTTCTCGCGGCGGGCCGAGTGGCCCATGGTGCCGATACGCCAGATCCGGCCCTGCAGGGGACCGAAGGCCGCGCCGATCTCGAGGTTGAAGTCCTCGATGAGCCGTCCGCGCACGCGCACGTCGTCCACGCCGTCGGGGATCGCCACCGGCGTGATGAACGGAAGGCGGCGCGCGGGTGGCTCTGCCCCGAAGAGCGTGAGGCCCATGGCGGCCAGCCCGGCGCGCAAGGCCTCCCCGTGGAGACGATGGCGGGCGAAGCGCGCGGCCAGCCCCTCGTCTTGGATCGCCTGCAGCGCCGCGCGGAGGCCGTAGACCATGGTCGTGGGTGCGGTGTGGTGGTTGAAGCGCTGGGGACTCCAGTAGCGCGCAAGCTGGATCAGGTCGAGGTAGTTGCTCTGCGGGCGCGTGCGCCGCGCGGCGAGCACGGCTTCCGCGCGGGTGTTGTAGGTGACGGGCGCCAGGCCCGAGGGACACGAGAGGCACTTCTGCGTGCCCGCGACCATCACGTCCACGCCCCAGGCGTCCGTGTCCACGGAACAGCCGCCGAGGGTGACGACCGCGTCGGCCATCAGGAGGCTATCGTGCGCGCGGGCGAGCCGCGCGATCTCCGCCAGCGGCTGCAGCACGCCGGTGGAGGTCTCCCCGTGGATCAGCGCGACCAGGCGCGTGCGCCCACCGGCCAGCGCGGCGGCGATCGCGTCCGGTTCGATGGCGCGTCCCCACTCCGCGCGCACCGGCACCACCTCGGCGCCGCAACGTTCGGCGATCTCCATCAGCAGCAGGCCGAAGCGCCCGCATTCGCCGACCACCACGCGATCGCCCGGCTCCACGAGCGAGACGATGGCCGCCTCGAGCCCCGCGCGCCCGGTCCCGGGCACGGGGAATGCGCGCGCATTCCCCGTCTGGAAGGCGAAGCGCGTGAGCGCCATCACCTCGTTCATGATCGCGGTGAAGTCCGGGTCGAACTGGCCCAGAAGCGGCGCCGCCATGGCCTGGAGGACGCGCGGATCGGCCATGGTCGGGCCCGGGCCCATCAGCACGCGTGAGGTCATGGGCGAGACTCTACTAAGATCGCCTTCCATGGGGAAGCCGCTCGGCCGGCCCACGCGGGGCAAGACCGCTCCAAATCGCCTGCGGAAGACGGATACCTTTCTGGCCGTCGCGTTCCCCGCCCTCGTGCGCCATCTGCGAGGCCTCTACGTGGATCTGGGGTATGGCGCGTATCCCGTGACCACCGCGGAGACCTGGCGGCGCCTGCGGCGTCTCGACCCGCGAGCGCGGGTGCTGGGGGTGGAGATCGATCCCGCGCGCGTGGCGGAGGCGCAGCCCCACGCGGCGCCCGGGCTCGAGTTCCGCCATGGCGGCTTCGACCTTCCCCTGCGACCGGGGGAAGCGGTGGCCGTGATCCGCGCGTTCAACGTGCTCCGGCAGTACGACGAGGCCGCGGTGGCCGGGGCCCTGGCGGCGCTGGGCGCGCGGCTGGCCGAGGGCGGCCTCCTCATCGAAGGCACGTCCGATCCGCACGGCCGCCTGGTGGCGTTCAACCTCTTTCGAAGGGCCGGCGGCCTGGAGCGCGGGGGCGTGGTGCTGGCGCCGCGCCTGGGGGCGGACTTCGCGCCGCGCGCACTCCGCGCGGTCCTGCCGAAGGCATTCATCCATCACGCGGAGCCGGCGGGAGCCATCGATCGCTTCTTCAGCGCATGGGACGCGGCGTGGCAGCGGGCGCGGGGGGGCGCGCGGACGCCGCGGCAGCGCTTCGTGGCGGCGGCGCGTGGGCTGGCCGAGCGCAGCGGCTATGCCGTCGACCGGCGGGAGGCGCTACTTCGTCGCGGCTTTCTCTGGCTCGGGGCCGACTGGCCGGAGCGGTGACTCGGCGGTCCCCTCACCCTGCCCTGTCCCCCTCTGGGGGCGAGGGTGGAAGAGGCGGAGGCGGAGCAGGTCCAACTCGGCGGTGGCCCACATGCGCAGGCCTCGGAACGTCATGCGCACCGGCGCCCAGTCCAGCGCGAAGTAGGGCTTGAGGCGCCGGCCGTGGTTGCGGCGGCCGTCCGCGCCGAATCGACGGCGCGCCAGGGCAATGGCCTTGAAGCGCCGGCTGTAGAAGCGCATGAAGCGATAGTTCAGCGACGCGCCCGGATGGCCGAGCACGGGCATCCACTGGAAGCGCTTCACGATGCGATACGCGGGAATCACGACGAAGAGGTAGTACTGCGCGGTGTCCATGAGGAACGAGGCCGACAGGAGATCCTGCTCGCCCATGTAGTAGTACTTGTCCTGGTACACAGCCTGGAAGAAGCGATGGTACGAGCGCACGAAGGCGCCATTGTGCTCGTCGATCCGCTGGTCCAGCGCCTCGCCCATCCGGTCCTTCCTGATGACCTCCGTCGTCGCCTCCACCGTGAAGGCGGCGTGGTCCAGCCCCGGCGAATAGTAGGGATCCAGGAACGCGGCGGCGTCGCCCAGGAGGGCCCAGCCCCGCCCCATGTATTGCCGGCTCACGTACGGCAGGTAGGCGTAGAAACGCAGGTCCTCGACGCGCGGCTCCGCGCCCTCGAGCAGCTCCGCGAGCGCAGGAATCGCGCGAAGGAATGCCGCGAAGTCCCGCATCCGGTCGCGGCTCTCCGACAAGCCGCAGAGTCGCGTGTCGTACACGACGCCGATGCTCGTCTCGCCGTGGCCCAGGGGGATCACCCAGATCCAGTAGCCGAAGCCCATGTAGTGATTGGTGCTGAGCCGCCGCGAGCCGAGCCCCCGATGCGCGAGCTCGCCGCCCTGCCGCGCCGCGAGGTCGTCGATGTGGCGCACGTTCTTCCACCGGCACCAGATCGCCGCGGTCGGATGCTCCACCTTCTTGTCGATCAGCCCGAGGCGCTTGCCGAGGAAGGTCGCGCGCCCGGTGGCGTCGAGCACCCAGCGGCACGCCACCGTCTCCTGCTGGCCATCCTGCTCGATGGTCACGCGCGAGTCGAAGTCGCGCAGCTCGACGTCGGCCACCCGCGCCGGGCGCATCAGTGTCGCGCCCTCGGCCGCCGCGGTGGCGAGGAGGTGCTCGTCGAGCGCGTCGCGCCGAAGCTGGAAGGACGGCACCGCGCTGCGCAGAAATCCGCCCGTCTCGGAGGCGTCGGCGTGCCCCTTCACGTGCTCGTTGCTGAACCAGTAGCGCAGGCCCTCCTTGGGGAGCTGCTCCACCTCGAGGTGATTCCATATCGCCAGGCGGCGGGTGAGGAACATCGCCGACATCTCGGTGGTCGCCTCGCCGACCTTCATGTCGAACGCGGCAGCGCGCTCGACGATGAGCACGGAGAGATCGGACTGCTCGCGCCGCAGGAGGATGGCGGCGGAGGCGCCGGCAAAAGCCCCGCCCAAGATCACGACGTCGAAGCGCCGCATCGGGGCGAGTGTCCTATGGAAGCCGCCGCGGGGGCAAGGGCCGATCCGGAACGGGGAGGCGACGTGATAGCCTCGGGGCATGAGCGAGACGGGCCGGCCGCCCGCGGCGGGGCAGTCGCCGGGCTATCAGGTCGACGTCACCGAGCGCGGGGCGGGCGGCAAGACTCTGGACCGTCGCCTCTTCATCCAGCTCCAGGTCTTCACGGGCTGCGCGGACCCGAAGCGCGTCGCGGGGGCGCTCGAGCGGAGCGGCGTGGAGGCCGTGCTGTACCGGGACCTCAATGATCCGCGTGGCATCGGCGTGCTCGCGCTGACCGAGGATCCCGTCGCCCTCGTCACGCGCGTCCGCGAGATACTGACCGCGGAGCCCTTCGACGCTCTCACGCATCGGCCCGAGCTGGCCATGGTGGGGCGCACCTACGCCTCCGGCTTCGAGGCCGATCTCGCCGAGTGGCTGCTCGAGCGGCCGCGCCGCACCGTGCTGAACCCGGCGTGGTCCTGGGCCATCTGGTATCCCCTGCGTCGCACCGGCGCGTTCGCGCGCCTCTCGCGGGAAGAGCAGGGCAAGATCCTGCACGAGCACGCGACGATCGGCCGGGCCTACGGCGAGGCCGACCACGCCCACGACATTCGCCTGGCCTGCTACGGGCTGGACACGCACGACAACGACTTCGTGATCGGGCTGGTGGGCCGGGCGCTCCATCCCCTCTCCCACCTGGTCCAGGCCATGCGGCGGACCATTCAAACCTCGGAGTACATCGAGAAGCTGGGGCCGTTCTTCGTGGGCAACGTGATCTGGCAGTCCGGGCGGCGATAAGGGCCGGCTACGGCAAGGTGATCGAGAAGCCGCCCTTGAGGTACGGGCCATCGACGTCGCGGCGGAGCACGCCGCCGCCGACGGCCTCGGTGGGATCGGGATTCATTCGCATGAAGCGATACTCGCCGAAGAGCTCCATCCGCTTCGAGACCTTCACCGCGACGCCGGCGCCCATGTCCATGCCGGACTTCTGCGCCCGGGACATGTCCTCGTAGGGCACGCCGCTGTCCCGGATGCTGCTGTCGCTCAGGAAGCTGGAGCCGAGCGAGAGATACGGGACAAGCCGTCCGATCGCGCGGCTCTCGTCGCGCGACGCCAGCGGGACGCGAAGCGTCCGCTCGCTGCCGTCGCGCACCACCGAGAGATCGAGGGGCGGCGTGGGGCTCGTGGCCGCCGCGGGCACGGGATTGAGGAACGAGAGCCCGGCGGCGTAGTCGTCGCCCGCCCAGGCCGGCCCCGCCAGGAGCGCGCCGGCGAGGAGGCCGAGCGCGGCGAAAACGGGCCCCCCGATGCCAAGCTTCATGACGCCTTCAGGCTAGCATGCCAGTCAAAGAGAAGCCGGGGCGCCCCGATGCCGGCGGCGCCCCGGGAAACCGCGCTCGCCGACGGCAGCCCGACGGCATCGCGCGGGTCGTTGTCGGTGCTAGTTGGTCTTGGCCGGCGCCGGCTTGTCGGCGGGCTTGGCCTCGGACTTCTCGGCCGGCTTGGCGGCGGCGTCGGTGGTCTTTTTGGCCTCCTTGGCTTCCTGCTTCTCGTGCCCCTTGGCCTTCGCCTTGCCCTTGCCCTCGTCCTTCTTCGCGCCCTTGTCGGCCGGCTTGTCCATCGACTTCATCTCGCCCGGCTTGTCGGCGGGCTTGGCCTCGGGCTTCGTCTCCGCCGGCTTCGTCGCCGGCGCGGGCGTCTGCGCGATGGCGGACCCGAGGGTCCACACCGAGAACGCCGCCGCCACCATGGTCGCCACGATGCGAGTCATCTTCATCGATCGCTCCTCCTGTTGAATAGCTCGTTCGACCGCGCCACGTTCGCACGTCGGCGCCAGTCGCCGCGTTCGATCCGTTCATCCGTGCTAACTGGGGCTCCGCGGGAAGAGTTCACCACTCTGAACGCCATGGCCGACACCCGCGGCGGTCGTGCGCAACTGAAGGCCTGTCAATGTGTTTTTGCCGCGGCCCCGCGGGCCGAAAAACCTGCGCACGGCCTGAATTGGAGGAATTACATGCCGTCGATGTAAGGCTTACATGCCCGTGCTATCACTGGAGCGCATGGACTACGAGGCGATCGTCGTCATCAGCTTCGGCGGGCCGGAAGGGCCCGCCGACGTGATGCCATTCCTGGAGAACGTGACTCGCGGGCGCGCGGTTCCGCGCGAGCGCCTGCTCGAGGTGGCCGCGCACTACGAGCACTTCGGCGGCGTGAGCCCGCTCAATGCGCAGACGCGCGCGCTCGTCGAGGCGCTGCGGGCCGAGCTGGCCGCGCACGGCCCCGCGCTCCCCGTCTACTGGGGCAACCGGAACTGGCGCCCGCTGCTCGCCGACACGCTGGGGCAGATGGCGGCGGACGGCGTAGGGCGCGCGCTGGCGTTCGTGACCTCGGCCTTTGCGTCGTACTCGTCGTGCCGGCAGTACCTGGAGGACATCGCGCGGGCTCGCGCCGAGGTGGGCGTGCGGGCGCCCGTCGTGGACAAGCTCCGGCTGTTCTGGAATCACCCGGGCTTCATCGAGCCCATGGCGGAGCGCGTGGAGGCGGCGCTGGCCGCGCTTCCCGCCCCGGCGCGCGCCGACGCGCATGTCGCCTTCACCGCGCACAGCGTGCCTCTCGCGATGGCGCAGACGAGCGCGTACGAGCGGCAGCTCGGGGCGGCATGCGGGCTGGTCGCGGAGCGACTCTCGTCACCGCATGCCTGGCGGCTGGTTTACCAGAGCCGGAGCGGGCCGCCCGGCGTCCCGTGGCTCGGCCCTGACATCCTCGAGCATGTGGCGGCGATCAAGGCCGCGGGCGTCGCCGACGTGGTGGTGGCCCCCATCGGCTTCGTCTCCGATCATCTCGAGGTGCGCTGGGACCTCGACGTGGAGGCGGCGGCCCGCGCGCGCGAGCTGGGCCTCGGCTTCATGCGGGCGCAGACGGTCGGCGTGCACCCGCGCTTCGTGGGAATGATCCGCGAGCTGATCCTCGAGCGCACGGCGGACGCGCCGCGCCGCGCGCTGGGCGCGGAGGGCCCGGCGCCCGATGACTGCGCGCCCGGCTGCTGCCCCGCGCCCTCCGCGCGTCCCGCGCCTACGCGCGAGGCTTGACCCAGGTCTCCGACCAGGCGAGGCAGGCGCTCGAGCCTTGCCGGTCGCCGCGCATCTCGGCCCACACACTCCCGGTGGCCGCCCGGCCGTTCATCTCGATCTGGGCGCCCCGCGCCGGGAAGAAGGTGCTGAACACCCCGATGGGGCGGTCGTTGAAGCCAGGGGGCGCGTGAAGCACGAACGGCGCGATGCAGTCGTACCAGGACAGCGTGATGCGCGCGTCGGCGGCCAGGATCGACTCCGTGGCGCTCGAGCGCGGCCCACCCGCCCGCTCGAAGGCCGCCGCCATCACGGGGATGGCGGTGTCGGCAAAGGCGGGGAACAGGAGCTTCTCGATGTTGGTCTGGAGCCATCGGGCCACCGCGATGTTGTCGCTGTAGATGCGCACTTTGTTGTCGGTGAGCGAGGACTGCAAGAAGAGCACGTGGCCCGCGCCGGCCCCACACCACAGCACCCGCCAGTGGCTCGCGCGATCGGACATGGTCTTGCCGCCGTCGGGGCTCAGCCGGATGAAAGAATTCTCACCGGTCATCATGGGCTCGTTGGGATCGACGGGAGGCATAGGTTCTCCTTTCGAAAATTGGGCAGGACCCGGGTTCCGGGAGAACATAGTGGAAATGGCGGGCCGGAGCAAGCCACGCGCGCGGTGGGGACGCCGTCTCCTCCTCGTCCTCTTCTTCGCCTTCGCCACGTGGGTGGTGTGGGAGCTGGCGACCTGGCCCGACGTGGCGCGCCTCGCCAGCGAGCGCCCCATCTCCACCGCCTTCATCGATCACTATCGCGCGCGGCAGCGGGCGCACGGCAGGCCCGACCGCGTCGCGTGGGCCTGGGTGCCCTACGCGGCGATCTCCGCCGACCTCAAGCGGGCCGTGCTCGTGTCGGAGGACGTCAACTTCTTCTCGCATCGTGGCTTCGATCTCGGCGAGGTGCAGAACGCGCTGGAGAAGGCGGTGCGTGAGGGCGAAGTCCCCCGCGGCGCCTCCACCATCACCCAGCAGGTCGCCAAGAATCTATGGCTCTCTCCCTCGCGCAGTCCGTGGCGGAAGGCCAAGGAGGCGATCCTCACGTGGCAGCTCGAGCACACGCTCGCCAAGCGGCGCATCCTCGAGCTCTATCTCAACGTGGCCGAGTTCGGTCCGGGCGTGTTCGGCGTGGGCGCAGCGAGCCAGCGCTACTTCGGCCGCCCCGCCGCCGAGCTTGGCCCCGCGGAGGCCGCGGCCCTCGCCGCGGGGCTCCCGATGCCGGGCACCTGGCATCCTGGGGTCGACACCGCGGCGTATCGGCGGCGAATCGCCGCCATCCAGAATCGGATGGACCGGGCGGCGTTCCTCGCCCGGCAGATCTGAGGCGTGCCGCGGTATCATACGCGCCATGACCCCCTTCCCCCTCGCGCTCGACGGCGTTCGCGTGATCGATCTCTCCCGCGTCATCGCGGGCCCTTGGTGCGGCGCGCTCCTCTCCGACCTCGGCGCCGACGTCGTCAAGGTCGAGGACACCGGGGCGGGCGATGAGTCGCGCACCTGGCCGCCTCACAAGGACGGCGAGGCCGCCGCCTATCTCCTCTTCAACCGCAACAAGCGGGCGATGACGCTCGACCTCAAGACGCCCGAGGGTGTCGAGGTGGTGAAGGCGCTGACGCGCACCGCCGACGTGGTGATCGAGAATTTCCGCACCGGCACCATGGAGGGCTTCGGCCTTGGATACGACGTCCTCGGCGCGGAGAACCCGCGCCTCATCTACTGCTCGGTGTCGGCCTTCGGGCGCACGGGCCCGCGCAAGGACAGCCCGGGCTACGAGGCGCTGATGCAGGCCTTCAGCGGCATCATGTCGATCACCGGCGAGCCGGGCGGCCAGCCGGTGCGGGCGGGCGTGTCGTTCCTCGACCTCTCTACCGGGATCCTGTGCGCGCTCGGGGTCTGCGCCGCGCTGCTCCAGCGCAACTTCACGGGCGTCGGTCAACGTGTGGACGGCTCGCTGCTGGAGACCGCGGTCAGCCTGCTCGCCTTCCATGCCGAGGGCTATCTGCTGACCGGCGCGCTCCCGCGGGCCCTGGGCTCCGGCCACCCGTCGCTCTCGCCCTACCGGAACTTCAAGTGCAACGACGGGCAGTGGATCTTCATCGCCGCGGCCAACGACCGATTCTGGGGCAAGCTCGCGCGCGCCCTCGGGCTCGACGCGATGGCCACCGACCCCCGCTTCGCGAAGAACCAGGACCGCGTGAAGCACCGCGCGGAGCTCGAGAGTATCTTGGAGCAGACGATCGGCGCCCGCGACCGGGAGCCGCTCTTGAAGGTTCTCGAAGAAGCGGACGTGCCCGCCACGCCCGTCAACACGGTGGATCAGGTGATGAACGATCCGCAGACGGCCGAGCGCGGCATCGTGCAGCGCGTGGCGCACCCCACGCTGGGCGAGATCCCGGTGGTGGGCACGCCGCTCCACTTCTCACGGATGAGCCCGGGCGTGCGCCGGGCCGCCCCGCTGCGCGGCCAGCACACCGACGAGATCCTCGCGGAGGTTGGCTACTCGCCCACGCGGATCCAGGCCCTGCGGGACAAGAAAGTCGTGCTCTAGCGGCGGGCCCACTCGCCGAGGAGGTTTCCATGCTGGGATTCAAGAGGAAGACCATGGTGAAGCCCGAGGAGGCCCTGCCTGGCCGCGCGGAGCGCATGCCGGTACCGGCCAAGCATTTCGTGAACGGCGCGCCGCTCGAGCCGCCCTTCCCCGCAGGGCTCGAGCAGGCGGTGTTCGGGCTCGGCTGCTTCTGGGGCGCCGAGAAGCTCTTCTGGCTGACGCCGGGCGTCTACACGACGGCCGCGGGCTATGCCGGCGGCGTGACCCCGAACCCCACCTACGAGGAAGTCTGCTCGGGGCTCACCGGGCATTCGGAGGTCGTGCTCGTGGTCTTCGATCCCAAGGTGGTGTCGTACGACGCCCTTCTGCGCGTGTTCTGGGAAGGGCACGATCCCACCCAGGGTATGCGGCAGGGCAATGACGTCGGCACGCAGTATCGCTCGGCCGTGTACACCTACGGCGACGCCCAGCAGCGCGCGGCCGAGGCCTCGCGTGACACGTACACCAAGGCGCTGGGCAAGGCCGGCTACGGCGCCATCACCACGGAGATCCGCCCGGCCCCGCCCTTCTACTACGCCGAGGACTATCACCAGCAGTACCTCGCCAAAAATCCTTGGGGGTATTGCGGGATTGGGGGGACGGGCGTCGCCTGTCCGGCGGGGGTCGCCGCCGCCCGTTGACGCGGCGCCTAGCGCGTGATCGCGCGGGACGGACCGTCGGGGGCCGGCGGCTCGGCGGAGATCGAGAAGGCGACCTTCAGGCCGTCCCGGTACTCGTAAGACGCCCGGACGCGCGCGCCCGGCGGCAAGTCCTTGAGCTCCACCGGCGTGCCGTTGACGTCGATCCGCGTCTTCGGCGTCACCTGGAGCGTGGCGCCGAACATGCCCAGCAGGTCCGAGCTGAGCTCCACCTTGGAGTCCGAGACGTCCACCCGGCGGAGCGTGGCGTCCTCGATTTCGATGCGGAGCGGGCCGTGAGAGGATCCCGCATCCGCACCCCAGCCCGTGAGGTGGCGAATCACCCGATAGCCACCATAGCCGACAGCGGCTGTGAACACGCCGAGCATCACGAGGGCGACCAGCGGCCCCCGAAGGCGCCCAATCATCGACGCGCCCTCACGCCGCGAGGCTCAGGATATGGGGACGGGGCCCCCGGTCGTCACGCTTGGCCCGCTCCGCCACGGGGCGCTGGAGGGCGTCGACCAAGCGGCCGATCACCAGGGCTGTCAGGAGGATGACGATCCCAAGTTGAATGAGTACCGAGGTGTCGGCCATACCCCGTGCGTAGGGGACGGCCTCTCCGGGCAAAGAGAACAAAATGTGGGTCATGGCGTTCCTCCGGGGGGAACGGCGTCGTACGGAGCATCCGACGTGCCAGCCGAAACGGGCCCTGCACGGGCCGAGGAACGCGAGGCAAGCCCCCGGTCTCCCGGCGCAACCGTCCTGCCGGGGAGAGGGTCGCGTGTGGCCCAGTCACATGGGCCGCTCGGGACGAACTTACGCAACATGTACGCTTTACTCGGCAGCCTCAGTTGCCCATGACGAGGCCACCGTCGATGTTAATGGCCTGCCCCGTCAAATAATCCGAGTCGGGTCCGGCCAGATAGAGCACCAGGCCCGCGACGTCCTCAGCGGTCTCGGGCCTACCCAGGGGAATGCCGGCCGTGCGTCGCTTCCAGGCCGCGCCCGCCGGGAGGCCCTCGATGGCCCCCATCTCGCGGTCGATCTGTTGCCACATGGCCGTGTCCACCGCGCCCGGACATACGCAGTTCACGGTCACGCGCCGGGGCGCGAAGGCCTGGGCGGCCGTGCGCGTGATGCTGACCACGCCCGCCTTGGATGCCGCGTAGGGCCCAACCAGGGGCCCCGCGCCGCGGTAGGCGGCGATGGAGGCCGTCTGGATGATCTTGCCGCGCAGCTCGGAGCCCTCCATCGGCGGCTGCTCGATCATTCGACGCGCGGCCTCCTGCAGGACGAAGAAGACCGCCCGCAGGTTGACGTCGAGCACGCGATCCCACTCTCCCGGCGTGACCTCGAGGAGCGGCTGCACCCGGATCACGCCCGCATTGTTGAACAGCACGTCGAGTCGCCCCCAGCGCTGGTAGACCGCGCTCACCATGGCCTCGATGTCCGCCGCCTGCGTGACGTCGACGCGCACCCCCACCTGGCCGAGTTCGGCCGCCAGCTTCTTCACGCCGTCGCCGTCGATGTCCGCGAGGACCAGGCGGGCCCCGGCCCCGGCGAGGCGGCGGGCGGTGGCGGCGCCGATGCCGCGGGCGGCACCGGTGATGAGCACGGTACGGTCGGCCAGGGGGTGGTTCGGCTCGCGGGATGGGGTAGGCATGCCACTAACCTCGATGATATGCTCGGTTACGAATAGTGCCCCGAGATGCCGGGGGCAAGCCCAGAGCGGGGAGGTTCCATGTCGACTCAGTTCCTCTATAAGCTGCCCGTCGAGCAAACTCAGTGGAAATTCGAGGGGCAGACCACCACCTCGTTCACCTGGGAGTACGAAGACGGTGGGGCCGACCTCCTCCGTCTGTATGCCAAGGGCAAGAAGCAGCAGTGGGACGCGGCGGAGCGGCTCGACTGGTCGCTGCCCGTCGATCCCGACAATCCGATGGGGCTCGACGATCGGACCATCGCGATCTACAACACGCCCCTCTGGAACGGGCTCGCCGACAAGGACAAGGCGCACGTGCGGCGCAATCTCCAGGCCCACACGCTCTCTCAGTTCATGCACGGGGAGCAGGGCGCGCTCATCGCGACGTCCAAGATCGTGCAAACCGTGCCCGGCGTCCCCGCGAAGTTCTACGCCGCGACGCAGGTGATGGACGAGGCCCGCCACGTCGAAGCCTATGCACGGCTGCTCCACGAGAAGGTCAAGCTCGCGTACCCGATCACCCGGACTCTCGGCCTGCTGCTCGAGAGCACCATCTCGGACCGCCGCTGGGACATGACCTATCTCGGCATGCAGGTGCTGATCGAAGGCCTGGCCCTCGCCGCCTTCCAGCGCATCCGCGACACCTCCTCCAACACGCTGGCTGCCGGTGTCAACGCCTACGTGATGCAGGACGAGGCCCGGCACGTGGCGTTCGGCCGCCTCGCCCTCCGCGACTACTACCCGCAGCTCTCCGACGCGGAACGCGACGAGCGCGAGGAGTTCGTGGTGGAGGCCTGCTACCACATGCGCGATCGCTTCAATCAGGGCGAGGTGTGGGAAAACCTCGGCCTGCCCGTCAAGGAGTGCGTCGAGGCAGTGGAGAAGTCCGAGTACATGAAGCTGTTCCGGACCCGGCTCTTCTCCCGAATCGTCCCCACCGTGAAGGACATCGGGCTCTGGGGGCCGCGGGTGCGGAAGGCCTACGAGGACATGGGGGTGATGGAGTTCGCCACCGTGGACGCCCAGGCCATGCTCGACAACGACGGGCGCGTGGCGGAGGAGTTCGACGCCAAGATGTTCGTCGACAAGACGCTCAACGGCCGTTAGCCGCGTCCCGCCGCGCCCCGAGAGGTGCCGGGCCGCACCTGACCCTTGCCCGCGCCCGCCGCCCGTGATAGGTAGCGTAGCGACATCGCTGCCCATTCGCACCGGACCCTCACAAGGAGGACGGGATGCGCGCCGACTCACCGAGCGACCGGCCGGACCGTAGGCAGTTCCTGCGCACCGCGGGCCTCGCGGGCATCCTCGCCGCCCGGCGCGCCCCCGCCTTTGCCCAGGGCGCCTCGCTCCACATCCTGCAGTGGTCGCACTTCGTCCCCGCCGCCGACACGCTGTTCGACGCGCAGGCGCAGGAGTTCGGCAAGCAGGCGGGCGCGACGATCCGCATCGAGCGCATCAATCAAAACGACATTCAGGCGCGCGTGACCGCCTCGGTCCAGAGTGGCGCAGGCGCGGACATCATCACCATCGCCAACAATCACGCGCTGCTGTACGACAATGCCCTCGTCGACGTGTCCGACATCGCCGAGGAAGTGGGCGGCAAGCAGGGCGGCTGGTCCGACTACGCGCGGGTGAACTGCGTGGCGGGCGGCCGCTGGGTGGCGCTGCCGTACTTCATCATCTCCTGGGCGGTGACCTACCGGGAAGATTGGCTTCACGCGGAGGGCCTGCGTTACCCGCAGACCTGGGACGAGTTCCGCGCCGCCGGCAAGAAGATGAAGGCCAAGGGCAAGCCCTTCGGCCAGGCCTTCGGGCACAGCATCAACGACCCGAACAACTGGTGCTACCCGCTCGTGTGGATGTGGGGCGGGATGGAAGTCGAGAGCGACGGGCGCAGGGTCGTCCTCAACCGCAAGGCCACGGTGGACGCGGTGAAGTGGAACAACGTGCTGTGGAAGGAGTGCTTCGACGAGGGCGGGCTGGCATGGGACGACAGCAACAACAACCGCGCCTTCCTCTCGCAGGAGATCTCGCTCACCGGCAACGCCCCCAGCATCTACGTGGCCGCCCGCGGAAAGTTCCCCGACGTCTACAAGGGCACCAACCACGGCCACTATCCCCCCGGACCGGCCGGCCGCTTCTACTGGCTCCCCGCGTGGAACAGCGTCGTCATGAAGTACAGCAAGAGCCAGAAACTCGCCAAGGACTTCATCCGTTACTACATGGAGCGAGCGCAGTACGACAGATACTTCGAGGTCATGGATACCTTCGGCATCCCCGGCACGCGCGGCTACAAGGACCACCCGCTCTGGAAGAAGGATCCCAAGACCGCGGTGTTCCCGGAGACGCTACAGTACGCGCGCCAGGTCGGGCACGCCGGGCCGCCGGGCCGCAAGGCCACGGAGGCCCTGTCCAAGTACATCCTCGTCGACATGTTCGCGAAGAGCATCCAGGGACTGGCCCCCGAGGACGCCGTGAAGTGGGCCGAGACGGAGCTGAAGAAGATCTACGAGGCCTGACAACGTCCGGACTTTCGCTCAAGGAGAGATGCCCATGCGCGATTCCAGTCACGTTCCGGCTCGCCCCCGTGCTTCCGTGTCCCGCCGGCGCTTCCTCGCCGGCGCCGCCGCGGTGCCCGCCCTTGCCGGGCTCGAGGGCATCTTCGCCGCCCGGCGCGCCCCCGCCTTCGCCCAGGGCACCAAGCTGCACATCGTGCGCTGGGTGGACTTCATCCCCGAGGCCGACGTCGAGCTGAAGCGCCAAGCTCCCGAGGCCAGCAAGGCCCTCGGCGCGGAGGTGCAGTTCGAGTTCATCAACGCCAACGACCTCCAGCCCCGCATCACCGCCGCGATCCAGTCCGGCGCGGGCGCCGATCTCTTCCAGATGCTCTACAACTGGGCGCACCTCTACGCCAATGCGCTCGTGGACGTCTCCGACGTGGCCGAGCCGATCGGCAAGGCGCAGGGTGGCTTCTACGACGTGTTCGCCGCCGCCAACAAGGTGAACGGGCGCTGGCTCGCCATGCCCCACGGCATCGGCGGCAACGCCGTCGCCTACCGGCGGTCGTGGCACGCCGAGATCGGCGTGACCGAGTTCCCGAAGACCATGGAGGCCTGGCGCGACGTGGGGAAGAAGCTCAAGGCCAAGGGCAAGCCGGTCGGGCAAGCGCTGGGCCACAGCTTTGGCGATCCGCCCACGTTCGCGTATCCCCTGCTCTGGAGCTTCGGCGGGGCCGAGACCGACGCCAGCGGCAAGAAGGTCGTGATCAACTCGAAGAATACGGTGGAGTCGCTGAAGTTCATGCAGGCCTTCTGGAAGGACTGCTGCGACGAGGGCGGGCTGGCCTGGGACGACACCAACAACAACCGCGCGTTCCACGCCGGCGAGATCGCGGCCACGCTGAACGGCGCCTCGATCTACATCGTGGCCAAGCGGCAGAAGGAGAAGATCAAGGACGACAAGGGCGAGCCCCTCTATCTCGACATCGAGCATGCGGCGCCGCTCCCCGGCGGCCCCGCCGGACAGGCCGCGCTCTATGTGCCTTTCCAGCACGCGCTCATGAAGTACTCGAAGAATCAGAAGCTGGCCAAGGACTTCCTCCGCTGGCTGCATCAGAAGGAAAACTACGGCAAGTGGTTCGAGGTCAACGAAGGCTACTCGGTGGGCGCGGCCACCGCGTGGGAGGAGCACCCCATGTGGTCCCGCGTGGACAAGCCCCTCCAGATCTTCCGCCGCGCCGCCCGCCAGGGCCGGATGATCGGCTATCAGGGTCCGGCCACCGCGAAGGCCACCGAGTCCTACTCGAAGTACATCGTCGTCGACATGTACGCCAAGGCCGCCCAGGGCATGAAGGCCGAGGACGCGGCGAAGTGGGCCGAGTCCGAGCTCAAGAAGATCTACGAGGCGTGAGCCGGCGACCCGCGGGGGAGGAGCGCATGACGCATTGGATGACGCGCGCGCCGCTTCGCGCGCTCGCCGTCGCGGTCGCGCTGGCCGCGGGGATCGCCCCGCGGCCGGCGCCGGCCCAGCCCGTGCAGATCACCATCGTCCAGCCCGCGGAGGCGACGACGATGGATCCCGGGCGCAGCACCCAGGTCCTGACCGTCAACTACTTCTACAACCTCTACGACTCGCTCACCCGCTGGGATTCGGCGCTCGCGCTCCAGCCGGGTCTGGCCACGTCGTGGCGGGCGCTCAACGACACCACGTGGGAATTCACCCTCCGACCCGGCGTGAAGTTTCACGATGGCGCTCCGCTCACCGCCGACGACGTCAAGGCCACGCTCGAGCGCAATCTGATCCCGGGGCGCACCGGGGTCACCGCCGGGTTCGCCACCATCGAGGCGGTACAGGTCCCCACCCCCGGCGTGGTGCGCATCGTCACCAAGAAGCCCGATCCCCTGCTCCCCGTCCGCATGGCCCAGATGGGCTCGCAGATCATTCCCGCGCGCCTCACCACCGAGGATGGGGCGAAGGATCTCGCGCGCCGCCCGGTGGGCACCGGCGCCTATCGCTTCGTCGAGTGGGTGAAGGACGAGCGATTGGTCATGGAGGCCAACCGGGACTGGTGGGGCTGGGAAGGCCGCAAGCCAAGCGTAGATCGCGTCGTCTGGAAGCCGATCCCCGAAGACTTCCCGCGCCTCGTCGCGCTGGACAGGGGCGAGGCCGACATCGTGACGAACGTGCCGCCGGACCGCATCAAGGCCATCGCGGACGGCAAGACTACCCGCATCGTCAGCGTCCCGTCGTCCCGCACCGCGGCATGCGCCATCAATGCCAGCGGAGGGCCTCTCGCCGACAAGCGCGTGCGCCAGGCGTTGCACTACGCCCTGGACATGAACGCGATCATCAAGGGGATCTACGCGGGCTACGGCAAGGCGTACTCGGGCGGCGTGGCGGACACGGACTTCGGCTTCAACCCGACGCTCAAGCCCTATCCCTACGACCTCGCGCGCGCGAAGACGCTGCTCACCGAGGCCGGCTACTCGAGCGGCGTGGACGTCACGCTTCACGCCGGCATGGGCACCATGGTCAACGACAAGCAGCTCATCGAGGTGATCGCGGACATGTGGGCCAAGGCCGGCATCCGCGCCAAGATCGCCATGATGGAGATGGGCGCGCGGCAGAAGATGGTCAACGACCGCGCCCTGCCGGTCGGCGGGCTGCTTCTCATCAACCCGCAGTCCACCCTGCTCGACGCCGATGGCAGCGTGTGGCGGCTCCTGCATCCCACCGGGCTCAACGGCAAGTACTGGGCGGGCAGCCAGCCCGGGCACCGCTTCCACGACCTGATGGAGCAGGCCCGCTATTCGCTGGACCCCGCCAAGCGCAAGCAGCTCTATCTGGAGGCCACCCAGATCCTGCACGACGAGAAGCCCTGGCTCGATCTCTTCCAGGAGGTCATCGTCTACGGCACGAGCCAGCGGGTGAGCTTCAAGCCGCGGGCCGACTACCGGCTCATCGCGGCCGAGATGCAGGTCACGCGCTAGCCATGGCCGTCCGCGTGCCCCTCATGGAGACGGGCCGCCTGCGGGCCCGGGTCGACGAGCTGCGCGCCCGGAAGGGCCCGCCACCGTGGTCCGACTGCCTCGTGCTGACGGACGACATCCAGGCATTCATCATCTGCCATCCGCCGGGGCAGCCGAACGATACGCACTATCACCTGCACGACGAGTGGTGGGTGGTGCTGGCCGGCGAGATCGACTGGTACATCGAGGACGAGCCCAAGCCCATTCGCGGCCGGGCGGGCGATTTCGTCTTCGGCCCGAAGAACCGCTGGCATCACCTCGAGCCGGTGGGCGCTGAGCCGACCATCCGCATCGCAATCAACGCCCGCGGCGAGTTCCACCGTTACGATCGACCCGGCTGTAAGGCCCTGCCCGCGTCCTAGGGCGTGACCACCGTCACATAGGGTGCGGCCGGCGTCTCGCCGGCGCGCACGTCGCGCGGGACGGAGAAGCGCACCGCGGGCACGGTCTTCAGATACGCCGCGATGGCCCGCGCGTCGGCCTCGGTGAGCACGGCGTACGACGGCCACGGCATCACCGGGATCAACACGCGCCCGTCGCGGCTCTGCCCCTGGCGTACCGCGCGCGCGATGTCGTCCTCGCTCCAGCGGCCGAGGCCCGTCTCGACGTCCGGGGTGAGGTTCTTCGGATACACCACGCCGCCGCCCGGCAGCGCGAAGCCAATGGCCGAGCCCGCGAGGTGCCGATCGAAATCCGGCTGCCCCGCGAGCGCGCCCGGCGTGTGGCAGCCCGCGCAATCCATGATCGTGGTGAGGTACTGACCGCGCGCGACCGCGGCGGAGGCGCCGCGCGAGGCGGCGCCGGCATCCAGGGACTGCGTCGCGAGCATGCCGGTCCCGACCAACAGGGCGAGGGCGAGCGCAAGCACCGCCGCCTTCCAGCTCCTGATTCTCACGTGGATGCTCCTTTCCCGTGGATGTACGTGAGAGGGGAGCAAGGGCGATGCCAGGGTGTCCGAACACGAAAATCGGTGCGTTGCGCGCGCGCGGCACGAAGCCGCGAGGGCGAAGCGCCCGATGCGAGGCGTGCGCACGGCGTACCGCCCGTCCCCGCGGTCCCCGGGCTTGCCGGGCGCGACGCATGCGGGCTATGCTCGCCGGGACGTCGACGGCGATCGTGGCATGCGCGCGGCGCCCGTCGCGGCTTGGCCTGGCCCATCGGGGGAGGAGGCTCTCATGACTGGCACTACGCGCGGACGTACCCTTGCCGCCCTCGCCGGCGTCACGTTCGTCACGCTCGCGCTCAGCGGCTGCACCGCCTTCTACTGGTCCAAGCCCGGCACCACACAGGAGCAGTTCACGATGGACAATCAGGACTGCGCGAAGCAGGCCATGCCCACCCCCGCGGCCGTCAACCAGGGCGTGATGGTGCAGGACGTGTATCGGGGCTGCCTGGTCCAGCGAGGCTACGTCCGGTCCAAGCAGTACAAGCCGGTCGGCCCGGAATTCTTTCGCGGGATCGAGTAGTCGCGCGCTAGTCCCGCCCGCGGATCGCCTTCAGCACCAGGCGTGCGGGGGCGCCTGGGAAGGGCCAGCCGGGAATCCAGGCGGAGAAGCGCCCGGCGGGACCACCCGCCACCACGATGTGGATGTTCGCCGCCTCGCGGAACTTCGGGACGGCGGCGCCGTTGACGCGCGCCCGCGTCTCCTCCCACAGAAACGTCCGCACCTGGGCCTTGGTCCAGCCGTCGCCCGCAATGGTCCGGGCATGCTCGGGTGAGATCACGAGCAGGGTGTCGGTGAGCCCGGCGTGCCCGTCGCTCGCGATCACCGCGCCGCTACGGGCGATGGTCGCGAGCACCTCGCGCGCGGAGCGGTGCTGGGTGTCGGCGACGACCTGGAGGGCCTCCGCCGCCATCACGGCCACCGTGCTTTCCGCGGGCGCGAACCCATGCTCGACGTGCAGCGGCTCCCACGGGCTCGCCTCCTCGTTCTCGCCGATGCAGTAGGAGTAGCGGCCCGGCTGGGAGAACGTCGACATGCTGATCACCCCCGGCGCGGCGCCCCCGATGTTCAGCCAGCAGAGGCGCACCGCCCGCCCGATGGTAGCGTTCGCGCGCCAGCCCGGGCCGAAGGCCCCCGCCCCCGAGTTCACGTCGAGGGCCTGCCGCACGGGCCCGTTGAGGATGAGGAGCGGCGCGACTGCGTCGGTCGTGCCGGACACCCCCACCAGGGAGAAGTCGGGGTCGCAGATCGCCTCGACGCCCGCGATGACCGCGGGCAGGTACTCGGGCCGGCACCCCGCCATGACGGCGTTGACCGCGATGCGCTCCACGGTGGCCCGTCCGAGCCGCGGCGCGATCAGCCCGATCAGCGTGTCCCTGAGCCGGCCGCTGGCCTCCACCGCGGCCCGTACGCGCGCCACCGTGGGCGGCACCACGGGCAGGCCATCGGTGACGCCCCGGGCATACAGCGCCTCGACGGGATCGAGCCCCTCACTCACCGGACCACCATCCCCGGCCACCCCGGGACCGTCAAGAGCCGTTATTTCACGGCCCCTATGGGGGTCCCGTAGGCGGCGCCGAGGGTAAGTGAATTCTCACGGGGGGCTCATCCGTCTCTTAGCTGCGTTCGGTAGAGTGCGTGTGTCGTCAGAGCGATCGTCGAACCGCGCACAGGAGGATTCCATGAACCGCTATCTTCGCCACTCCCGCTGGGCATGGCCCGCCGCCGGCCTCGTCGGCCTGGCTCTGGTCCTTGTCATGCTCGTCGCCCCGCCAGGCTGGAGCCGCTCGCCCGCTCCGGTCTGGAACGACCAGGCCGTCTCGGTCACGCCCCTTACCACGCCGGCGCCCAACTGGGTCGAGCTGGCCAAAGCCGTCAAACCCGCCGTCGTCAATGTCACCGGCCGCCAGGACGGGGGTCGGAGCGCCGGATCGGGCTTCGTGATCAACCGCGAGGGCTACATCGTCACGAACAGCCACGTCGTCGAGAACGCCAACACGATCGTGGTCAAGCTCTCCGATGGGCGTGAGCTGCCCGCCACCATCGTCGGACGCGATCCCAAGACCGACATCGCGCTCCTCAAGGTGGACGCCAAGGACCTGCCGGTGATCGGGCTCGGCGATTCGTCGGCGCTCCAGGTCGGCGAGCCGGTGATGGCCATCGGCAATCCGTTCGGCCTCGAGCAAACCGTCACCACCGGTATCGTCAGCGCCACCGGGCGGGTGCTCGGCGCGGGGCCCTATGACGACTTCGTGCAGACCGACGCGTCGGTCAATCCCGGCAACAGCGGGGGGCCGCTCATCAACGCCCGCGGCCAGGTCGTGGGGATCAACTCGATCATCTTCAGCCGCACCGGCGGCTCGGTCGGCATCGGCTTCGCGATACCCGTGAACCTGGCCAAGAGCGTGTTCACGCAGCTCGCGGAGAAGGGGCACGTGGAGCGGGGCTGGCTCGGCGTCACGATCCAGGAGCTCACGCCCGCGCTCGTGAAGAGCCTCAACCTGTCCGACGCCCACGGCGCGCTCGTCGCCGAAGTCGCGCCCGACTCTCCCGCCGCCAAGGCGGGCGTCAAGCAGGGCGACGTGATCGTCGGGGTCGCGGGGCATCCCGTGACCCGCTCGTCGGACCTGCCCGCGGTCATCGCCAACATCGAGCCCGGGCACCCCGTCGCGCTGTCGGTGCTGCGCGACGGCAAGACCATGACCCTCAATCCCACCATTGCGCGCCTCCAAGACAAGGACGAGACCCAGACGGCGCGGGCCGACAAGCACGGCCCGCTGGGCCTGGTCGTGGGCCCGCTCACTCCGGACATCGCCGACGAGCTCTCGCTGCCCAAGAGCCTGCACGGCGTCGTGGTGCGGGAAGTCCGTGACGGGAGTCCCGCCGCGGAGGCGGGCATTCAGGCGGCGGACGTGATCGTGCAGGTCGATCGCAAGCCCGTAGGCAACATGGACGAGCTGCGCCGGGCGCTGGACACGCACGCCAAGGGCACGCCGCTGCTGTTCCTCATCCGGCGTGACAATGCCGAGCGCTACGTGACCATCGCCGCGTAGCGACTCGTTCGCGGACCCGATGGCCGCGGGCACGCCCCGCGCGCCATCGGGTCTCCCTCGACGTCTCGGCCCGGTGATCGAGCCGGGCGCCCTGGCTGCCGCTCGGGCACGCTGTCCGAGCTTTCCGCCGCCCCTGCCTTCAAACGCCGCGGAAACGCGGGAATCCTCCGCTGGCATCGATAGTGCAGCGGTCGACCGCGTGTCTCCCGTCCGACTCTGCGCCCGCGTGCTGTTGCTCCTGCGTCGGCGGCCGCGTTTTTCCGTCGCCCTCGTCGCCCTCGTGGTCGCGCTCACCGCGTTCACCGGCGCCGCCATTGGGCTCCTCGCGTGGCGGGAGCAGCGTGCCCAGTCCCGCGCGCTCGCCGACGCGGCGATGACCCAGGCGGCTCGGCTCGTGGCGACCCACACCGCGCGCTTCCTGCAGGCCGCCGAGTCATCCGCGCGGCTGGGCCCCGCCGTCGTGGCGGAGGGGCGGCTCGATCCCCACGACTTCCACGCCGTGGAGGCCTTCGTGCTCGGCGTGCTGCGCGCGCATCCCGAGCTGACCTGGGTGAGCTACGGCGACCGCGACGATCGCTTCGTCGGGGCGCGGCGCGCCGCCAACGGCGAGCTCTACATCAACACGAGCTTCCCGGTGGGCGAGCGCCTCGAGCGGATCCGCTTGGAGGAAGACCAGCTCCTTCCCAACGGCCTCCGCGTGCCCTTCCGGCGGGCGGAAGATCACGGATACCGCCCCAGCCGCCGGCCCTTTTTCCGCCTGGCCGCGGCCAACCGTGACCTCACGTGGACCGAGCCCTACGAGTTCTACTCGAGCGGGGGACCCGGGCTCACGTGCGCGATGCCGCTCCTCGACGCGGCGGGCGCGGTGCAGGGCGTGTTCACTGTCGACTTCTCGCTGGCCCGGCTCGCCGAGTTCCTCGACGAGGTGGAGGTGTCGCCCCGTGGGCGCATCCTGATCGCCGCGCGCGACGGGCACCCGCTCGTGGAGCAGCGGCGGCGCGGCGCGCAGGGAGCGCCTGCCATTCCCGCCGCCGCGCTGGCCCAGGTGCCTCTGGAGCGCGATACGCGGTCGAGCGTCGAGTTCCAGCACAACGGCGAGCGCTACTTGGCCCGTGCGGTGCCCTTGCCCGCCGGCGGTCTCGGCTGGCGCGCGGAGGTGGTCGTCCCCGCGCGCGACTACACCGCGCGGGTGGACGCGCAGGGCCGTCGGGCCCTGGTACTGGGCGCCCTCGCCGTCCTCGTCGCGCTCGGCTGCGGCGTCGCGACTGCGAGGTGGATGGCGCGTCCGCTCCAGGATCTCGCCAACCTCGCCCTGCGTATCCGGCAGGGCAACCTGGATGCGGTGGTGCGGCCGCGCAGCCACGACGAGATCGGCGTCCTCACGCGCTCGATGGGCGAGATGGTGCGGGCGCTTCGGGACCGCGAATTCGTCCGCCAGACGCTGGGCCGCTACGTGAGCCCCGAGCTGGCGGAGCGCGTGCTCCGCGACCCGGACGCGGTGCGGCTCGGGGGCGAGCTGCGCGAGGTCACCATCTTGATGTCCGATCTGCGCGGCTTCTCCGAGCTGTCCGAGCGGCTGGGCCCCGAGGCGATGATCGACATCCTCAACCGCTATCTCGCCACGATGACGCAGGTCATCCAGGCCCACGGCGGGATGATCAACGAGTTCATCGGCGACGCGATTCTCGTCCTGTTCGGCGCGCCGTTCCAGCACAGGGACGACTGCGAGCGAGCGGTGCGCTGCGCGTGGGACATGCAGTGCGCGATGGCGGCGCTGAATGTCGAGAACCGGCGCCTGGGCCTGCCCGAGCTGGCCATGGGGATCGGCATCCACGTGGGGCCGGTGGTCGCGGGCAACATCGGCAGCCGCGACCGCGTGAAATACGGCGTGGTGGGCTCGCCCGTCAACCTCGCCGCCCGGATCCAGGCGCTCGCCTTCGGCGGCGAGGTGCTCCTCTCCGAGTCGGTGGTGGAGCGGTCGGGGCACGTGCGGGTGGGCGCCCCGCGCCGCGTCCGCGCCAAGGGCTTCGCGAGCCTCGTCACCGTCCATCCCCTCGAAGGGCTGGACGGCGGGGGCCACGCAACCCCACTCGCGAGCTAGCGCGGGCTAGCGTGCGCCGCTCAGCCGAGCCCCGTGTCGTCCTTGCCGGCGATCATGGGGTAGATCTGCATCCCGCTGGGTGCGCCGAGCCGCGCCCATGTCATAATGCGCGCGATGATCCAGAAAATTCGGGGTGTCGGCGCCGCCTGACGGTCGGCGCACCACAACACGACCGTGCCCTCGGTTCCGCTTCGACGCCGGCTCTTCCTTCTCGCCGCGGGGGCCATCGTGCCGCTCGCCCTCGTCTCTGGTATCGGGCTCTATCTGCTCACCATGCAGCAGCGTGTGCAGGTCGAGCGGGTTAGCCTGGAGTTCACGCGAGCGGTAGCCACCGCGGTGGACGCCGAGCTCCGGAGCTCGATCTCGGTCCTCGAGGCCTTCGCCACGACCCTGACGCTCGAGGGCAAGGAGCGCGCGACCTTCCACGAACAGGCGCGCCGCGTGCTGGGGACGCAGCCCACCTGGGCGGGCATGAGCCTTACCGATCCCGCGGGCACGCGCGTGGCGGACACGCGCTACCCGCCGGGGGCCGACCTTCCTGCGATCGCCGAGCGCGAGAGCCTCGACCGCGTGGTGCGCACCCGCACGCCCGCCATCGGCAGCTTGGCGCGCAGCGCGCGCGGCCCGTTCCTCTTCGCGGTGCGCGTGCCCGTGCTCCGCGGCGACGCGCTCCAGTACGTGCTGTCCGCCTCGGTGCGGCCCGAGGAGATCCGCGACGTGGTCACGCGCCAGCAGGTGCCTCGGGACTGGGTCGTCTCGATCTTCGATCAGCGCGGTCAGCGGGTGGCCCGCTCGCGCGCGCACGAGGAGAGCCTGGGCGGCCCGGCCTCGCCGAGCCTGCAGGCGCTGCTCGCCCTCGACATCACGGAAGGCAGCGGCCCCACCTACACGCTCGAGGGTGAGCGCATCTACACGCCCTACGTCCGGCTCGCGCCAAGCGGCTGGACGGCCGCCCTCGGCCTGCCCGCGACGGTGGTGGAGGGCGCGGTATACCGCTCGCTCGCGTTCTACGGCGGCGGGCTGCTGCTGTCGCTCGGCCTCGGCACCCTCGCCGCGCTCGTCGTCGCGCGCAGCATCAACCGCCCCATCGCCGACCTGCGGGGCGCCGCGCAGGCGCTCGGACGGGGCGAGGGGATGCCGCCGCCCGTCACCACCATCCAGGAGATCCGCGATGTGGCGGAAGCGCTGGTCACCGCCGCCGCGGAGCGCCGGCACGCGGAGGTCCAGGAGCGCCTGGCCCGGGAAACCGCGGAGGCGGCGGACCGTGCCAAGGAGCAGTTCCTCGCCGTGCTGTCGCACGAGCTGCGCACGCCGCTCAACGCGGTCTACGGCTGGGCGCGCATGCTCCAGGCGGGCCAGCTCGATGGCGACGACGCCACCCGCGCGGTCGAGGCCATTGTGCGGAATGCCGACATGCAGGTGCAGCTCATCGACGATCTCCTCGACGTCTCCCGCATCGTCAGCGGCAAGATGCGGCTGGACGTGCGCGCGGTGGACCTCGCCGCGGTGCTCCAGGATGCGCTGGACGCCGTGCGGCCCGCCGCCGAAGCGAAGGCAATCCGGGTGCAGCGGGTGTTGGACCCGCGCGCGGGGCCGGTGATGGGCGATCCCGCGCGGCTCCAGCAGGTGCTGTGGAACCTCCTCATGAACGCGGTGAAGTTCACGCCGAAGGGCGGGCGCGTGCAGGTGCATCTGCAGCGGGTGAACTCGCATGTCGAGATCATGGTGAGCGACACCGGCCAGGGGATCGCCTCCGAGGTGCTGCCGTACGTGTTCGACCGCTTCCGCCAGTCGGACAGCTCGAGCACCCGGGCTCACGGCGGCCTGGGCCTGGGACTGGCGCTCGTGAAGCACCTCGTGGAGCTTCACGGGGGCAGCGTGCTCGCCCGGAGCGCGGGGGAGGGCATGGGCGCGACCTTCGTGGTGAGCTTGCCCCTCTCGATCGCCGAGCTGCCCGAGCATCGGGCGCCGCGCGTGCACCCGAGTGCCCTCTCGGCGGCGCCCCTGCCCGGGATCGTCCGGCTCGACGGGCTCCGCGTTCTCGTCGTCGACGACGATCCCGAGGCGGTGGCCCTCGGCCTCGCCATCCTCACCGGCGCGGGGGCCGAGGTCCGCTCGTGCCTCGCCGCGCCCGACGCCCTCACGGTGCTCCGCCAGTGGCGGCCCGACGTGCTCGTGTCCGACATCGAGATGCCGGTCGAGGACGGCTACGCCCTCATCGCGAAGGTCCGCGCGCTCGGCGCCGATGAGGGCGGCCGCACCCCCGCGGTGGCGCTTACCGCCTACGGACGGATGCAGGACCGCATGCGCTCGCTCGCTGCGGGCTACACCATGCACGTACCCAAGCCGGTCGATCCCGGAGAGCTCACCACGATCATTGCCAGCGTCGCGATGCGTCCCCCCACGCACGTGTCCGGACCTGTGCCATAATTCCCGCCATGAACAAAAAACTCCTCTTCGTCGGCGGCGGGGCCATCGGCAGCTATCTGGGCGCGTTCCTCACCCGCGCGGGTCACGACGTGACCATCGTGGATCCCTGGGCCGAGCAGGTGGAGACGATCCGCCAACGGGGGATCTCGGTGAGCGGCCCGCACGACCCGTTCGACGCCAAGCCCAAAGCGTTCCACCTTCACGAGGCCCAGCGCCTGCCGCGAGACTTCGACATCGCCTTCGTGGCGATGAAGGCCTACGACACGCCGTGGGCCACCCAGCTCGCCCTCCGCCATCTCCGCCCGGAGGGCTACGTGGTCTCGTCGCAGAACTGCTGGCCGGACCCGATGGTGGCCGCCGTGGCGGGCGCGGACCGGTCGGTCGGGCTCATCATGTCCAAGATCGGCGTGGCCCTCTGGAAGCCAGGGCAGGTCGAGCGCGGCATGGAGAAGGGCGAGGGCAAGGGCCACGACGTGTTCCGGCCGGGCGAGCACGACGGGCGCATCACGCCGCGGGTCAGCGAGCTGGCCGAGATGCTGTCGATCATCGATGGGGCCAAGGCCACCGACAATCTCTGGGGCGAGCGTTGGGCCAAGCTCTCCCAGAACGCCATGGGCAATCCCGTCCAGGCGATGACCGGGCTCGGGACCCTCGAGGTGATGTCGAGCGAGGTCGGCCGCGCGATCACCATTCATCTCGCCTCCGAGTCGGCGCGCGTGGGGCTCGCCGCCGGCCTACGCATCGCGAAGTTCGGCGGCGCGGAGGCGGCGACCTGGGCGAAGGCGGATCTGCGGGAGACCTGGGAGTCCCTCGACCGCATGCTCACGCCCGCGTCGGCGGGAGGCCGCAACTGGCGCGCCTCCATGGCGCAGGACGTCATCAAGGGGCGGCCGACGGAGATCGACTACATGAACGGCCACGTGGTGGCGCAGGGGCGCGAGCGGGGCGTGCCGACGCCCGTGTCGGCGGCGATCGTGCAGGTGGTCGGCGAGATCGACGCGGGGACGCGCAAGCCCGCGCCCGCTAATATCGAGGCGACCTTGCGCCTCGCGGGCGTCTAGCCGCGCGTCAGGGCGACTGCACGGACTGGATCACGAAGGACTCGACGTAGATCTTTCGCGTGCCCGCTTGGCTGGGGATGGGCACGCGGAAGTAGGCGCGGTCCCCGGGCCGGATATTGCCGTAGGCCCACCCGCGCTCGAACGCCACTACCTTCCCCGACTCGTCCAGCACGTCCATCCGCATGCGAAGAAGCCCGACCGTTTCGCGTCCGTCGTTGTACACCCAGCCGGCCACCGCGCCCCGCGTGGGGGCGCCCTTGTCCTCTTCGACGCGGAAGTTCCCCATCTGCGACGGCGATTGCGCGTGCGCCGAGCCGATGGCCACGCACAACGCCAGCGCGGCGCCGACCAGCCAGTGCACGGAACGGACGATCGGACGGCGGATCACTGCCAGCGAATCAGCGCCTTGATCTTCGGATACTCAGGCGCCCTTCCCTCCACGTCCACGACGCGCAGGGTCTTGTCCGGCGCCTCGAGGAGGAGATTGTTGTTGCTGAACGCGATGAAGCGGCCCCACTCCTTCGGAACCGTGACGTCGTACTTGGGGATGGGCATCTGCGCCTGCGCCGCGCCCGGCTCGGGCAGCCACGGGCGGACGGCGATGACGGTGAGCGCGAACGCGATCACGGTGAGGAGGACCTTCACGTAGCGATCGTGGGTCACGGCGGCCTCCTGGCAAAAGTGCACGACTCGACGCTCCCCATCCATATCATGCCCGCAGAGAAGCGCCAAGCAACCGGGACCGCCGGGGCCCGATGAGCGCTGGCGCTACATGTGGAAGTACGGATCGAGGACACGCACCTCGGTGATGCGATCCACCGGCAGCTTGTTGCGCTCGGCCACCTTCCGGATGGCCTCGGGCGACGGGCCGTCGTAGATGCAGCAGATCTTCCGCTTGTCCTGCGAGACGTAGGAGTGCCCCACGGTCTTCGGCGAGATGTGCAGGCGCTCGCCGATCTCGGCGTTGCGCAGGCCTTGGTCCAGGGCGCGCACGATCTCGATTTCCCGTGTGGTGAGACCGAAGGGATGCTCGCGATTGACCTTGCAGGGGCCGCGGGGAATCCGATGGCCCCCCCCTCACGGAGCTGGCGGCGGAGGGCCCTCGACGGCGGGGCGCGCGCCAGCATGTCCAGGATCCCGAGCGCGGCAAGCTGCGCCCACCGGTCGCCGCCGGCCAGGGCCCGGGCGCGCTCGTAGGGGCGCCCACGCCGGTCCCACTCGGCCGCGGCCTTACGCCAGTCGCCCGCAGGGCCGTCGCGCTCGAGCAGGTCCATAGCGTTTCGATTCTACCTCCGCTACCATCGGGCCATCAGCCCGCCCATCCCGGATCCCGCGGAGGCCTCATGTCGCTTGTCATGCATCCCGCCCTCGCCCTGCTCCTGCTGAGCCTGCTCGCCGCGCCCGCCGCCGGGCAGTCCTCCGCCCCGCGCGAGGGCAAGCCGGGCGGAGTGCTGCGCTTCTCGCACCGCGAGGATCTGCCACAGGGCTTCGCGATCCACGAGACCGCGACCAACTCCGGCACGTGGCCCTCCATGCCGTGCTACTCGAACCTCGTGATCTTCGACCAGTCGAAGCAGCTGGAGCGGCCCGAGAACATCGTGCCCGAGCTGGCCGAGCGCTGGTCCTGGCAGGACGGCTACCGGAACCTCGTCTTCTTTCTCCGAAAGGACGTGCGCTGGCACGACGGCCAGCCCTTCACTTCCAAGGACGTGAAGTTCACGTTCGACATGGTGCGCGAGGCGCCGAACGCCGCCGCGAAGCTGCGCCTCAATCCCCGGAAAGAGTGGTACAGCAACGTCGACGCCATCGAGGCGCCGGACGCCTCCACGGTGGTGTTCCGCCTCAAGCGCCCGCAGCCCTCCATCCTGACCATGCTGGCGTCTGGCTATTCCCCGGTGCTGCCCGCTCACATCCCGCCCGCCGAGCATCGCACCCGCTGCCTCGGCACCGGGCCCTTCAAGTTCAAGGAGTGGAAGCGCGGCGAGTCGATCGAGCTGGTGAGGAACCCCGACTACTTCGTGAAGGGGCGGCCCTATCTCGACGCCATCCGCTACGTGATCATCGTGGAGCGCGGCACACGGGTGGCCGCCCTCCAGGCCAATCAGGTGGACGTGGCCTTCCCCGGCGAGACCACGCTGAACATCTACGAGCAGCTGAAGGCGGCGGTGCCGAAGATGGTGTTCACCGAGACCGCGAGCAACGTGAATGAGAACCTCCTCATCAACACGACCCGGCCGCCCTTCGACAACGTCAAGGTGCGCCGCGCCCTCGCGCTCGCGGTGGACCGCCGCGCCTACGTGCAGGCGGTGCACCGGGGCAGCGCGATCGTGGGCGCCTCGCTGGCGCCGAAGCCGTGGGGCGTGTGGGGGCTCTCCGACAAGGATCTCGCGGCGCTGGCCGGCTACGGCAAAAGAGCCGACGAGAAGGCCAAGGCCAAGCGGCTCCTCGCCGAGGCCGGATTCGGCCCCGGCAACCCGCTGAAGGTGGAGATGGCCACGCGGGCCATCGCCATCTACCTCGACTTCGCCTCGTTCGTGCTCAACGAGCTCAAGACGGTGGGGATCGAGGCGACCCTCAAGCAGATCGAGACCGCGCAGTGGCACCCCCTCGCCACACGGCGGGACTTTCAGATCGCGGCGAATCTCACCGGCCTCGGCGTGGACGATCCCGACGCCAGCTTCTACGAGAACTACGTGTGCGGTTCGCCCCGCAACTACACCGGCTACTGCAACGAGGACATCAGCCGGCTCATCGACCAGCAGTCGCAGGAGACCGATCCGGCCAAGCGGCGCGCGCTGGTGTGGCAGATCCAGGCCCGCCTCGAGAACGAGGCGTCCCGCCCCATCATGGGATGGCGCACCGACCACTTCGCCCATCATCCCCACGTCAAGGGGCTGACCATTCACAACGTCGTCTACAACTGCTGCCGGCTGCAGGACACCTGGCTGGATCGCTGAGGGGATACGCCATGGCCAAGCGTCGAGTCGTGGTGACGGGGGCGTCGGGCTACGTGGCGCAGCGAATGCTGCCCGCGCTGGCCGACCGGTGGGACCTGGTGCTGCTGGACGTGCGCGACACCACCGGCGACGGGCGCAAGGTCCCGGGGCTCGTGATCGCCGATCTGACCCAGCGCGATCGCGAGGCCTACCGGCGCCACTTCCGCGGCGCCGACGCGGTGATCCACTGCGGCTACGTGCGCGCGCCCGGGCTCGACGCCACCACGTGGCAGGACAACTCGGACGCCAAGTTCTGGGCCGAGCACGAGAACGTGGCCCTGGCCTACAACGTCTACCGCACCGCCCTCGAGGAAGGCGTCCGCCGCGTCGTGGTGGCGAGCTCGAATCACGCCGCCGACTACTACGAGCGGCTGGTGTGGGCGGGCCGCCTGGACATGGTGACCCCGGAGATGCCGCCCCGCTCGGACAACTGGTACGGCTGGTCCAAGGCCGCCTACGAGCTGCTCGGCTTCGTGTTCGCCACCGGCAAGGTGAGCGCCCGCGCCCTCGAGGTCGTGCAGTGGCGCATCGGCGGGCCCCGGGACGACGACATCGATCACGTCCCGCCGGGGGACGTGCCGGTCATGCATCGCGCCCTCGGCGCGTATCTGTCCGCGCGGGATCAGGCCCAGCAGGCCATCCGCATGGTGGAGACAGAAGACATCCGCGACGAGCACGGCGTCCCGTTCTTGATCGTGTACGGGATCAGCGGCAACACGCACCGCTTCTGGAGCCTGGCCAACGCGCGTGAGAAGATCGGCTATCGCCCCGAGGACGACAGCGGGATACGCTTCGCGGACAAGATCGCCCAGCTGGTGCGGGGGCTCGTCAAGAAGTAACGCGTCGCCCGAATACCAACGCCTCCTCGGCGGTCAGATCAGCTGGGGGGCGAGACCGAGAGGCGCTATAGTCGGCGGACCGCATGAACCCGTCTCGCCCTTCATCCTTCGCCCCGTCCACACCGCCGAGGAGACGGTGCGGGCGGACGAGGCCGCCGGCCGCACGGGAAGCCCCATGCTCCACGAGGGCAACATCGTGCGCGCGGGCGGGACGTCCGACTCCACCCTCGTCGTCATCAACCAGATCCAGCCGGTGTACGTCTCCTTCACGGTGCCCCAGCAGCAGCTCCCCGCCATCCGCCGTTACATGGCCGAGGCGCCGCTCGAGGTGCGCGCGACGCCGGCGGGCGACACCCTGCCCCAGCGCCGAACGGTGATCTTGGTGGACAACGTGGTGGACCCGACCACCGGCACCATCCGGCTCAAGGGCACGTTCGCCAACGCCGATCGGCGCCTTTGGCCCGGTCAGTTCGCGAACGTGGAGCTGGTGCTGTCCACCGAGCCCGACGCCATCGCGGTGCCCGCGCAATCCGTCCAGACGGGGCAGGGAAACAGCACGTTCGTGTTCGTGGTGAAGGAGGATTCCACGGTGGAGACGCGGCGGATCATCGTGAAGCGCACGCAGGGCAGCGAGACCGTGGTGGGCGACGGCCCGAAGCCCGGCGAGAAGGTGGTGAACGACGGCATGCCCCGGCTCGTGGCCGGCGCCAAGGTCGAGGTCCGCACACCGGGCCCGGAGGGCGGCCGAGCTGGCGAGGTCCCGCACCCCGCGCCGGCGGCGCGCTAGAGGTAGACGCCCTTCATTTGCGGCGCGGGATACCGCGTGCCCGCGGCGGCGCCCGCGGGCACCGCATCGGAGATGCGCGCCACGTCGGCCGGGCTCAGCTTCACCGCCGTCGCGCCGAGATTTTCCTCCAAGCGGTCCTTTCGCTTGGTCCCCGGGATCGGCAACACGTCCTGGCCCTGGGCGAGCAGCCAGGCCAGGACGAGCTGCCCGGGAGTGCAGCCCTTCTCCGCGGCGAGCGTCTCGATGCGATGCACGAGATCCACGTTGTGGGCGAAGTTGCCGTCCTGGAAGCGCGGGTGGTCGCGACGGCGATCGCCCTCGGGAATGTCCGCGATCTTCTGGATCTGCCCGGTGAGGAAGCCGCGACCCAGCGGGGAATAGGCCACGAAGCTGATGCCGAGCTCGCGGCACACGCGCAGCGTCTCCTCCGCCTCGACGCGGTAGAGGAGCGAGAACTCGCTCTGCACCGCGGCGATGGGGTGCACGGCGTGCGCCCGGCGGATCGTCGCGGGCGCGGCCTCGGAGAGCCCGAGCGCGCGGATCTTGCCCGCTTCGACCAGCCTCTTCATCGCGCCCACCGTGTCCTCGATCGGCACGGACGGGTCCACGCGATGCTGATAGTAGAGATCGATCACATCCACGCCGAGGCGGGTCAGGCTCGCCTCGCACGCCTCCCGCACGTACTCGGGCCGCCCGTTGACCTGGTTCGCTCCGGACGGGTTGCGCGTCTGCCCGAACTTGGTGGCGAGCATCACGCGATCGCGCCGGCCACGCAGCGCCCGCCCCAGCAGCGTCTCGTTGTGGCCCCAGCCATACATGTCCGAGGAGTCGATGTGGTTGATGCCGCGGTCCAGCGCGTGCTGGACGAGGTCGATGGAGGCCGCGTCGTCCGCGGCGCCGTAGATGCCGGAGAGCGACATGCAGCCGAGGCCGAGAGCGGAGACGCGGAGCGGACTCTGACCGACGGGGCGCTGTTCCATGGCGGCGAGGATACTACGCGGGCCGCTCCCGCGCCACGCGCGAGCTCCACGCGAAGCCGGCGGCGAGGATCACGAGGAGCAGCACCTGCACGGTCACCCCCTCGACGCTCGGGTGCACGCCGAGCAGCGGGATGGCCGGGAATTCCAGCGCGTGCTGGGGAAGCGCCCCCGCTTCCTGGAGCGCGGCGATGCCGTTGCCCACGAACACCACTGCGAGGAGTCCCACCACGATGGCGGAGACGCCGAAGAAGAGCCCGATGGGCAGGCGGAGGCTCCCGCGCACGATGATCCACCCGAGCGCGACCAGCGCCACCGCCGCCGCGGCGAGCCCGCCGAGCAACGCCGGCCCCGCGCTCGGTGCCGCCTGCGCGGCCAGCGCCTCGTAGAAGAGCACGGTCTCGAAGACCTCGCGGTACACGGCGAGGAAGGACACGGAGGCGAGCGCGAGCATGGTCCGCCCGGACAGGGCGCCGGCCAGCCGCGCCTCGAGGAAGGCCTGCCAGCGGTGCGACTGGCTCTTGCTGTGCATCCAGAATCCCACGTAGAGCAGCACCGCGGCGGCCACGAGCGCGGTCACGCCCTCCGTGGTCTCCCGCGTGGAGCCGGTGATGGTGATCGCGCGGGACGCGACCCACCAGGTGACCCCGCCCAGCAGGAGCGCCAGCATCCACCCGCCGTGCACCCATGGGAGCGCGTCGCGCCGGCCCGCCTTGACGAGCAGCGCGACCACCGCCGCGACCACCAGCAGGGCTTCCAGCCCCTCGCGCAGCAGGATGATGAAGGCCGATACGAATGTCGCGGGCGGCGTGAGGCGGTCCGTGTCGAGCCGCGCTTGCGCCCGGGTGAGAAGCGCCTCCACCGAGCCCGCCTGCGTCTCCACCGCCCCGAGGGGCGCGCCTTCCTTCACGAGGCCACGGAAGCGGAGCATCTCCGTCTCGATCGCCATGCGGAGGGGGTGGTCCACTGCGTCAAGGGTCGGCTCGGCCAGCTCGAAGCCATCGAGATAGGCGGACACCGCCAGATCCTGCGCCTCGCGCGCGCGCCCGCCGCGATAGGCCTCCAGGCTCTGGCGCAGCAGGCGGAGGCTGATCGCGATGGCCGCGTTGCCATGCGGCACCAAGGCCTCCGGATCGGCGCGGAGATAAGCGAGCAGGGCCGCGGCGTCGCCGCCGTGGCGGGACTGCAGCTCGCGCGGGCTCCGCGTGGCCAGGCTCGCCAGATCGGGGAAGACGTCGCGACCCTTCCCGGCGGTCCAGAGGGCGCGGCCCCGCGCGCGCGCGGCCTCCGGAGCAGCGAGCCCGGCCACGTGGAAGGCGAGCGCCCAGCGCTCGTCCTCGGTGAGGTCGCGGAAGCCCGCCATCGCGGTGCCCTCGACGCCCAGCGTGATCGTGCTGAAGAGGCTGTGGAGGCTACGCTGGCCCATGCGCTCCGCGGCGTGGAAGTCGCTCGGGCGGGGATCCAGGCTCTGGCTCGCAGGCCCGTCGCCGTGGCCGGTGGCGCCGTGGCAGAGGGCACAGCGCTGGGCGAAGAGCGCGGCGCCGCGGGTGAGGTCGGGCACGCGCTTGGGCGCGACGTCGATGCGGTACGCGCCGATGAGCGCCCAGCGCAGGTCGCCGGCGAGGCGCGCCACCTCGGCGTCGGGGCCCTTGTCCTTCACGAGCGCGACCAGCCGGTCCGCCTGGGCCTCCAGCGCCGCGCGCTCGGGCCGCGGCTCGAGGCGCCCGAGGAGCGCGCGGGCCTGCCCCACGAACTCCATCTGCTCCCGATATTCGCCCTCGTCCAGGACCTTGCCGCCCTTCACCGCGCCCGGATAGTCCACCGCCACGTAGTCGAGGACGTGCAGGATCATCTGCGCCGGATCGGGCTCGGAGGCCGGCGGCACCTGCGCGGCGGCCGCGCTCGCCGCGAACAGCCAGGCGGAGGCCACGAGCGCGGCGCGCGGGACGATGCGACGGAGGGAATCCCGGATGGGCACCAGGCGGCTTCCGCTAGGGCGCCCGGTACGCGTCGATGACACGTAGGATGCGCGCGCGCGCCGCCGCGCGCACTGCGGGGTCGGTGAGATCCTTGCCCAGGAATTCTTCCTCGACCTCGAACATCTCGACGAAGCGCGGCGGCTGGCCGGGCGGCGTTCGCTCCACGAAGGGGCCAGCGCCGTTCAGCACGCCGTCCCAGGTCTCGCGGAGCAGCCCCCAGAAGGCCGCGCGGTCGCGCGCGAAGGCCGCGCCCACCGCGCATTCCCCGTCCGGGAGCCGGACGTACCATGTCTTGCCGAGCTCGCGCACCAGTGGGGTGCGGACACCCGCGACGTGGAGCGTCTTCACGTTGTTCTGCCGCTCCAGGAAGCTCGACCCGTAGGCCACGATGCGCGTGCGTCGGTCCAGCGTCTGATAGTCGGAGCGACCCATGTCGCGTGTCTCGCGGCCGGGGATGGGCGCGTAGCTATCGCACGACCATTCTGGATAGCCGCCGGCGCTCCACGCCCCCGCGCACTGATAGCGGGGACCATCGTCGAGATTGGTGACCCGTCGTGTCCACAGATTCGGCGTGGCCCGGAGATCGCGCGGCTGCCAGGTCTGCGGCCCCGTGAAGTCGTAGAGGGACCTGGCGTTGAACTCCCAGTCCTCCGACTGATGCCGAAGCAAGCTGTCCACCCGCACCGCGCCGTCGAGGTCCGCGGCGAAAAGGATGCGCTGGAGCCAGATGCGATCCGGCGTGATCTGCTCCGCGGTGATCCACTCCTTCACGGACTTGTCCCGATTGACGTCGTAGACGCGCGGATCGCGGGTGTAACCGGGGCGCAAGCTCTCCACCTCGACGAAGCTATAGTCCACGAGGAAGCAGCCGGTGAGGCTCCGGATCGCAGCGAGCCCGCGCTCGCGCAGGTCCTGAGCGTCGGCCAGCACCGCCGCGCCCAGCGTCAGGACCAGGGCGAGCGCGCCGAAGAGCGCGGGCGTACGAGAGTTCTTCCGCATCGACCTGTAGTTAGTTATACCTAAGATCGAGACAGCGTCAACGTGAATGTGGAACGCGGCCGCGGCGGCGGCCGACGACGCGGGTCAGATCTGCGAGTAGCCGCTGCCCCGGCTGTCGACGCCCCGCCCGCGGCCCTCGGTGATCCAGCCGTGCTCCTTGAGGATTTCCTGGCTGTACGTCACCCGCCCGGTGATGCGCTCGCAGGGCTCGGTGGCCAGCAGCAGCGCGGCCCGGGCCATCAGGATGGGCGGCTCACCGCGCGGATCGTCCAGGCTGCGCACGAGCTTGTGGTGCACGGTGCCCGGCGTGGGCACCACCTGCGAGGGCGACACCGCAGTGACCGAGATGCCGTGAGGGTAGACCTCGCGCGCCAGCCCCTGCGTGAACCGCTCGAGCGCCGCTTTCTCCGCGCCGTAGCACGTGCCGCCGGCATAGCGCTCGGGCTCGGGATAGGGCCCGCGCCCCGGGCCGATGGCCGAGCCGGAGGAGATGTTCACGATGCTGCCGCGGCGGCGCGGGATCATGTCCTCCAGCGCCAGCTTCGAGAGGACGAACGGCGCGTGCACGTTCACCGCCCACGAGCGCAGCCACTTGTTGACCGGGTAGTCCTTGACCTCGATGAAGTACGTGAGCGCGGCGTTGTTCACCAGCACGTCGATGGGACCGTAGGCGTCGCGCGCGGCCTGCATGAGGCGGACGCACTCGTCCGGCTCGGAGATGTCGGCTGCGATCGCGGTGGCCTGACCACCGGCGGCCCGGATCTCGTCCACCGTGTGCTCGAGGGACCCCGCGAGCGGGTGATCGCCCTCGCGGAGCGTGCGCGCCGCGCAGACCACGCGCCCGCCCTCCGCGGCGAACAGGCGGGCGATGTCCTCCCCGATCCCGCGGCTCGCCCCGGTGACCAGGACGACCTTGCCATCGAGCTTGCCCATGGCGCCGCACACTCTATCACGTCAGGCGACGAGGTTGACGGGCGCCTCTCCCCGAGCGATGCGCTCGATGTTCCCCGCGATCACCGCGGCGCGCGCGTCCAGCATGCCTTCGGTCCAGCCCGAGACATGCGGCGTCATCAACACGCTCGGCAGCTCGTGAAAGGGCCGGCGCGACGGCAGCGTGGCGCCCGGCGCGGCGGGATAGCGGTACCACACGTCGAGCGCCGCACCCGCGATGGTGCCGGCGGCCAGCGCCTCGTAGAGCGCATCCTCGTCGACGACCTCGCCCCGCGCCACGTTGATCAGCACGGCGCTGCGCTTCATGCGCGCGAGCTCGCGGGCGCCGATCATCCCCCGCGTCTCAGGGGTCAGGGCCAGCGTGATCGCCAGATAGTCCGCGGCGTCCAGCAACGCGGGAAGCCCGTCCGGCCCCGCGAGCGAGGCGAGACCTTCCGCGCTCGTGCCCCTCGGCTCGCGGCGAATCGCGTGCACCGCCATGTCGAAGGCGCGGGCTCGACGCGCCACCGCCTGACCGATGCGCCCATAGCCGAGAATGCCCAGGGTCTTTCCGCCCAGCTCGGGCACGAAGGGCGGCGGCGGGGCATCCTGAGACCACGCGGCATCCCAGCGGCCGCGCCGCAGATGCGCGTCGACCGAGACGAATCGGTGGTTCCACGCGAGCATGGCGCCCAGGACGTACTCGGCGATGCCCCGCTCGTGGCCATAGGCATTGGCGACCATGGCCCCGGGCGGCAGCGCGCCGCGGTCGATGCGGTCGACGCCCGCCCCCGGCACCTGGACCAGGCGCACCCGGGACGCGGCCGCGCCCATGGCGGGCGTGAAGGCCAGTGTCACCACCACCTCCACGTCGCCCAGGCGCGCGAGCAGCTCGCGCTCATCGCCGGTGAGCAGCTCGCAGGGCGTCACGACGCGGGCGCGCACGGGTTCCACGAAGCACGCCGCGAAGCCGCCCACGAAGGCGACGCGGAGCGGCGTCGGCGATGCCGTCACATGAGCACCATCTGCGTCTGGGTGGTGAGCGAGAGCATGCGCCCCGACGCGTCGGTGATGCGCGTCTGCCACACCTGCGTGCGCTTGCCGCGGTGGAGCGGCGTGGCCTCCGCCTGAACGATCCCGTCGCGGCCGGCGGCGAAGAAATTGGTCTTGGACTCCAGCGTCGTGGTGCCCGCGCGGGGCGGGAGGTTCAGCGCAGTGGCGACCGCGCCGATGGTGTCGGCGAACGCCATCAGGGTGCCGCCGTGGAGCGGACCGCCGACGGTCCGGAGCTCGTCCCGAATCGTCAGGCGCGCCACCACGCGCTCCTTGGTGGCCTCGACGAACTCGATGCCGAGCAGCTCGCCGAGGGTGCCCTTCCATCGAGCGTTCAGGTCTTGGGGATCGAAGGTCTCGCTCATCGCGCCGTCCTCCTCATGCTCCGCGGCTCGAGCCGCCGTCTCAATTACCTGGGAGGTAATGTCTCACGTTCCCCGCGCGGTGTAGACTCCGCCCATGCCTTCGACCCGCGCTGGCCACACGCCCCGCGCCCACGCGCCTCGTCGCGCCGCCCGACCTCGCGGCGCGCGGCTGAGCCCCTTCGGCACGCTGCTCCGCCAGTGGCGGGAGCGCCGGCGGCTCAGCCAGCTCGGCCTCGCCATGGAGGCCGAGGTCTCCACGCGACATCTCTCCTTCGTGGAGACCGGCCGCGCCCAGCCCAGTCGCGAGATGGTCCTCCTGCTCGCCCGCGCCCTCGACGTGCCCGCCCGCGCGCGGAACGAGCTCCTCATCGCCGCGGGCTTCGCTCCCATCTACCGCGAGCGAGGGCTCGAGGCGCCGGAGCTGGCCGACGTGCGCCGCGCGCTCGAGTTCATGCTGCGCCAGCAAGAGCCCTTCCCCGCCCTGGTCCTCGACGGCGGCTGGAACATCGTGCTGAGCAACGGCGGCGCCCGGCGACTGCTGGGCCTCTTCCTCGCGCCCGCGGAGATCGCCGCCCTCGGTCGGCCCAACGCGATGCGGCTCTTCTATCACCCGGGCGGGATGCGTCCCTACATCGTGAACTGGGAGCCCACCGCGGCCGCGCTCATCCAGTGGCTGCACCGTGACGTGATGCGGGGCGTGGGCGCGCCCGAGACGGGCCGACTCCTGGAGGAGCTCCTCTCCTACCCCGATGTGCCGCGCCAGTGGCGCATGCTCGATCTGGACGCGGCGCGGGCTCCCTTCCTCGCGGTGGAGCTGGCCAAGGGGGACGTGCGGCTCTCGTTCTTCTCCTTGCTCGCGGGGCTCGGCGTGCCGTACGACATCACGCTCCACGAGCTCAGGGTCGAGTGCTTCTTCCCGGCGGACCCGACGAGCGAGGCGCGGCTGCGCCGGCTCGCGGAGCCGGGCGCGTAGCGCGGCGCCCCGGCCGGCCCGCGCTAGAGCCCGCCCCAGACTTCTCCTGCGGTTTCCACGCACAGCGCCAGCTTCGCGCGCTGCTGCTCCACGCCGATGTCGTTGCCCTCGACGGTGGACGAGAAGCCGCACTGCGGGCTCACGCCGAGCTGGTCCAGCGGCAGGTACCGCGCGGCCTCGTCGAGGCGGCGCTTGAGATCGTCCTTGCGTTCGAGGGCGCCCGTCTTGCTCGTGACCAGGCCGAGCACCACGCGCGTCGTCCTCGGCACGTGGCGGAGCGGCGCGAAATCGCCCGAGCGGGCGTCGTCGAACTCGAGGAAGAAGCCATCGTAGGGCATCTGGGTGAACACCGTTTCGGCCACGCGCTCGTAGCCACCCTGGGCGCGCCATGACGAGCGGAAGTTGCCCCGGCAGAGGTGCGTGCACACCGTGAGATCGCGCGGCTTGTCGCGAAGGACCTCTCTCACCATGCGGACCGACAGGGCGAGCTGGCGGTCGGGATCGTCGCCACGCGCCTTCCCCTCCGCCCGCATGGCGTCGTCGCAGAGATACGCGAGGCTCACATCGTCGAGCTGCAGATAGCGACAGCCGGCGGCATAGAGGTCGGCGATCTCAGCGCGGTACGCGGCGGCGGTGTCGTCGGCGAAGCGATCGAGATCGGGATACACGCGTCGGTCGATGTTGGGTTGCCCCACCTGGGTGAGGAGCATCGAGGGCGACGGCATCGTGAGCTTGGCGGTCCGGCTGACGAGGCCGCGCAGGAACGTGAAGCCCTCGACGAAGATCGGGCGCGGACGCTTCACCGGTGACGTCACCGCGAGATCCGGGCGCGTGAAGAAGAGCTCCCCCGACTTGCCGTGGAACGTGACGGGGAGCGCCTTGCCCTCGCTCGCGAGCCCGGAGAACTGCATGAGGAAGTCCATGTGCCAGGACTTGCGGCGCATCTCGCCATCCGTGATGCCCTGGAGTCCCACGGCTTCCTGAAGCGCCACGGCCTCGCGGATGGCGGCGTTCTCCGCCGTGGTCAAGGTTTCGGCGGTGGCGCGCCCGGCTTCCTTCTCGAGGCGCAAAGCCTTCAGCGAGGCGGGGCGCAGCAAGCTGCCGACATGATCAGCGCGAAAGGGCGGGCGGACGCGGTCCGGCATGCCGCGGATGGTAGCACCTTTTCTGCGGCGCTTCGGTCAGGTATGCGCCCGCCGCTCGGACCGCCCCCCCTCGAGGTGGTCCGCTACACGGCTACCGGGCGGCGGTCTTCTCCACTGCGCCGTACACCATGTTCCTGAGCAGGTTGCGCTCGGCCAGCCGTTGTTTCGGTGACTGCATCATGAACACGACGACGAGGTCTTCCTTGGGGTCGATCCAGAAGTACGTCCCGGCTGCGCCGCCCCAGTAGTACTCGCCCACGCTTCCCGGCAGGGCGGCCATGCCGGAGTCCTTGCGCACCGCGAAGCCGAGTCCGAAGCCATAGCCGGGGCCCGGCCCCGACGCCACACCCGGGCCGAGATGGTCAGCGGTCATATACGCCACCGTTTTCGGGCTCACCAGGCGCTTGCCGTTGAGGCTCCCGCCGTTCAGCAGCATCTGCGCGAAGCGCGCGTAGTCGGTGGCCGTGCTGACGAGCCCGCCGCCGCCGGACTCCCACTTCTGGACCACTCGTGGATCGTTGAGCTCCGCGTTCGTTCCGATGCTGCGATCACCGGCGAAGGGCTCCACGACGCGCGCGTGCTTCGCCGGGTCGGACACGTAGAAGGCGGTGTCCCGCATCCCGAGGGGGCCGAAGATCCGCGTGCTGAAGAACTCGCCGAGCGTCCGCCTCGACACGATCTCGATCACGCGCCCGAGCACGTCGGTGGAGTGGCTATACTCCCACGTGGCGCCGGGCTGATGCATCAGGGGCAGCTTGGCGAGCCGGTCCACGAGCTCGGCATTGCTCGGGTAGTCCTCCCACACCTTGGCGTCCAGATATGCCTTCTTCACGAGCCCGCTCCCGAAGAGTCCGTACGTGAGACCCGAGGTGTGGCGCAAGAGGTCCTGGATGGTCATCTCGCGCCGCGCGGGCTCGAGCTCCAGCGTCGGGCCGTTGGCGCCGGGCTTCTCCACTCCGACCTTCAGCCCGCCGAGCTGAGGAAGGTATCTGGACACGGGATCGCCGAGCGAGAGCTTGCCCTCCTCCACCAGCATCATCGCCGCCAGCGAAGTGACCGGCTTCGACATCGAGTAGATGCGGAAGATGGCGTCCTTGGTCATGGGCGCGCGGCTCGCCGGATCGAGCGCGCCCATGGCCTCGAACCACGCGATCTTCCCGTGGCGCGCCACCAGCAGCGTGGCGCCGGGGAAAGCGCCCTTGTCGATGTCCGCCTTCAGCATGCCGCTGAGCCGACCGAGGCGCTCGCTGGAAAGGCCCACCTGCTCGGGCCGGGCGACGGGGAGATTCTGCGCATGGGCCAGCGAGACAGTGAGAAGCCCGAAGAGCGCCGCCGCCAGGAATGCCGCACGTGAGCGCCGCATGATGGTCCTCCTCCTCGGGCCGGACTCCTTGCCCGTGTCGGCCCCGAGAATCGGCCACGCGCGGCTTCGGGTCAAGATGCTCCATGCGTCCGGGCTCGGTTGACACGCCGCGGGGGGCCGCCTTAGTCTGGCTTCAGTCCACCACCGACGGGAGGGCACGCCTCATGACCTTGACGTTCACGAAGCTGAACCCGGTCTTCGTCGCCGAGGTGAGCCCGGTGGATCTCCGCACCGCCGACGAGGACATCCTCGCGCAGGTCCGCGGCGGCATGGACACCTACGCGGTGCTGGTGTTCCGTAACCAGCCGTTCACCGACGCCGAGCAGCTCGACTTCGCCCAGCGTCTGGACGGGGCGCTCCACACCAAGCTCGGCATCAGCGCCCTTCAGAAGAACCGCTTCGGCAACGAGGCGCTCGGCGACATCTCGAACCTCGACGAGAACGGCGAGATTCTGCAGTCCAACAATCGCCGGCGCATGTACAGCCTGGGCAACCGGCTCTGGCACACCGACGCGTCCTTCCAGGACCCCGCCGGGCGCTACTCCATGCTCTCGGCCAAGATCGTGCCGTCGGTGCCCGCCGACACCGAGTACGCGGACATGCGCGCCGCCTACGACGCGCTGCCCGCCGAGCTCAAGGTCACCTGCGAGGGGCTGCGCGTGCATCACTCCATCGCTTACTCGCGCCAGACGCTGGGCTTCGAGTTCTCGGAGACGGAGCAAGACGCCCTCAAGGGCGCGGTGCATCCCCTCATCCGGACGCTTCCGCGCTCGGGCCGCCGCTCGCTCTACGTCGCCTCGCACGCCTCGCGCATCATCGACTGGCCCGTGCCCGAGGGGCGGCTGCTCCTGCGCGATCTCATCGAGCACGCCACCCAGCGCCAGTTCGTCTACCGCCACTCCTGGCGCGTGGGCGATCTCGTTATCTGGGACAACCGCGCGACCATGCACCGCGGGATGCCCTACGACGACAGCCGACACCGCCGCGAGCTGCGCCGCGTGACCACGCTGGACATCGCCGAGCCTGCGTTCGCCGCTCGGTAGCGCGCCCGCGTGACCGAGCCCGAACACCCCGAGCACCCCGCTAGCTCGCTGTCGTCGACACGCAAGTGGTCGATCACCATCTCGGTGATGCTGATCACGGTCACCCAGATGCTCGACACGAGCATCACCAACGTCGCGCTCCCCCACATGCAGGGCTCCCTCTCCACCAGCGTGGAGGAGACTTCCTGGGTCATCACCTCCTATCTGGCCGCCAACGCCATCATCATCCCCGCCACCGCGTGGCTCACCGGCTACTTCGGGCGGCGCCGGCTCTTCCTCATCTGCGCCTCGGTGTTCACCGCGTCATCGTTCCTCTCGGGCCTCGCGCCGAATCTCGAGTTCCTGGTGGCGATGCGCATCCTCCAGGGGCTGGGTGGCGGGCCGGTGGTGCCGATGGCACAGGCCACCATGTGGGAGATCTTCCCGCTCAGGCAGCGGGGCCTCGCCATGGCGGTGTGGGGCATCGGCATCATGATGGCGCCCATCCTCGGCCCGACCCTGGGGGGCTGGATCTGCGACAACTGGTCCTGGCGCTGGATCTTCTACGTGAACCTCCCCATCGGCGTGATGGGCTTCCTGATGGCGAGCGTCTTCCTCTTCGACTCGCCGTACGTGAAGAAGCCGACGTCGGTGGACTGGATCGGCGCGGTGCTCATGGTGGTGGGGTTCGGGTCACTGCAGCTCATGCTGGATCGCGGTGAGCGCTCCGACTGGTTCGAATCGGGCGGCATCACCACTCTGCTCCTCCTGGCCATCTTCGCCATCCTCGCCTTCCTCTACCGTGAGTTGACGGCCGACGAGCCCATCCTCAACCTCACCGTGTTCAACGACCGGAATTTTGCCGTCGGCTCCGTCGTCATGGCCGCCGTGGGCTTCTGCTTCTTCTCGAGCACGGTGCTGCTCGCCCTCTACACCCAGAAAGTCATGGGCTACGACGCATGGACGTCGGGGACCGTGCTGGCCCCGGGCGGCATCGGCAACATGCTGGCCCTCCTCGTCTCCGGCCGCCTCGTGCAGCGCATGGACCAGCGCCTGCTCCTCGGCATCGGCTGCGCGCTCAACCTGATCTCCTTCCTCCTGATGACCCACGTCACGATCGGCATGGACTACTGGGCGCTCGCGTTCCCGCGCTTCGTCCAGGGCCTCGGCCAAGGCTTCACGTTCGTGCCGCTCCAGACTCTGGCTCTGGCTACTGTGCCGATGGCGCGGCTCTCCAACGCCACCGCCGCCTACTCGGTGGTGCGGAACTTCGGCGGCAGCATGGGCATCGCGCTCGCGACCACGCTCCTGGCGCGGCGCAGCCAGTACCACCAGTCCACGCTGGGCGCCCACATCACCGCGTTCGATCCCGAGACGGCCACCCGCCTCCAGCAGTGGACGCGGCACTTCGTGGCCCAGGGCATGGACGGCTTCACCGCCAAGCGTCAAGCCGTGGCCATGCTCTACCGCGACACCACCGACCAGGCCCAGGTGCTCGCCTACGGCGACGCCTACGTGATCCTGCTCATCCTCTTCGGCGGCATCATCCTGCTGCTCCCGTTGATGCGCCGTGTGCGCGTCGACCAGACGGGACCGAAGTCCGCCTCGTCCCCGGCCGCCGCGCCCCACAATGCCATTCCTGAGCCCGCGGACTGACCACTACCTGCGATTCGGACCCAAGGAGATCACCGTGCCCAAGGGACTCACCGCCGTCCTGCTGCAGCCTGGGAAGCCACTGGCCCTCGAGACGCTGCCGACGCCCGAGATCGAGCCGGGCGGGTTGCTCGTCAAGAACACCGCCGCCGCCATCTGCGGCTCGGATTTGCACTACTGGCGCAACGACGGGAACTACTCCGGCCCCGACATCCGCCGCGTGCCCGGCCACGAGTTCACCGGCGTGGTGGCGGCCCTCGGCAAGGGCGTGGCGACCGATTCCCTGCGCCGGCCGCTCAAGGAAGGCGACCGCATCGCCTTCCCCTTCTTCAACCCGTGCAACCGCTGCTACTGGTGCGTGCGCGGCGAGCACCACGCCTGCCCCCACCGGCAGCGCAAGAGCAATCAGTTCACGCTGAACGAGTATCCCTACTGCGACGGGGGCTACGCCGAGTACTACTACCTGCCGCCCGGCCACTACGCGTTCAAGGTGCCGGACGAGCTGCCCGACGAGGCGATCCCGCCGGTGAACTGCGCCCTCTGTCAAGTGCTCTATGGCCTCGAGTCGGCGGAGATGAAGTTCGGTGATGTCGTGGTCATCCAGGGCGCGGGTGGGCTCGGGATCTACGCGGCGGCGGTCGCCGCCGAGAAGGGCGCCGCCCGCGTCATCTCCATCGACGGGCAGACCCCGCGCCTGGCGCTCGCCCGGCAGTGCGGCGCCACCGACGTCATCGACATGAACGAGTACCCGACTCCCGACAAGCGCATCGCCCGCGTGAAGGAGCTGACCGATGGGCGCGGCGCCGACATCGTGGTGGAGGTGGTGGGCATCGCCGCGGCCACCGTGGAAGGCCTCAACATGGTACGCCTCAACGGGAAGTACGTGGACATCGGCAACATCGTGCCGCAGACGGTGACGCTTCCCGCCACGCTGGTCATCACCAACCAGCTCAAGTGGCTGGGCACCACCCACTACGACCCGTGGATCATTCCCGCCGCGCTCGACTTCCTGGTCCGCACGAAGGCGAAGTATCCGCTGTCATCCCTCGTGTCCCACACCTTCCCGCTCAAGGACATCAACAAGGCCTTCGAGATGGCGGAGTGGCAGGGCAAGAACACCGGCACGGCGGCGACGCGGGTGATCCTGAAGCCGTAGGGCAATCCTACTTGTCTAACCGCCTCCGTGACGCCGCGGAAGGCGATCACGCAGTCGTCCGCGGTCCTTTCCATGCGGGCAAGGCGCTGCTCGACTGGCTGGCGTGTGACTCCTCGATTCTCGCCACCGTCGAGTGCGTCCGCTGTGGGCGTATGCTAGGCGGACCCGCCACTCGACAAGCATCGTGCGGCCGCGTCGGCGCTGTCCTCGGGCCGCGTGTTGAAGGCTATTGCAGCTCGCGGGGCTGCCTTGCGAACTGCGTTGACGACGACCTCAAAAATTGACAGCAGGCGAGGAGGGAGCCGGACGCCAGCACCGATTACGACGCAGTCATAGCTTGCCGAGGCGAGCTGTCGCTCCACCGTCAGCCCGGCGCTTTCATCGGGCCTAATGAAGCCGACGTCCGCCTCCCATCCGCGCAAGGCAAACTGCTTCATCGCAACCTCGATACCGGCGTGAATCTTCTCGGCCTTCATGCCTGGCGGCAGTGCAGGGTCGGAAAAATCCACGGTGTCCGGGTCGTACCCGAGCAAAAGAATCCGCGTCATGATTGCTCCTTCATCGTTCGAATCTTTCTCTCGGCCGGCATACTGCTCTTGGGTTTGAGGCATTGGGCTTGGGCGCCGCTGGCCGCCTTTGCGGTCCACGTCGAAGCAGTGGCGGGGAAGGCCCACTGAGACGCCCCGGCGTGGGAAGCCATGCCGCCCAGGCCCCCTGGGCCGACGCCCAGGGGCACACCGCGGGGCGGCCTAGGCCCGCCGCACCGACACCGCCGTGTCGTGGAACACGGCCCCGCCCTTCGGCCAGCCGGGCTCGGCGCTGGTCAGCGCGTTGATCCCGATGCCGCGGTCGAAGCGGGCGTTGGGCCAGATCCCCTCCACCACCACCACGCCGCGCTGCTGGCCGTCCTGCGCCTTGGCGTGGACGAGCACCTCGCCGCGCTCGTTGGCGAGGGCGACCAGGTCGCCGTCGCTTACTGCCAGCGCCGCGCAGTCGTCCGGATGGAGCAGCGCGGTGGGACGGCGCTCCCGCGTGATGGAGGACGGCGTCTCCGAGAAGGTCGAGTTGAGGAACCCACGCGCGGGCGCGGCCACCAGGCGGAAGGGCCGCTCGGGCGTGGCACGGTCGATCACGTCGAAGTGATCGGGCAGGACGGGCATCTCCTGCCAGCGCCCGCCGAAGCGCTTCCAGTCGCCCTTGAAGTGGAAGCGCCGGTCCGCGGTGGGGAAGCCGTCCAGGAAGTGCGCTGTCTGGAACGGCAGCGAGCAGTCCTGGCCGCCGCGCTGCCAGTTGGTCTCGGCGTCCCACATGCCGGACTTCCGGAGCGTGGCGTCCATGATCTCCCACGCCGTCATGGTGAAGCCCGGGTGCCGGGCGCCGAGCCGCCGGGCCAGCTCCGCAATGACGTAGTGGTTCTCGCGGCACTCGCCGGGCGGCTCGATGACCTTCTTCGCCACCTGGAAGTAGGTGTGGCCGCTCGCCGTGTAGAAGTCGTCGTGCTCCAGGAACATCGTGGCCGGCAGCACGATGTCGGCGAAGGCGGCGGTCTCGGTCAGGAACTGCTCGTGCACGCAGAGGAAGAGATCCTCGCGAGCGAGGCCCTTGTGGACGAGATGCGTCTCCGGGCACACCATCGCGGGGTTGGTGTTCTGCACGAGCATGGCCGTCACGGGCGGGCCGCCCAGCAAGGCCTCCTGATCCCTGGTGAGGATCGGACCCAGGCGCGACTGGTCGAGGGCGCGGATGGATTTGTTCTCCAGGTCCAGCCCCTCGATGAGCGAGCGGTCGAGGCGGTAGAGGCCGGTCTGGCCGTACACCGCGCCGCCGCCCTCGTATTGCCAGGCGCCCGTGACCGCGGGCAGGCAAGACACCGCGTGGAGGTTGGCGGCGCCGTTCCGCGAGCGGCTGAAGCCATGGTGAAGTCGGATGAAAGAACGTTTGATTCGGCCGTAGAGACGCGCGAAGCCGGCGATGTCCTCCACGCTCAGCCCGGTGATCGCGCTGGCCCATTCGGGCGTGCGCGAGCGCACGTGGGCGGCCATCTCGTCGGGGCAGTCGGTATAGGCGCGCAGGTACGTCCAGTCGGCGTATCCCTCCGCGAACAGCACGTGCATCACCGCGCAGGCGAGGGCGCCGTCGGTGCCCGGCTTCACCGCGAGATGGATATCGGCCTTCTCGGCGGTGCCGGTGCGGTAGGGATCGACCACCACGAGGGGCGCCCCCCGCCGCTTGGCGCGCATCGCGTGCTGCATCACGTTGACCTGGGTGTTGACGGGGTTGCCGCCCCAGATGATCACCAGATCCGAGTGCTCGTCGACCTCCCGGAAGTCCGCGCCGCGCTTGTCGCCGACACCGGCCGCCCAGCCCGCGTCCGACAGCGCCACGCAGATGGTGGAGTACCAGCGCGAATAGCCCATGGCGTGGCGCAGGCGGTTGATGCCGTCGCGCTGCACCAGGCCCATGGTCCCCGCGTAGTAATAGGGCCACACCGTCGCCGGCCCATAGGTCTTGGCCTGGCGCATGAACGCATCGGCGACCACGTCCAGCGCCTCGGCCCAGCCAACGCGCTCGAAGCGACGCGAGCCCTTCGGCCCCACGCGGCGCAGCGGATAGAGCAGTCGGTCCGGATGATGGACACGCTCGGCGTAGCGCCCCACCTTTTCGCAGATGACCCCGTCGGTGTAGGTGTTGCGGTGCGAGCCCCACACGTGCCCGATGGTGCGCCCGTCGATCTTCTCGACCTCGAGGGCGCAGGTACTGGTGCAGTCGTGCGGGCAGACAGAAGGGACGATCTCGAGCCGGGGCGAGCGGGCGATGGCCATGCCGCTATTCTAGCGCAGGGGCGCGCCCTCGCCCATGCCGGCGCCGGGGCCGACTAGCCCATCAGGAGGGCGCCGGGCACCTCGCGGCCCATGGCCTCGATCTCGCCGCGGGTCACGCCCTGGGCGGAAAGCGCGGCCACGAACATGTGAAGACCGTCGGGCGGCGTGGGATTGCCGCTCTGGCCGAGATCGGTGCCGAGCACGAAGTGGCGCGCGCCTACCGCCTTGATGGCGGCGGCGGTCTCCGCCACCTCGACGCGGGCGGCGTGGCGCAGGAACTCGAGGGGCGCGTCCGGACCGGTGAGCATGCCCAGCGCGCAGAGCTCCATCTTGGCCCCCATGGCGGCGGCCTTCTTCATCTGAGACACCGTCATGCCAACGACGTCGAACTGCGCGTGGGTGATCACGATGCGGTCGCAGCCGGCTTCACGCGCCGCCTCGATGATGGCCAGGGCCTGCTCGCCAGACGAATGGCCGGTATGCACGACCAGGCGCTGGCGCGCGCACACCGCCAGCACCTCGCGCACCTCGGGCAGCACGACGCCACGGTCGTCGACCACGCGGATCCCGGACGGCGCCGTGCCCGCGCGCTTGACGTGATTGTCGGCGTCGAAGGTGGGAAACCACACCACGCGGCCGTAGCGGCCCTGCATTCGCCACATCCACTCCGCCGCCTGCGCATTGATCCCGCCCAGCGCCCGATTCAACACCACGCCCCCAAAGATCTTGATGCCGGGCACGTGCTTGCGGGCGAGCCACGCGCGGTCGGCGGTGTGGGTGACGTGGTTCTTGAAGACGACGGCCTCCATCTGGCGCGACGCCGCCAGCGTGGCCAGCTCGTCGTCGTCCACCGCGCGGCCGAAGATGTCGGGCGCCGCATGCGTGTGGAAGTCGATGAGCCCGCGAATCGGGCTCACCAGCGGCGGCGGCGGCGAATAGCCCTGCACGCCGGTGCCGGCATTGCTGGCGTTGGCGCCGGCGCCCGCCTTTGCGCCCCCGGCGCCTCCCGCCGGTCCGCCGCGCGCGGGCCGCGCGCCGCCGCCGCGATCACTGCCGCCGTGCGAGCGCCGCGCCGCGCGCACGACGGCGTGCTCGTGATGCGCCAGGTCGCAGCCGCAGAAGAGTGGACGCGGCGCAGGCAAGGCCGTCTCGACGGGAGTCGTCATCGAAGAGGGATCATACACGATGAGGGCCAGCGAGCCATTGCGGCGCCCTCAGCGACCGGTGAACCCAGTACACCATGAAGCACTGCCCATCCGGCAGCCGTCGCCGTGCCACCGCGCGGAGCACCAGCCACCCCAGCACGCCACCCAAGAACTCGTACACCGGCGTGGGATGACACGGCGTCGTATCGGGTACGACCGCGCCGGGAAACTGCGCCAGCAGCTCGGGCAGCCCGGCGAAGGCCTGGGACGGCGGGACGAGGCCGTGATCGTAGCGGACGCCCCACGGCAGGTCGGTGGGCAGACCGTAGTCGCCGTCACCGGCCAGATGGCAGCCGAGGCGGCCGATGCCATAGGCGAGCATGAGCGCGGGAGCGCCGGCGTCGAGGACGCGGGCGATGGTGTCGCGCCACGCCGCGGTGAATCCCGGCGCTGCATGACTAGCGAGCAGACCCGCAAGAGCCAAGGCTTTCGAGCCCAGCCAGCCGAACACCACGGCGAGGAGCACGATGCCGCGCGCCAGGTGAGGATCGAGCGCCCGTCGCCGCAGCTCGAGGGCGAGGCTCACTCCGCCGACCAGAAAGGCCAGCAGCAGCATGGCCCCATAACTGGGGATGGACAGCGGCCCGATCGTGACGAGGACGGGCGTCATTCGCCGGCGACTATCTCACAACGGCGCTCGAGAGGCCAGATTCGGACCTCTCTTAGTTCCCGCCCGGCCGTCCGCCCGACGCAGCGCGACGCCCGACATGGAACGCACGCGGCGTTTCTCCCAGTGCTAGTATTCCGGCCGCATGCGCACGATGCGGCTCGAGATCGCGGGCGAGGTGGCGCGACTGACCCTCGACCGCTCCGACATCCTCAATGCGGGGAACCGCGAATGGGTGCGCGATCTCACCGAGGCGGTCGCGCGCATCGGTGACGCGCGGGGTGTACGGGTGGCCGTCATCACGGGCGCCGGGCGCGCCTTCTGCACCGGCGTGGACCTGGGCGCGCTGGCGCGCGGCGAGTTCGGCTTCCCCGACTTCCGCGCGTGGGAAGACGCGATGGTGGCCATCGAGGACATGAACACGCTGTTCCTGGCCGCCATCAACGGGCACGCGCTCGGCGGGGGGCTGCAGCTCGCGCTGGTCTGTGACTACCGCCTGGCCAGCGATGCGGCGCTGATCGGCCTGCCCGCGGTGAAGGAAGGGCTGATCCCCTCGCTCGCCCTCCATCGACTGCCGCGTCTCGTGGGGCTGGCGCGCGCGCGCGAGCTGATCCTGCTGGGCGAGAACATCAGTGCCCGCGAGGCCGAGCGCCTGAACGTCGTGAATCGGGTGGTGCCGGCGGCAGAGTTTCCGGAGGCGGTGGAGACGATGGTGAAGCGCCTGCTCGCGCTCCCCGCCACCAGCGTGCGCGCCAGCAAGCGGCTCACCGGCCTCGCCTTCGATCTCGACCGCGACCCATTCCGCGAGCGCATGAACGCCGCCTTCGAGCCCATGCTCGACTCGCCCGAGCACAAGGCGGCGATGGCGGCGTTTCGCCAAGAACGGGCGTCGCGCCCGGAGTCCTCATGAGCCCGACCATCGCCACCCCGCGCATCCTGCCCACCTCGGTAGTGGGCAGCCACGGCCTGCCCGGCTGGGTCTGGCTGGCTCGCGAAGCCATGGAGGCGGGCCGTCTGGGCGCCCTCGACGTGCGCGAGCTGATGGAGGACGCCACCCAGGTGGCCCTACTCGACCAGGAGCGCGCCGGGGTCGACGTCGTCTCCACCGGCGAGATGATGCGCGTGCGCTTCATCATCCGCTTCTACGACCGCATCACCGGCATCCGCCCGCTGCCCGCGCCTCGGCAGCTCGGTCAGCCGCTCTGGGACACCAACACGCCCTTCGAGGTCACGGAGAAGATCGCCGCGCCGCGCGGCCTCGGTATCGTCGAGGAATTCCGTCTCGCCCGCAGCCTCACCGACAAGCTCATCAAGGCCACCGTGCCGGGGCCCTACACCCTGCTGGTGCCCCTCAAGGTCGGCGGGGGCTATCGCGACAAGGACACGCTGCTCGCCGATCTGGTCGGCCTCGTGAACGCGGAGTGCCGCGCGCTCGCGGCGGCAGGCGCCACCTTCATCCAGATCGACGAGCCGCATCACGGCATGTACTCCGGCTCCGTGCACGAGGTCACCAAGGGCGTGAACCGCGCCGTGGAAGGTGTGGACGCCAAGATTGCGGTGCACATCTGCTTCGGCAACCTCTACGGCCGCCCGTTCAGCGCGGTGCGCGACTACCGCAACGTCTTCCCCACCCTGGGTGATCTCCGCTGCTCGCAGATCGTGCTGGAGTTCGCGAACCGCGGCATGGAGGATCCCGCGCGCTGGAACGACTTCCCTCGCGACAAGGAGCTGGGCGCGGGGGTCATCGACGTCAAGGCGTTCAAGTCCGAGACCGCGGAGGACGTGGCCGAGCGCATTCGCGCTTTTCTCCCCTACATACCGCCCGAGCGGCTCTGGCTCAACCCGGACTGCGGCTTCTGGGAGACGCCGCGCTGGGTCGTGCGGCAGAAGCTTGCCGCGCTCTGCGAAGGCGCACGGCGCGTGCGCGCCGAGCTCGGCGGCTAGCGCGCGGCCCGTGGACGGCCCCTCGATGGTGATGCTCCTCGGGGCGGGCCTGGCCGGGGGCGTGGTGACCGCGGTGGTGGGAGGCTCGTCGCTGATCACCTTCCCTGCACTGCTCGCCGCCGGCCTGCCCCCCATCGTGGCGAACGCCTCGAACACGGTGGCCCTCACGCCCGGCAACTTCGCCGGCGGCCTCGCCGACCTCGAGCGGCTGCCGCGCTGGGATCGTTCGTTCGTGGGCCTGATGGCGGTGGCCGTCGTGGGCAGCGCGGCGGGAGCGGCACTGCTTCTCGCCACCCCGGAGAAAGCCTTCACCGCGCTGGTCCCGCTGCTCATCGGCTTCGCCACGCTGCTCTTCGCCCTGTCGGACCGGATCCGGACGTGGCTGGCGCGCGGACACGAAGGCGGTGGGCCCTGGACCTCCGGCCCCGTGCGTCTGCTTCTGTTCGCCCCGGTGGCGGTCTACGGTGGCTACTTCGGCGCCGGGATGAGCGTGATGATCCTCGCGCTGCTGGCGATCACGCTGGAGGCCGACTTCCGCGCCGTCAACGTGCTGAAGAACTTCCTCTCCGGGCTCACCAGCCTGGTCGCAGTGGGGGTGTTCGTGTCGCACGGCATGGTCGCCTGGCCGCCCGTCGCGGTCATGATGGCGGGGGTGCTGACGGGAGGATTCCTCGGCGGGCGTCTAGTACGCGTGCTCCCGCCTCCCCTGCTGCGCGGCATCGTCATCACGGTGGGCTCCGTGCTCACCGTCATCTACGCGTGGCGGTACTGGGCCTCTTGACAAGGCGAGGGGCCAGACTTACAAACGGTTCGAATTCGTGCCATGGCGACCG
>Ga0207428_10000393_pt1 | contig 54718 bp, 48 predicted proteins | sample RhiMethybrSRZTD1_FD_187600 | JGI IMG/M metagenome (GOLD analysis project Ga0207428, IMG submission 187600) | Populus rhizosphere microbial communities from Tennessee, USA - Rhizosphere MetaG P. TD hybrid SRZTD1 (SPAdes) (version 3) | ecosystem: Host-associated > Plants > Roots > Rhizosphere >...
CACTCGAGGAGCTGCCCTGGATCCGGGTCTTCGGGCCGCCGCCCGAGCGGCGCGCCGGGATCGTCTCGTTCGACGTCGAGGGGATCCACCCGCACGACGTCGCGCAGATCCTCGACTGGGAAGGGGTCGCCGTGCGCGCCGGGCACCACTGCACCCAGCCGCTGATGACCCGCCTCGGCGTCGCCGCGACGACGCGCGCGAGCTTCTACCTCTACTCGATCCCCGAGGAGGTCGACCGGCTCGTCGCCGGGCTTCACAAGGTCAAGGCGTCGCTCGGCTGATGTCGGCCCGCGCTCACGTCCCTGGGCTGCTGCTCGCGCCTCGAGCGGCAGCAGCTCCCCGGCGGAGGCCGGCTTCGCCGGCCGCAGGCGGGGAGCGTCCAGGGGCGTGAGCGAGTTCGAGCAGCTGTATCGGGAAGTGATTCTCGATCACTACAAGGCGCCGCGGAACCATGGGTTGCTCGAGCCGCACGACGCGATCGCCGAGGGCCAGAACCCGCTCTGCGGCGACGAGGTCACGGTCTCCGTCCGTTTTGGCGAGGGCGACACGATCGAGGACGTCGGCTTCGAGGGACGCGGCTGCGCGATCAGCCAGGCGGCGACGTCGATGCTCACCGACCTCGTGAAGGGCCGTACCGCGAGCGAGGTCGCGACGATGCCGAAGGACGAGCTCCTCGACGAGATCGGGATCCCGCTCACTCCCGTCAGGCTCAAGTGCGCGCTGCTCGGGCTGGGCGTCCTCAAGGTCGCCCTCCATCGCGCGAAGGGAACCCCCCTCCCCGAGGAGTGGGGCACGTCGTCCGGGGAGATCACGCTCTCCTGATCGCCGAGGGAGATTGATGGAGATCGAGGCGCTGCCGCTCGAGGAGCTGCCGGACGGGTCGATGCGCCTGGTTCCGGGGAACGGCTCGACGCTCGGCCTCTACCACTGCGGCGGGACGCTCTACGCGATCGAGGACCGCTGCTCCCACGACGACGGGCCGCTCTGCGAGGGCGAGTGGGACGCGGCGGCCTGCGAGGTCGTGTGCCCGCGGCATGGCTCGCGGTTCGACCTCCGCACCGGCACCCCGCTGTCGCTCCCGGCGTACCTCCCCGTCGAGACGTACCCCGTCCGCGTCCGCGACGACGGGATGATCGTGATCGACGTCGGCGACTGACGCCGTCCGGCCGCTAGGCTCGGACCGTGCTCGACGACCGCGTCCTGGCCGTGCTCACCCGCCTCGAGGACGAGGATCGCGTCGACCAGGAAGCGGGCCTCCCGGCATTCCAGCGATCGCTCCCGGTCGGGCCCGACTCGGCACGTCTCCTGTTCGCCCTCGTCGCGCCGAACGCGGGCTGTGAGGTGCTCGAGATCGGCGGCTCGCGGGGCTACTCGGCGATCTGGCTGGCCGCGGCCGCCCGGATCCTCGGCGGCCGGGTCGTCTCGCTCGAGAAGGATCCCGCGAAGGTCGAGACCTGGCGCCGGAACGTTGCGGACGCCGGGCTCGAGGAGTGGGCGGAGCTCGTCGAGGGCGATGCGCGGGAGACGCTTCCGGCGGTCGGGGGCAGCTTCGACATCGTGTTCATCGACGCCTGGAAGGACGACTACGAGTGGTACTTCGCCGAGGCCCGGACGAAGCTCGAGCCAGGCGCCGTGGTCGTCGCCGACAACGTCGACACGAGCCCGGTGGTCAAGGAGTACGCGGCCGCGCGTCAGTCCGACCCGACCCTGGTCTCGGTCACCGTCCCGATCGGCAACGGCCTCGAGGTGACGACCGTCCTGCGCTAGACCGGTGTCCGACTCGAAGTCGGACACCAGCCGGGAGCCTGCTCGCACGCATGAAGGTTCGGTTATCCCCCCTTGCCGCCGTCCGATCCGCGTGCGTAGACTCGGTGTACCGCGGAAAGGAGGTGGTCGGGTGTCAGATTCTTGCAGTACCGGCAGTGGAGGTACCGACGGGTAGAGGCGTGTCCCCGGGACCTACGGGGAATCGCCATAGCCACGCGTAGGGGACTCGCGCTTCGCGCCGCCGACCACCTCATGGTCTGGCTGGAAGCGCCTCTACCAATCCAACGTCGCGTACCGAGCCGAGAGCCGCCCACGGGCGGCTCTCGGTCGTTTGCCTGCGAGCATCCATTCCGCTCGCGCGGAACAGACGCCGCAAACTCGCTGGGCCGGCTTCGCCGGGCCAAGGGCACATCCCTGAAGTGGACTGCCGGCTTCGCCGGCGTCCAACTGTCCCGCGCTAAACGGCTTGTACTGCGCGCCGGAGCTGCTCGTCCAGCGGGACGCGGTCGGCGAGGCCGAGGCGGCGCATGGAGGAGCCGCCGTCCGAGACGACGTTGTCCGGGCCTTCGAGCATGCGGAGCTGGTCACGGGTGAGGAGGGCCGGCGGGATCCGCTCGAACATCGCGGCGGGCCCGCGCGCGAGCCAGAACGGGACATGGATCGACGGGCGGCGCGTCCCGAGCGCCGCTTTCAGGCGGCGCCAGAAGTCGCTCCACGTCACGGCGTCGGGCCCGCCGAGCTCGACCGGGCCGTTCGCGCCCTCCCCGTCGGCCGCGAGCCGCACCGCCCGGACGACGTCGTCGATCCAGATCGGCTGCAGGCGCTGCGTGCCCGGCCCGATCACCGGCGTCAGCGGGAAAAGGCGTGCGATCCGGGTGAAGCGCGGCAGCGCGCCGCCGCTGGCGCCGAAGACGAAGCTCGGCCGGAGCACGACGTGGTCGATCCCGGAGCCCCTCACCGCCTGCTCCGCCGCCCACTTCGCGCGGAAGTACGGCACGGTCGCGTTCGGTCCTGTGCCGAGGGCGCTCATCAGCACGATCCGCCGGACGCCGCTCTCGCGTGCCGCTTCGACGAGATTCCCGGTGCCCGCCGCCATCACGCGCTCGAACGCCGCCGGCGCGCCCTCCACGATCGCGACGAGGTGCACGATCGTCCGCATCCCGCGGGCCGCCGCCCGGAGCGAGGCCGGGTCGGTGACGTCACCGCGGACGAGCTCGCAGGCGATCCCGTCGAGCGCCTGCGCGCCGCGCGCCGTGCGGACCATCGCCCGCACGTGGACGCCGCTCTCGGCCAGCGTCCTCGTCACGTGGCGCCCGACGAAGCCGCTCGCCCCCGTGACGAGGATCACGACGCGTCCGCAAAGTTCTGCCAGTAGCGGCTCGGGGTCGGGCCGCGCTGGCCCTGGTACTTCGAGCCGAGCCCGCCCGAGCCGTAGGGCGTCTCGGCCGGCTCCGACATCTGCACGAACGAGAGCTGGCCGATCTTCATCTCCGGGTAGATCGTGATCGGCAGGTTCGCGACGTTCGAGAGCTCGAGCGTCACGTGCCCATCGAAGCCCGGGTCGATGAACCCGGCGGTCGAGTGGATCAGGAGGCCGAGCCTCCCCAACGACGACTTTCCCTCCAATCGGGCTACGAGGTCGTCGGGCAGCGTGACCCGCTCGAGCGTCGAGCCGAGCACGAACTCGCCGGGGTGGAGGATGAACGGCTCGGCGCCGTCCACCTCGACCAGCTCGGTGAGCTCTTCCTGCTCGGCCTTCACGTCGATGAACGGATAGCGCGAGTTCCGGAACACCCGGAACAGCCTGTCGACCCGCACGTCGAGGCTCGACGGCTGCATCAGCCCGGCGTCGTAGGGGTCGATCCCGATGCGACCGGCCTCGATCAGCCGCCGGATGGCCTGGTCGGAGAGCACCATCGCAGCGGATCGTAGACCGCCTCCGCAAAGCGCCGCCTGCACCCCGAGCCACCCACGATCCCATACACTGCTGGACCCGGTGTCCATGCTGTATCCATCGATGGACCCGAACGAGCGTTTCCGCGCTCGGCGGGATGCAGTACGACGGAGGAAGCGGCGGCGGCGCGCTCTGGTCGTGGCGATCCTCCTCCTCGCCGTGCTCGCGCTCGCGGGTGGGATGACGCTCGCCGGGAAGTCGGAGCGGAAAGCCGGCACCACCCACTACACCGTCGACGTCGCCGACGATGCCGTCGTGGTGGCCGCCCGGCCGAGGCCGCTTCCCGTCGAGGTGCGCGGGGTCCACGTCACCGGGGCGCTCGCGTCGCTCCCGGGCAAGCTCGACGAGTACGTGGCGCTGAAGGCGCACGGGCTCAACACCATCGAGCTCGACGTGAAGGACGAGGGTGGCGAGATCGGCTTCGCGCCCGCCGGCGTGCCCCTTGCCCGGAAAGCAGGAGCCGTTCGCAACTACTACTCGCCGCGCCAGGTCGCGAGCATGCTGCACCGCAAGGGCCTCTACCTGATCGGCCGCGTGGTCGTCTTCCAGGATCCCTACCTGGCGCGCGCAAGGCCCGACCTCGCCGTGCACCGGCCGGACGGCTCGATCTGGACGACGGGCGCGGGGCTCGCGTGGGTGAACCCGTACGACCGGCGGGTCTGGGACTACAACGTCTCGATCGCCGCCGCGGCCGCACGGGCCGGCTTCGACGAGATCATGCTCGACTACACGCGCTTCCCGTCCGACGGCGACATCGAGGGCACCGTCTATCCCGGCCGGACGAGCGAGCCGCGCGGCCAGGTGATCGCGGACTTCGCCGCCTACGCGGAGCGCCGGCTCGCGCCGCTCGGCGTCCGCGTCTCCACGGCGGTGTTCGGCCTCTCCGCGACGCGCGACATCGGCGTCGGGCAGGTGCCGCGCTGGATCTCGCGCCACGTCGACGACATCCACCCGATGGCCTATCCGGTCCTCTACGGCGGCGGCGAGCTCGGCCTCGTCTCCCCGAGCGCCGAGCCCGGCGAGACCGTGTTCCGGACGCTGCTCGACTTCAAGCGGCAGCTGCGCGGCACCAGCACGCAGCTGATCCCCTGGATCCAGGATTGGAACTACAACCTCGACGCCGTGATGCAGCAGGTGCGCGCCGCCCGGCTGCAGGGCGCCAAGGGCTTCCTGCTCTGGAACGCGAACGGGCTCTACACCAAGCAGGCGCTCGCGCCGCCTCCTTCGTAGCCTCGGCCCGGATGCCGTTCGCGACGCTCGCGCACGAGGACCGCGGGAACGGCCCGGCGATCGTCTTCCTCCACGGCCATCCGTTCAGCCGCGCGATGTGGGCTTCGCAGCTCGAGAGGCTCTCGGACGAGTTCCGCGTCGTCGCGCCCGACCTCCCCGGCTACGGCGAGTCGGGGACCGTGGATCAGATCATGTCGATGCGCCGCTTCGCCGATACGGTCGTCGAGCTGCTGGACGACCTCGAGATCGCGCGGGCGACCGTCGTCGGGCTGAGCATGGGCGGTCTCGTCGCGATGGAGCTCGGCCTCGGGTATCCCGAGCGGGTCGCCGGTCTGGTGCTCGCCGCAACCACCGCCGCCCCACCGACGGAGGAGGATGTCGAGCGACGCCGCCGGGCGGCGGCGGAGATCGACGCCCACGGGATGCTCGGACACACCGCCGACATGCTGCCGCGTCTCTTCGGGCCGGCCGCCAGTCGCGATCCCGAGCTCACCGTGCCGATCGTCGAGACGATGCTGCGGACGAACCCACTGGGGGCCGCTGCCGCGCTGCGCGGGCGCGCGGAGCGCCCCGACTACGAGCGACTGCTCGGCGATCTCGGCCCGCCCGCGCTCGTCGTCGCCGGCGATCGGGATGCGTACTCGACGAAGGAGGTGACCGACCAGCTCGTCGCCGCGCTCCCCGATCCCGAGGTGCTGATCCTCCCCGGCGTCGGGCACTTCCCGAACCTCGAGGCGCCGGAGGCCTTCGACGAGGCCGTCCGCGCGTTCGCCCGTCGCTCAGGGAGCCAGCCTGACCCGTGACCACGCCTCGCCGACGCGCTCGTAGCGGGCCCTGTCGTGGAGCCGGTTTGGCCGGTTCTGCCAGAGCTCGAAGGCGTCCGGGACGAGCCGGTAGCCGCCCCACGAGGCAGGCAGCGGCACGTCCCCGTCCGCGAAGCGCTCCGCCGCCTCCGCGTAGAGCCGGTCGAGCTCGCCGCGATCGCGGAGCGGCCGCGACTGCGGCGAGGCCCACGCGCCGAGACGGCTCTCTCGCGAACGGGTGTCGAAGTACCTTCTCGCCTCGTCGTCCGTCAGGCGTTCGACCCGTCCCTCGACGCGAGCCTGGCGGCGGAGCGGCGGGCCCCAGTAGAAGCACAGCGCCGCACGGGCGTTCTCGCGGAGCTCCCCCGCCTTGCGGCTCTCGTGGTTCGTGTAGAGCCGGAGGTCGAGCTCCTCGATGCCCCGGACGAGCACCATGCGCACCGACGGCCGCCCGTCCGGCGTGGCCGACGCGAGCGCTGCGCCTTCCGGCTCGTGCAGGCCGGCGGCGCGCGCCTCGGCGAGCCACGCGGCGAGCGACACGCGAGGGTCGGAGTCGAGACCGTCCAGCCAGGCGTCCGTCACGTCGCGAATCTACGTTCTGGTGCCTCGGATAGGCTGAGATCGATGGCTGCGACGAGGACGATCGAGATCAGGACGGAGATCCCCGGGCCCCGCTCGCGGGCGCTCGCCGAGCGCGAGGCGCGGGCTGTGGCGGGGCCGCTGCTCGTCCATCTGCCGATCTTCGCGGAGCGGGCGGAGAACGCGACGATCACCGACGTCGACGGCAACGTCTTCGTCGACTTCGCCGGCGGGGTCGGAGTGGTCAACGCGGGTCACGCGCACCCCTCGATCGTCGAGGCGGTCGCCGAGCAGGCGGCCCGGTTCCTGCACACGGACTACACCGTCGTCCCGTACGACACCTACGTCGAGCTGGCAGAGCGCCTCTGCGCGCTCGCCCCGATCGGGGGCGAGACCCGCGCGGCCTTCTTCAACGCGGGCACCGAGGCGGTCGAGAACGCGGTCAAGCTCGCCCGCCTGCACACGGGTCGCCCTGGCGTGATCGCGTTCGAGGGCGCCTTCCACGGGCGCACGCTGCTCGCGATGACGATGACCTCGAAGTTCCACCCCTACAAGACGGGGATGGGGCCGTACGCGCCCGAGGTGTACCGCGCACCGTTCCCGAACGCGTACCGCGGCCCGAGCGCGGCGGAGGCGCTCGCGCGGCTCGAGCGGATGTTCGAGGCGGACGTGCCGGCCGATCGCATCGCCGCGATCGTCTTCGAGCCACAGCTCGGCGAGGGCGGCTTCGTCCCGGCACCTCCCGCGTTCGTCGAGGGTCTCCGCGCGCTCTGTGACCGGCACGGGATCGTGCTCGTCGCGGACGAGGTGCAGACCGGCTTCGGCCGCACCGGCCGGATGTTCGCGATGGAGCACTTCGACGTCGAGCCGGACCTGATCACGGTGGCGAAGTCCATCGCCGCAGGTCTGCCGCTCTCCGGCGTGATCGGCCGGGCGGAGATCATGGACGGGGCGCATGCAGGCGCGATCGGCGGCACGTACATCGGCAACCCGGTCGCGCAGGCCGCCGCCCTCGCCGTCCTCGACGTCTTCGCCGACGAGAACCTCGTCGCGCGCGCCGAGACAGTCGGCGCGCGGATCCGCGAGCGGATGCTCTCCTGGCAGGCGCGCTGGCCGCGCATCGGCGACGTGAGGGGCCTCGGCGCGATGCTCGCGATCGAGCTCGTGCGCGACCCCGAGACGAAGGAGCCTGCGCCCGAGCTCGCCGCTGCGACGATCGAGGCAGCCCTCTCGCGCGGCCTGATCCTCCTCAAGGCGGGCCTCTACGGGAACTGCATCCGTGTCCTCTGCCCGCTGACGATCGAGGATGCCGTGCTCGACGAGGCGCTCTCCGTGTGGGAGGACGCCCTCGCCGCCGTCCTCGGCTGACCGCAGGTCCGCAGAGGTGTCCGACTCGAAGTCGGACATCACCGCCCACGTCGTCAGTACTCGAGGCTACGCCGGCGCTCGTGGCGCTCGAGCGCCAGTGAAATGAGCCGGTCGAGGAGCTCCTCGTACTCGATCCCCGAGGCGGCGAACAGACGAGCGTAGAAGCTTGTCGCCGTGAAGCCCGGGATCGTGTTGAGCTCGTTCATCACGATCTCGCCGTCCGTCTCGCGGACGAAGAAGTCGGCGCGGGCCATCCCCTCGCACGAGGCCGCGACGAACGCGGCGAGCGCGAGCTCCCGCGCCCGCTCGATCTGCGGGTCGGTCAGGCCGGGGGGCGGCACGACGAGCTCCGAGCCGCCCTCGTCGTACTTCGAGGACCAGTCGTACCAGTCGGCGTTGTGCGCGACGACCTGGCCCGGGAGTGAGGCCTCGGGGCTCGGCAGGTTGCCGAGCACGCCGACCTCGATCTCCATCCCGGGGACGAACTCCTCGACCATCACCTTCTCGTCGTGGCGCCGAGCGAGTGCCACGGCCTCGGCGAGCTCCGATTCGTCTCGCACCTTCGAGATCCCGACGGACGAGCCCATGTTCGCCGGCTTGACGAAGACCGGATAGCCGAACGGGTTCTCGGCGGGGTCGCCGAGCCGGAGCGCGAGGTGCCGCGCGACCGGGATGCCCGCGCCGCGCATCAGCGTCTTGAAGACGTCCTTGTCCATGCAGACGGACGAGGCGAGCACGCCCGGCCCGACGTACGCGACGCCCGCGAGCTCGCAGAGCCCCTGCACCGTGCCGTCCTCCCCGAACGGGCCGTGGAGGATCGGCAGGACGACGTCGACGGCGCCGAGCGTCGCCGGCGCCGAGTCGGCCGGCACCGGCAGCGTCTCGGCCGTGGTTCGGGCAGGGAGCCCGGCGCGCGTGTCACCGGCGGGCAGGGCCCACCGGCCGTCGCGGCCGATCTCGATCGTCCGCACCTCGTAGCGCTCAGGGTCGAGCGCGGCCGCAACGGATGCTGCCGAGGCGAGGGAGATGTCGTGCTCGCTCGACCGCCCGCCCGCCAGAACGGCGAGCCGCACCCTGCGGCTCACGGAGGCGGGGGCTGGATGGGCGGCGTCGTCGTCGTGTCCGTGGGGGTGGTCGTCGTCGGCGCCGTCGTGGTCGGTGTCGTCGGCGTGGCGGGCGTCGTCACGTCGGGCGGCGGGACGTACGTGCCCACGGTCAGCTTCACGACGGTCTTCGGGTCGGCCTGGGCGTTCCCTGCCGGATCCTGGCTGATCACGAGCCCGTCCAGCGCCTCGTCGTCGGTCTCCTGGTCCGTGACGCTCGATCTGAAGCCTGCCGCGCGCAGCGTCGCCCGTGCGTCGGCGACGCTCTGGAGCGAGACGTCGGGGACGGCGACGGTCTTCGGGCCCTGCGACACCGAGAGCGTCACCGAGGAGCCGCGCGAGGCGGTCGAGTTGCCGGGCGGGTCCTGGTCGACGACCTCGCCGGCCGGGCGGTCGCTCTCGACGTCGGCGCGGCCCACGGTGAAGCCGGCGGCCTGGAGCTGCGCCGCGGCGGTGTCGTAGGTCTGCCCGATCACGGCGGGCACCGCGACCGGCTTGGGGCCGCTCGAGACGTTGACGCGCACCGAGGCGCCCTCCACGACGATCGTCCCCGGCCGCGGGTCCTGTGCGGTGACGGTGTCGGAGGGCTTGTCCGACGGCACCTCGTGCACCTCGGCGTCGAGCCCGAGGCTCGTCAGCTCCTTCACCGCCGTGTCGCGCGACTTGCCGACGAGCGAGGGCACGCCGACGTTCTTCTTCCCGCTCGAGACGAGGATCGTCACCATGCTCCCCTTCGGCTGGCGCGAGCCCGCATCCGGCTCCTGGTCGAAGACGTAGCCCTTCTGGACGTCGCCGTTCGGCAGGCGGCGCACGTTCGGGTCGAAGCCGTCGCCCCGGATCAGCGCCACCGCGCGGCTCTCGAGGATGCCCTTGTAGTCGTCCACCGCGACCGGCTCGTTCGCGTCGATCTGGTCGCGCACGTTGTCGTAGAAGAGCCAGCCGCCGATGCCGAGCGCGATCGCCGCGCCGAGTGCGAGCAGCCACGGCCACCACGTCCGGCCGCGGCGCACGGCGCCCTCGTACGAGCGGTAGCGCTCGTCGCCCCCCGCACCGGATGGCCGCAGCGCGGGCGCGACCGCCGTCGCGGCCGTCGTCTCGCCGCGCAGGACCATCGTGGCCGCCTCTTCGGTCTCCGGGACGACGGCTTCGCCGCGGCCGACGAGCTCGAGGTCGCGATCCATCTCCTTCGCCGAGCGGTAGCGGTCTGCCGGCTCCTTCGCGAGCGCGCGGAGCACGACGAGGTCGAGATCGCGTGGGATCTCGGGACGGTGCGTCGAGGGCGCCTCGGGGATCTGCGAGAGGTGCTTCATCGCGATCTCGACCGGCGTCTCGCCCGTGAACGGCACCTTCCCGGTGAGCAGCTCGTAGAGCACGATCCCGGTCGAGTAGAGGTCGGAGGACTCGTCGACCGGGGCGCCGCGCGCCTGCTCGGGCGAGAGGTACTGCGCGGTGCCGATGATCGAGCCTGCCTCGGTCATCTGACTCGAGCCGGCGCGCGCGATGCCGAAGTCCGCGACCTTCACGCGCCCCTCGTTGTCGACGAGGACGTTGTGCGGCTTGATGTCGCGGTGGACGATGCCGTTGCGGTGCGCGTAGCGGAGCGCGGCAAGCACCTGGCGGGTGTAGGAGATCGCGACCGGGATCGGGCACATGCCGCGGGTCACGATCAGCTCCTTGAGCGTCCGCCCCTCGACGTACTCCATCACGATGAAGTAGGAGCCCTCGGCTTCGCCGCGGTCGTGGATCGCGACCACGTTCGGGTGCGAGAGACCGGCCGCGTGCGTCGCCTCGCGACGGAAGCGCTCGACGAACTGGACGTCGTTCGCGTAGCGCTCGTGGAGCATCTTGATCGCGACCTTGCGACCGAGCTCCTGGTCCTCGGCGAGCCACACGTCGGCCATGCCGCCGGAGCCGAGCTTGCGCTCCAGCCGGTAGCGGCCGGCGAAGATCGTCCCGCGTCTTTCGTCCATGGTCGTCATCGGCTCCGAAAGGTTAGGGGTTACCCGGTGGACGCAGGATTGCCTCCATGACCTCGCGCGCGATCGGCGCCGCCGTCTCGCCGCCGGTCGAGGTCTGGTTCTCGAGCGCGACCGCGATCGCGACCTCCGGCCGCTGCCCCTCGCGCCCCGCGAAGGCGATGAACCACGTCGTGTTGACGCCGGGCCGCCCGGTCTCGGCCGTGCCGGTCTTCCCGCCGATCCGGAACCCGGAGATCTGCGCCGCGGTGCCCGTGCCCGCCTGGACGACGCTGACCATCATGTCCTCGATCTGCTTGGCGTGCACGGGGCCGACCGCACGGTCGAGCCGCTCCGGGCGCGTGCGGGAGACGGTCTTGCCTTGCGGCGACACGATCTTCTCCACGACCCACGGGCGCATCACGATCCCCGCGTTGCCGATCCCGGCGGCGACCATCGCCATCTGGAGCGGCGTCACGAGCATCCGCTCCTGCCCGAACGCCATCCGCCCTGCGTCGACGTCCTGGTCGCGCGCCGGGTACCAGAGCTCGTGATTCCGGTAGAGGCCGCTCGGATAGCGCTCGCCGTCGGGGGTCTCGAGCGGCGGGCGCTCGTAGAAGCCGAACTTCTTCGCCTGGTCGAGGATGCGCTTCGCGCCGAGCGCCTTGCCGATGTTGCAGAACACCGAGTTGACCGAGTGCTGGAGCCCCTGCGCCAGCGTCACGTTGCCGAACGGGCTCGAGGTGTCGAAGTTGTTGACCCGCTTGCCGTAGACCGTGCAGTAGCCGGGGTCGTAGAAGGTCGAGTCCGGCGTGAAGCGGTTCGACTCGAGCGCCGCCGACGTGGTCACGACCTTGAACGTCGAGCCCGGCGCGTAGAGGCCCTGGGTCGCCCGGTTGATCAGCGGCGCCGCCGGGCGGCAGTTCGCGGTCACCTTGTCGATCTTCTCGAAGTGGTTCTCGACGAGGTTCGGGTTGTAGGTGGGTGAGGAGGCCATCACGAGCAGCTTCCCCGTGCGCGGGTCGAGCGCCGCGACCGCGCCGCAGTTCGAGCCGAGCGCGTCGAGCGCGACTCGCTGCGCGCGCAGGTCGAGCGTCGTGACGACCGTGTCGCCGACGATCGGCTTGCCCGAGAGCTCGTCGAGCTGCTGGTCGACGAGGTCGGAGAGCGCCCGGTCGGTGCCGGTCAGGTCGCCGTTCATCGACTTCTCGAGCCCGGCCCGGCTCCGCGAGATCGTGGAGTAGCCGACGACGGCGGCGGTCAGCGCGCCCTGCGGATAGCGGCGGAGGTAGTAGGTCTTCCCGCTGCGCTTCTCCGGCACGTTCCGCGCGAGCACACGGCTCGGTCCGAGGATCAGCCCGCGCTTCACCTCGAACTCCGCGACCCGCTGGATCTCGTTGTCCTGCCGCGCCGCGAGCCCCGGGCGCGCCAGGGTCTGCCAGTACGTCGTCGCGGCGATCAGCACGACGATCAGGCCCATCGCGACGCGCGCCACGCGTGCCAGCTGCGGGTTCATCGCGCCGTCACCACGGCTCGGTTGGAGACGAGCAAGAGGAGGGCGACCATCGCGAAGTTCGCAACGATGCTCGTCCCGCCGTACGAGACGAAGGGCAGCGTGATCCCCGTCAGCGGCACGAGCCGGAGGACGCCGCCGACGATGATGAAGGTCTGGAGCGCGAAGCCGAAGCTGAGCCCGGCAGCCAGCAGCTTCGAGAAGCCGTCCTGCGCGGTCAGCGCCACGCGCATGCCTCTCGCGACGAGGGCGAGGTAGAGGAGGAGCACGGCCGCGACGCCGATCAGCCCGAGCTCCTGGGCGAGCGCGGAGTAGATGAAGTCGGTCTGGAGGTACGGGATCAGCGGCGTCCCGTCCACCGTCTGGAACGTCCCGTTGCCGATTCCGGTGCCGCCGTAGCCCCCGTTGGCGATCGAGTAGAGGCTCTTCACGAGCTGGTACGAGTCGCAGTTCTGGCGGTACTCGAGCGCGCCGTTGATCGCGCAGTAGACCTTGTCGTCCGTCCAGGGCTCAAGCCAGACGGTCACGCGTTGCTGGACGCGGTCGAGCGAGTTGTAGAGCATCGCCGCGCCGCCGGCGAACAGCGCGAGCCCCGCGAGGACGAACGAGAAGCGGTTCGTCGCGATGTACAGCATCGCGAGGAAGATCCCGAAGTTCAGCAGGGCCGAGCCGAGGTCGCTGGTCTGGACGAGCACGAGCATCGCGCCGCCCCAGATCGCGAGCAGCGGGCCGAAGTCCTTCAGGCGGCCGCGCGCGAGCGCCTCGCGCTTGTCGCGCAGGTAGCCGGCGAGGAAGATGACGAGGAAGATCTTCGCGATCTCCCCCGGCTGGAACTGGAGCGGGCCGACCTCCACCCAGAGGCGCACGCCGTTGATGCGCTGGCCGATCCCCGGCGCCGAGGGGAGGATCAGGAGCACGATCGCCGAGACGCCGAAGAGGTACTTGTAGCGCTCGAGGATCCGGTAGTCGTAACGGAGCCAGACGAGCACGAGGCAGTACGCGGCGACGCCGACCGCGACCCACACGAGCTGCTTGCGCCCGTCCTCCGGGTCGAGGCGGTACACGAACGTCAGGCCGATCGCGCAGAGAAGGCCCGTCAGCGGGAGCAGTGTCGGATCCGCGTGCGGGACCGTGAGCCGTGTGACGACGTGCGCGACGACGAAGATGCCTCCGAGGAGCACCGCCCAGGGCACCCAGCCGTAGTCGATCGCGTTGGCGCTCTGGACCCACGCCGCGGCGAACGCGGTCGACGCGACCAGGCCTGCGAGGAAGAGCGTGACGAGCTCGCGGTTCCGTGCGCTCATCGCACCAGGCTCCACCACAGGACGAATGCGGCGACCGCGAGGATCACGAGAAGGAGGAGGAGCGCCGGCCAGCGGCTCCCCCTCCCGGCCCCGTGCTTGCGGACGTCCTCGACGGTCACGTCGTCGGGCTCCGCCTGGCTGGTCGCGTCCAGCACCTCCGTCGACTCCGGCTCGGGCAGCGCCTCGGAGAGCAGCTCGAACAGGACGACGGTGACGTTGTCCTCGCCGCCGGCGGCGTTCGCGGCGGCGATGAGAGCCTCGCCCGCCTCGCGCGGTGCGGCGCCCGTCGCCTCGAGCACGCGCGCGATCTCCTCGTCGCGCACCATCGCGCTGAGCCCGTCCGAGCAGAGCAGCACGAGGTCGCCTGGCACGACCTCGACCGTGAGCGTGTCGACCTCGACGTCGGCGTCGGTCCCGAGCGCACGGGTGATCACCGATCGATGCGGGTGCACGGCCGCCTCGTCCTCGGTGAGCCGGCCGCTGCGGACGAGCTCGCCGACCAGAGAGTGGTCGGTCGTCAGCTGCTCCAGCGCGCCCCTGCGGTAGCGATAGGCGCGGGAATCGCCGACGTGCGCGAGCGTCACCGTCCCGGCGCTCTCGTCGACGACGGCGACGGTCGCCGTGGTGCCCATCCCGGCCACCGTGGGGTCGTGGACGGCCCGCTCGAAGATCCGCGCGTTCGCCGCGCGGACGAGGGTCGCGACCCCGTCCTCGCCGTGGATCGCCGCGGCGCCCTCCTCGAAGGCCGCGGCTGCCAGGCCCGAGGCGACCTCGCCGGCCTGGGCGCCGCCCATCCCGTCCGCGATCGCGAAGAGCGGCGGCTCGCAGACGTACGCATCCTCGTTCTGGCGCCGCTTCCGGCCCGTGTCCGAGAGCCCCGCCGAGCGTCCGACCACGACCGGCATGCGCTACGCCTCCACGAGCAGGTCGGTGTGGCCGATCCGGATCACGTCGCCGGGCTGGAGCAGACGGCGTGTGGTCACCGGCGCGCCGTTCACGAAGGTACCGTTCGTCGAGCCGGCGTCCTCGACCCAGAGGCCGTCGGCGCGGCTGTCGAGGGTGGCGTGGCGGCTCGAGACCGTCGTGTCCCCGTCGAGACGGATCGTGTTCTCGGCCCCGCGGCCGACGCCTGCGGCCTGGGAGAGCTCGATCGCCGTTCCCGGCGTGAGCGCGGGGCTCGTCAGCACGCGGACGCGGCGGGTCGAGGGCCCGAGCGACGCACGGAGCGCCTCCGCCTCGGCGGCGGGGAGGATGATGCTCTCCTGCGGCGCGCCGGCGGAGAGGCCCCTCGTCGCGGAGCGAACCACGAGCCAGACGAAGACGTAGAGCAGGACGAGGAAGCCGACCTTGAGGCCGAGCAATGTCTCGTCGGTCGTCAGGGCGAGGCTCACGGGCGGCTGCGGCCGAAGACGAGCTCCGTGCTGCCGATCGTGATCCGATCGCCGTCGTCGAGGGCGGTTCGGCGCTGAACCTTGCGACCGTTCACCTCGGTGCCGTTCGTGGACTCGAGGTCGACCACGACCCACGTCGACGGGCTCTCGTGGACGATCTCGAAGTGGCGCCGGGAGACGTTGCCGTCGTCGACGTGCACGTCGCATTCGCGTGAGCGCCCGACGACGATGCGGTCGGCCGAGAGCGGCACGACTCGCCCGCCGACCGTGAGGGTCACGCGCTCGCGCTCCTCCTCGGGCTCCGGCTCCTCGGCCTGCCAGTCGGCATCGAGCTCCCCGCCCGGGCGGTAGACGACGGTGGCCGCGGGCATCTCCGCGGCCGGCGGCACGGGCACGGGCGGCACCGGGACGCCGCGTGGCGCCGACGCGCCGACCGCCGCCGCGACCTCGTCCGGCTGCGCGACGCGCGTCGCGATCCCGAACTCGCCGATCGCGAGATCCTCGTCGGTCTCGAGCAGCACCCGCGGCGGGGTGAGCATCGCGTAGCCCTCGCGTCGCGCATGCTCGACCAGGTACTCCTGGAGCTCCCCGACGAGCGAGCCCTCGTAGGCGGCGAACTGCGACCGGTCGCCGGAGGAGAGGTAGATGGTGTACTCGTTCGGCACGTAGACGCGGGAGACGGAGACCGAGCGGTGCTCGTCCATCTCCTTCGCGAGCTTGCGGGCGAGCTCCACCGGCTGCACGTTCGTCCTGAACGCACGCCCGAACACCCCTTCGAAGAGGCCCTCGATCCTGCTCTCGATTGCGCGAAGGACGCTCATTCCTCGGGGCGCCTCCCCCGCGCGATTCTAGCGGCCACGACTCCGGACGAACCCGCGCAAAACGGGGCCGGCGGCGACCAGGAGGCAGAGCAGGAGGGTACCCAGCAGCATGGGCGGCCACGGCACCGACGGCGCCCAGAGCAGCACCAGCGCGAGCTGGAGGACGCCGAGCGCCGCGATCCAGACCCGGCCGCGGGCGCGCGCCTGGGGGAGCAGCGCGGCCACGATCGCGAAGGCGAGCGCGGTGGTCGAGATCTGCGGATTGGCCCGGAGGACGTCGCCGAGCGCCGCGAGCACGGCGCCCGGGTGCTCGCTCTGGACGACACCGAGGTCGCCGACCCGGTCGCCTCCGAGCGGGAGGCTTCGTCCCGAGAGGCCCGCGACCGCCGCAGCAGAGTAGACACCCACGGCGGCGTGGAGCGCGCGCCGCCACGTGCCCCGCGCGGGCTGCACCGCCAGCGGCAGCAGCGCGATCAGGCCGAATGGGGCCAGGAGTGGCCCCGCCACGAAGGCAAGCGCAGCGCGGGTGTCCCGCCAGGTCACGGCGAGCCAGGCGAGCGCCAGAACGCCGTAGACGACAGCGGCGGCCTGCGCGACGTTCCCGAGCGGGAACACGGGCGCGGCCAGCGCGACCGCCAGCCCGAGGCGGGGGGCGCGCAGGCTCGCGAGCCCGGCGGCGAGGGCGAGCAGGACGAGGAGCGGCGCCGGCCAGAAGGGCAGGAGCGACCCGCCGAGCAGCGTCGCGAGCGCCGCGGCACCCGCAGGGACGAGCCGCGGCCTGAGCGCGACGGGCGGGGCGACGGGGCGGGGGCGCGAGATCGTCCGGGCGCGCCGAGGAGCGGGTCGCCGGCGGGGCGTCTCCGGCACGCCCGAGAGCGCGTCGCGGAGCTCCGTGGCGAGCCGGGACGCCGGCGGACGCTTCGCCGGGTCGACGGAAAGTGCCCCGTCGACGGCGGCGAGCAGGCGGCGGGAAAGATCCCCTCGCCGGGCGGAGAGGGGCGGCGCACCGGAGGCGATCGTCGCGGCGACCTCCGGCAGCGGCACTCCCCAGAACGGGTGGCTGCCCGCGAGCGCCTCCCAGAGGATCACCCCGACGGCCCACACGTCACTCCGCTCGGTCGCCTCGCTCCCGTCCAGGCGCTCGGGGGAGATGTACGCGAGCGTTCCCGGCACGTCGCCCACCGCGGTCAGGGTGTCGGCCTCGTCGAACTGCGCCAGCCCGAAATCCAGCACGCGCGCGGAGAGGACGCCCCCGTCCTCGACGATCACGTTCGACGGCTTGACGTCGCGGTGCACGATTCCACGGCGGTGCGCGTGCGCGAGCCCTTCGAGGATCTGCGCCGCCAGCTCCACCACGGCCGCGTCGCCGAGCTCCCCCTCGCGGATCAGCTCGCGAAGCGTGCGGCCGCGGACGTACTCGTAGGCGATGTAGACATGCCCGTCGTCCGAGCCGAAGTCGTAGGCGCGGACGCAGCGCTCGTGGCGGAGCCTCGAGGCGGCCTCCATCTCGCGCGCCGCGCGCGCCGCACGCTTCCCCTCGCGGGGGACGATCTTCAGCGCGACGTCGAGCCCGGTCTGCTCGTCGCGCGCGAGCCAGACCGACCCGGAGCCACCCCGACCGATCGGTCGGAGCGGGCGGTAGCGGTCGAGGACGAGCGCGCGGTCGGGAAGGGCGAAAGCAGCGGAGGTCACGGGTCCCCGTCCCTTCGCCACGAGAGGGGATCGTCCTCCGCCGCCGAATGTCCCGTACACTCGTCCGCGTCAGCTCGCTCGGCCGAGGGGCTCTCGTCGGCCGTGCGGATCCTGAGCCCCGTGATCACGTGACCGTGCACGACGACGACATCCTCGACTTCGATTTCGTCGACGACGAGACGCGCGAGCTGAACTCGCAGACACGGTCGGGAGGTCAGCGGCCTCCCGGGGGCGGACCGCCTCCGTCCGGGCCGAGGGGCCCACGCCGACCCCAGTTCCGGCCCCCGCAGGGGATCACGCCGCTTCTCCGGCTCGCGGGGTTCGTCGTGTTCGCGATTCTCGTCATCGTGCTCCTCGCGGTCTGGGTCCAGGGCTGCGCGGGGGACGACACGGACACCGTCTACGGCAACTACATGGCCGACATGGGCGCGGTCGGCCGCGACTCCCAGAAGATCGGCAACGACCTCGCCACGCTCCTGACCACGCCGGGTCTCACCCAGAACGAGCTCGAGACGCGGCTCGGGGGCCTGATCCAACAGCAGCAGCTCGACGTCACGCGGGCGCAGGACATCGACCCGCCGGGCCCGCTGACGCCGGCCAACGCGAGCGCGATCCAGGCGCTCAACCTCCGCGTCAGCGGGTTGCAGGGGCTGCTCGACACGTTCCGGACGACGAAGGACTCCGACGACGCGACCGCCGCGGGAGAGCAGCTGTCGACCCAGGGGCAGCGCCTCGAAGCGAGCGACGTCGTCTGGAGGGACCTCTTCCAGGGGGCGGCGACCGAGACGATGGCCTCCGAGGGGGTCGAGGACGTCAAGGCGCCGGTGTCGGTGTTCGTGCAGAACCCGGATCTCTACACGGCGCGCTCGATGAGCTCGATCTGGCAGCGCGTGCACGGCGCCTCGACGGGCGGGACGTCGCCCGGCGCGCACGGCAGCGCGCTGGCGTTCACCAAGGTGCAGCCGGCGAACATCCAGCTATCGACGACGAACGAGACGCGGATCGACATCTCGACCGACCTCTCGTTCGAGGTCGGCGTGCAGAACTCCGGCGAGAACCAGGAGGTCGGGGTCCAGGTCACGCTGACGATCCCGGCGCAGCCGACGCCGATCGTGAAGAACGGCACGATCGACGTGATCGACCCGGGGGAGATGAAGGTCGTCACGTTCTCGGACTTCCCCGACTTCCCGTTCGGCGAGGACGTGACGGTCCAGGTCAGCGTCAAGCCGGTCGCGGGTGAGACGAACACCGGCAACAACTCGGCCGAGTACCCGGTCGTGTTCTCGCTCGAGCCGTCGTGAGCCCCGCTCTCGGGGTTGCCATCGCCGCCTGTGTGGTTGCCGCGGTTGCGCTCGTCGTGGCCTTCGCGGTGTGGCGGAGGCTTCGCGAGGTGCGGCGCGGCCAGGAGGCCATCCTCGGCGGCTCGACCGCCGACGTCGTCGAGTTCGCGGTCTCGCTCCAGGGCCGGATCGACGACCTCCACCGCGCCGTCGACGAGGTCGCCGCGGGCCTGACGCGCGTCGACCGGAGGCTCGACGGCGCCGTCACGAACACGTCGGTCGTCCGGTACGACGCCTACGGCGACGCCGGCGGACAGCAGTCCGCCTCGTTCGCGTTCCTCGACGCGCACCGCACCGGCACGGTCGTCACCGCGATCCAGGGCCGCGATTACGCCCGCGTCTACGTGAAGGAGCTCGAGCGGGGCCGGCCGTCGCTGGCGCTCTCGCCGGAAGAGGCGGAGGCGGTCGAACGGGCTATGGCTCGATAAGGCCGGACGCCTTTCCGACTCGCGGCGATACCTGCCTCTCTCAGCCGCGGGCGCACCGGAGGCGTGAAGGGACCCGCAGAACGCGGGCCCCTTCGTCGTGAAGTCGTACCTTTGGCTCTACGTCCTCTGCCGGAGAACCCTCTAGCCGACCGGCTGGAAGTAGTGATCCGCGACGTAGCGGCCGACCTTGCGCCCCAGGGTGGAGCCTTCCAGGTCGGAGTTGCGGAAGTGGAAGCCGACGAGCACGCGCGCCCAGTCGACGTCCTTGACGACGTCGTGGAGGCGGCGGTAGGTGCGGACCCGCGCCGCATTCGGCAGGCCCGGCGCGCGGCCGGTGAGCGTGAGCCGCACCTTGTCGCCGCCGAAGAAGCCGTCGAGCGCCTCGACGACTGCGGTGCTGTGGCACGCGTGCGCGGACGGGTACTCCGGGAAGTTCGGGGTCGCCCCGAGCGGTTGCCACGTCGTGTCGGCGGCCGTGTCCGGATTGTCGTCCGTATCGGCCAGCGGGATCGCCTGGTACGGGCGCCAGAACCAGTAGTGGTACTTGGCGTCGAAGCAGGCGATCATCGCGTCGCCGCCGGCGACGTGCGCCATCGCCAGCATCCGCGCCGACTGCACGAGATCGAGGCCTCTGTCATGCGCGAGCTCGAGCATGCCGTCGTTCCACTGCCGGATGTCGTGATCGGTCCAGAAGAGCGCCTGGTTCGTCTGGGCCGGACTCCTGGTCGTGCTGTCGAGGCGGCCGAGCGACTCGACCTGGTCGACGTCGTCCGCGTACGCCCTGCCGGTCAGCGCGTTCGGGCCGTCGGGCCGGAACTGCGACGCGCTCCTTAGCGCGAGCGTCCGCATCGCGGGGAGGCACAGGCCGAGCACGGGTCCCGTCTGGTTGGGTTGCCAGACGCCGGGCCCGGGAGTCGGCGGTCCGAGGTCCGGCAGCATGATGCTGCAGCCGCGGCTGTCGTTCGCGCGCAGCGCGAGCACGGCCTGGGCGACCTGCTGGCCGACGGCGACCCCGTTCGACTTCGCCCGGCCGTCCGGGATCGCACCAAGGTACGCGCTGTAGTCCTCGTCGAGGATCGTCTGGCTTGCACCGAGCTGTGGCTGCAGCCCGGTGAGCGTGGCGTAGGTTGCGGTCGCGACCGCTGCCTCCGGTGACGTGTTGGCCGGCGCCATCGGCGTGGTCGTGTACGGCCGGTAGCCGCCCCGGACGGCCACGGCCGCGTCGTAGATCGCGACGTGGACGATGCCCATGTACACCGCCGCCTCGCCCGGGAACTTGTTTCCGAAGTTCTCCGGGCCGAAGATGCCGGCCGGGCCGGCCGGGACGATCGCGCACCGCGCCTCCGTGCTCCAGAAGGCGACCGGTGTCTTCGCGGCAGCGAAGTTCGCCGTGGGTGCGCACTGGGTTGCCGGCGCCGGTGTTGCGCCGGCACCCGGCCCGGCGCCGACGAAAGAGATTGCTCCCGCAAGGACGGCTGCCAAAGCGAGTCTGGATCTCACGATTGCTCCTTTCCGGACGGAACCGCCTCGACCACACGAATCGGCTCGAGCCGAGCCCGCTGGGCAACCAGCGCAGCCTCGCGGCCCGAGCGGGTCGCGAACGTGAAGAAGCAGATCTCGTCCTCGGGGACGTGGATCGATCCCTCGAAGCGGACGCGTGTCCCCTCCCGTGTCATCGCCTCGGCGGCCGAGCGCGCCCGCCGCTCGCGCGCCTCGCGCTCACCGGCTGCGCCGCGGGCGAGGAACGTCTCGACGAGATAGCTCGGCACTCGACCGACCGTAGGCGGCCGCGTTCAGCTTGGAATCGTGAGTCCCCCTGAACTTTGCTCGGCCGATGCCGATTCGGGGCGGTAGACACGTGCCAGCTCGGCCCGGGAGCGGACGCCGAGCTTCGCGTACACGTGGGACAGGTGCGTCTCCACCGTCCGCTCGCCCAGGAAGAGCTCAGCGGCAACCTCGCGGTTCGTGCGGCCTTCGGCGACCAGCGCTGCGACGCGGCGCTCGGCAGCGGTCAGGCCCCGCTCGCGGGTGCGCCCGCCGATGCGACCCATTTCCGCGCGCGCCTTCGCGGCCCAGCCGACGGCCCCGATCGTCTCGAACCCGTCGAGCGCCGCCTCGATCGCCTCGCGTGCCTCGCGCTTCCGGCGGGCGCGGCGCTTGACGATTCCGAGCGCGAGCAACGACCGCGCACGGCCAAAGGGGTCGCCTACCGCCTCGTGCTCGGTGACCGCCCGATCGAGCAGTACCAGCGCCTCCTGGAGATCGCCGCGAGCCGCGGCGACCAGGCCGCGGCAGCGGCACACCTGTGCGAGCACACGCTCACGTTCGAGGCGTGCCGCGTCCGCCTCCCATCGGTCGAGCAGCTCGACGGCGTCGTCGGTCCCCCCGACCTCCAGCAAGACCTCGGCGTACTCGGCTCGCCACCAGAAGTCGCTCGGGTCACGAACGCCGGTGCCGTATCGGGCCCGATCGGCAGCCGCGAAGCGAGCGACAGCCTGGTGCGGCTCCCCGCTCCAGGCCTCGACGAGGCCCAGCACACCCTCTTGGCCCGCCACGAACAGCGGCTGACGGTGGGCGAGCGCACGACTTCGCTCCGCGAGCTCCCGGGCACGGTCGAGCTCGCCGCGGTGCGCAGCTATGCGTGCGACCACCCAGATCGCGAGTGGATCCTCGTGGTTGTCGATCGCGTACTGGTTGCTGATCGTCAGCTGGCGCTCGGCATGGTCAGCCGCCAGAGCAAGCCGCCCGGCCGCGAGCTCGACAAGGCTCAGGTACCACAGCGCATCCGCGCTCAGACGCTCGTCGCGTTCGCTCAGCTCACCGTACAGCTCCTCGAGCAGCACGCGCGCGGGCTCGAGCCGGCCGGACCAGATGAGCACGCGCGCGAGGAGGAAAGCCGTATCACGGCGCTCCCGGGGACCGCCGACGTCACCCGCCATCTGGTACGCCCGCTGCACCAGCGTGAGCGCGTCCGGATCCCCTTCGTTGAAACGAAGGTAGCCGAGCGTCGCCAGGCTTGCGGCCTGCATGGCGTCGTCGCCGACCTGCTCGGCAAGCTCGAGAGCGAAGCGAGCGTGCTGCTCCGCGGCGGCAAAGCCTTCGATGGAACGAACCTGCCATCCGAGCCATCCGTGAATCGCGGCCTGCAGGGCGGGATCGGATTCGGCCTCCGCGAGCGCCTCGCGGCGCAGTGCAATCGCACGCTCGAGCGTCCCTGCCGCCTCGAGGTCACTCATGAGGACAAGTGCATCCGCGCGCTCCCGACCCTTCGCGGCTGTAACGAGTAGGCGATCTGCATGCCCCCGGGCGCTGCGCCCGTCGCCGGCGAGCAAGTGTGCGCGCGCAGCTTGAATCGCGCGTCGGCGGCGGTCCTCGTCGGCATCCCCGGGACTCAGCCGAAGCGCGTGCTCGGCGAGCTCGGCGGCAGTCATGCTCGCGCCACGGCTCGCGGCCTCTGTCGCGGCCCCTTCCACCGCCGCGGCGACGTCGGCGTCGGGCTCCGGCGAGGCGAGCGCGAGGTGTCGCGCACGGGCGAGTGGATCATCGCTCACATTCGCGAGGAGCCGGTGGGCACGTTGACGGTCCTTCGCCGGCAGCCCTTGGTAGAAGGCCGAAGCGAGAAGCGGGTGCGTGAAGCGGACGACCCCGTTCGTGTTCTCGATGACGCCCGCGGCGAACGCGGGCACGAGCGAGTCCTCAGAGACGTCCGCGGCGGCGAGCATCGCCGACGAGGCCCGGCCGCTGGCTGCGACGAGCGAGAGGCCGGTGCATGCCTCCGCGTGCAGATCACCGAGCCGAGCGCCGACGAGCCGCTCGAGGCTCTCCGGTACGTGAAGCGGCTGGAGCGGATCGCGCGCCGTGGCTTCGCTCTCGAGCGCGCGTGCGAGCTCGAGCGCGTAGAACGGATTGCCGCCCGACGTCTCGTGAAGGCGGATGAGGGTGGGCCGCGGAAAGGTGCGGTCGAGCCGCGTCTGGAGGAGCCGCTGGACGGCGCCGGTGCTGAGAGGCCCCACGCGCAGCCGTTCCACCCGCGCCGAGTCGATTGCGCCTTCGACGCCCCCCGACGACGGGTCCTTGCCGAGCCGCCGCGCAAACAGGAAGGCGAGGTGCGCGTCGCTCAACCGGCGCAGCGCGAACGCGAGCGCGTGCGCCGACGCGTCGTCGAGCCACTGCACGTCGTCGACCGCTACCAATATGCGGCCGTCACGTGAGAGCAACTCCAGCACGTCCCGAGTTGCGAGTCCGAGAGTGCGCGGATCGAGTCGTTCGCCCGCCCGGTCTTCACGAGCGAGCGCGATCTCGAGTGTGCGGCGACGCGGAACCGCCAAGGCGGGCAGCACCTCGTCGAGCACGTCTTCGAACAGGTCCCCCAGCCCAACATGTACGAGCCCACGCTCGGCCTCAGCGGGGCGCGAGCGGAGAACGCGTAGCTGCCGTGAGCGCGCGTGCTCGACACCGGCAAGCCAGAGCGTCGATTTCCCGATGCCCGCGTCGCCCTCGAGCACGAGCGCCGTCAACACCTCGTCCGTCCCATCGAGGAAGGCGCGGACGGAGGTCAGTTCCTCTTCGCGACCGACGATCTCCAACGCCGTCATTCCGTTCAACGGATCGTGACACGGGCGCCGACAAAGACAACCTCGGCTCACCCCGCGAGGCACCCGGGGCCGCCGAGGGAGCGGGGTGCGTCGGCGCCGCTGGGAGAGGCACTTTCCGAGCTCGTCCGGAAAGTGCGCTGCTACTTTTCGCCCGGATGCAGCACGTCTTGGTCCTCAATGCCAGCTACGAGCCGTTGAACGTGTGCTCGACACGGCGTGCTCACGTGCTCGTCTGGAAGGGGAAGGCCGAGGTCGTGGAGCGGCTCGACGAGCCCCTCCGCACCGCGACGAACACCTACGTCCGGCCGCACGTGATCCGGCTCGTGAGCTACGTCCGCGTGCCGCAGTCGGTGAAGCGGCGGATCTCGAGGCGCGCGCTCTTCGCGCGCGACGGCTGGCGCTGCGCCTACTGCGGCGACAGCTCCTCGCGCCTCACGCTCGACCATGTCGTGCCTCGCTCGCGGGGCGGGGACTCGGTCTGGGAGAACGTCGTCACCGCCTGCGCCGCCTGCAACCTGCGCAAGGCGGATCGCCTCCTGGAGGAGACGCACATGCGTCTGCTCCGGCCGCCGCGCCCCCCCGCGCCCGTGCTGTTCATCAGCCTCGCGCTCCACGCCGTGCCCGAGACTTGGCGCCAGTACCTCCCCGGGCTCGACGACACCGCGAGCGCGACCGCAGCAGCCTAGGAACGCGGGGGAAACCATGTTTCCCCCGCGAGCCCCCTTCTTCTGCGTCGTGCACCGGTCACCCGTGCCTGGCCTCCCGGCCGGCAAAGCCGGCCTCCGGCCGCGACGGCCGGCGCACGGAGGAGCGGCCTAGAGTCGGGCGCCGACGCTGGAGTCCTCTCACGCGGCCACGGTCTCCCAGCCCTCCTCACGGTCGGCGCGGTATGAGCCAAACACCCGCAGCCGCGCGGTCTCCTCGCGGAGCTCGACGAGCGCGGCGGCCACGTCCTCGTCCAGCGGATGGCCGCCGAGCACGCAGTCGAAGCGGTAGTCGAACGGTCGGGTCGGGATCGGACGCGACACGAGCTGCACCATGTCGATCTCCCGCCGGGCCAGCGGCTCGATCGCGCGATGGAGGGCGCCCGGCCGGTGATGGGTCTCGAACGTGAGGGCCGTTCGCCACTCCCCGTCCCGCCGGTCGAGCCGGGTGTACGGCGCGAGCGCCGCAAAACGCGTGTAGGCGGCGTGGTCGCCCACGTCGTCCGCGAGCGTGGCGAGCGCGTGCATCCGCGCCGCCCGCACGCTCGCGATCGCCGCCACGGACGGATCGCCGAGCTCGGCGACCGCCGCTGCGGCATCTGCCGTCGTCGCCGAGACCACCGCCGTCGCCCAGGGCATCGAGGCGAGCAGGCCACGGCACTGGTCGAGCGCGACCGGGTGCGAGCGGATCTCGCGCACCTCCTCGAGCGGGACGGTGGCCGGGCCGACGAGGCAGTGGCGGATCGGCAGGATCGCCTCGGCGACGATCGAGAGCGCGGAGTCGTACAGGAGGTCATGTGTCTCGTTGACCGGCCCGACGAGCGAGCTCTCGATCGGCAGGACCCCGTAGGTGGACGTCCCGGCGGTGACCGCGTCCACGACCTCCGTGAACGAGGGCTGCGGGACGATCCGCGCCGCGGGGAAGAGCCGGTCGCACGCCGCGGCGCTATGGGCGCCCTCGCGCCCGGGGTAGGCGACGGTGATGTCGTTCGAGCTCACGGCCGTCGTCCGGGTCAGGCGGCGAGCCGCCGTAGGACCGCCGCGCCGAGGTCACGGGTCCTCGCCGAGCCTCCGAGGTCGGGGGTCGGCGCCTCCAGGAGCGCCGCGTCGACAGCGCCCTCGAGGGCGAGCGCCTCCTCCTCGCGGCCGAGCCCGTGCCGCAGAAGCAGTGCGGTCGAGCGGAGCATCGCCGCAGGGTTCGCGACACCCTGGCCCGCAATCTGAGGCGCCGAGCCGTGCACGGGCTCGAACAGCCCCGGCCCGTCGTCACCGAGCGACGCGGAGGCGGCCAGCCCGAGACCACCCGTGACCGCGGCCGCGACGTCGGAGAGAATGTCGCCGAACGTGTTCTCCGTGAGGACGACGTCGATCGTCTCCGGTGCGTTGACCACCGTCATCGCAAAGGAGTCGACGAGCGCATGCTCGAGCGGGACGTCCGCGTACTCCGTCGAGCCTAGCTCCGTGACGACATCGCGCCAGAGCCGCGAGGTGTGCATCACGTTCACCTTGTCGACCGATGTGACGCGCCCTTCGCGCTCGCGCGCGAGCGCGAAGGCGGTCCGCGCGATCCGCTCGACCTCCGGCCTCGTGTACTCGCACGTGTCGAACCAGGTGCCGTCGTCGCGCGTGCCCTTCGCCCCGAAGTAGAGCCCGCCGACGAGCTCGCGGACGACGACGAGGTCGATCCCCACGGCGCGCGCCGGACGCAGGTTCGCGTACACCCCGAGCTCCTTGCGCAGGCCGAGAAGCCCTTGCTCCGGGCGTACCGGCCGGCCCTCGAGCTCGGGCAGGCCCACCGCCGAGAGCAGCACGGCGTCGCTCTCGCGGCAGGCGGCCAGGGTCTCGTCGGGCAGGGGCGTGCCCTGGGCGAGGATCGCGCCGCCGCCGAAGGGATGCTCGGCGTGGTCGACCCCGAGGGCGTCGAGGACGCGGATCGCCTCCGCCGCGACCTCGGGCCCGATCCCGTCGCCGGGGAGCACCGCGACGACGGTCACGCGCACCGCGCCTTGCAACGATCTGTTGCAAGCGTTGTCACGCGATGCCGTGCGCCGCCTCGTAGGCGGTGATCGCGTCCTCGTGCCGAAGCGTCAGTGCGATGTCGTCGAGGCCGTTCAGCAGGCGGTGGCGCGTCGACTCGTCGAACTCGAAGGGAATCTCTCGCCCGTCGGGCCCGACGACGACGCGACGCTCTAGATCGACGGTCATCTCGGAGCCGCTGTCGAGGTTTACCGACTCCATCAGCCGGTCGACCTCCTCGGCGGGCAGCACGATCGTCAGCAGGCCGTTCTTCCCCGCGTTCGTGCGGAAGATGTCGCCGAACGACGACGCGACGATCGCCCCGAACCCGTAGTCCGAGAGCGCCCACGCGGCATGCTCGCGCGACGAGCCGCAGCCGAAGTTGCGCCCCGCGAGGAGCACGGCCGCCCCGCCGAACTGGGGCTGGTTGAGCTCGAACTCGGGTCGCTCCGCGCCGTCCTCGTCGTAGCGCCAGTCGTAGAAGGCGAACTGGCCGTAGCCGGTGCGGTCGATCCGCTTCAGGAACTGCTTCGGGATGATCTGGTCGGTGTCGACGTCGGGCCGGTCGAGGATCGCGACGCGGCCGGAGACCACCCGCACCGGGTTCATGCCGCCACCGGCGCCGCCTCGAGCGTGCGGACGTCGACGAAGTGGCCGCGCAGGGCCGCGGCCGCTGCCATCTGCGGGCTGACGAGGTGCGTGCGGCCCCCGCGTCCCTGCCGCCCCTCGAAGTTTCGGTTCGACGTCGAGGCGCACCGTTCCCCCGGCGCGAGGATGTCGGGGTTCATGCCGAGGCACATGGAGCAGCCCGCCAGGCGCCACTCGAACCCGGCGTCGATAAAGATCCGGTCGAGCCCCTCGTCCTCCGCCTGGCGCCGCACGGAGGCGGAGCCCGGGACGACGAGCGCCTTCACCCGAGGGTCGACCGTGCGCCCCGCGACGATCGCGGCGGCCGCACGCAGGTCCTCGATCCTGGCGTTCGTGCACGAGCCGATGAAGACGCGGTCGATCGCAATGTCCTCGATCCGCTGCCCGGGCCGAAGGTCCATGTAGGCGAGCGCGCGCTCCACCGCCGCGCGGTCGTCGGCCGCGTCGTAGCTCGCGGGGTCCGGCACCGTGCCCGTGACCGGGACGACCATCCCGGGGTTCGTCCCCCACGTGACCTGGGGCACGAGGTCGTCGACCTCCACCACGACGTGCGTGTCGTACGTGGCACCCGGGTCGGAGGCGAGCGAGCGCCAGTCGTCGAGCGCCCGCTCCCAGCCTGCGCCGCGCGGGGCGTGCTCGCGGCCCTCGAGGTAGGCGAACGTCGTCTCGTCGGGCGCGACCATGCCCGCGCGCGCGCCCCATTCGATGGACATGTTGCAGACGGTCATCCGCTGCTCCATCGAGAGGGCGCGGATCGCCTCGCCCGCGTACTCGACGGCGTAGCCGACACCGCCGCCCACGCCGACCCGGCCGATCGCGCCGAGGATCAGGTCCTTGGCCGTCAGCGCTGCCGGGAGCTCTCCGCGGAACTCGAGCAGCATCGTCTTCGGCCGGTGCTGGGGGAGGGTCTGGGTCGCGAGGACGTGCTCGACCTCGGACGTGCCGATCCCGAATGCGAGCGCGCCGAACGCCCCGTGGGTCGAGGTGTGGCTGTCACCGCAGACGATCAGCTTGCCCGGCTGGGTGAGCCCGAGCTCCGGGCCGATCACGTGGACGATGCCCTCGTGGCCCGAGCCGGTCGCATGCAGGGTGATCCCGAACTCCGCGCAGTTCGCGCGCAGCGCGTCGAGCTGTGCGCGCGCGAGGTCGTCCGTGATCGGCCCGGGCAGAGTCGGGACGTTGTGGTCCATCGTCGCGACGGTCAGCTCCGGCCGGCGAACCGGCCGCCCCGCGAGCCTGAGCCCCTCGAACGCCTGTGCCGAGGTCACCTCGTGCACGAGATGGAGATCGACATAGAGGAGAGCGGGCTCGCCCGGCTCCTCCCGGACGACGTGGCGCTCCCAGAGCTTCTCGAAGAGCGTGGACGGCATGTCGAGAAGACTAGACGCGGCGTTCCGTCACCCTGCTGTGACGCTGACCTGCACCTCGTCTGCGCCGAGGAAGCGGCGGAGCTCCTCCGCCTCGGTGCGGATCGCGGCGACGACCGGCCGCGCAAGGCGCTCGAGCGGCGTCACCTCCACCTCGAGCCCTGCCCGCCCGCGAGCGTGCTTCCAGACGGCGGCGACGCGCCCGTCCACGAGCACGACCGGGGCGATCCAGCCCTGCGAGCGGCTCACGCGATGTCGGTGCTCGTCGGAGACGAGGTGCCGTCGGTCGCGGTGCCCGAGGAGGTACGAGTCGAAGTACGGGAGCAGCCGCACGTGCGGGCTCTCGACCCGTGCGCGCGAAAGCTCGCGGCGACTCGCGCGGAGCATGCTCCCCTGCTCGCCGTCGACGTCGACCGTGGCCAGCTCGTCCTCGGCGCGCGCCCAGATGGAGCCCGCCTCGCGGAGCGTCATGCCGGTCCACACCGCGAAGTCCGCCACGGTCGCGGGGCCGAAGGCCTCGAGGTAGCGCCGCAGGAGACGATCCTCGGCCTCTTCGGGAGTCACGTCCTCGTAATCGGGCACCCACGCATCGGCGCGCACGAAGGTCGGCTCGCCGTTTCGCTGCTCGCCGTAACACACGACTCCGCGTGCGGCGGCGAGATGGAGCAGGTCGACCACGGGGTACGTCAACGCGCCGACCGGCACCGCGGCGACCTTCCCCCGGCTTCCCCAGCCACCGCCGTGGACGCGTCGGGGCCTGACGCCGAGCGTCCGGCACGCGCGCTCGGCGAGCTCGGGCCGCGTCAGCGGCTCGTCGAGCGCGCCCAGCGCCGCGTCGATCGCGGCTTCGACGACGGCGCTCGGCACGCCCTTGCGGAGCGCCCAGCGGACCCCCTTCTCGGCGCGTCGCGCCGTGCCGCGCACGAATACGGCCACGAGGGACGAGGGGACGAGATACAGCGTGCGGCGCATGCAGCCGACCTTCACGACGCGCCGTTGTGCGATCGCCGCGTCGACGTCGTCGAGGCTCAGGCCCTTCGTCCTCGTCGCGAGCGCGATCTGCGCGGCCGAGAGAACCTGCGCCTGTGCCCCCGCCATCTCCTCGACGACCGCCACGAGCGCCGCCTTCGGCGCCCGCCTCGCGAGATGCTGGCGTCCGAGCCGGAAGGCTGCGACCTGCTTTGGCGTCACCGCTGTCGCGGCGCTGCTCGGCATCGCCCGGCAGACTACGCGGGTCCTAGCCCGGGGCGAGCACCCCGTCGAGGAACGCGTCGGCGTCGGGCGCGATCGGGATCGGCTCGTACGTGAACGAGACCGGGCCGAGTGTCTTCAGGCCGTCGCCGGTGACGAGCAGCACGACGCGGTCTTCCGCGTCGATCTCGCCAGCGTCGACCGCAGCACGCAGAGCGCCGAGGGTGACCCCCGCCGCCGTCTCGCCGAACACGCCCGTGATCCGCGCGAGGAGCGCCATGTTCTCGCCGACCTCGTCCTCGGGGACCGCATGGATCGAGCCGCCCGACCCGCGCGCGGTGGCGACCGCGAAGTCGCCGTCGGCGGGCGAGCCGATCGCGAGCGAGCGCGCGATCGAGTCCGGCCGCACCGGCTTCACGGGGGCGTTCTCGCGGAAGGCGGTGGCGACCGGCTGGCACCCCTCCGCCTGGCCGCCGATCAGCCGCGTCTGCGGTCCGTCGAGCAGGCCCAGCGCGCGCAGCTCGGAGAGCCCCTGGCCGACCTTGTGGAAGAGGGCTCCGGAGGCGATGGGGATCGCGATCACGTCGGGTGCAATCCAGCCCAGCTGCTCGACCACCTCGTACGCAAGGGTCTTCGAGCCCTCCGCGTAGTACGAGCGGAGGTTCACGTTGACGAAGCCCCACGGCAGCTCGAACGACAGCTCGACCGACAGCCGCGAGCAGTGGTCGTAATGGCCGTCGACCGCGTAGAGCTTCGGACCGTACGCGGCCGCCGCCGCGAGCTTCTCCGGCTCGAGGTCGGCGGGGACGAACAGGGCCGCCTCGAGGCCCTCCGCCGCCGCACGCGCCGCGACGGCGCCCGCGAGGTTCCCGGTCGAGGAGCACGACAGCGTCGTGAGGCCGAGCTCCTGCGCCTTCCGCGCCGCGACCGCGACCACGCGGTCCTTGAAAGAGTGCGTCGGGTTGGCGGTGTCGAGCTTCAGCCAGAGCTCGCCGACCCCGAGCTCCTCGGCGAGGCGCGGTGCGGGGACGAGCGGCGTGAAGCCCGGCGCGAGCCGCGGTTCCTCGGGCGCGGCCACGGGCAGGAGCGGCGCGTAGCGCCAGAGCGACGGCGGCCCTTCCGCGACGCGCGCGGGAGTGAACCGCTCGCGCACCCGGTCCCAGTCGTAGACGGGGTCGAGTGGGCCGAAGCAGCGGCTACAGCTGCCGGTCGCCTCGAGTGGGTGCTCGGTCGCGCAGACCCGACAGGTGAGGGAGAGGGCTGACACGGGGAACCTCCTTCGTCGCTCGACACATCCGTCCGGGTTTGGCACCGTGCCCTCGTCCGAGGGGGGTTGCCGAGGCGTCACAGGGCCGGTCCCTCAGCCTCTCTCGATGTGGAGCGGGACGAATCCCGCGCCGCGACACAGCGTACACACGCGGCGGGCCCGCGCCATCCCCCTCGGGTTTGACAGGGCGCGCCGGCTGCGCGTAGGCTCGCTGACATGTCACGTCCCCCCGTGACGGGCGCGGAGAGAGCGACGAGACGCGCTGCGATGCGCGTGCTTGCCTCGCTCGCGGTCGTGGCGGTGGCCGCGGTCACCGCCGCCCTGACGGCCTCGGCCGCGCCGCCCGCCAATCCGGGCTCGGGCGCCCCCGGCAACGCGAACGGCCAGCTCGGGCTCGTCGGGATGGACCACGTCGGGATCACCGTGCCCGACATCGACGAGGCCGTCGCCTGGTTCGAGAACGTGATGGGCTGCGTCGCGCCGCTCACGTTCGGGCCGTTCTCGGGCGTGCAGGACCTGCTGGACGTCGACCCCCTGGCGGTCGTCCAGCAGATCACGATGGTGCGCTGCGGCCGGAGCGCCAACATCGAGCTCTTCCACTACACGGCACCCGACCAGCGGCCGGACCCTCCGAAGAACTCCGACTGGAGCGGCTACCACATCGCGTTCTACGTGACCGACATCGACGCGGCCGTCGAGTACATGGCCACACACGGTGCCCAGAAGCTCGCCGGGCCTCTCCCCGTGACGGAGGGCCCCGCCGCCGGTCAGACGATCAACTACTTCAAGACGCCGTTCGGGACGTACATCGAGCTGATCAGCTACCCGAACGGGATGGCCTACGAGCGCGATCCGAGCCGCCCGCTCTGGTCGCCCAAGCGGAACGGAACGGACCCCGTCGTGACGAGCGTCCCCGGCCTGCTCGGGATCGACCACATCGGCATCACCGTGCCGAACGTCGCCGAGGCGGTCTCGTGGTTCGAGGACGTCCTCGGCTGCACGTCACCTCTCGCATTCGGGCCGTTCTCCGGCGTCGGCGCCGTGCTCGACGTCGACCCCGCGGCGGTCATCGAGCACATCCAGCACGTGCGCTGCGGCGACGGCCCGAGCGTCGAGCTGTTCGAGTACACCGCGCCCGGCCAGGACCAGAGCTTCCGCAGGAACTCCGACATCGGCGGCAAGCACCTCGCGTTCTACGTGCGGCACATCGACAAGGCGGTCGCGCGCCTGACCGCCCTCGGTGCGGAGAAGCTCGCGGGGCCGCTGCCGGTGACGGAGGGGCCCGCGGCGGGCCAGACGATCAACTACTTCAAGACGCCGTTCGGGACGTACGTCGAGCTGATCAGCTACCCCAAGGGCGAGGCGTACGCCGAGACCGCGCCGATCGATCTCTGGGACCCGCGCGACAACAAGCCCTGAGCCTGCGCTCGGGCCCACACGTCAGGCGGGCAGCGTCACCGCCCCTTCGGACGCCGAAGAGACGAGCGCCGCATACTTCGCGAGCGCACCGGTGGTGACCGTCGGGACGAACGGCGGGAGGTTGCGGAGCCGGGCGGAGAGCTCGTCGTCCGAGACGTCGACGTCGATCGAGCGGCGCTCCACGTCGATCGTGATCGTCTCTCCCTCCCGGACGACGGCGAGCGGGCCGCCGTTCGCGGCCTCCGGGCAGACATGACCGACCATGAAGCCGTGGGTCGCCCCCGAGAACCGCCCGTCGGTGACGAGGGCGATCTCCTCCGAGAGCCCCTCGCCGACGATCGCGGCCGTGACGTGGAGCATCTCGCGCATCCCCGGCCCGCCGACGGGCCCCTCGTAACGGATCACGACCACGTCGCCCGGCCGGATCCCGCCGGCCTTCACGGCTGCGAAGGTGTCCTCCTCGGAGTCGAAGACGCGGGCCGGGCCCCGATGGAGCAGGCGGTCGTTGCCGGCGAGCTTCACCACGCAGCCGTCGGGCGCGAGATTTCCGCGCAGGATCGCGAGCCCCCCTCGCGGCTTGAGCGGCGTCTCGATCGGGACGACGACCTGCTGGCCCTCCGTCTCGGCCACGGTCTTTGCGATCTCGCCGAGGGTGCGGCCGTCGACGTTCGGCGTCCCCGGGTCGACGAGCCCGGCCTTCGCCAGCTCCCGTGCGACGAGCGCGACGCCGCCCGCGGCGTGGACGTCGACGGCGACGTAGCGGCCGAACGGCTTCAGGTCGGCGACGATCGGCGTCCGGGCGGAGATCGCGTCGAAGTCGTCGATCGTGAAGTCGATGTCGAGCTCCTTCGCGATCGCGACGAGATGGAGGACGCCGTTCGTCGAGCCGCCGGTCGCAGCGACCGAGGCGGCCGCGTTCTCGAGCGAGGCCTTGGTGATGATCTGCGACGGCCGGACATCCCGCCGGACGAGATCGACGGCGAGCCTCCCGGCTGCCTCTGACGCGCCCTCCTTCGAGCCGTCGAGGGCGGGGATGTCGTTCTGGCCGGCCGGGCTGATCCCGAGGAACTCGAGCGCGGTCGCCATCGTGTTCGCCGTGAACTGCCCGCCGCAGGCGCCGGCCGCGGGGCACGCGACGCTCTCGAGCTCGTGCAGCTCCTCGGCGGTGATCTTGCCCGCCGCGTACGCGCCGATCTGCTCGTAGACGTCCTGGACGGTCACGTCCTTCCCGCGCCAGCGACCCGGAGCGATCGACCCCGTGTAGAGGACGAGCCCAGGGATGTCGAGGCGCGCGAGCGCCATCACGGCGGCGGGGATCGTCTTGTCGCACGCGATCAGGCAGACGAGACCGTCGAACAGGTGCCCGCGCGTCACGAGCTCGATCGAGTCCGCGATCGTCTCGCGCGAGACGAGGGAGGCCCTCATCCCGGACGTTCCCATCGAGACGCCGTCGGAGACCGCGATCGTGTTGAACTCCATCGGCGTCCCGCCCGCCTCGCGGATCCCGCGCTTGACGTGGGGCGCGAGCGCGCGCTGGTTGAGGTTGCAGGGCATCGTCTCGATCCACGTCGTGCAGACCCCGATCAACGGCTTCGCGAGATCTGCGTCGTCGAACCCGACCGCCTTCAGCATCGCCCTCGCCCCCGCCCGGTCGGGGCCGTCGGTGAGCGCGGCGCTGTGACGCTTCGCGGGATCGGAGGGGACGTCGTAGGGAGTCGTCACGGGGCGGGACCTCTTTCGATCGGATTGGCGGGGTTGCGGCACCACTCGCTGAACGAGCCGGGGTAGAGACGCGTGTCCGTCCGCCCGGCGAGGACGAGTCGCTGGACGACCGGCGCTGCGCTGACGCCCGAGCCGCAGTAGACGACGAGCTCGGTCGCATCGGCGAGGCCGTCCGGGAGCGGCTCGAGGTAGTACGCGTTCCGGGCGCCCGGGATCCGCCCGGCCACGGGGTCGAGCGGCTCGTTGTCGCCGCGCCATCGCTCCGGCGCGCGTGCGTCGATCAGCACCAGGCGTGGGTCGTCGAGCCGCGCGCGGAGCTCGTCCATCTCGGCGACGTCGTCCTCGCGCATACGGGCCAGGAATGGCGCTCGCTCGACGCGAGGCTCCTCCGTCGAGAACGGCCCCTCGTAGGTGCGGAGGTCGAACGTGCCCGCGTCGTCGTGCCCGAGGTGGCGGAGGAGCCACCAGCAGCGAGCCGCCCAGCCCGAGGTGCCGTCGTCGTAGGCGAGCACGAACGTGTCCGGGCCGATGCCGGCGCGTGCGAAGACCGCCGCGAGTGCATGCGGGTCGGGCAGCGGATGGCGCCCACCGACCGCCGGGTCGACCGGCGGAGCCGAGAGGTCGGTCTCGGGGTCGAGGTGGACGGCGCCGGGGACATGCCCTTCGTCGTACGCGTCGCGGGGCCGGCAGTCGGCGAGGCGAATGGTCACAACGCCCCTCGTGCGACGACCGGCAGCGAGAGCACGTCGTGCCCGGGGAAGCGCTCGGCGAGCGAGGCGACGCACGCGACCGGGTCGTCAGCCCAGACGATCACGGTCGGGCCCGAGCCCGACAGCGTCGCGCCGCGGGCGCCGGGCGGCAGCTCTTGCCGCACCGCCTCGAGCGCGGGCGACGGTCGGTACGGCTCGTGCAGCCGGTCGTCGAGCCCGGCGGCGAAGAGGTCGGCGTCCGCGGCTGACGCCCCGGCGGCGACGAGCGCGGCGCGCGCGGCGTTGGCGGCGGCATCGCCGTGCGGGACGGTGGAGGGCAGCGAGCGCCGCGACGCCTCCGTCGAGGTCCGCTCACGCGGGACGAGCGCAACCGGGCTCAGCGGGAGCGCATCCGCGATGCGCGCGATCCGCCCCTCCCAGGTCAGCGTCATCCCACCGACGAGGGCCGCCGCGAGGTTGTCGGCGTGGCTCTCGAGCGTCCGGCCCGCGGCGAGCAGCTCCTCGGCCTTCGCGCCCGGTGCGGCTGCGGCGAGGCCGAGCGCGATCGCAGCGGCCGAGGAGCCGAGCCCGCGCTCGAGCGGAATCCTGTTGACGAAGCGAAACCGCTTCCCGGAGGGATCGCCCAGCAGGGCGAAGGCGCGGACTGCGAGATTCGTCTCCTCCGCAGGGAGCTCACCCGCGCCCTCGCCCACCACCTCGACCCCCTCACCGTCCGTGACCTCCAGCTCGTTCCAGAGGTCGAGCGCCACGGCGGCGCAGTCGAACCCGGGCCCGAGATTGGCGGATGTCGCGGGCGCGCGGACGACCACGGTGCACTTCTAGCGCTTCCCGGCACGGGAGGCGCCGGCGATCGCGTCGGGGTCGGCCGCGACCAGGCTCGGCCGCGGCGCATGCAGGTCGGCGGCGCCCGGGTCCTTGAGGCCGTGGCCGGTGATCGTGACGACGATCCGCTCCCCCTCGACGTCGCCTCGGAGGACGGCGGCGAGACCGGCGGCGGACGACGGCTCGCAGAAGAGGCCCTCCTTCTCCGCGAGCGCGCGCCACGCGTCCACAAGCTCCTCGTCGGAGGCATCGACGACACGCGCGCCCGCGTCGCGGACCGAGGCCGCGTGGACGGGGTTGCCGATCCGGATCGCGGTCGCGAGCGTCCCGCGGCGGTCGGTCGCCTCGACAGAGACGACGGGCGTCTCGAGGCCGAGCTCCGCCAGCGCCTGTGCGTACGACGACGTGTTCCCACCGCCGCCGTAGGGCAGGACGAACGCGTCCGGCGCGCTCCCGAGCTCCTCGACGATCTCGAAGACGGCCGTCTTCTGACCCTCGCGCCGATCGGGGTTGAGGGAGTTGACGAGCACGTGGGTGCCGCGATCTGCGAGCTCCTGCGCGGCGCGAAGGGCGTCGTCGAAGCTTCCCTGCACCTCGAGGACGGTCGCGCCGAGCATCCTCGTCTGGGCGAGCTTTGCACCGGACACCGCGCCCTCCGGGGTGAGGACGAGCGCCGGCAGCCCCGCCCGGGCGGCGTAGGCGGCAGCGCTCGCGGCGGTGTTCCCGGTCGAGGCGCAGAGCACGGCCTCGGCCCCCTGCTCGAGCGCCCTCGAGACCGCCACCGTCATCCCGCGGTCCTTGTAGGAGCCAGTCGGGTTCGACGCCTCCCACTTGAGCCAGAGCTCGCGGATCCCTGCGGAATCCGCGAGCCTGGGTGCGGACAACAGCGGGGTCGAGCCCTCACCGAGCGACACGACCGGTGTCTTCGCCGAGACAGGCAGCCGGTCGCGAAAGCGTTCGATTAGTGACGTCGTCACGTGACCGAAATCTAGGCGGGATCGCCGTAAGGGATCACGCCCAGCCGAGCTCTTCGACCCCCCGCTCGGAGACGACGGGGATCGCGTCGGCGTCACCCCGCGACTCGGGCAGCGCGCGGATCGCCGCGAGCGCCCGCTCGACGCGCCCGGCCGGCGCCTCGTGGGTCACGACGTGGAGCGTCGCGTGGCCGTCGACCGGTTGCTGCACCAGCCGCGCGACGGAGACGCCCTCCGCGGCGAGCTCGTGCGCGAGACGCTCGAGCACGCCCGCGCGGTCGTCGACCGTGAGCCGAAGGTACCACGGCGAGGCGAGCTCTCCTGGCGGCAGCCGCTCGAGCTCCCGCCACACCGGGTCGTCCTGGAGGAAGCCCGTGCCGCTCGTGCCGACGATCGAGACGAGGTCGGCGACGACGGCGCTCGCGGTCTCGATCCCGCCTGCGCCCGGGCCCTCGAGCGTGATTTCGCGGATCGCGTCGCCCTGAAGCATCACGGCGTTGAACGGCCCCTCGACCGCGGCGAGCGGGTGGTGGACGTCGACGAAGGCGGGGCCGACCCGGGCGTCCACGCGGCCGTCCGCGAGGGTCGCGCGCGCGAGCAGCTTCACCTTCATGTCGAGCGCCCGCGCCGCCTGGACGTGCTCCGGCACGACTCCCTCGATCCCCTCGACCTCCACCCACTCGAGCGGGACGCGCGAGCCGAACGCGACAGTGGCGAGGATCGCGAGCTTCGCAGCGGCGTCGCCGCCGCTGACGTCGTCGGTCGGGTCGGCCTCGGCGTAACCGAGCTGCTGGGCCTCGGCGAGCGCCTCGTCGTAGGTCCGCCCGTCGCTCATCGCGGAGAGGACGAAGTTGGTCGTGCCGTTCACGATTCCGACGACGCGATGGACGTTCGTCGAGACGAGCGACTCGCGCAGCACCTTGATCACGGGGATCGCGGCGCAGACGGAGGCCTCGAAGCGGAGCTGGGCGCCGGACGACGCTGCGGCCGCGAAGAGCTCTGCGCCGCGTCGCGCGACGAGCTGCTTGTTCGCGGTCACGACCGAGCGGCCGGCGCCGAGAAGCCCGAGCACGTGCGCGCCGGCGGGCTCGACGCCGCCCATCACCTCCGCCACGATCGCGATCGAAGCGTCGTCCAGGACGTCCGCCGGGTCGGTGGTCAGCACCCCGGTGGCCGGCGCGAAGCCGCGCTCCTTCGACGTGTCGCGGACGAGCGCGCGGACGACGCGGAGGCGGTGCCCGGTCGCACGCTCGATCTCCTCGCCCTGCTCCTCGAGGAGGCGGTGGACGGCGGCGCCGACCGTCCCGTAGCCGAGGAGGGCTACGGGAACGTCAACGGACGGCACTCGCGTCCTCGCGACGCATGAGCGAGCGCAGCTCCTCCCCGACCGTCTCGATCTGCTTTCCCGCGGCCTCGGCGCGGCGTCGCTGGAGCTCCGCCTCGCCGTTCTCCATGTCCGCGATCCACGTCTTCGCGAAGGCGCCCGAGCGGATCTCGTCGAGGATCGCGCGCATCTCGCCGCGGACGTGCTCGTCGACAACCCGCGGGCCGCTCAGGTAGTCGCCGAACTCGGCGGTGTCCGAGATCGACCAGCGCATGTGCTGGAGGCCCCCCTCCCAGATCAGGTCGACGATCAGCTTCAGCTCGTGGAGGCACTCGTAGTAGGCGATCTCGGGCTGGTACCCGGCGGTGACAAGCGTCTCGAAGCCCGCCTGGATCAGCTCGGTCACGCCGCCGCAGAGGACGGCCTGCTCGCCGAAGAGATCGGTCTCGGTCTCCTCGCGGAACGTCGTCTCGAGGATCCCCGCGCGGCCGGCGCCGATCCCGACGGCGTACGCGAGCGCGACGTCCCGCGCGCGGCCCGACGCATCCTGTTCGACCGCGATCAGCGCCGGCGTGCCGAGGCCCTCCGTGAACAGGCGCCGGACGACATGCCCGGGACCCTTCGGCGCGACCATCACGACGTCGTGCCCGGCGGCCGGCGCAATGCGCCCGTAGAGGATGTTGAACCCGTGGGCGAAGAGCACGGTTGCGTCGGGCTCGAGGCTGGGCTCGACGTGCTCCGAGTAGACCTGCGGCTGGGACTGGTCGGGGAGGAGCAGCGAGACGAGCTGGGCGCCGCGGACGGCCTCGGCGATCGTCTTCACCTCGAGGCCCGCCTCCTCGGCGTCGCTCCACGAGGACGAGCCCTCGCGCAGGCCGACGACGACGCGGACGCCGGAGTCGTGGAGGTTGAGCGCGTGGGCGTGGCCCTGGCTGCCGTAGCCGACGACCGCCACGGTGCCGTCGAGGAGGGACAGGTCGCCGTCTCGGAGGATCGTCGCCATCGGAAGTCCTTTCGGGTGGGGGAGAGGGAAAAGTCCGGGTCAGTTGATCGCTGCGAGCCGCGTGGGAGCGCGGCGTCTCGCCGACGCGCGGGGCACTCCCACGCGGCCGGTGCGAACGAGGTCGGCCACACCATACGGCCGGCAGAGCTCGTGGAACGCGTCGAGCTCCTCGGGAGTCGCCACGAGCTCGAGCACGACGCCGTCGGTCCCGACGTCGAGCAACCTGCCGCCGAGCGCCTCCGCGGTGGTGACGAGCTCCGCGCGCCGTTCGGGCGGCACGGCGACCTTGACGAGCATGAGCTCACGCTCGACCGCCTCGCCGGAGACGAGCTCGGTGACGCGAAGCACGTCGACGAGCTTGTGGATCTGCTTCTCGATCTGCTCGAGCGAGTGCTGCGCGCAATCGACGCGGAGCGTGATGCAGCTCACTCCGGGCCGCTCGGTCGGCCCGACGGCGAGCGACTCGATGTTGAAGCCGCGCCGCGCGAACATCGTCGTGATGCGCGTGAGCGCGCCCGGCTTGTCCTGGACGGTGACGCTCAGCGTGTGCTTCACGACGCCTTCGCCTCCTTCACCTCGAGCGTGTCCACGTACTCGATCATGTCGAGCGCCGCCGCGCCGGAGGGAATCATCGGGTAGCACTGCTCGGCCGGGGCGACGCGGCAGTCGATCACCACGGTGCGCTCGAGCCGCAATGCCTCCGCGAGGGCGGTCTCGAGCTCCGCCTCGTCGGTGACGACCATCCCCACGCCGCCGTAGGCCTCGGCGAGCTTGGCGTAGTCGGGCACTCCGCCGCGGAGGTCGACGTGCGAGCGGCGACCGTCGTAGAACATGTCCTGCCACTGGGTGACCATGCCGAGGTAGCCGTTGTTGACGAGCACCACGACGATCGGCAGGTCCTCGATCGCCGCCGTGGCGAGCTCCTGGGCGGTCATCTGGAAGCACCCGTCGCCGTCGATGCAGACGACGGTCGCCTCCGGGCGAGCAGCTTTCGCCCCGACCGCCGCCGGGATCCCGTAGCCCATCGTCCCGAGTCCGCCCGACGTGATGAAGCTTCTCGGACGCACGCTCCTGACGTACTGCATCGCCCACATCTGATGCTGCCCGACTCCGGTCGTGACGATCACGTCGTCGTCCGCGGTCAGGCGCTGGAGCGTCTCGAGCACGGTCTGGGGCTTGAGCCACTCCGCGTCCCGCTCGTAGCGGAGCGGGAACTCCTCGCGCCACTCCCGGATCTGCTCGAGCCACGCGGTCGGAGGCGCGGCGCCGTCCTCGCGGTGCCCCGCGACCTCGCGCGCGAGCTCGCCGACCGCCGTCGCGAGCGCGCCGACGACCGGGATGTCGGCGTCGCGCAGCTTCGAGATCTCCGCGGCGTCGACGTCGAGATGGACGACCGTGGCGCCCGGCGCGAAAGCCGAGAGCTTGCCCGTGACGCGGTCGTCGAAGCGCGCGCCGACCGCGACGAGCACGTCGCACGTGTTGATCGCGAGGTTCGACCACTTCGGTCCGTGCATCCCCGGCCAGCCGAAATGGAGCTCGTGGTCCTCGGGGAAGGCGCCCTTCCCCATGAGCGTCGTCACGACCGGGAGCGATCCGGCCTCCGCGAGCTCGAGCAGCTCGTCGCAGGCATCGCCGTTGAGGGTGCCGCCGCCGACATAGAGGATTGGCTTGCGCGCGTTCGCCACGGCCCGGCCCGCCTCGCGGATCTGGAGCGGGTGCACCTTCGTAGGCGGCCGCCAGCCGGGCAGGTCGAGCTCGGCGGGAAAGGTCACGTCGACGACCGCCTCCTGCACGTCCCGCGGCACGTCCACGAGGACGGGGCCGCAGCGGCCGGTGCGGGCGACGTGGAACGCGGCGCGGAGCACGGACGGCAGCTCGCGCGCGTCCTGGACGAGCCACGAGTGCTTGACGATCGGCATCGTGATCCCGGTGATGTCGCACTCCTGGAACGCGTCGGTGCCGATCAGCGTCGAGCGCACCTGGCCGGTGATGCAGACGAGCGGGGTCGAGTCCATCCAGGCGTCCGCGATCGGCGTGACCAGGTTCGTTGCGCCGGGGCCGGAGGTCGCGATCGCGACGCCGACCTTCCCCGAGGCGCGCGCGTAGCCCTGCGCCATGTGCCCGGCGCCCTGCTCGTGACGGGCGAGGACATGCCGCACGGTCGTGCCGCGGGCCATCGCGTCGTAGGTCGGCATGATCGCCCCGCCCGGGATGCCGAACATCACCTCGACGCCCTCCGCCTCGAGCGCCCGGAGGATCGCGTCTCCGCCCGTCATCCTCACGGCCCGACTCCCAGCGCGAACTCCGTGTCGCGGCGGGCGCTCGGGAGAAGCCCGAGCACGGCGTCGACGAACTCCCGGGTCGTCGCGGCGACGCCCGGCGCCGCCAGCTCGACGGGGCGTCGCGGGCCGCGAAGCGCGGCCGCGAGGCTCTCCTCGAGAGCCCGGCCGGCCACGGGCCGCCCAAGGCCCTCCGACAGCATCAGCGCGGTCGCGAGGAGCATCGGGCTCGGGTCGGCGACGCCCTGCCCGGCATGGTCGCTCGCCGTCGAGCCGACCGGCGCGAAGAGGCCGGGGCCCTCGGTCGAGAGCCAGCCGGTCGCGACGAGCCTGCGGCGGCCGCCGAGACCCGGAGCGGCTGCGACGGTCTCACCGAGCACGCCTTCCGCGACGACGACGCCCGCCGGCCCGGCCCCGAGCCGGTGCAGGGCCTGAAGCAGCGGCACGTGCTCGAGCTCCACGCCCGGATGACGATCGGCGTGCCGCTCGACGCGCACTGCCCAGCCGGGCGAGACGCCGATCGACGTGAGGCGGCCGGAGCGGGCCCGTGCGGCGTCGAGTGCCCGCTCGACCGTCCAGTCCGCGGCGCCGTCGTCGAGCGGCGCGAAGACGATCGCCTCACCTTCGTCATCGAGCACGCGGGTGACGGTCGCCCGGAGGTCGAGCGCCGCCTTGACGCCCGCGAGCGCGGGCGCCGAGTCGCCGGCGACGAGCACCGCGTCTGCAGTCCCGGTCGCCTGACGCGTGGTCGGCGGCAGAAGATGGCCGGAGCGGGTCAGGGCCTCGGTGTCGAACGGCGGATGCAGCTCCTCGATGTCGAAGCCGTGCTCGCGGCCGAGACGTGCGAGCGCCCGGCTGGCAGCCGCCGTCACCTCGGGGCCGATGCCGTGGCCCGCCAGGCACGCGACGACGTAGCGGTCTCTGGTGATCATCTCGGTCGGGGGGTCTGGGGATGGACGGTCATCGAAAGCTCCTCTCGCTCGGTGCGACCCGGGGACGCACCTCTGGTGTGGTCTCGGTCGGCGTGTGCGCCGTCGTGGGCGCGTGAGCGTCGATCTCCCCTAGACGGGGAGAATCGCGATGAGCTCGATGCCGGCGCCGGTCGCGACCGCGGGGCGCGGTACGAGAAGAGGCACGGATACGGCGTGGCAGAGCATCATCGTGGTCGCAGAGTGCCTGCGATCGGGTGCGCCTGTCAACAACCAACCGTCCAGGACCCGGCGCCGAGGGTCGAGGTCCCATCCAGGACCGCCCCGACTTGCCGTCAGCCGCTCGGGCCTCTACCATCGATGATCGATGATGCGGGTAGCACCGATCTTCGCGAACGGATCCGCCGGCAAGCCCGGCGCGGGCATTCGCCCGTTCGCGATCGCCGCGCCGTCTCGGCGCTAGCCGGCGACCTCCTCCCGCCTCCGCCCGCTAGCGCACATCACACCAGGCGGGAAGCCCGTTTCCGATCGTCGCCGACGACCGACCCGAAAGGGGGTTTCACCCGGTGCCTTCGCCACTCCACGACACGACCCGCGAGCGCGATGCCTGCGGCATCGGCCTGGTCGCGGACGCCCGCGGGCGCGCGTCGCGCGAGTTGCTCGACCGCGCGCTGGCCGGGCTCGCGGCCGTCGCGCACCGCGGCGCGTGGGCAGCAGACGGCGTCACGGGCGACGGGGCGGGCCTCCTCCTCCCGCTGCACCCTGCCCTCACCGGAACGGAGGGCGCCGGTGTCGCGATGTGCTTCCTCCGTGAGCCGTGGCTCCGGGGCGTCGTCGAGGAGGCCTGCCGCGCGGAGGGTCTCGAGCCCGCCGGCTGGCGGGAGGTGCCGCACGACGTCAACGCGCTCGGCTCCACCGCCGCTGCCTCGATGCCGCGCATCGTCCAGCTGCTCCTCGCGCCGTGCCCGGAGCCCGACCAGGAGCGTCGCGCGTACCGGGCCCGCCGGCGCGCAGAGCTCGTCGACGGCGTCTACGTCGCCTCCCTCTCGTTCAGCACGGTGACGTACAAGGCGCTCTGCGCGGCGACCCAGCTCGCGAGCTTCTACCCCGACCTGCGCGACCCCGGCTGGGAGACCGCCTGGGCGATCTTCCACCAACGCTTCTCGACGAACACCGAGCCGAGCTGGGAGCGAGCGCAGCCGTTCCGGCTCCTCTGCCACAACGGCGAGATCAACACGATCGATGGAAACGTCGCCTGGACCGAGGCGCGCGAGCGGGCGGCGGGGCTCGACGCCGCCCTGGCGCCGGCCCTCGACCCGTCCGGCTCCGATTCCGCGCTCCTGGACAACGCGGTCGAGCTGCTCGTCCGCTCGGGGGTCGAGGTGCGGGAGGCGCTCTCGCGGCTCGTCCCGCCCGCGTGGCAGAACGACCCACGCGTCGACGACGACGAGCGCGCAATGCGCCGCTACCACGCGATGCTCTCCGAGCCGTGGGACGGCCCGGCAGGTCTCGTCTTCTCCGACGGCGCGACCTGCGGTGCGAAGCTCGACCGTAACGGCCTTCGCCCACTCCGGATCGCGGTCTGCGCCGACGGGCTCGTCACGGTCTCGTCCGAGGCGGGCGCCGTGCCGCTGCCCGAGGGCGTGGCTGTCCGCCGTGCGAGGCTCGCGCCCGGCCAGCTGTTCTCGGTCGACCCCGAGCGCGGCATCCTGTTCGACGGCGAGCTGAGCCGCTCGCTCGCTCGTGCGCGCCCCTACGCGCAGTGGGTCTCGGAGTCGCTCCGCTTCGGCGAGCAAGGAGCGCCCGTCGCCGTTCCCGACGAGGACCTCGCCGCCCGCCATGCGCTCCACGGCTACACGCGCGAGGAGCTGAGCCTCATGCTCCGGCCGATCGCGCAGACAGGAAAGGACCCCGTCTACTCGATGGGCGACGATGCGCCGATCGCGCCCCTCGCGGGACGGGCGCGGCCGCTCGCGTCGTACTTCCGACAGCGCTTCGCGCAGGTGACGAACCCGGCGATCGACCACGAGCGGGAGCGGGCGGTCATGTCCGTCGCGACCCTAGTCGGTCCGCGGGCACCGCTCGACGCCACCGGGCCGCTGGCGCCGCTCGTCGCGCTCCCGTCGTTCCTCGTCACGCCGGACGGCCTGGCTGCGCTCGAGCACGCGTTGGTCGACGCGACGTTCACTGCCGACGAGGGCCTCGGTGCGGCGATCGAGCGGGTCGCCGACGCCTGCGCCGAGCTTGCCGCGGACGGCGCCACCGCCGTCTGTGTGACGGACTCCGCGGCGGGTCGTGGACGTGCGGCGATCGCATCCCTCCTGGCGGTCGCCGCCGTCCACGAGAGGCTCGTCGAGCGCGGCCTCCGGACGGCGTGCTCGCTCCTCGTCGCGAGCGACGAGGCCCGCGACACCCACATGGTCGCGACGCTCCTCGGGTACGGCGCAGACGTCGTCTGCCCGCGGCTCGCGCTCGAGACCATCGCGCGCCTGGCCGCGGCCGACAAGGTGGGGGGCGATCGGCCGTCGCCGGAGGAGGCGCAGGCGCGCCTCCTCCAGGCGCTCGAGCTGGGCGTCCTCAAGGTGATGTCGAAGGCCGGGATCTCGGACGTCGCGAGCTACCGCGGGGCCCGGCTGTTCGAGGCGGTCGGGCTCGACCGGCGCCTGTGCCGGCGGTTCTTCGGCGGCACACCGTCCGCGATCGGGGGCATCGGGCTCGAGCGGCTCGAGGCCGACGCGCTCGAGCGGCTCGCGGCGAGCAACGCCGAGCGGCCGGCTCTCGAGAACCCCGGCTTCTACAAGTTCCGCAAGGGCGGCGAGCGGCACGCGACCGAGCCGGAGGTGGTCGAGGGGCTCCAGGAGAGCGTCACCGCCGCGCACGCGCTCATCCGTGCGGTGCGCGGCGACCGGCTCGAGGAGTACGACCGCTTCGCCCGGCTCGTCGAGGAGCGGCCGCCGCTCGAGCCCCGCGACCTCCTCGAGCTCGTCCCCGCCCGCTCGCCGATCTCGCTCGACGAGGTCGAGCCGGTCGACTCGATCGTGCGCCGCTTCTCGGGCGGGGCCATGTCCCACGGCGCGCTCTCGGCAGAGGCGCACGAGACGATCGCAATCGCGCTGAACCGGCTCGGCGCCCGGTCGAACTCGGGCGAGGGAGGCGAGGACCCCAAGCGCTACGGCGACGAGCGCAACTCGAAGATCAAGCAGGTGGCCTCGGGTCGCTTCGGCGTGACCGCCGAGTACGCGGTCTCGGCCGAGGAGCTGCAGATCAAGGTCGCCCAGGGGTCGAAGCCCGGCGAGGGCGGCCAAATCCCCGCGCACAAGGTGACCGAGGAGATCGCGCACCTGCGCGGCACCTCGCCGGGCGTCGCCCTGATCTCGCCGCCGCCGCACCACGACGTGTACTCGATCGAGGACCTGGCCCAGCTCGTCTTCGACCTCAAGGAGGTGAACCCCGAGGCGGACGTGTCGGTGAAGCTGGTCGCCTCGGCGGGCGTCGGCGTGATCGCGGCCGGGGTCGCGAAGGCGCGGGCGGACGTCGTGCACGTCGCCGGGGCCGACGGCGGCACCGGCGCCAGCCCGCTGCCGTCGATCAAGCACGCGGGCGCGCCGTGGGAGCTGGGTCTCGCGGAGACGCAGCAGGCGCTCGTCGCGAACGGGCTCCGCGGCCGCGTCCGGGTCCGCGTCGACGGGGGCTTCAAGACGGGACGCGACGTGGTCGTCGCCGCGCTGCTGGGCGCCGACGAGTTCTCGTTCGGGACGGCGCTGCTCTTGGCCGAGGGCTGCCTGATGGTGCGCTCGTGCCACCTGGACACGTGCCCGGTGGGGATCGCGAGCCAGCGGCCCGAGCTCCGCGAGAAGTTCGCCGGGACGCCGGAGATGGTCGAGGCGTACCTCCGCTTCGTCGCGCTCCAGGTGCGCCGGCTGCTCGCCGGCCTCGGCCTCCGGACACTCGACGAGGCCGTCGGTCGCACCGAGCTCCTCCGGCAGCGCCGGACCGGCGACCCGTCCGCCGACGCGCTCGACCTGCGGCGCCTCCTCGCCCGCGCCGGGGCCGGTCCCTCGCGCTACGTCGGCGACGTCGTGCCGGACGAGCGCGACCGCCTCGGCGCGCTCCTTCACGCCCAGGGGAGGGCGGCGATCAGCGGCGCACGGCTCGTCGAGCCGGCCTTCGAGATCACGAACGGCGATCGCGCGATCGGTGCCCGCCTCGGCGGCGCGATTGCGCGCTCGGTTGGCTCCGGGACGCCGGCCGGCCGTGTCCGAGCGCGCTTCGAGGGGGCCGCGGGTCAGAGCTTTGGTGCGTTCCTCACCGCGGGCGTCGAGCTCCGGCTCGTCGGCGAGGCGAACGACTACGTCGGCAAGGCGATGTCCGGCGGGCGGATCGTGGTGTCGCCGCCGCCCGACGACGCGGGCGACCCGTGCCTCGTCGGCAACACCGTGCTCTACGGCGCGACCGGCGGCGAGCTCTTCTGCGCCGGAACGGCGGGCGAGCGGTTCGCCGTGCGGAACTCCGGCGCGGTCGCCGTCGTCGAGGGCGTGGGCGACCACGCGTGCGAGTACATGACCCGCGGGAGCGTGGTCGTGCTCGGCCCGCACGGACGGAACCTCGGCGCGGGGATGACCGGCGGCGAGGCGTTCGTCCTCGACCCGGACGAGCGGCTCGTGAACACGGAGCTCGTCGAGCTCGGCGTGCTCGAGCGGAGCGATCGCGACCGCCTCGTCGGCCTGCTCGAGCGGCACGTGCGCGCGACCGGCTCCGCGCGCGCGGCGGCGCTCCTCGAGCGCAGCGACGAGTCGCTGGGCCGCTTCCGGCGCCTCGTCCCGCGCGGGAGCCTCGTCGCGGTCGAGCCGGAGGAAGATCTCGCGACGGCGTAAACAGCAACTTCATGCATACTATGCAAATGCCGTACGTCAGTCTCGTCGGCGCCGCCGGCTACACCGGCCAGGAGGCGCTCGACCGTGTGCTCGGCCATCCGGAGCTGGAGCTCTACGCCGTCGGCTCCGACTCGCTCGCAGGACAGGAGGCGACCGCGCTCGATCCGCGGCTCAACCGGAACGGCGGCAGGCGCGTGCCGCGACTGATCACGAATGCCGCCGCGCTCGCGTGCGAGGCCGACGTGACGATCCTCTGCCTTCCCCACGAGGACGCGGCCGCGCTCGAGCCTCCCTCACGGGGCGTCGTGATCGACCTCTCGGGCGCCCACCGGCTCGTCGACCCCGCGCAGTACGAAAGGTGGTACGGGTTCACGCACCCGTCGCCGGCCACGCTCGGGGACTGGTCGTACGGGCTGCCCGAGCTCGCGCCGCCGGAAGGCCGCCTCGTGGCGAACCCCGGCTGCTATGCGACCGCCGTCCTGCTTGCCCTCGGCCCGCTGGCCGACGCAATCGACCACGAGACGGTCGTCGTCGACGCGATGTCGGGCATGACGGGCGCCGGTCGCGGCCTCAAGCCCTCGACGCACGCGGGCCTCGTGCTCGAGAACGTCACGCCCTACCGGGTCGGCGCCCACCAGCACGTGCCGGAGATCGCGCAGGCGCTCGGTTTCCCGGTCTCGTTCACCCCGCACCTCCTGCCGGTCAGGCGCGGGCTGCTCGCGACCTGCAACGTCCGCTCGACCGGCCCCGATCTGCGTGAGCTGCTCGAGGAGCACTACGCCTCGAGTCACGTCGTCCGCGTCCTGCCGGAGGGCGTCTCGCCCGAGCTGTCGCGGGTCCAGCACACGGATGCCGCCGAGCTCGGCGTCTTCGAGGACCGCCACACGGACCGCACGATCGTGATCTGCGCGCTCGACAACCTCGGCAAGGGCGCCGCGGGTCAGGCCGTCCAGAACGTGAACCTCCTGTTCGGCTTCGCCGAGACGTCGGGGCTGCGGCTCGAGGGAGTGCTCGTCTGATGTCGGTGACTGCCACGCCCGGGTTCGCGGCCGCAGGCGTCAGCGCGGGGATCCGCCCGTCCGGGAAGCCCGACGTGGCGCTCGTCCGCTCGCTCATCCCCTCGGTGGGCTGCGCGATGTGGACGACGAACCGGGTGCAGGCCGCTCCCGTCACGGTCTCCCGCCGCCACCTGGCGGCGGCCGAGCCCCAGGCGGTCGTGGTCAACGCCGGCGTCGCGAACGCCGCGACGGGACAGGCCGGGGAGGAGGACGCGGAACGGACGGCGGCCCACGCCGCCGCACGGCTCGGGCTCGCGCCCGAGCAGGTGCTCGTGCTGTCGACGGGCGTGATCGGTCCGCGGCTTCCGATGGCGAAGCTGCTCGCAGGCGTCGACGAGGCCGCCGTCGCGCTCTCCCCCGGCGGCGGCCCCTCGGCGGCCGAGGCGATCCTGACGACCGACGCGGGCCCGAAGACGGCGGTCGCCGCACGCGACGGGTTCACGGTCGGCGGGATGGCGAAGGGGGCCGGGATGATCCATCCGAGGCTCGCGACCATGCTCGCCGTGGTCACGACCGACTACGCGCTCGCGGAGGGCGAGGCGGACGAGCTGCTGCGACCCGCGGTCGAGCGGACGTTCAACCGGATCTCAGTCGACGGCGACTGCTCGACGAACGACGCGGTCGTGCTGCTCGCGAGGCGCGCCGGCGCCGATCGCGACAGCTCGAGCGACGCGTCGTTCGCGGCAGCCCTGGAGCAGGTCTGCGCCGACCTGGCCCGCCAGATCGTCGCCGACGGAGAGGGCGCGACCGTGGTGCTCGAGATCGTCGTCAGGCAGGCATCAACCGACGACCAGGCGCGCGCGATCGCGCTTCGCGTCGCGACGTCCCCGCTCGTCAAGACCGCGGCCTTCGGACGTGACCCGAACTGGGGGCGCGTGCTCGCTGCCGCAGGCTCGGCACCCTGGAACGGCGGCTTCGCCGACCTCGACCCCGAGCGGCTCCGGGTGTCGTTCGACGGCACCCCGGTGTTCGAGCGGGGAGCGCCCACCGGCCTCGTCCCGACGCTCGAGGGCGCCGACGCCCGCATCGAGCTCGACCTCGGGCTCGGAGAAGGCGAGTCCGCCTACCTCGCCTCGGACCTCTCGTACGACTACGTGCGGCTGAACGCGGAGTACACGACATGAGCCGTCTCGTCGTGCTCAAGCTCGGCGGCCGCGTGGCGGCGGAGACGGTGCGCGATGCGCTCGCCCACGTCGATGGACCGGCCGTGGTCGTGCACGGCGCAGGCCCGCAGATCACCGAGGAGATGGCGCGCCTCGGGCTCGAGCCCACGTTCGTCCGCGGACGCCGCGTCACGACGCCCGCCGTGCTCGAGGTCGTGCGCGCCTCGTTGGATCGCGTGAACGCCGAGGTGTGCGCGGCGATCGGGCCTACCGGGCTGTCGCTCAGGGGAGACGAGATCGGGCTCCGGGCGCGCCGCGTCCCGTCGCTCGGGCTTGTCGGCGAGCCCGAGCCGTGCGCACCGCTCGCGATCCTCGACGCGCTCACGGCGGGCCGCGTGCCGGTCGTCGCGCCCCTCGCGGTCGGGCCGCTCAACGTGAACGCCGACGAGGCCGCCGCCGCACTGGCCGTGGGGCTCGGTGCCGAGCGGATCCTGTTCGTCAGCGACGTGCCGGGCGTCCTCGTCGAGGGCGCCGTCGCCGACGTGCTCCCGGCCGACGAGGCGCAGGCGGGGCTCGACGCCGGCGAGTTCGAGGGCGGGATCGTCCCGAAGCTCGTGGCGGCGGTGCGCGCGGCCCGCGGCGGTGTCCGCGCGTCGATCGGCTCGACCGAGGTGCCGGCGTGAGCCCCGGGCGGGCCGCCGCAGCGGTCGCGCTCGACCGGAGCACCGTCCTCCCGACCTACGCCCGTGCGAACCTGACGATCGTCCGCGGCGAGGGCTGCCGCGTCTGGGACGACGCGGGCCACGCCTACCTCGACTTCGGCGGCGGGATCGCGGTGACGGGGCTCGGGCATCGGCACCCGGTCGTGACGGCGGCCGCGCACGCGCAGCTCGACACGCTCTGGCACGCCTCGAACCTCTACTGGACCGAGCCGATGCTGCGGCTCGCGACGCTCCTATCCGAGCGGGCGGGCGGGGCACAGGCGTTCTTCTGCAGCTCCGGTGCGGAGGCGAACGAGGCGGCGCTCAAGGTCGCTCGCAAGGCAACCGGCCGTACGCGGCTCGTTGCGCTCGAGGAGAGCTTCCACGGCAGGACCCTCGGAGCGCTCTCGCTGACCGGCCAGCCCGGCAAGTGGGAGGGCTTCGGGCCGCTCGTGCCGGGGGTGTCGTTCGCGCGGCCGAACGACGTCGAGTCGCTCGAGGCGGCCGTCTCCCCTGGCACGGACCTCGCGGCGATCGTGCTCGAGCCCGTGCTCGGCGAGGGCGGCATCGTCCCGCTGGAACCGGAGTTCGTCAGGGCTGCAGCGGAGATCGCGCGCGAGGTCGGCGCGCTGCTCTGGGTGGACGAGGTACAGACCGGCGTCGGTCGAACCGCCACGTTCTTCGCGTACGAGCAGCTCGGCCTGACGCCCGACCTCGTGACGCTCGCGAAGGGCCTCGGCAACGGGCTTCCAGTCGGTGCCTTGCTCGTGCGGGACGGTGTCGCGGAGGCGGTCGGCCCCGGGGACCACGGGGCGACCTTCGGAGGGAATCCCGTGGCGTGCGCTGCCGCGTGCGCGGTCGTCGAGTCGATCGACGACGCGCTCCTTGCGGACGTGCTCGACCGCGGCGAGCAGCTGGTGGACGGGCTGTCGAGCCTGCCGGGCGTGGAGCACGTCCGCGGCCGGGGCCTGATGGTCGCGGCCGTGCTCGACCGCGACGTGGCCCCCGTGGTCGACGCGTGCCGCGAAGAGGGGCTCCTCGTGCTCACTGCCGGCGCGCCGCCCGTCCTGCGCCTGCTTCCGCCGCTCGTGGTCTCCGAGGCCGAGGTCGAGCAGGCGCTCGCGATCCTCGCCGACGTCCTCCGGTGAGCACCAACCGCATCCGGCAGCAGGCGATCCTCCGGATCGTGCGGGAGCAGGCGATCTCGACGCAGTCCGCTCTCGTCGAGGCGCTTCGCGAGGAAGGACACGACGTCGTGCAGACGACGATCTCGCGCGACGTCCACGAGCTCGGGCTCGTGAAGGTTCGCGCGCCGTCCGGCAGGCTCGTCTACGCGACTCCAGGCGCCGACGACGCCGACCGGCGCCGCGCGATCGGCGTGGCGCTGCGGCGGTACGCGACATCCGTCGAACGGGCGGGCCCGCTCGTGGTCGTGACGACGCCGTCGGGCTACGCGAGCGCCCTCGCGCAGGCGATCGACGAGGGCCGGCACGCCGGGATCGCGGGCACGATCGCCGGCGACAACACGATCTTCGTGGCGCCGCGCCACGGGACGAGCGTGACGGCCCTCGCCACGGAGCTGCGGGAGAGCCTCGAGCAGGACTGACGACCGGCGTTCTCCACCTCTCGGAGCCGTCGATCCAAAACCCCTCGAAAGGGGGAGCAGGAATGCCGGCGCGGCGCCGAATCACATAGCACCCACCCTCCCCAGTACCACCGAGGCGGCCGCTCCCCCAAGCGGCCGCTTCATTTTCTTGCCGCGAAGCCCCGCCTGCGGCGGGTACATCCCTGAAGCGGCCTGCTTCGCGGCCGGAACCCCCGCTTGTCGGGGCCTCAGAACGCGTAGCGCTCTTCGTTCCAGGGGTCGGCGTCGTTGTGGTAGCCGTAGCGCTCCCAGAATCCGGGCGCGTCGGTCGCCCGCAGCTCGATCCGCAGCTCGATCGCGCGGAGCCACTTCGCACTCTTCCAGAAGTAGCGTCCCGGCACGACCAGCCGGAGCGGCCAGCCGTGCTCGGGCGCGAGCGGCTCGCCGTCAGCATGGGTCACGAGGAGCGCGCCCTCGAGGCCGAGCGCCGATGCGGGCACGTTGGTGGTGAATCCCGCTTCTGCGTGCGCGATCGCGAAGTGGGCGGCGGGAAGCGGCGTGACCCGCTCGCGGACCGCCGACCACGGGACGCCCGTGAACTCCGCGTCGAACCGGCTCCAGCGGGTGACGCAGTGGATGTCCTGGACGACGGTTTCCTTGGGCAGCTCGTCGAGCTCGTCCCACGTCAGGGTCAGCGGGCGCTCCACCTCGCCGTAGACGCGGAAGTCCCAGCCTGCAAGGCCCCGGGCGTAGCTCGGCACGTCGCCCGCGTGCAGGACCGGCCACTTCTCCGTGAGGTACTGGCCCGGCGGCAGCCGCGCGGGGTCGTAGCCCGCCTCCTCGACCTTTCGCTCCGCTCTCGACCTGAACACGCTCGCTACCCTCGACTGGATGGCCGTCACGACGTTACAGACAGCCGAACGGCCGAGGGCGTACGTCTCGGTGACCGGGCCGGAAGCCGCCGCCTATCTGAACCGGATGGTCTCGAACGAGGTCGAGGCCCTGCCGGTCGGGGAGTCCTGCGAGGCGCTGCTCCTCACGCCCAAGGCGAGGATCGTCGCGCCGATGGTCGTCTGGCGACGGGCCGACGACGCCTTCCTCCTCCTCACCGAGCCGGAGGCCGGCGAACGGCTCGCGCACGAGCTGCTGCGCTCCCGCTTCGCGGCGAAATGCGAGATCGCGCTCGAGGAGCACCGCTCGGTGGTTGTCCTCGGCGGAGACGACCTTGTGTTGAATCAACACAAAGTCCTGGCCAACCACGACTACGGGGTCCCCGCTGTCGAGGTCGTCGACGGCGAGGCGCCCGAGGGCGCGGAGCCGGTCGCCGAGGAGGATCTCGAGCGCCTCCGCATCCTCGCCCGCACGCCGCGTCTCGGCCGGGAGCTCGACGACCGTGTGATGCCCGCGGAAGCGGGGCTCGAGCAGCGCGCGATCAGCTTCACGAAGGGCTGCTACCCGGGCCAGGAGCCGGTCGCGCGGCTGCACTTCCGCGGCCATCCGAACCGCGGGCTGCGCGTCCTCGCGCTCGACGACGGCGAGCTCCCCGCCTACGACGCCGAGCTCGCGCACGAGGGGAAGGCCGTCGGGCGCATCACGAGCGTGGCGCGGGACGCCCAGCGAGGCATCGTCGCGCTCGCGTACGTCCGCCGGGAGATTCCCGCAGGCTCGCGACTCGAGCTGGGCGACGGTCGCGGCGCCTGGCCGCTCGGCGAGACCGTCTGAGCCTCGACCGGCCGGGACGAGGCCGAGCTCGAACGCGGCCGCGGACAGGCCGAAGCGAAAGGAACGTAGCCGCCCCGCGGTTCACGTCGTACCGTTGGTGTATGGCCGCCGCCGTTCTGCTCGTCGACCCGAAGTTTCCGCACAACGTCGGAGGCGCACTACGCGCATGCGCGCTCCTCGACGCGCACGTCCTGGCCTGGACGGGAGACCGCGTTCCGGATCCACAGCACTGGCCGGAGGGAACGCGTCTCCCGCGCGAGGAGCGAATGAAGTGCTACGGGAGAACCGAACTTCGCCGGCTCGAGAGCGCGGACGTGAGATTTGTCCCCCATGCCGTGCCGGTGTGTGTCGAGATCACCGCCGGTGCCGAAGATCTCCGCGATTTCGCCCACCCGGAGCCCCCGTTGTATGTGTTCGGCCCCGAGGACGGCGGCGTGCCCAAGGGAATCCGAAACCACTGCCATCGCTTCGTCAGGATTCCGCTCCCCGACGTGGACGAGCGCACACCGTTCAACCTTGCCGCCGCGGTCAACATCGTGCTCTGGGACCGCTTCCTCAAGCACACGCGGGACGTCGTGCCGCGGTCTCGGCAAGTAGGCGGGAGGGCGTCAGCCACCGTTTAGGGCTCTTGTGCGGCGCAGCGCGCCGCAGAGTCAGGCCCGCGCCCAAATGTCCGCTGCGGTCGGGCCGATGCGCCCGGCACGATTCGAACGTGCGACCTCTGCCTCCGCAGGGCAGCGCTCTATCCCCTGAGCTACGGGCGCTCGGGAGGCGGAAGTGTAGCCGGTCGGCGGCGGCGCCCCGACCCTAGACTCCTCCGCATGCCGCTCTGGCTCTCGGAGGACGACGTCGCCTCCCTCGTCACGCCCGGCGAGGCGATCCCGGTGATCGAGGACTGCTTCCGGAGGACGGCCGCGGCCCAGGTCGAGCTGATGCCCAGGCGCCGGTTCGCGGTCGACGACGGTTACTTCGCGGTCATGGCGGCGGCCGACCGCGGGCTCGGTGTGGCCGGGCTGAAGAGCTACACGGTCGTCCGCGGCACCCTCACGTTCGTCGTCTGCCTGTTCGACACGACCGACGGCTCGCTCCTCGGGGTGATCGCCGCCGACCGCCTCGGCCAGGTGCGGACCGGCGCGGCGAGCGGCGTCGCGGCGAGGTATCTCGCCCGCCCCGGGGCCGAGAGCCTCGGGCTGATCGGGGCGGGCTGGCAGGCGGAGTCCCAGCTGGCCGCGATCCGCGTCGCGGTGCCGTCGATCGAGCGCGTCGTGGTCTCCAGCCGGACGCGCGAGCGCGCGGAGGCGTTCGCGGAGCGGCACGGCGCCGAGGTGGCGGAGAGCCCGGCGCAGGCCGGCGCGTGTGACATCGTGGTCACCGCCACAACCTCGAAGGACCCGGTGCTGCGGGGCGACTGGCTGTCCGCCGGCGCGCTCGTCTGCGCGATCGGCGCCAACTACCCG
>Ga0207428_10000394_pt1 | contig 54660 bp, 52 predicted proteins | sample RhiMethybrSRZTD1_FD_187600 | JGI IMG/M metagenome (GOLD analysis project Ga0207428, IMG submission 187600) | Populus rhizosphere microbial communities from Tennessee, USA - Rhizosphere MetaG P. TD hybrid SRZTD1 (SPAdes) (version 3) | ecosystem: Host-associated > Plants > Roots > Rhizosphere >...
ACGACCGCTTCGCTGAGCCCGCCCTTGACCATGGAGATGATCGACTCGTTGGTGAGCGTCTCCTGGGCGGCGGCGGTCAGGGGCACCATGGTGATCACGAGCAGGGCGGCGACGACGAGACGAGCGATACTCCTCATGGGTTTTCCTCCTGCGGCATGAAAACATTCGCCCCCTCGACAAGTCAAGGCCACGGCCCCGGGGCGGGCACGTCGCCTTGACCTCTCCGGGGCCGACATGTTAGCGTAACGGCGAGATTTTTGACCGGTCGCCTCCCCTCCGAAACGGGCGGGAGGCGATACGTCTGTGTAGCCCCGGAAGCGAGCGAGGGAGGCCCACCATGGCGGCAGACCAGATCAAGCGACTCTACGAATCCATGCCCGCCAAGCTGGACCGGGCTCGCCAGCGCTTCGGGCGCGCGCTCACCCTCGCCGAGAAGATCCTCGTCGCGCACGCCGACGACTTCGACAAGCAGGAGTGGAGCCGGGGCAAGGCGCAGCTCCGCTTGCGCGTGGACCGCGTGTCGCTGCAGGACGCGACGGGCCAGATGGCGCTGCTCCAGTTCATGCAGGCGGGGAGGAAGCAGGTCGCGGTGCCGTCCACCGTGCACTGCGATCACCTCATCCGCGCGCAGAGCGGAGCGCGCGAGGACATGGAGCGGGCGATCGCGGAGAATCGCGAGGTGTACGAGTTCCTCCACTCCGCCTCCAAGAAGTACGGGATCGGCTTCTGGAAGCCGGGCGCGGGGATCATTCACCAGGTGGTGCTGGAGAACTACGCGTTTCCCGGCGGCCTCATGATCGGCGCCGACTCGCACACGCCCAACGCGGGCGGCCTCGGCATGGCCGCCATCGGTGTGGGCGGCGCGGACTGCGGCGAGGCGATGGCGGGGCTCGCGTGGGAGGTGCTGGATCCCAAGCTCATAGGTGTCCGCCTCACGGGGAAATTCTCCGGCTGGACCTCGGCCAAGGACGTCATCACCTACCTCTGCGGGCTCCTCACCGTGAAGGGCGGCACCAACAAGATCATCGAGTACTTCGGTCCCGGCGCCGAGAGCATCAGCGCCACCGGTAAGGGCACCATCTGCAACATGGGCGCAGAGCTGGGCGCCACCACCTCGCTCTTCCACTTCGACGACCGGATGGCCGCCTATCTCCGCGCGACGGATCGCGCGGATCAAGCCGCGCTCGCGGAGGCCCACCGCAGTCATCTGGTCGCCGATCCCGAGGTGCTCGCCGATCCGAAGAAATACTACGACGAAGTCGTCGAGGTGAATCTCTCCGAGCTCGAGCCGCACATCGTTGGCCCGCACTCGCCGGACCGCGCGCGGCCGATCAGCAAGCTGGCCGCCGAGGTCAGGAAGGAGGGCTGGCCGGCCCAGATCAAGGCCGCCCTCATCGGCTCCTGCACCAACTCCTCGTACGAGGACATGCAGCGCGCCGCGCACATCGCCACCCAGGCGCTCAAGGCTGGGCTCAAGGCGAAGACCCCCTTCCTGGTGACGCCGGGGTCGGAGCGCATTTACCAGACCATCAAGCGCGACGGCATCATGGACACCTTCCAGCAGATCGGAGGCACCGTCCTCGCGAATGCTTGCGGCCCCTGTATCGGGCAATGGAAGCGAACGGATGTAGGGGCCACGGAGACCAACGCCATCGTGTCATCGTTCAACCGCAACTTTCCCGGCCGCAACGACGGGAGCGCGAGCACGCTGTCGTTCCTCACCAGCCCCGAGATCGTGACCGCGCTGGCCTTTGCGGGATCGCTCGAGTTCGACCCCGTCCATGGCACCATCCCCGGTCCCGACGGGCGCGCGTTCCGCTTCACCGCGCCCGAGGGCGAGGAGCTGCCGGCACGCGGCTTCGCGAAGGGCGAGGAGGGCTTCGAGGCGCCGGCGGCGAGCGGGGAGTCCCTCCAGGTCGTGATCCCGCCGGACAGCGAGCGGCTGCAGATACTCCAGCCATTCCCGCGCTGGGACGGCAAGGATTTCACCGAGCTCCCCATCCTGGTCAAGACCAAGGGCAAGACGACCACCGACCATATTTCGCCCGCCGGGGCCTGGCTCCGCTTCCGCGGGCACCTCGACAAGATCAGCGACAACATGTTCCTGGGCGCCGTGAACGCTTTCACCGGCGAGGCGGGGAAGGGCGTGAACCCGGTCACCGGGGAGGCGGGCAAGACGTTCACCCAGAACGCGCGCGATCTCAAGGGGCGCGGCATCGCCTGGGTGGTCATCGGCGACGAGAACTACGGCGAGGGATCGAGCCGCGAGCATGCGGCCATGTCGCCCCGCTATCTCGGCGCCAAGGTCGTCCTCGTCCGGAGCTTCGCGCGCATCCACGAGACCAATCTCAAGAAGCAGGGCATCCTGCCCCTGACCTTCACCGACCCCAAGGACTACGACCTCTTCGACCAGGCCGATCGCGTGAGCGTGCGCGGGCTCTCCTCGCTGACGCCGGGCCGGCCGGTGGACGTGGTGATTCACAAGGCAGGCGGCAAGACTGTCACCATCAAGTGCAACCACACCTTGACCGACGAGCAGATCGCCTGGTTCAAGGCGGGCTCGGCGCTCAACGCGCTCACTTAACTCCGAGGAGACATCAATGGCCGGCAAGGTGAAGATCCCCGCGGGCGAGAAGGTCACGATCAGTCACGGCAAGCTGCAGGTCCCGGACCACCCGATCATCGCCTTCATCGAGGGCGACGGGACCGGGCCCGACATCTGGGCGGCGTCGGTGCGCGTCCTCGACGCGGCAGTCGCGCAAGCCTACAAGGGCCGGCGCAAGATCGCGTGGGCTGAGGTCTACGCGGGCGAGAAGGCGCAGGCGGTCTACGGCAAGGACTGCCCGCCCAACCTCTTGCCCAATGAGACGCTCGACGTGATCCGCGAGTACCTCGTGGCGATCAAGGGCCCGCTCACCACGCCGGTGGGCGAGGGCTTCCGCTCGCTCAACGTGACCCTCCGGCAGGAGCTGGACCTCTACGTCTGCCTGCGGCCGGTGCGGTGGTTCAAAGGCGTGCCCTCGCCGGTCAAGCACCCCGAAAAGATCGACATGGTGATCTTCCGCGAGAACACCGAGGACATCTACGCCGGCATCGAGTGGGTCCAGGGGAGCCCGGAGGCGCGAAAGGTCGTTGAATTTCTTCAAAAGGAGATGGGGGTCAAGAAGATCCGCTTCCCCAACACCTCCTCCATCGGCATCAAGCCGGTGTCCAAGGAGGGCTCGGAGCGGCTCATCCGCGCGAGCATGCGCTACGCCATCGAGAACAACCGCAAGAACGTGACCCTGGTGCACAAGGGCAACATCCAGAAGTACACCGAGGGCATGTTCATGAAGTGGGGCTACGCGCTCGCCAAGGCGGAGTTCTCGGACAAGCTCGTGGGCTGGGACGACTGCGGCGGCAAGCCGCCCGCGGGGAAGCTCCTGGTCAAGGACGTCATCACCGACGCCTTCCTTCAGCAGATCCTCACCCGGCCGGACGAGTTCGACGTGATTCCCTGCTGCAACCTCACCGGCGACCTGATCTCCGACGCCCTCGCCGCACAGGTGGGCGGCATCGGGATCGCGCCCGGCGCGAACATCAACTACGACACCGGGCACGCGCTGTTCGAGGCCACCCACGGGACCGCGCCCAAGTACGCGGGCCAGGACAAGGTCAATCCCGGCTCGGTGATCCTGTCCGGCGAAATGATGTTCCGCTACATGGGCTGGAACGAGGCCGCCGACCGCCTCATCGCCGGCCTGGAGAAGACCCTGGAGCAGAAGGTCGTGACCTACGACTTCGCCCGTCTGATGGAGGGGGCGAAAGAGGTCAAGTGCTCGGAGTTCGGCACCGCCCTCATCAAGAGCATGGAGAGCCTCTGATGGCGCGGCCGAAGATCACCGTCGTCGGCGCCGGCAATGTGGGGGCCAGCGTCGCCCAGTACGCGGTGGAGCGCGAGCTCGGCGACGTGGTCCTCGTCGACGTGGTGGAGGGTGTCCCGCAGGGGAAGGCCCTCGACCTCGCCCAGGCCGGCCCCGTCCACGGCTACGACGCGGCCCTCGTGGGCAGCAACACCTACGACGAGACGGCGGGCTCGGACATCGTGGTGATCACCGCCGGCCTCGCCCGCAAGCCGGGAATGACCCGCGACGATCTCCTCTTCAAGAACGCGGAGATCGTGGGGAGCGTGGTGGAGCAGGTGGTCTCGCGCTCCCCCAGCTCCATCCTCATCCTGGTGACCAACCCGCTGGACGCGATGGTGCAGCTCGCGTGGAAGAAGTCGAAGTTCCCCGCCGAGCGCGTGATCGGCATGGCCGGGGTACTCGATTCCGCCCGCTTCCGCACCTTCATCGCCCAGGAGCTCAAGGTCTCGGTGGAGAACGTCACCGCGTTCGTGCTGGGCGGACACGGCGACACCATGGTACCGCTGCCCCGGTACTCCACGGTGGCCGGCATCCCCATCACCGATCTCTTGCCCAAGGAGCGGATCGACTCCCTCGTCACCCGCACCGCCAACGGGGGGGCGGAGATCGTGGCGTTCTTGAAGACGGGGAGCGCCTATTACGCGCCCGCCGCCTCCGCGGTGGAGATGGTGGAAGCCATCCTGAAGGACAAGAAGAAGATCCTCCCCTGCGCGGCTTATCTCGACGGCCAGTACGGCGTGAAGGGCCTCTACGTGGGCGTGCCGGTGAAGCTCGGGCGCGCCGGCGTGGAGCAGATCGTCGAGATCAAGCTGACCAAGGACGAGCAGGCCGCCTTCGACAAGTCGGCGGCGGCGGTGCGCGAGCTCGTCGACAAGCTGAAGCTGTAGGAGCGCGCCGCGCCTCGATGCGTTCCATCCATGTCTCGGCGATCACTGATGCGGTCAAGAAGCTCTGCATGGAGGCGAACTACGACCTGGAGCCGGACGTCCTCCGCGCCTTCGACCGCGCGCTGGGGACCGAGCGGTCGCCCGCCGGGCGCCAGGTCCTGCAGATCCTCAAGGACAACGCCGAGCTCGCCCGGGCGAAGAAGATCCCGTACTGCCAGGACACCGGCTTCGTGGTCTGCTTCGCGGAGATCGGGCAGGACGTGCACGTGGAGGGCGGCCTTCTCGCCGACGCCATCAACGGGGGGATTCGCGCCGGCTACACCGAGGGCTATCTCCGCGCCTCGATCGTGCGCTCGCCCTTCGACCGCGTGAACACCGCCGACAACACGCCGGGGGTCATCCACACCGAGCTCACCGCGGGCGCGACTCTCCGCATCCAGATCATGGCCAAGGGCGGGGGCTGCGAGAACCGATCGAAGTACAAGATGTTGACGCCGGCCGAGGGCATCGAGGGCGTCAAGGCCTGGGTGCTCGAATGCATCAAGACGGCGGGGCCCGACGCGTGCCCGCCCCTCATCGCCGGGGTGGGGATCGGGGGCACCTTCGAGAAGGCGGCCCTCCTGTCCAAGAAGGCGCTGTTCCGTGAGCTCGGCTCGCCCAATCCCGATCCCGCCGCGGACGCGCTCGAGAAGGAGCTGCTCGAGCGCGCCAATCGCCTCGGCATCGGCCCGCAAGGCTACGGCGGCGACACCACCGCGCTCGGCATCCACATCCTGACCTATCCCTGCCACATCACGAGCCTTCCGGTGGCGGTCACCATCGAGTGCCACGCCCACCGGCACAAGGAAGCCGTCCTGTGATCAAGACGGCCGCGGACGGGATCAAGGAGGTCACGCCGCCGCTGAGCGACGCGGACGTCGAATCGCTCACCGCGGGAGACCGCGTCCGCATCACCGGCACGCTCTACACCGCGCGGGATGCCGCGCATGGGCGTCTCTCGCCGCTCGTCGAGGGCGGAAAGCCCCTCCCGATCGACGTGAAGGGCCAGATCATCTACTACACCGGCCCATCGCCCGCGCGGCCCGGCGACGTGGTGGGCTCCGTGGGCCCGACCACCGGCGGCCGCATGGACAAGTTCACCCCCGGCCTCCTCGCCCTCGGGCTCAAGGGCACCATCGGCAAGGGGGGGCGCTCCCAGCCGGTGAAGGACGCCCTCGCCCGGCACAAAGGCGTGTACTTCGGCGCCATCGGGGGCGCCGGCGCGGTGCTCTCGCGCTTCGTGAAGAAGCTCGAGGTGGTGGCCTACGAGGACCTCGGCACGGAGGCCATCCGCCGCCTCGAGGTCGAAGGCTTCCCCGCCATCGTGATCAACGACTGCCACGGCGGCGATCTCTACCAAGACGGCGTCAGGCAGTACGCACGCGACTAGAGAAAGGGCTCGACGCATGCCAGACGGGCTGTTCCGGGATCAACGTGGTGAAGTGGCCCTGCCGCGCGGAACCCTCCGCACCGACACGTGGTGGCTCCTTCCCGCCACCGTGGTGGTGGTGCTGGGCAGCTTCATCGTGTACTCGACGTGGGCGGCGTTCCAGAACGCGCACTACTACGCCGCGCCGTATCTCTCGCCGTTCTACTCGCCGTGCATCTCCACGTCGTGTCTCCACTCGACGTTCGGCGTCGGGCTCCCCGACGTGCACATGCCGATCATCGGGCTCGTGTCGCCGGCCTTCCTGATCCTGTGGGGACCCGGCCTCTTCCGGCTGACGTGCTACTACTACCGGAAGGCCTACTACCGCTCGTTCTGGCTCTCCCCGCCCGCGTGCGCGGTGCCGGACGGCCACCGGCGCTACACGGGGGAGACGCGCTTTCCCCTGATCATGCAGACCCTGCATCGGTACGCCTGGTACGTCGCGGTGGTGTTCATCGTCCTGCTGACCTGGGACGCCCTGCTCGCCTTCCGCTTCAAGGACGGCTTCGGGATCGGGGTCGGGACGCTCGTGATGTGGGTGAACGTCATCTTCCTGGCCGCCTACACGTTCTCCTGCCACTCCTGCCGGCATGTCTGCGGCGGCTACGTGAACTCGTTCCACAAGGCGCCCGGGCGCCACGCCGTATGGCGTGTCATCACCACGCTCAACGAGCGCCACCCGCTCTTCGCGTGGCTCTCCCTCTTCAGCGTGGGGCTGACCGATCTCTACATCCGGCTCGTGTCCATGGGCGTCATCCACGACGTGAGGATCCTGTGATGGAGAATTTCAAGTCCTTCGAGTACGACGTCCTCGTCATCGGCGCGGGCGGCGCGGGGCTGCGCGCGGCCATCGAAGCCCACGGCAAGGGGGTCCGGACGGCCCTCATCTGCAAGTCCCTCCTCGGCAAGGCCCATACCGTGATGGCGGAGGGCGGCATGGCCGCCGCCATGGGCAATGTGTGGAAGGAGGACAACTGGCAGGTGCACTTCCGCGACACCATGCGGGGCGGCAAGCTCCTCAATAACTGGCGCATGGCCGAGCTCCACGCCAAGGAGTCGCCCGACCGCGTGCTGGAGCTGGAGGAGTGGGGCGCGCTGTTCGATCGCACCAAGGACGGCCTCATCTCCCAGCGGGACTTCGGCGGCCACCGCTACGCGCGGCTCGCCCACGTGGGCGACCGCACCGGGCTCGAGCTGATCCGCACGCTCCAGCAGCGGGCGGTGGCGCTGGGCATCGACGTGCACATGGAGGTGAACGTCCAGCGCCTGATCAAGGACGGCGACCGCGTCGCGGGCGTGGTGGGCTACTACCGCGCGACCGGCGACCTGGTGGCGTTCAAGTCCAAGGCGGTCGTCCTCGCCACCGGCGGCGTGGGCAAGGCGTGGAAGTACACCTCGAACTCGTGGGAGTGCACCGGCGACGGCATGACGCTGGCCCTCGATGCCGGCGCCGAGCTCATCGACATGGAGTGCATCCAGTTCCACCCCACCGGGATGGTCTGGCCGCCCTCCGTGCGCGGCATCCTGGTGACGGAAGGCGTGCGGGGCGACGGCGGGACCCTCAAGAATACCGAGGGGACGCGCTTCATGTTCAATTACATCCCCGAGTTCTTCAAGAGCGAGACCGCGGACAACGAAAAGGAAGCGGACGCCTGGTACGAGGACAAGAAGAACAACCGGCGCACGCCCGACCTCCTGCCGCGCGACGAGGTCGCTCGCGCCATCAACTCCGAGGTGAAGGCGGGGCGGGGGACGCCGCACGGCGGCGTGCTCCTCGACATCGCGAGCCGCCGTCCCGCGGACTACATCCGCAAGCGGCTGCCGTCCATGTACCACCAGTTCAAGGAGCTGGCGGGCGTGGACATCACCAAGGACGCCATGGAAGTCGGCCCCACCTGCCACTACATCATGGGGGGCGTGCGCGTGGACGCGGAGACCGCGGCCACCCGCGTGCCCGGTCTTTACGCGGCGGGCGAGGTGGCGGGCGGCCTCCACGGCGCCAATCGCCTCGGTGGCAACTCGCTCTCCGACCTCGTGGTGTTCGGCCGGCGCGCCGGCCTGGCCGCCGCCGAGTACGCGAAGGGACTCAAGGCGGCGCCCGCCCTGGACGCGGCGCAGGTGGACGCGGCGGTGCGCTCACTGCTCTCACCCTTCGACAGCAAGGGCAACGAGAACCCCTACGCCATCCACTCCGACCTCCAGGAATGCATGCAGTCGCTCGTCGGCATCATCCGCACCGAGGGCGAGCTGCGGAAGGCGCTGGAGGAGATCGCGGTGCTCAATCAGCGGCTGGGGCGCGCGCGCGTGGAAGGCGGCCGCGCCTTCAATCCCGGCTGGCACCTCGCGCTGGATCTCCACTCGATGCTGTCGGTGTCCGAAGCGGTGACACTAGGCGCGCTCGAACGCAAGGAGAGCCGAGGCGGCCATACTCGCGACGACTATCCGTTCGCCGATGACCGCTTCGGCACCGTCAACGTGGTGATCCGCCGGTCCGCCGGCGCGTTCGGCGTGTCGATCGAGCCCATTCCCCCCCTGCCGCCCGAGCTGAAGGCGCTTGTCGGAGAGAAGAAGTAATGGCCGCGACCACGGTGACGATGAAGGTCTGGCGAGGCGACGCCAAGGGCGGCGCCTTCCGCGAGTATCATGTGCCCTCGCAGGAGGGCATGGTGGTGCTGGACGTGATCCACACGCTGCAGGCGACCCAGGCGGGCGACCTCGCCTGCCGCTGGAACTGCAAGGCGGGCAAGTGCGGGTCGTGCAGCGCGGAGATCAACGGGAAGCCGCGCCTCATGTGCATGACTCGCATGGACACGTTCCAGCCCGGCGAGACCATCACCGTCGCGCCCATCAAGACGTTCCCGCTCTATCGCGACCTCGCGACCGACGTCTCGTTCAACTACGAGCGGGCCAAGGAGATTCCCGCGTTCAAGCCGGGACCCAAGGAGGCCGACGGCACCCGGCGCATGTGGCAGGAGGACGTGGAGCGCGGCCAGGAATTCCGCAAGTGCATCGAGTGCTTCCTCTGCCAGAACGTCTGCCACGTGATCCGTGATCATCCGGAGAACAAGCAGCACTTCGCGGGGCCGCGCTTCCTCATGCGCATTGCCGAGCTGGAGATGCACCCGCTGGACACCAACGATCGCTTGGAGCTCGCGCGGTCCAAGGCCGGGCTCGGGTTCTGCAACATCACCAAGTGCTGTACCGAGGTCTGCCCCGAGCACATCCACATCACGGACAACGCGCTCATCCCGCTCAAGGAGCGAGTGGTGAGCGAGCACTACGACCCCCTGATCTGGCTCGCGCGGAAGCTCACGGGCAAGAAGTGAGACGAGTGTCCGCCGGGCAGCGAGTATCCGTCGAAGGGGGGAGCGCGGGGGCCATTGCTGGGCCCCCGCTGATGGTAAGGGGTGTCGAGCGGAGCGAGGCCCCGTGAAGATCCACGAATACCAGGGCAAAGCCATCCTCCGCGAGTATGCCGTCCCCGTCCCCGAGGGGGACGTGGCCGCGACGCCCGCCCAGGCCCGCGCAATCGCCCAGCGTCTGGGCGGCAAGGTGGTGGTCAAGGCCCAGATCCACGCGGGGGGGCGCGGCAAGGGCGGCGGCGTGAAGCTCGCCGACGATCCCGCGGGCGCCGAGGCGGCGGCCACGCAGATCCTCGGCATGATGCTGAAGACGCCGCAGACCGGTCCCGAGGGCATCAAGGTGCTCAAGGTCCTCGTGGAGGAAGCATCGCCGGTCGAGCGGGAGCTCTACCTCTCGATCACCCTCGACCGCGGACGCGGCCAGCACGTGGTGATGGCGTCCGCGTCGGGCGGCATGGACATCGAGGAGGTCGCGGCCCGCCATCCGGAGAAGATCATCCGCGAAGCGGCCGATCCCGCGCTGGGCCTGCAGCCCTTTCAGGCGCGCAACCTCGCCTATGGCCTGGGCCTGGCCGGGGAGCAATTCAAGGCCGGGGTGAGCCTGATCCTCAACCTCTTCCGCGCCTATCTCGACAAGGATTGCTCGCTCGCGGAGGTGAATCCGCTTGTCGTGACGAAAGACGGACGCGTGCTGGCGCTCGACGCCAAGCTCAACTTCGACGACAACGCCCTCTATCGCCACAAGGACGTGGTGGCCCTCCGCGACGTCAACGAAGAGACGCCGCTCGACGTCGAGGCCTCCAAGTACAGCCTCAACTACATCAAGCTTGACGGCAATGTCGGCTGCATGGTGAACGGAGCGGGGCTGGCCATGGCCACCATGGACATCATCAAGCTCGCGGGCGGCGAGCCCGCCAACTTCCTCGATGTGGGCGGCGGCGCCTCTCCCGAGCAGATCGAGAACGCCTTCCGCATCCTCTCCTCCGATCCCAGCGTGAAGGCGGTCTTCATCAACGTCTTCGGCGGCATTCTTCGCGTCGACCGGCTCGCCGAGGGCATCATCGCCGCGGTGAAGAAGCTCGGCCTCACGCTTCCCGTGGTCCTGCGGGCGGAAGGGACCAACGTGGAGCAGGGCAAGAAGATGCTGGCCGAGTCCGGCCTCTCGCTCGTGATGGCGGACGACATGGGCGATGGCGCCAAGAAGGTCGTCGCGCTGGCCCGGGGCGCGCGCGCATGAGCGTCCTCGTCGATCGCAACACCCGAGTCCTCGTGCAGGGGATCACCGGCAAGGAAGGCGCCTTCCATGCCGCGCGCTGCAAGGAATACGGCACCACGGTCGTGGGCGGCGTGACGCCGGGGAAGGGCGGCACCACCCACGACGGCTTCCCGGTCTGGAACACGGTGGAGGATGCGGTCAAGGCCACCGGGGCGGATTGCGCGCTGATCTTCGTGCCGCCCCCCGCCGCCGCCGACGCGATCATGGAGGCGGCGGATGCCGGCATGCCGCTCATCGTGTGCATCACCGAGGGCGTGCCGGTGGCCGACATGGTGCGCGTCAAGGCCTTCCTCGCCCGGACCTCCGGCCGGCTGATCGGCCCCAATTGCCCGGGCCTCATCACGCCGGGGCAGGCCAAGATCGGCATCATGCCCGGCCACATCCACAAGGTCGGGAACGTGGGGGTGGTCTCGCGCAGCGGCACCCTGACCTACGAGGTGGTGCACCAGCTCACCCAGCGCGGACTCGGCCAATCGTCCTGCGTGGGAATCGGGGGCGATCCCGTCAACGGCACCAACTTCATCGACGTGCTGAAGCTCTTTCAGGCCGATCCCGACACCACGTCGATCATGATGATCGGCGAGATCGGGGGCACCGCGGAGGAGGAGGCGGCCGCCTTCATCAAGCAGCAGGTCACCAAGCCGGTGGTGGGCTTCATCTGCGGCCAGACCGCGCCCCCAGGCCGTCGCATGGGGCACGCCGGCGCGATCATTGCGGGCGGCAAGGGCACCGCCGCCGAGAAGATGAAGGCGATGGAAGCCGCCGGCATCACGACCGTCAAGAGTCCCGCCGACATGGGCGCCACCGTGGCCCGTGTGCTCGGCAAGGGCTAGGGGAGCCATGGCCATCGAGCGGACGCTCACCATCATCAAGCCCGATGCTGTCGCGCGGAATGCGATCGGGCAGATCATCGCGCGCTTCGAAGCCGCCGGCCTCAAGGTGCTCGGCGCCAAGCTCGTGCGCCTGTCGCCCGAGCAGGCGGCGGGCTTCTACGCCGTGCACAAGGCGCGGCCGTTCTTCGCGAGCCTCTGCGCGTTCATGACCCAGGGTCCGGTGATGCCCATGGTGCTGGAAGGCGAGGGCGCCATCGCCAAGCTCCGCGACATCATGGGCGCCACCGATCCGGCCAAGGCCGCGCCGGGGACGATCCGCCGGGACTTCGCCTCGTCGATCGAGGCCAACGCCGTCCACGGCTCCGACTCACCGGAGTCCGCGGCCTTCGAGATCCCGTACTTCTTCGGCCCGCACGAGATCCACGCGCGATAGAGACGCGGGCCCGGGTCGACGACGAGTTCTTCCCCGCCGTCCTCGGCACGCGGCAGCGGGTGATCGCGGGCGTGGTCGGGATCGGCCTGGGCGTGGTGGCGCCGTTCCTCCTGTCCGTCGCGGTGGTCGCCGCCACTGGCGATCTCCTCTTCACGATCTTCCCGCTGCCGTTCCTCGGCGTGGTCTGGGCGCTCCAGTCGATGGCCCCCGCCGGCTACACGCTGGAGCGCCGCGGGCTTCGGCTCGAGCGCCGCTGGCTGGCCCGCCGGCTCCCGTACGGGGCCATCGTCGGCACCGACCGCAGGTCGCGGCCCATCGGTGGCCTCCTCGCCCTGGGCCTCAACGCCTTGTTCGGCTCCCACGGTCTTCGCTGGAACCCGCGCACCGGCCTCCACTACCTCGCCATCACCAACACGCGCGACCTCGTGTACCTCCACACCCGCCGCGGCCTCGTGGTGATCTCCCCGAGCCGCCCGGACGAGTTCGTGGCCGCGCTCTCCGCCCGCCTCGGCGGGCGAGGGGAGGATTCGCCGTGACGAGTCGCGTCCCGCTCGCCGTCTCGATCCCACAGACCTTTCCGTCCGGGCCCATCGATCCCGAGCGCATCCGTCGGTATCTGGCCCGCGCCGAGGCCCTCGGCTTCACCGGGGCCTGGGTGGTTGAACAGGTGGTGGGCACGATCCCGAGTCTCGAGCCCATCGATCTGCTCACCTTCGCCGCGGCCGTCACGCAGCGGCTCCGCGTGGGGGCGGCGGTGCTGCTCACCGCGCTGCGGACGCCGCTGCACACCGCCAAGAGTCTCGCCACGCTGGACCAACTCTCCGGCGGCCGGCTCGACGTGGGTGTGGGCCTGGGCGGCCAACCCGCCGTGTATCCCGCCTTCGGGCTCTCCGCCGAGCGCCGCGCCGCGCGTTTTGCGGAGGGCGTCATTCTCATGAAGCGCCTGTGGACCGAGCCCCGCGTCACCTTCGACGGCGAGTTCTACCGGCTCAAGGACCTGCCCATGGAGCCCAAGCCGCGCCAGCGCCCGCATCCGCCGATCTGGTTCGGCGGCCATCATCCGGACGCGCTCCGGCGCGCCGTCGCCCTCGGGGACGCGTTCATGGGGGCGGGCTCGGCCTCGACCGCGACGTTCGCCGCCGAGGTCGGGCTGCTGCGCCGGGCGCTCGAAGCGGCCAAACGCGATCCCGTCACCTTCCCGGTGGCCAAGCGCGTCTACATCGCGGTGGACGACGACCGCGCAAGGGCAGGCCGTCGTCTGACCGAATGGTTCGGCGGCTTCTATCACCGGCCACAGCTCGCCGAGGAGGTGTCGGTGTGGGGCTCGGCCGAGCAGTGTGCGGAGGGGCTCCGCGCGGTGGTGGCGGCGGGGGCGGGCATGCTCATGCTCAATCCCGTCTTCGACGACGAGGAGCAGCTCGAGCGCTTCGCCGCGGAGCTGGCGCCCCGCCTCTAGTCACCGTGCGGGTCATCGTCGACCGGCTCGCCAAGACCTACCGCGACCGGCGCGGCCATGCCGTCAGCGCGCTCGACGACGTCACGTTCACCGCGGCGCCCGAAGAGTTCCTGGCCATCCTCGGCCCCTCCGGCTGCGGGAAATCGACCCTGCTCGGGGCCATCGCCGGACTCCTGCCCGCTTCATCCGGGGGGATCTTCTTCGAAGGGGCGCGGCGGCCGGGCCAGCCGCTGACTGCCACCGTGTTTCAGGAGTTCGCGCTCTTCCCGTGGCGCACCGCGCGCGCCAACGTCGAGCTGGGGCTGGAAGAGCTGGGACTGCCCGTCGCCGAGCGGAGGGCGCGGGCGCGACGCTACATCGACCAGATGGGGTTGGGCGGCTTCGAGGATCGCTATCCGCATCAGCTCTCGGGCGGCATGCGGCAGCGCGTGGGCATCGCGCGCGCGCTCGCGGTGGATCCCGCGGTGCTGCTCATGGACGAGCCCTTCTCCGCGCTCGACGCGCAGACGCGGACCCTCATGATGGAAGAGCTGTTGACGATCTGGGAGCGCGCGCGTACCACGATCGTCTACGTCACCCACAACATCCAGGAAGCGGTGTTCATGGCCGATCGCATCCTCGTGCTCTCGCGGCGGCCCGGCCGCGTGCTCGCAAGCGTGCCGGTGGTCCTCCCACGCCCGCGCACCGACACCATGCTGGGCGATCCGGCGTTCGTCGCCACCGCCGACCGGATCTGGACCCTCATCCGCTCGCAGGCCGAGGCCGCCCTCGTCGAGGGCAAGGCATGAGGGTGTCGCGCGCGGCGCTGGCGCGAGTGCCGGTCGAGGACCGCACGCGCTTCCTGGTGCGCCGGAATCACCGGATGCTACGGGTCGCCGCGCTGGTCGGCGCGGTGGTGCTCTGGGAGCTCCTCTGCCGGGCGGGCTGGGTGCCCGCCCTCTTCTTGCCGTCGCCGCTCGGTGTGCTGCGCGAAGGACGCGACATGCTCGCGTCCGGCGAGTTGCTCGTGCACCTGGCCGCCAGCCTCAAGCGCCTGGTGCTGGGCTTCGTCATCGGCGGCGTGGCAGGGATCGCGGTGGGCATCGTCGTGGGGGTGTTCTCGGTGGCCGAGGCGGTCGGGACGCCCCTCATCGCCGCCACCTTTCCCATTCCCAAGATCGCGCTGCTACCGTTGCTCATCCTCTGGCTCGGCATCGGCGAGTCGTCGAAGGTCGCGGTGATCGCCCTCGGCGTGTTCTTCCCCCTCGCGCTCAACACCTACGCGGGGGCGCGGCAGGTGGATCCGGTGCTGGTGCGCGCGGCAGTGGCGTTCGGAGCCGGGCGCTGGAGTGTGATCCGCAAGGTCATCGTGCCCTCCACGCTGCCCATGGTCTTCGCGGGGCTCAAGCTCGGCGCGGGCACCGCGCTGCTGCTGCTGGTGGCCGCGGAGATGATTGCGGTGGAATCGGGGATCGGCTTCCTCGTCTTGAATGCGGCCAATCTGATGGCCACGACCAAGCTCATGGTGGGCATCGTGCTGCTGTCGGCTCTGGGCGTGCTCTCGCACTGGGGCCTGGTGGCGCTGGAGCGCCTGGTACTACCCTGGCGCGAAGGGTGAAGCGGTCGGTCGGCGCCGATCAGACCAGATTGCCGGCCTTCAGCAACATCCACACGCCGATCGCGATCACGAGCCACACGGCGGCACCCATGGTGATGCCGAGCACGAGGCCCCGAGCCGCGTCGAACCTCCGATCCGTACGCGAGGCGTGCATGATCGGCTTGAGCAGCAATATCCAGACCAGCCACGTAAACACCTGATTCGAATGAAAAATGACGGCACCCTCCCTCTATAGTGCCGGGAAGCGCTCATCCGACCTGTAATCTCTGCCGACAGGCAGGTCGTGATAGCCTAGCCCGCATGACTCGACTCCTGGCTTTCCTCATGATCGCCCTCGTGATGACCGCCCCCTATCTCGCCCCGACCGCGACCGACGCGCAGACCAAGGTCAAGGTCGGCGTGCTCAAGCTCACGTCCTCGGCCCCGATTTTCGTGGGGGTGGAGAAGGGTTTCTTCAAGGAGTTCGGGGTCGAGCCCGAGCTGGTCTACTTCCAGGCCGCTGCCCCTATCGCCACCGCGCTGGCCGCCGGCCAGGTAGAGGTCGGCGCCACCGGCCTCACCGCGGCGCTCTACAACATCGTGCTGCAGGGCGAGAAGCTCTGGATCGTGGCCGACAAGGGCCGCGAGTGGCCGGGCTTCCCGCTGGTGGGCATCCTGGTGCAGAAGGAGCTATGGGATGCCGGTAAGGTCCGGTCGATCCGCGACCTCAAGGGCCGCAGCATCGGCGTGACCCAGCTCGGGTCGACCTTTCACTTCCAGATCGGCAACATCCTCGAGAAGGAAGGCCTTGCGCTTTCCGACGTGCGGATCGTTCCGCTCCAGGCGATGCCGGCCACGATGGAAGCGCTCAAGGGCAAGCAGGTGGATGCGATCCTCGTGGCGCAGCCCTTTCCCGGCGCCGCCGAGGCCGCGGGCTTCGGCAAGGTCCTGGCCTGGGCGGGTGATCTCTACCCGTGGCAGATCGCGGCCATCTTCTATTCGAAGGGCTTCGCGGCGGATCGCGCGCGGGCGGTGGCCTTCATGAAGGGGTACGCCAAGGCCTCGCGCTACTACTTCGACGCCGCCCTCGTGCAGAAGGACGGCAAGGTCGTGCCCGGTGCCGCGTACGAGGAGGTCGTGGAGATCACCGCGCGCTACACCGGGGCCAAGCCCGAGGTGATCAGACTCGGGCTCCCGTACCAGGACCGCAACGGCCGGCTCTACGTCCCCGACATCGAAAAGCAAATCGCCTGGTGGGTGAAGCACGGGTTCATGAAGGAGGCGCTGCCCGTCAAGGACGTCGTGGATTCGTCCTTTCTGGAAGACGCGCTGAAGCAGCTGGGCGGGTGAGCGCGCCGCGGCGTTGCCGCGTCCGTAGCCCCCTGCTATGATTCTGTGGTTGTGACCTCGCCCTTCAAGAAAGTCCTCATCGCCAACCGCGGCGAGATTGCCGTGCGCGTCATCCGGGCCTGCCGCGAGCTCGGGATCGCCACGGTCGCCGTCTACTCGGAGGCGGACCGTGAGTCGCTCCACGTGCTCATGGCCGACGAGGCCGTCGCCATCGGGCCACCCGCGCCCGCCGAGAGTTACCTCTCGATCGACCGCGTCGTGGCCGCGGCGCGCGCAACTGGCGCCGACGCCGTGCATCCGGGCTACGGCTTCCTCGCGGAGAACGCGGCCTTCGCGGAGGCGTGCGCCGCCGCCGGCCTCGTCTTCATCGGGCCGCCTCCGTCGGCCATCCGCGCGATGGGCGACAAGGTGGCGGCCCGGCGCACCGCGAAGCATCTGGGCGTGCCGGTGGTGCCGGGCACGGAGTCGCCCGTCACCGACGACGCGGAGGCCGGGCGCGTCGCCGCGTCCGTGGGGTATCCGGTCATGATCAAGGCGGCAATGGGCGGAGGGGGGAAGGGCATGCGCCTCGTCCGCGCCGCCAACGAGCTCGCGGGCGCTCTTCGCGCCGCGCGCAGCGAGGCGGGCGGGGCCTTCGGCGACTCATCGGTGTACATCGAGCGCTACGTCGAGGAGCCGCGCCACATCGAGATCCAGGTGCTCGCGGACGCGCACGGCACGGTGCTCCACCTCGGCGAGCGCGAGTGCTCGATCCAGCGGCGGCACCAGAAGCTCGTGGAGGAGTCTCCCTCGCCCTTCGTGAGCCCTGAGATGCGCGGGCAGATGGGCGAGGCCGCTTGCCGGCTCGCCGCCGCGGTGGGCTACGTCAACGCGGGGACGGTGGAGTTCCTGGTGGACCGGCAGGGCGCGTTCTACTTCCTCGAGATGAACACGCGGCTGCAGGTCGAGCATCCCGTCACCGAGCTGGTGACGGGCCGCGATCTCGTGAAGGAGCAGCTCCGCATCGCCGCCGGCGAGAAGCTCGCTTTCGGCCAGGACGACGTGACCTGGCGGGGCTGGGCCATCGAGTGCCGCATCAACGCCGAGGATCCGCTCGCGGGCTTCGTGCCGTCGCCCGGCCGCATCGCCGGCCTACGCGTCCCCGGCGGCCCGTGGGTGCGCGATGACTCCGGCGTGTACGCGGGCGCGACCGTGCCGCGCTTCTACGACACCCTCATGGCCAAGCTCATCGTGTGGGGCCCTGACCGGGAAGCGGCCATTGCGCGGATGCGGCGCGCGCTGGGCGAGTATCGCATCACCGGCGTACGCAGCACCATCCCCGTGCTCGAGCGCATCATGGCCGACGGCGAGTTCGTCGCGGGCCGCCTGCACACCGGCTTCATGGAGCGCCTGCTCGGGGCCGGGATCGGGGGCGGCGCCGGCCACCGCCGCCTCGCTCTCGTCGCCGCGGCGCTCGCCGCCTACGAGCAGGGGGAGCGCCGGGCGCCCGCGCCGCCCGCGTCGGGGGCCGGCCCCTGGGCGCAGAGCGGCCGCTCGTGGACCCGCCCGCGATGAAGTTCCAGGCCGAGCTCGACGGCGCACTGAGCCCTGTGGAGGTGGAGGGGGAGGCCGGGCACTATCGCGTCCGCGTCGACGGCGAGAGCCTCGAGGTCGACGCGCGGCGCGTCGGCGAGGGCCTCTGGTCGCTGCTGCTCGGCGGCGAATCCATCATGGCCGAGATCAGCGACGAGGACGGCGTGTCGGTGGTGCGCGTGGACGGGGAGACCTACCGCATCCGGGTCGAGGAGGAGTCGCGCTACCTCATCCGGACGCGCGGCGGCACCGTCGCGGGGCGTGGTCAGGTCCTCAAGGCCCCGATGCCGGGGCGGGTGGTGCTCATCATGGTCGCGGTGGGCCAGCGCGTGCAGAAGGGCGACGGCCTCGTGATCCTGGAAGCCATGAAGATGGAAAACGAGTTCCGCGCCTCCGGCGAGGGAACGGTGAAGGAGATCCGCGTCCAGACCGGCCAAGCCGTGAACCCGGGCGACGTGCTGCTGGTGATCGAGTAGGCATGGCGGCCGCCATCGAGTTCGCGGGCGTCAACAAGTGGTTCGGTCCCCTGCACGTCCTCGCCGACGTCAGCCTCGACGTGGGGGCGGGCGAGGTGATCGTGGTCTGCGGGCCGTCCGGCTCCGGGAAGAGCACCCTCATCCGCTGTGTCAACCGCCTCGAGCCGATCCAAAGCGGCGACATCAAGGTGCACGGCAAGTCCATCACCGCCTCCGACGTGAACCTCTCGCGTCTGCGCGCGGAGGTGGGGATGGTCTTCCAGTCCTTCAACCTGTTCCCGCACATGACGGTGCTGCAGAACATTACACTGGCCCCCGTGAAGGTGAAGGGGCTCGCGCGCGCCGAGGCCGAGAAGATCGCCCGCGGCCTCCTCGACCGCGTGCGCATTCCCGACAAGGCCGACAAGTATCCCGCCAATCTCTCCGGCGGCCAGCAGCAGCGAGTGGCCATCGCGCGCGCCCTCGCCATGCAGCCCCGCATCATGCTGTTCGACGAGCCGACCTCCGCGCTGGATCCCGAGATGATCAACGAGGTGCTCGAGGTCATGACGGATCTCGCGAAGGACGGCATGACCATGATGGTGGTGACGCACGAGATGGGCTTCGCCCGCCGCGTCGCGCACCGCGTGGTGTTCATGGACGCTGGCCGCGTCGTCGAGGTTCAGACTCCCGAGGCGTTCTTCGCCGCGCCCCGCTCGGAGCGCGCGAAGGACTTTCTGTCCAAGATCCTGTCCCACTAAGCCATGCCTTCAAGGAGGCCCTGCATGAAGCGTGTCATCGGATTGCTCACCGCCGTTGCCCTGCTCGCCGCCGGAGTCGTACCGGTAGCCGCGCAGCAGCTGACCGGCACCCTCGAGAAGATCAGCCAGTCCGGCGTGCTCACCATCGGCACCCGCACCGGCTCGCCGCCCTTCGCGTACGTCAACGCGAAGAACGAGTGGGTCGGCTTCTCCATCGATCTCGTCGACGAGCTGGTGAAGCCGGCGATCGAGAGGAAGGTGGGCAAGCCCATCAAGGTCGAGAAGAAGGAATCCACGCCGCCCACCCGCATCCCGCTTCTCACGTCGAACGCGGTGGATCTCATCGCGGGCACGATGACGGACACGCGGACCCGGCGGGAGAGCGTGGACTTCTCCGTCACGTTCTTCGTGACCGGCGCCCAGTTCCTCGTGAAGAAGGGCAGCCCGATCAAGGGCATCCAGAACATCGACGGCAAGCGGATCGCCGCCCAGCAGGGCTCGACGAACGCGCGCATCATCCGCGAGAAGGCGCCCAAGGCGCAGCTGCGCGAGTTCCCCGACCAGCCGGCGGCCTTCCAGGCCCTGCTCCAGGGACAGGTCGACGCCTACACCAACGACGGCATCCAGCTCGCCGGCCTCAAGGTCAAGGCGCCGAACCCGGGGCAGTGGGACGTGGTCGGTGACTTCTTCTCCTACGAGCCGTACGGCATGGCCATGCGGAAGGGCGACGCCGACTTCCGCGCCGTCGTGAACGCCGGCCTCATGGAGGGCATCGAGTCCGGCAAGTACTTCGAGATCTACGACAGGTGGTTCGGCGCCAAGGGCGAGCTGCCGTATCCCATGAGCGCGGCGGTGCGGTCGTTCATGATCTATCAGGTGGTGCCGAAGTAACACACCGGTAACTGGTCGCGATGTCGGCGCCGGGTCGGGAGCCGGGGGACACACTCGCTTGCTCAGTGAAGCATTGCGCCGCGAGCGTGCCCCCCGGCCCCCGCCCCGTCGCAGCGCCTCTCCCCCATTACACAAATAGTCCTTCCCCCGTCCCCGGTTGATCGGATCGCGACGCGCATGAATTACCGGTTCGAGTGGTCGGTGTTGTGGACGGGGCAGTCGGGGCAGTGGCTGCTCAGCGGTCTCATTACCACGCTCGAGCTTTCCCTGTGCGCGTGGCTGCTCGCCCTGGCGCTCGGGATCGCGTCGGGCGCGATGCGGACTGTGCCGTATCGCGCCCTGCGCGCGGCGGCGACGTTCTACGTGGAGTTCTTCCGGAACGTGCCGCTGCTGGTGTGGATGTTCTTCTGGTACTTCGCGGCGCCCCCGCTGCTCCCCGAGGTGGTGCGGGAGTGGCTGTTCGGGCACGGGCTCGAGTTCTGGGCGGCGGTGTGCGCGCTGGGGGTGTACAGCGGCGCGCGCTTCTCCGAGGTGCTGCGCTCGGGCATCCAGTCGATTCCCCGCACGCAGCTCGAGGCCTCGGTGGCCTCCGGCCTCACCGTGGTGCAGGCGTATCGCTACGTGATCCTCCCCATCGCGCTCCGACTCATCATCCCTCCCGGCACGAACGAGTCCCTGAACCTCCTCAAGAACTCGTCGGTGGCCCTCACCATCAGCGTGGCCGAGCTGACCTTCCAGACCCGCCAGATCGAGACGTACACCGCCAAGGCGATCGAGGCCCTCACCGCCGGCACGGTGATCTACCTCGTGCTCTGTCTCTCGCTCTCGGCTTTCATGGGCTGGGTGGAGCGGCGAACCGCGATTCCCGGGCTGATCGCGGGCGGGCGGCGGCGGCGCGCATGAGCCTCGATCTCGGCGTCATCTGGCGGAACCTCGACTTCCTGCTCGTCCAGGGCTTCTTGGGCTTCGGGGCCTTCGTGGGCGGCACGCTGCGCCTGGCCATTCCCTCCATCGTGCTGGGCTTCCTTCTCGGCATCGTCATCGGCCTCGCCCGCCTGTCGCCGCGAGCGTGGATCCGCATCCCCGCCACCATCTACGTCGAGTTCTTCCGGGGCGTCCCCCTCGTCATGGTGATCTTCTGGATCTGGTTCATCCTCCCGATCCTGCTCCGGACCAAGATCCCCGAGTTCGGCGTGGCGCTGACCGCCTTCGTGATCTTCGAGGCGGCGTATCTGGGCGAGATCGTGCGTGCGGGCATCCAGTCGGTGGCGCGCGGGCAGGTGGAGGCGGCGACCGCGCTGGGTCTTCGGTCTGGCGGCACCATGCGCTTCGTGGTGCTGCCGCAGGCCCTCAAGAACATGATCCCGTCTCTTGTCACCCAGTTCATCGTGCTCTTCAAGGACACGTCGCTGGCGTCCATCATCGGCTTCATGGACCTCACCAAGGCCGCGCAGGTCGTGAACAATCGCGAGATCCGTCCCTTCGAGCTCTACCTCTTCATCGCCGTGGTGTACTGGGTGTGCACGTATTCGATGTCCCGCTACGCCCGCTCGCTGGAGAAGAGGCTGGGCCCTGCCTGAGACCGTCCTGCCCTCCGGCGTCCGGCTGCATTGGCGCGAGGCGGGTGATCCGAGCCGGCCGCCGCTCGTGTGGATTCACGGGGGCTCCGTGGAGGAGTCCTCGGTGATGCGGCCCGACGTGGAGCCCTTTCTCGGCCGGGTGCGCGCCCTGCTCCCGGACACCCGCGGCCACGGCCGCTCCAGCAAGTTCGAGCGGCCGGAAGACTATACCTACGCCCGCAAGGCCGGGGATCTCGGCGCCTGGCTGGACGCGCTCGGTGTGGGCGCGGCGGTGTGGGGCGGCGCCTCGATGGGGGCAGCCCTGTCGCTCTGGATGGCGGTGCACGAGCCTGCGCGCGTCCGGGGCGTCATCTCGATCAGCGGGCCTCCCTACGAGCCCCCGCCCGAGGACAAGGCGTGGTGGCAGGCCCATCGGCCCCTCGTTGCGGCGGGACGCTTCGACGAGTACTTCGACGCCAACCTGCGCCTGCGCATGGGCGAGACGGCGCTGGCACGGCTCAAGGCGCGCCCCTTGCGCTACGCCGAGCTCACCGGGGTGCTCCGGCGCCACTCGGTAGCGTCGCTGCTCGCGCTCCTCGATGAGACCTATTCGCGCGGCGACTGGCTGGCCGAGTGCGCGCGTATTCGATGCCCCGTGCAGATCATCGCGGGCGCGGACGACCGCTTCCCCACCGTGGCGATGTCGGAGCGGCTTGCCGCCACCATCCCCGGCGCCCGTCTGCACGTCGTCGCGGGCGGGCCGCACTTCCCGAATCGCACGCATCGCGCCGAGGTGCAGGGTGTGATGGACGGGTTTCTCCGCTCGCTCGGCATCTAAGACGACGCCGCGTCGTTCCGCTGTTGTTGCGACTCCCCAGACCCGCGTGCTACGCTCACACGCCATGTGGAACCGTGAGGGCGCACGATGAGCCGGCTGGCGCGCTGGCAGACTTGGGTAATCGTGGCCTCCGCGCTCACGGTGCTGCTCGCGGTGGAGGACTTGTTCTTGTTCGAGCGCAATCGCACGCTCCAGGCGCAGGTCGCCAATCGTCAGATGTTCCTGCAGCGCGCGAATCAGCTCGAGGTCCTGCACCGCGAACTCGTGAACGCCATCACCACGCTGGCCGCGCGCAACAACGATGCCGCCCTTCGGGCGGTCCTCGAGCAGGCGCCCGCGCCGAGCGCGCCGCCCACGGGGCCGTCCGCGCCTTCCCCCGCGCCGTCCGTCCCCGCGCCCGCCGCGGGGAGCGGGCGCTGAGCGCCAGCCGTGACGTCTGACGAACTACTCCTCGAGACCGAGCCTCCCTCGCCGCGGCCGGCGGCGCCTCCGAGTCCCTGGGCGGCGGTGGTGCTCCTCGTCCTCGCCATGCTGATCTGGTTCGGCTACCAGGCCTGGAATCTCCAGCGCGAGTACCAGAGTCTCCAGGTGACCCATGCCGGCCAGGAGGGGCCTCTCGATCAGGCGCGTCGCCGTCAGGCGCAGCTCGAGACGACCGCGCGCCGGGTCTACGCGCTGTCCCAGCAGGGAAATCCTGGCGCGACCCTCATCGTCCAGGAGCTCGCCCGGCGCGGCGTCAACTTCTCCGCCGGGTCTCCGCCCGCCGCCCCGTCGACGTCTGCCCCGCCCGCCGCCCCGACGAAGTAGCGGCTCGCGGTCAGCGTCGCCGCGTCGCGGCTTCGACCGCGGCCCGCACCCGGGCGGGCGTGACCGGCAGCGCGGTGAGGCCTACGCCGAGATCGCGGAGGGCGTCGCACACCGCGTTCGCGATCGCCGCCCCGAGCCCGGGATTGCCGCATTCCCCCACGCCGCGCAAGCCGAGCGGGTTCGTGTGCGCGGGGATCTCCTGGTAGAAGGCGTCGATGAGGGGCACGTCGGTTGGAAGGGGCAGCGCGTAGTCGAGCAGAGTGCCGGTGAGGAGCTGGCCGTCCGCGTCGTACTCGAGGCTCTCCAGCACGGCATTGCCGAACCCGAACGCCGCGCCGCCCGCGAGCTGAGCCTCGATCAGCGCGGGATTGACCGCGCGGCCGACGTCCGCGCCCACCACGATCTTCCGCAGCGCGATCTGCCCGGTCTCTGCGTCCACTTCCACGATCACCGCCACGCCGCAGCCCGCGTAGGTCAGCTTGGGCACGGTGAAGGACGCGCCGGCGGCGAGGGGGCCCGCGGCCGCCAGCTCATCGAGGCCCAGGCGCCGGCCGCGTGCGGAGCAGGCGCCGGCGGCGTAGACCACCTCCTCCGCGGGCACGCGCAGGGCGGCAGCGGCGCGCGTGCGTGCCTCCTCCAAGAGCTTGCCCGCCGCCATGTGCGCGGCGTTGCCGGCGGTGACGGTGGCGCGAGACCCGTACGTGCCCACCCCGCTCTCCACCGCCGCGGTATCGGGGTGGCGGACCACGAAGCGGTCCGCGGGCAGCCCGAGGGCCGAGCCGAGGATCTGCGCGAGCGCGGTCTCGAGACCGGGCCCCATGGACGAGGCGCCGGTGTCCACCGTGAACCGCCCGTCGGGCCGCGCTTCCACGCGCGCCGTCTCGAAGGGCCCGAGTCCCGTCTTTTCGACGTACATGGCGAGCCCGATGCCGAGCCGCGTTGGCCCCGCCGCCTGGGCGGCGCGCGCGCCGGCGTAGTCGAGCCGATCGAGCAGCCGCTCGAAGAGGGCGGGGAAGTCGCCGGAGTCGTAGACCGTCTTGACGCCAAACGACACGGTCCCGCAATCCCACGGCATCTCGTCTGATCGTACGAGGTTTCGTCGCCTGACGTCGGCGGCATCGAGGCCCAGCCGCACCGCCGCCGCGTCGAGGAGCCGCTCGCGCGCGAAGTTGCACTCGGGCCGGCCGGGCGAGCGCAGCGTGCCCACCGGCGTCTTGTTGGTCACCACGCTCCAGAGGTCGCAGGCGTAGTCGGGCATGCGGTACGGGCCGGGCAGGAGGGCGGCGCCGAATTCCGCCGGGACCAGCGCGGCGGTGCGCACATAGGCGCCGATGTCGGCCCGGATCACGACGCGTACGCCCTGGATACGCCCGTCCCGGTCGAATCCCATCTCGAGCTCGTACACGACCTCGCGCGCGTGATTGGCCGCCATCAAGTTCTCGCGCCGCTCTTCGATCCAGCGCACCGGCCGGCCGACGTGCAGGGCGGCGAGCGGGATCAGGATGTCCTCGGGGTAAAGCTCGCCGCGCACCCCGAACCCGCCGCCCACGTCCACCTCGGTGAGCCGGAGGGCGCCCGGCGGCAGCCCGAAGATCGGCGCGAGGATGCCGCGATTGATGTGGATGCACTTGGTCGAGCCGATGAGATGGAGCTCGCCCCCGCTCGCCGCGGGTGGCACCGCCACCAGCCCGCGCGTCTCCAGCGCGGCTGCGGTCTGGCGTCCATGAGTGAAGCGCTCGCGCAGGACCAGGTGCGCGCGGGCGAGCGCAGCCTCGGCGTCGCCCACGCGCATCCGGATGAGGGCGACGTTGTTGGAGTCGGTGTCGGGGAAGAGCCGCGGGGCTCCCGGCGCCAGGGCGGCGTCCACCGATGCCGCCACCGGCACGGGCGCGTACTGGACGTCGATCGCCTCCAGCGCGTCCTCGGCGAGATAGCGCGTGTCGGCCAGGACCAGCGCCACCGGCTCGCCGACATAGCGGACCACGTCCCGCGCGATCGCCGGCTGGAGATAGCGCGTGGCGCCGTCGGGCACGGGCACGCGGTTGGGGATGATCGCGGCGGTGGGCACGTCGGCGGCGGTGAGCACGGCGCGGACGCCCGGCAGGGCCAGGGCCCGCCGGGCGTCGATGGCCAGGAGCCGCGCATGGGCGTGGCGCGAGCGCAGCACCGCGGCCTCGAGCGCGCCCTCGGCGCGGACGTCCGCGGTGAAGCGACCATGGCCGGTCAGGAGCGGCTCGGCGCCGAGCCGGGTAAGAGGCGCGCCGATCATGCGCCGAGGAGCGGAAGCGGAAGGGAGGGTCGCGTCACCGGCGGATCATAGCCCGCGCCCGACGGGACGATCAACCCCGCGCGCCTTGACAGGCCACGGGCCGTTTGTTACTTGTATTTCGCCCACATGCAGACCCTCTCGCCCCGGAGGACGCGCCGATGACCCTCTTCAAGGCCTTCAACCACGTCTCCATCACCGTGACCGATCTGGCCAAGGCCAAGGAGTTCTACGGCGGCCTGCTCGGTTTCAAGGAGATCCCCCGGCCGGCCTTCAACTTCCCCGGGGTCTGGTACGGCATCGGCGGGGATCTGTCGCTGCACATCATCGTGAACGAGGCCCTCGTGCGGCCGCCGGTCGAGCGCGCCGCGTTCGAGGGACGGTACCCGCACTTCGCCCTGTGGACGGATGACTGCGACGCCACGGCGGAGCAGCTCGCCGGCACCGGCATCCACGTCCACGATCTCGTGTCCACGCCAACCGGGCTCCGCCAGCTCTTCGTGAAGGATCCCGACGGCAACATGCTGGAATTCATCGGTCCCACCAAGGCGCCGCGCGTTCGCCGCATGGAGTAGCGGCTCCCACACCCGCGACACGAAAGGAGACCACGATGAAGTCGATCACCCGCCGTAGCTTCCTCGCTACCGGCGCCGCCGCCGCCGGCGTGACGGCGACCCAGGGTTTTTTCCCCGCCGTGCTCCGCGCCCAGAGCGATCCCATCCGGATCGGCTTCCCGCTTCCGCTCACCGGGCCCTTCGCCGCCCTCGCCGCGGATCAGCAGCGCGGGGCGCAGCTCGCCCAGGACGAGCTCAACGCCAAGGGCGGCATCATGGGGCGCAAGGTCGAGGTGCTCTTCCGGGATGACCAGCTCAAGCCCGCGGTGGGCGCCCAGCGCACCAAGGAGCTGATCGAGAACGAGAAAGTGCAGTTCGTGGTGGGCGGCCTCGCCGCGCACGTCCAGATGGCCATCAACGAGCAGACCAAGAAGTCCAAGGTGCTGTTCATCTCGGTGAGCCAGTCGGACGAGATCAGCGCCAAACCGGACACGAGCCCCATCACCTTCCACGAGGCGCTGAACCCCACCATCACGTCGCGGGTCATGGGCAAGTGGACCTGCGACAACCTCGGAAAGAAGTGGTGGATCATCTACGCCGACTACGCGTGGGGCAAGCAGAACAACATGGTGCTCGCCGACACCCTCAAGGCCAACGGGGGGACCCTGCTGGGGTCGACCCCGTACCCGCTGGGCAGCGCGGAGTTCTCCGCGCATCTGCCCAAGATCCAGGCAGCCAAGCCGGACGTGCTCATGTCGGTGACCCCGGGCGCGGACAACATCGCGTTCCTCAAGCAGGCGCGGAGCTTCGGCATGGACAAGCAGATGAAGCTCGCCCAGCCGCTGGTGTGGATCTCCTATCTCAAGGAGGGCGGCCCCGAGCTCTACCAGGATGTGTACGGGGCGACCAACTGGTACTGGGAGCTCCAGGATTCGATTCCCACTGCCAAGAAATACGTCGAGGCGTCCATGAAGAAGTTCAACATGCCGCCGGGCGACTACGGCGCGTACGCGTACTCCGCGGTCCTGGAAGTGGCGCGGGGAGTGGAGCTGGCGAAGTCCACCGACTCCTTCGCGGTGGCCGACGCCCTGCGGAAGAGCCCCACCTACGACCACTTCAAGGGCAAGCAGTGGTGGCGGACGTGCGACAACAAGTCGTTCCAGGATCTGTGGATCATGAAGGGGCGGGGCCCGGGCAAGACCAAGGGCGAGTGGGGCCTCGTCGATATCGTGGCCCGCGTGCCCGCCGACGAGAAGTACGACCGCACCTGCGCCGAAAAAGGTTTTGCATGACCGTCGCGCCGCAGCGGCTTGGCGAGGCGCAGCCCGCGGTCGGAGCCGGAGCCGCAGGCGAGGCGACCCCTCAACGGTCGAGCCGAGCGGATACGTAAGATGGATCTGGCCGCCGTCCTGCCCCAGGTCTTCACGGGCCTCGTGCTCGGGATGATCTTCGTGCTGCTCGCGATCGGGCTGTCCCTGATCTTCGGGCTCATGACGGTGGTGAACTTCGCCCACGGCTCGCTCTACATGCTGGGCGCGTACTTCACGGTGTTCCTGCTCGCGTACACCAAGAGCTTCTGGGTGGCGCTGGTGGTGGCGCCGATCCTGGTGGGAGGGCTCGGGTTCGCGATCGAGCGGCTGCTCATCCGGCGGCTGTACGGTCGCGGGCCCGACGACCCGCTGCTGCTCACCTTCGGCCTCTCGCTGGTCCTCATCGAGACGGCCAAGCTTATCTGGGGGAAGATCGGGCTCACCCTCGACCCGCCGCGCGCGCTGGCCGGCGCGGTCGATCTGGGGTTCATGGCGTTTCCGCTCTATCGTCTGTTCGTCATCGCGGTCACCATCGTCGTCCTCATCGGCCTCTGGGCGTTCGTGAACCGCACCAATGTGGGCCTCATCATCCGCGCCGGCTCGCGCGATCCGCTGATGGTGCGCGCCCTCGGCGTGGACCTCAACCGGATCTGGCTGCTCGTGTTCGGCGTCGGCTGCGGGCTGGCGGGGCTCGCGGGCGCCCTCGCCGGGCCCATGCGGGGCGCCTACGCCGACATGGGTGTGACGATGATCATCGAGTCGTTCGTGGTCGTGGTGGTGGGCGGCATGGGCAGTCTGCTGGGCGCGGTGGTGGCGGGCATCATGATGGGGCAGGTGGTGGGTCTCACGACCCTCTTCGCGCCCAAGCTCGCCGAGATCATGGTCTTCGTCGTGATGGCGGTGGTCCTGCTGATCCGGCCCAGCGGCATCTTCGGCGAGGCCGGCCTCGCGGAGTAGGCCGGTGCGGACCGTCACGGAATGGGTGGCGCGCCATCCGGTCTTCGCCTTTGCCCTTGCCTTCGCGGTCTTTCCGTTCGTCGTCCCCTACAAGGCTCTCGCGGCACAGGTGTTGATCTTCGGGCTCCTCGCCATGGGCTTCAACCTCCTCTACGGCTACACGGGCCTCTTGTCCTTCGGGCACGCCGCCTACTACGGGCTCGGCGCCTACGGCACCGGGCTCGTCCTCGCCAAGACGAAGCTCGGCTCGCTGTGGCTGGGGGTGCTCGCGGGCCCGCTGCTCGCCATGGTCGGCGGCGCGGTGATCGGGTTCTTCTGCCTGCGCCGGCGGGGTATTTACTTCGCGATGCTCACGCTGGCCTTCGCGCAGCTCCTCTACTTCGTGGCCTTCCACCTCGCCGATCTCACCGGGGGCGACGACGGGCTGCGCGGCATTCCGCAGCTGCCGTTCCAGCTCCTCGGCTGGTCGATTCCCCTGGAATCGACCCTCGCCTTCTACTACTTCGCCTACGTGCTGGTGGTGCTGGCGGTGGCTGCGCTCAAGCGAATCCTCGACTCGCCCTTCGGAACCGTGCTCCAGGCCATCCGGGAGAACCCGGACCGCGCGGCCGCCTGCGGCTACGACGTGAACCGCATCAAGCATCTCTCGTTCGTGTTCTCGGCGACTTTCGCGGGCCTGGCGGGCGGGCTCGACGCGCTGCGCCTCGCGGTGGTGCCGGTCGAGTCGCTGTACTGGACCACCTCGGGGCAGGTGGTCATCATGACGCTCCTCGGGGGGGCGGGGACGTTCTTCGGGCCCTTCGTGGGCGCGGGCACCTACCTCGTTCTCGAGGATCGCCTGAGCGTGTTCACCGAGTCGTGGCCCCTCGTCATCGGGCTCATCTTCATGGCGTTCGTCCTGTTCCTGCCCAAGGGCATCTGGGGCACACTGGTCGGACGTCTTCCCATTGGGAGGATCTGATATGGCGATCACAGTGCTCGAGCTCCATCATCACGGCATTCGCGTCCGTCCGGAGAAGGCCGACGAGGTGAAGGCGTTCTACGAGGACGTGCTGGGTCTCCGCGCCGATCCCGGGCGGCCGAACATTCCCGGCATCCCCGGATACTGGATGGACTGCGGCAACGACACGCAGATCCACATCATGGGCTGCGAGGGGATGTCGCGCTACGCCCAGGGCAGCCCCGACAAGGATCCCACGCGCCTGCACGTCGCGCTCGCCATCCCCGACATCCAGGAAGCCAAGAGAGAGCTGGACCAGATGGGCGTGAAGTACTGGACCATCAAGTCGGTGGTGGGCCCCGAGCTGGAGCAGATCTTCATGGACGACCCGAACGGCAATCTGGTCGAGCTCCATCAGATCGGGACCTGCCGGTGCAAGCAGTCGTCGCGCCCGCATCGCATCACGCCGCCGGCCAGCATGGCCTAGGTCATGGCGGTCTCGGACAGCCAGTCGGCCTACGTCGAGCGCATCGACGAAGTCACCCGGACGCGCATCGCTCCTCGGGCGGCGGTGTACGACCGCGAAGGAAAGAATCCCGTCGAGAGCTGGCGGGATCTCTGGCGCGAGGGCTTCCTCGCCGCCGCAGTGCCCGCCGCCTACGGGGGGCGCGGGCTCGACATGGCCACGTATGTGGCGGCCCTTCGTGCCATTGCGCGCGGCTGCGCCAATACCGCCATGACCGTGCACATGCACTCCACGGTCATGCGCTTCATCGACGCCCTCTGCACCGATGCGCAGAAGCGTCGGTACTACGCGGAAGTGGTGGACCACGGCAAGCTCTTCGGCTCCTGGGGCAGCGAGCCGGCGGTGAGCCTCTCCCGCACGTTCCAGGTCGAGACGGTGGTGCGCCGCCGCGACGGCGGCTTCGCAGTGGACGGGCTCAAGCACTTCTGCACCATGGCGCTCGGCGCGTCCTACTACATGGTCTGGTGCGCGCTGGACGGCGAGAACGACATGTCGAAGGCGCTCATCCAGGTGCTGGTCCCGGCGGACACCCCGGGCATCCATACCGAAGGCAAATGGGACACTCTCGGCATGCGCGCGACGTACAGCCCGAGCGTGGAGCTGCGCGACGTACGGGTGACGCCGGAGGCCCTGATGGGGGAACCGGGCCACGCGCTCAGGGTGGGGGTGGTCGAAAGCTTTGCGCTGGGCTACGCCGCGGTGTACGTGGGCCTCGCAGAGTCCGCCCTCGCATTCGCCATCCAGGCGGTGAAGCAACGGGTCATCAAGCCCGAGAACATCCCGGTGGCACACGATCCCGCGGTGCAGCGCCACATCGGGGACCTGGAGGCGCGCCTGCATGCGGTGCTGCTGGTGCTCGGGGACGCGTCCGCCCGCTGGGACAAGGCCGACATGCTGCAGCGGGGGCTCCTCGCCAATCGCGCCAAGCTGCTTGCCACCGAGGTGGGGCTGGCGGTGACGAGCCACGCCATCCAGACCGTCGGGGGACGGGCCGCCTACAAGGAATTCCCGGTGGAGCGCGCGTTCCGGGATCTCCGCACCGCGACCCTGATGCCGCCGACCATGGATCGCATGATGGAGGCCATCGGGAAGGCCGCCCTCGGCCTCGACGCGGCGATGTTCCGCGTGGGCGGCGCGCCGAGCGCCTGAGCGGCATGGGCGCGGTCGGCTTCGTGGGCCTCGGCGCCATGGGCACGCCCATGGTGAAGCGCCTCCTCGCCGCGGGGCACACCGTCACCGGCTACAACCGCACCCGGGCCAAGGCGGAGGCGCTCGCCCCGCTCGGCCTCGTCGTGGCGGGTTCCCCGCGGGAGGCCGCCGCGGCGGGCGACGCGGTGCTCAGCATGGTCACAGACTCGCACGCCCTGCGCCGCATCGCCGAAGGCCCGGACGGGATCCTCGCTGGGCTCCGGCCGGGTGCGGTGTGGGCGGACATGAGCACGGTGAGTCCCGCGGTGTCGCGCGCGATGGGCGCGGAGGTGGCCGCGCGGGGCGCCGTGTTCCTGGACGCCCCAGTCTCCGGCAGCGCCGTCACCGTCGAGCAGGGAAAGCTCGCCTACCTCGTGGGCGGCGACACCGCCGCGCTGGAGCGGGTGCGCCCCTATCTCCTCGCCATCGGCGCCACCATCACCCACATGGGCGCGCTGGGCATGGCGGTCACGATGAAGGTCGCGCTCAACCTTGGCATCGCCGTGCAGCTCACCGCCTACGCGGAGACGGTGCTCCTCGCCGAGAAGGCCGGCATCAGCCGCGAGCGCGCGGTGGAGGCGTTCACCCGCAGCGTGCTCGCCTCGCCGATGCTCCAGTACCGCAGCACGTTCGTGCTCGCCTCGCCCGCCGAGCCCCTGTTCGATTGCGTGATGATGCAGAAGGATCTGGGCCTCGCGCTGGAGCTGGGGCATGCGGCGGGCGTGCCGCTGCCCACCACCGCCATTGCCCACGAGCTGTTGACGGCCGCGCGGGCGCTGGGCCTCGGGGACCGCGACTGCGCGGCGGTGTTCGACGTCTTGGCGCGGCTATCCGGCCAGCCCGGGAGCATGTAGTGGACCGGCGTCTCGTGCACGGCCCTCGCTCCGCTCGGGAAACCATCAAGTATCCGCTCGCCTCGCCTGCGGCTGCGGCTCGCCCATCGTTCATGTATCCGCTCGCCTCGCCTGCGGCTGCGGCTCGCCCATCCTTCTCCTCAAGCTAGTCCTGACGCCCGCGCTGATCGCGTCGGCGAGCCTGGTGGGCCGGCGCTGGGGGCAGGGAGTGGGTGGGGTAATCGTGGCGCTGCCGCTCACCTCGGGTCCGGTGGCCTTCTTCCTGGTGCTCGAGCACGGCCCCGCCTTCGCCGCCCGCGCGGCGCTGGGCTCAATGGCGGGCGCGCTCGCGCAAGGCCTGTTCTGCCTGGGTTACGCCGCGCTGGCCGCGCGCGGCTGGCCGCTCGCCTTCGCGGGCAGCACCGCCGCATTCGCGGTGACCGGGCTCGTGCTGCAGCGGCTCGCGCTGCGCCTCGGGCCGCTCACTGGTGTGGTGGCGGTCGGCCTCGCCTTCGCCCTGCTCGCGATGCCCCCCGGCGAGGAGACGCGGCGTCCCACGCCGCTCCCGCCCTGGGATATTCCCGCGCGCATGATCGTCGCGACCGCGCTCGTGCTCTCGCTCACCGCCGCGGCGGCGACCCTGGGACCCCGGCTCAGCGGGCTCCTCGCCACCTTTCCCGTCTACGCGGGCATTCTCGCGGTGTTCGCCCACGCCCAGGCCGGCCCCGGCCCCGCGACGCGCGCGCTGCGCGGGCTCCTCGCCGGCCTCTTCAGCTTCGCCGCGTTCTTCGTGGTGATCGCCGCGCTGATCGAGCGGCTGGGCATCGGACCCGCCTTCGTCGCGGCGTTCGTCACGACCCTGGCGCTCCAGGCGCTCGCCCTGGTGGTGATACGCGAGCCGCCCGCCGTGTCGGCCTAGGCTTCAGCGCGCCGCATCCGTGGCTCCCGGCGCGCGCACCGTGACGCCGTTGACCACGCGCTGCACGCCGCCCACGCTCGCGGCCACGGTGCCGGCGCGCTCCCTCTGCTCGGCCGTCGTGACGTTGCCCGAGAGATAGACGACGGCGCGGCGGCTGACCACACCCAGCTGGGTGAGGTTTGCATCGGTCTCGGCGACGAGGCGAGCTTTCACTTCGCTCTCGATCCGGGCGTCCGTCCAGGGGCTCATGGTGGCGCAGGAGCCGAGGAGCAGGGTCAGGGCGACGATCAGCGAGACGACCACGCGCCCGCGTATCGACCTCACTTCGACCCGCCCCCGATGCCGAACGGCGCCAGGAGCCGGCGGATCGGGCTGGGGCGCGACGGCGTCTCCGGCTCGAGCAGCGTCACGCGCACCTGACCGGCCGCTCCGTCACCCTCGGCCGCCGCATCGGTCGCCGCCTCGGCCCGAAGCCGATCGCCGTCGGCGCCGGCCTTCTCGATGCCCTTCCGGATCGCCTCCACGCGCTTGTCGGCCAGCGCCGCCGGCTTCGTGCCGTCGAGCGCGGCGCGATCCGCTGCGGTGACCACGGGAATCAGCGCAAGCCGGACGTCGGGAACCTGCGCGAGGAACGTGGCCAGACGGCTCACCTGCTCGTGAGCGTCCGGCGCCAGGACGGCGGAGCCCGGCGCGAAGGGGACCGGATTCACGTCGACCTGCTGGATCATCGAGTCGCTGCCCGTCCGGACCCGGCCGATCCAGCTGAGCGGCGCCGTGACGGTCTTGACCGCCACGTTGCGCAGCGTGCTCCACAGCGCGTTCCGCATGTCGAAGTGGGGATCGTTCAGCCGGCCGTCCACGGGCAACGACACCCGGATGTCGCCGTGCCGGTCCTTCATGAGGGCGACGATGGTGCCGAGGGGCAGGCCGATGCGCGCCTGGGCCTCGTCCGACCCGGCCGCGCGCGCGACCTCCAGGCGCCGAATCAGGATGTCGGTCTTGGCGTCGAGCACGTTGCCGTCGACGTGACAGCTGACGGTGGCGCTCAGAGAGCCGGAGCGGGCCTCCCACGCGACCTGCTGAAGCAGATAGGAATTCGTGCGCGGCACCGCGAAGTCGTGCAGCTCGGCCCCGAGGTCGAGGCGGAGCGGCCCGCCCAAGGACCCCACGCTGCCGTTGACGACCAGGCGCGCGTCACCCCCCATGCGTCCGGTCAGGTCGACGCGGGCCGGTCGCGCCGTGGGGTCCGTGGACAGGCCCTCGATACGGCCGTTCATCCCGTAGGTGTCCAGCGCGAACGGTGGCACGACCCGCTGATCGACCGTGCGAGCCCCGCCGTTTTCGATGGCCACGCGGCGGACGGTGACGAGGAGCGGCCCTTCATCGGGTGCCCCCGATCCGCTCGAGGGCGCCGCGGCGCGGCCGTCCCGGCGCGGCGTGAGGCGGGCCTTGAGAGAGAGCTCGCCGGCCCGATCGCGCTCCAGCAGCACCCACGGGCGCTGCAGCGCGGCGTCGCGGACAGTCACGCGGCGCGGCCAGTCGAGGTCGACGCCTTCGGCCCGCGCCCGCTCGACGCGTAGCAGGGTGCGCTCCCCATCACGGACGTCCAGCCCCGCCGCCGCCGCCTGGCCGCGGGCGGTCACGCGTCCGGGCTCACCGGCTTCCAGCGCGATGGCCAGGTCGAAATCGACGCGGCCCAGGATTCGCGCGGGCACCTTTGCATAGGCGAGATAGGGACCCACCTCCGCGCCCTGCGCGCGCGCGCGACCCTCGACGGCGAGGGGATCGAACGCCACGCGCCCATCGAAGCCGATCCCACCGCCACCGGGCGGCTGCGCCTGTACGTGGATCCCGAGCGGACCCTGAAGGGGCCAGGCCGCCCCGGTGACGCGGGCGCGGAGATCCGCGAGCTCGAGCGCCACCACGGGTTGAACGCTCTGGTCGCGCCATGCCACGCGCCCGTCCTGCACGAGGAGCTCGCCCAGGGCGAAGGTGAAGGAAGGGGCTTCACCGTGTCCGTCCCTCTTCCCGGGCTCACCCGGACCGCCCGGCGCCCCGGGCAGCACGAGCTGTCCCTCGTGATCGCGCTCCAGCGTGACGCGCGGTCCCGCGACGGTCACGCGTCGCGCGGCGAGGCGGGGCCAGTCCGCCTCGATATCGCGCGCCTCGATCCGACGTGCCCGTCCGAGCTCGCTCGTCCCATCGGCGACGGCGAGCTGATTCACCGCCAGGTATCCGCGGACATGGCGCGGAACGGCGGGAGCCAGCGGTTCATCGACGCGCAGGTCGGCGTCCGCGAATCCCTCGACCCGCATCGATCCCGGCACCAGCCGCGCCCACGGCCGGAGGTCGACGCGGGCGAGCCGAAGCCGCAGCTGACTCACCGCGGGAGGCGGGCTCAAGCTTCCGTCCAGATGCAGCGTGCCGCCGCCTGGGACGCTGCTGCGGACGTCGAGTCGACCGGGTCGGACCACCGGCCATGTCACGTCGCCCAGGCTCGCCCGAAGCGTCGTCTGCTGGAAGCGGCCGTGACCGCTCGGGGTCGGGTCTTTCACACTCGCCTCGCCCGCCAGCTCGAGACCGCCCAGCTCGAGCTGGTCCGCCCGGTACCGGAGGCCTCTCACCTCCATGGTGAGGCGTGGCACCAGAACGGAGGGATCGCGCTCGCCGCGCCTGAGCAGCGCCACGTCCTCGATCCGGCTGGTCCCGTTCGCGCGGACGCCGTCCCGCGCGTCCAGGAGGATGGACAGCGTCGAGGTGGCGCGCCCCCGCTCCGGCACCAGCGCCGCGTCGGCCGGAAAATACAGGCGGGCCAGCGAGAGATCGAGGTTCGCGGTGTCGACGACCGCCTCGAGGTGAATCGGGTAGAGCCGCACGTGGCGCAGCTCGATTGAAACGGGCGCGCCCACCGTCACCGAGCGCGCGACGGCCCGGCCATCGTCGCGACGGGTGGAAAGATTGTGGGCCTCGATCTGGATCTCTTCCGACGACCAGGTGCGCGGCTCGGCCAGCGCACGATCCTCGAGAGCCGCCCGGCTTTCCGTCACGACGAGATGATCCAACGTCACGTCCAGGAATCGACGGCTCGACGAAGTTCCTTCGAAAAGATCCGAGATGTTGAATCCATCGGCGCGCCGCACGAGGCGCACCGCCGAGCCCTGGATGCGTGCCTCGCGAATCCACAGATGTCCCCGGAAGAGCGCCCAGGGACGGAGGCGCAGCTCGATGCGATCGACGCCGATGAAGGGTGAGACACCGTCCCGATCCTGCACGCCGAGCCCGCGAACGACGATGCTCGCCCGCCACGGATGAAGCTGAACGGCGTCGATGCGCACGGCCCGATGCGTGATGGCGTGGATCCGCGCGATCAAGAGGTGCCGAACCATGAGGGGCGACGCATAGGTTGCCGTCAAAATCACCAGCGTCAAGACGACGCCGGTGACGACGAGCCACTGAACGGCCCTCGAGGATACCGTTGGCGTCCACCGCATGCGGGACTCTCCGACCGACGCGTGTACGCATCGCCCGTGCCAGCCCGCCGCGCATGCATCTCGATGCCGCGTCGTCCTCCCGCGGGCCACGGGCGGCCATCGTGGAAAGGAAGCAGGTATGATCTGCCGGGACCGGTCCAAACCTACCCGGCGGACCGGCGTGCGGCTAGGCCTCGTACTCCCGGCTGACCTCGACGGTAGCCTCACCGTCCTCGTCGATCACGAGGGCGATGACATTCGGGCGGCAGCACACCACGCAGTCTTCGGTGAAGCGCTGTCGCCGTCCGCCGCTGGGATCGACGTCGAGGTCGTTCTCCTCGCCGCAGAAAGCGCAGGGATAGGTCACGGCCGACGCCGGATCACACGCCCAGGAAGCGCTGCTGAATGGCGGGATCGGCGCGGAGCTGATCCGCCGAGCCCTCGAACTGGATGCGCCCCTGATCCATCACGTAGAGCCGGTGGGAGAGCGCGAGGGCCACCTCGAGGATCTGCTCCACGAGCAGGATGGCGGTGCCGCGGCGATTGATCGCGCGCAGGATCTCCGTGAGACTCTCCACGATGATGGGAGACAGGCCCTCGGTGGGCTCGTCCACCAGCATGAGGCGCGGGCGGGCGATGAGCCCGCGCGCGATCGCCAGCATCTGCTGCTCGCCGCCGGAGAGGCCCTTGCCCTTCTGGTCGAGACGCTCCCGCAGGCGCGGAAAGTAGGCGAGCACTTCCTCCATCGCCGCGTCGCCCTCGCCGCGGCGGCCATCCGCGCCCAGCCGGCCCAGGCGGAGATTCTCCTCGACGGTGAGGTTGGGAAGGATGCGGCGCTCCTCGGGCACGTAGGCGACTCCCGCGCGCGCCACCGCGTGAATGGGCAGCCCGCGCAGCTCTTGGCCGGCGAAGGTGATGCGGCCGAGACGCGGGGGCACGATGCCCATGATGCTGCGCAGCGTGGTCGTCTTGCCCGCGCCGTTCCGCCCGATGAGGGTCACGACCTCACCTTCGCGCACGCTCAGCGAGACCCCCTGAAGGATATGGGCCTCGCCGTAGAAGGCGTGCACGTCCTCGAGGGTGAGGAGCGGCGCGCTCACCGGCTCGATCCGAGATACGTCTGCTGGACGAGGGTATTGGCTCGGATCTCGGCGGGCGAGCCCTCGGCCAGGACCTGCCCCTGGTGGAGCACGGTGATCCGGTCGGAGATGTTCATCACCACCTTCATCTTGTGCTCGACGAGGATGACGGTGCGTCCCTCGGCGATCTTCCGGATGAGGCGGATGGTCTCGTCCGTCTCCTCGGGGCTCATCCCCGCGGTGGGCTCGTCGAGGAGGAGCAGCGACGGGTCGGTGGCGAGCGCGATTCCCAGCTCCAGGTGGCGCTTCTCCCCGTGCGAGAGCTGGGCGGCGGTGAGCGCGCGCTTCTCCCACAAGGCGACCTCGCGGAGGATAGCGTCCGCCCGCTCGCGCACGCCGTCCAGCGACGAGGCGCGCGCCCAGAAGTTGAACGAGAGACGGTAGGACTGCACGGCCACTCGCACGTTTTCGAGCACGGAGAGATGCGGGAACACGTTGGTGATCTGGTAGGACTTCGAGACGCCGAGGCGGGACACGCGGTGCTGGGGCATCCCGGTGACGTCCTGGCCCTTGAAGCGAATGCGGCCGCTGCTCGGCACCATCTCGCCGGAGATCAGCCGGAAGAAGGTGGTCTTGCCCGCGCCGTTGGGGCCGATGATCGCGCGCAGCTCGCCCGGCGCCACCGCGAAGTTCACTCCATTGACCGCGGTGAGGCTGCCGAAGCTGCGGGTCAGCTTGCTCGTCTCGAGGATCGGCTCAGCCATGTGGCGGCGGGTCGCGCGTAACATAGCAGCCCGTTTTTCGAGGTGTCAAGGTAGACTTCCCGCGGACTTGGCCCGATGAAGCCGGCGCCCTTCGCCTATTGCCGTCCCGCCACGCTGGACGAAGCGCTCGATGCCCTTGCGCGGCTCGGCCCCGACGCCCGCGTGCTTGCCGGCGGGCAGAGCCTGGTGCCCGCACTCAACATGCGCCTCGCCCAGCCGTCCGCCCTCGTCGATATCAACCGGGTGCCCGGGCTGGACGGGATCCGGCTGGCGCCCGAGGGTCTCGTGATCGGCGCGCTTGCGCGCCAGGAAGCGGTGCTGCGCTCCCCGCTCGTCGCGCGGCACGCCCCGCTGATCGCCCAGGCCATGCCCCATGTCGCGCACCTCGCGCTGCGGACGCGCGGCACCCTGGGCGGCAGCCTGGCGCTGGGCGATCCCGCCGCCGAGCTGCCCGCCTGCGCGGTGGCGCTCGACGCGGTCATCCGCGTGGCGCGCCGGGGCGGCGAGCGCGAGGTTCCCGCCGCGCGCTTCTTCCGGGGAATCTATGCGACCGCGCTCGAGCCCGGGGAGATCCTCACCGCGGCGGTCGTCCCGTTGCGAGACGCGTCGTGGCGCTTCCACTTCGGTGAGCTGGCGCGGCGCCATGGCGACTACGCCCTCGTCGGCCTGGCCACCGCCGCGCGATTGGACGGCGGCGCGATCGCGGAGGCCCGGCTCGTGTTCGCCGGCGTGGGGCTCACCCCGGTGCGGGCGACCCGTGGGGAGGCGGCGCTGGTGGGCCGGCGGCCGGACGCGGCCGCGCTCGCCGCGGCCGGGCGTGCGCTCGACGCCGACCTCGATCCGCCGAGCGACGTCCACGCCAGCGCGGCCCTGCGCCGGCACCTCGCCCGGGTCCTGCTGGCGCGCGCGCTCGCCGCGCTCGTCGGGGCCGCGTAAGGCGATGGACGCGCGGCCCGAGGTCGAGATCGCGCTCATCGTCAACGGCGTCCCCGTCCGCCGCCGGGTGGAGGCGCGCAAGAGCCTCGTGGATTTCCTCAGGGAGGACCTCGAGCTGACCGGATCGCACGTGGGCTGCGAGCAGGGCGTCTGCGGCGCCTGCACGCTGCGGGTGGACGGGGCGCTCGCGCGCGGTTGCCTCATGCTGGCGGCGCAGTGCGACGGCAGCCGGGTGGAGACCATCGAAGGCGTGGCCGAGGCCGGCGAGATCGCCGATCTGCAGCGCGCCTTCGCGGAGGCCAACGCGCTGCAATGCGGCTTCTGCACGCCGGCCATGCTCCTCACCGCGGACGCGCTCCTGCGCGACGATCCCGACCTCGATGCGACGTCGGCGCGCCGCGGCCTGTCCGGCAACTACTGCCGCTGCACCGGCTATCATGCCATCGTGGACGCCGTCCTCGCCGCCGCCCGCGCGCGCCGGGAGGCGTCGCGTGGCTGAGGGGCCGGCGCGGATCCCCGAGGGCGACAGCTACATCGGGCGGAGCATCGTGCGTCCCCAAGCGGCGCGCCTCCTCGCCGGACGGGGGCAGTTCACCGACGATGTTCGCCTCCCGCGCATGCTGCACGCGGCCTTCCTGCGTTGCCCTCACGCCCATGCCCGGGTGATGTCCGTGGACGCGCGCGCCGCGCTCGCCCTCCCCGGGGTCGTCCGCGTGATCGCCGGCGAGGAGATGGCGGGCCTCTGCGCGGGCTGGGTGGGTACGCTCGCGCATTTTGCCGGTATGAAGTCGGCGCGGCAGCATCCGCTCGCCCGCGGGCGGGCGACCTGGCAGGGGGAGCCGGTGGTGGCGGTGGTGGCGGAGAGCCGCGCCGTGGCCGAGGACGGGGTGGCGCGTCTGGTGGTGGAATGGGCGCCGCTGCCCGCCGTCACCGATCCCGAGACCGCGCTGGCCCCGGGCACCCCGGTGATCCATCCCGAGCTCGGCGACAACCTGGCGTTCTCGCTCGAGCTCCAGTCCGGCGATCCCGAAGGCGCCTTCGCGGGCGCTGATCACGTCTACCGGGATACCTTCTGGATGGGCCGCCACACCGGCGTCACGCTCGAGCCGCGCGCGATCATCGCCGATTTCGATCCCACCGAGCGCCGGCTCACCGTCTATCACTCGTTCCAGGCGCCGAACATGATGCAGGACATCCTCGCCCGCCATCTGACACTGCCTGAGGAGAGCGTACGGGTGATCTGCAAGGACGTGGGCGGCTCCTTCGGGATCAAGGTCCACATCTATCCCGACGAGATGGCGACGTGCGCGCTGGCCGTGCTGCTGGGGCGGCCGGTGAAGTTCGTCGCCGACCGCCTCGAATCCTTCCAGTCGGACATTCATGCGCGAGAACATCGCGTCACCGCCGAGGTTGCGGTGCGGCGCGACGGGACCATGCTCGGCATGCGGATCGATGACCTCACCGGCATCGGTCCCTACTCGGTGTACCCGCGAACCAGCGCGGTGGAGGGGAACCAGACGGTCCGGCTCACCCCGGGCGTCTACCGTTTTGCCGACTACGCGGCCCGGCTCCGCGTGGTGTTCCAGAACAAGACGCCCATGTGCCAGTACCGCGCGGTCGGGCACCCGATCGCCTTCGCCGTGATGGAAGGCATGGTGGACCGGGTGGCGCGGGAGCTCGGGCTCGATCCCGTCGAGGTCCGACGCCGGAACTACGTCACCGCCGAGATGTACCCCCATACGTCGCAGACCGGCTACTTCTTCGAGCGCCTGTCCCACGAGGAGTGCCTGGAGCGCCTGCTCGCGCTCTCGAGCTATCGGGCGCTCTGCTCCGAGCGTGATGCCTTGCGCGCCCGCGGCATCTACCGCGGCCTGGGACTCTGCGCCTTCATCGAGCTGACCACGCCCGGGCCGGCCTTCTACGGCGTGGGCGGGGCCCGGATCTCCTCGCAGGACGGGTGCACGCTGAAGCTCGAGCCCAGCGGCGCCGTGACCTGCACCACCGGCGTCACCGAGCAGGGGCAGGGGACGGACGCGATGCTCGCGCAGGTGGTCGCCACGGCGGTAGGCGTGCCGATCGAGCGGGTGCGCGTGCTCACCGGCGACACGCTGGTCTCACCGTACGGCGGCGGGACCTGGGCGTCGCGCGGCGCGGGGATCGGCGGCGAGGCCGCGCTCCAGTCGGGCAAGGCGCTCAAAGGCAACATTCTGCGCGTCGCCGGCGCCATGCTCCAGTGCGAGCCCGACGAGCTCGATCTCCGTCGCGGCAAGGTGGTCGATGCGGTGAGCGGCGCGGTACGGCTGGATCTGGCAGAGCTGGGGCGCGTCGCCTACTTCCGACCCGATACCCTCCCCAAGGACTTTCAGCCCGAGCTGACGGTGACGAGGCACTACGTGCCGCGCCACCAGGGCTTCGCCTTCACCAACGGGATCCAGCTCTCCCACGTCGAGGTCGATGTCGCCACCGGCTTCGTGCGGCTGCTGGGCCACTGGGTGGTGGAGGACTGCGGCCGCATCATCAACCCGCGCCTCGTCGACGAGCAGCTCCGCGGCGCGATCGTGCAGGGAATCGGCGCCGCGCTCTTCGAGCACTGCGTGTACGACGACGCCGGCCAGCTGCTCACCGGCACGATGGCCGATTACCTCGTGCCGATGGCCGCCGAGATGCCGGACATCGTCGTGGGACACGTCGAGACACCGACCGCGTTCGCCGAGGGCGGGTTCAAGGGCGCGGGAGAAGCGGGCACCGCGGGCGCGCCGGGCGCGGTGCTCAACGCGGTCAACGACGCGCTCGCGCCGCTCGGCGCGCGGGTCACGCGCCAGCCCATCACGCCGGAGGTGGTGCTGCGCGCGCTGGGAACCCTCCCATAACTTGACACATGCCGGGCAGGGCCTCGATAGTCTGGACATGGAGGGGCCAGCGCAGGAGGGACCGAGGAGCCAGCCCTCGTTCTTCCGCAGGCCGCCCGCGCCGACCTCCTCCGGATCCGTGCCGCCGTCGCCTCCCGTCGTGACGCCGCCGCCGGCCCTGCCCTCGTCGGGGATCACGCCGCCGCCTCCGCCGCCCCCGGTGATGGTGCCGCCGCCACCCCCACCCCCGCCCGCGCGGCGTCCGAGCGAGCCGCCGCCCCCGTACGCGGACGGCGAGACGCATCGCTTCGTCTTCCACGGGCGCGGCGGCTCGCTGTTCGGCATCCACATCGTCAACGTGCTCCTCACCATCGTCACCCTCGGCGTCTACTACTTCTGGGGCAAGACGCGGGTGCGGAAGTACGTCTGGGGACAGTCGGAGATCGCGGGCGACCGCTTCGCGTATCACGGGACGGGACGCGAGCTCTTCCTCGGCTTCCTGAAGGCCCTGCTCGTCTTCGCGCTGCCGCTCTACCTCCTGTACCTCGTACGCGCGTTCGCGCCCTGGGTGGCCGTCAAGGTGGTCGCGGCCATCCTCAGCTACATCATCGCGAGCGTGTTCTTGCCCCTCGCCATCGTGGGCGCCCGCCGTTACCGGCTGAGCCGCAGCTCCTGGCGCGGCATCCGTTTCTCGTTCCGGGGCACGGCATGGGAGTTCGTGAAGTTCTTCATCGTCAACACGCTCCTCGTCTCCCTCACGCTCGGGCTCTGGTACCCCGTGTTCGACGTCGGTCGCCACGCGTTCCTCGTTCGCCACTCGTGGTTCGGCAACCGCAAGTTCGACTTCGACGGCTCGAGCACGGGACTCTTCGGCCGCTTCGTCCTCACCCTCGTCCTGACCCCTTTCACGCTGGGGCTCTGCTGGTTCTGGTACCTTGCGCGGAAGCGCCGCTACTTCTGGGACCACACCACCTTCGGGGCCGCCCGCTTCCGCAACACCACGCGCGGCGGCCCCCTCCTCTGGCTGATGCTCGGCAACCTGATCCTGCTCGTCGCCACGCTAGGGCTTGGCTGGCCCTGGGCGCAGGCGCGGTCGGCGCGCTTCCTGGCCCGCAATCTCTCCCTGGTGGGAACGCTCGACCTCGAGGGCATCGAGCAGGATGCGCGGGCCGCGTCGGCCACCGGCGAGGGCCTCGCCGGGTTCCTCGACATCGGCACCGTCGACCTCGGCTAGGCCGAGTCTTCCGCCATGCGCACGGATTGGGACGGCCACTATCTCGACGGGCGCGCGCCGGTGCGACGTCGCGCGCGCGTGCGCCTCACGCGCACCGGGATCGAGATCGTCCCCGAGGGGGGCGCCGCCGCATTCTGGCCCTATGCGGAGGTGCGGCAGACGCAGGGCTGGCACGCCGGCGAGGAGGTCCGCGTCGAGCGAGGCCGGGACCTGCCCGAGTCGATCGTCATCGACGATCCCGCCTTCCTCGAGGATCTGCGCGAGATCGCGCAGGCGCCGGGGCGCCGCTTTCACGATCCGCGCCGCCGCGGGCGGCGGGTGGGCTACACGGTCGCGGCCGCGGCGGCCATCGTCGCCATCTGCGCCGGTCTCTATCTCTGGGCCATCCCCGCCGTCGCGAACGTCGTGGCGGCACGGGTTCCTGTCGCGTGGGAGCAGGATCTCGGGCGCTCGGCGATCGACAGCATGGTCCCGAAGGACAAGGTCTGCCGCGAGCCGGACGGCCAGCGGGCGCTCGAGTCGATGGTCGCCACCCTGGTCGGCGCGGGGCCACCGTCGCCGTACACCTTCCACATCCAGGTCGTCGACAGCAAGACCGTGAACGCCTTCGCGGCGCCAGGCGGCTACATCGTCGTGCTGCGCGGGCTTCTCGACGAGGCCCGTCGCCCCGAGGAGCTCGCGGGCGTGCTCGCCCACGAGATGGAGCACGTGCTGCGGCGCCACTCCACCAAGGCCATCGTGCAGCACGTCTCGACGGGCCTCCTCATCACCGCGCTCACCGGGGATGTCAGCGGGGCCATGGCCTACGGCCTCGAGAGCGCGCGGGTCCTGGGCCAGCTCCGGTACAGCCGCGCCGCGGAAGCCGAGGCCGACGAGCAGGGGATCAAGCTCATGATCGCCGCCGGGCTCGATCCCGCGGGCATGATCGAGTTCTTCGAGGGGCTCGAGCGGAAGGGAAAGGACCCTGCCGGGCTCCTCAAGTATCTGTCGAGTCATCCCGGCTCAGCCGACCGCGCCACCCGGCTGCGTGAGCTCGCCGCCGACGCTCCCCCGGCCAGGCGCCTCGCCCTGGAGCCGCGCGCCTGGGCGGCGGTACGCGCCATCTGCAAGAAAACAGGCACTTCCGGGTAGCCCGCCCCGGGGGCGCCGGCGGGTCCGGGCCGCCAGCCCGGCCGGACTCAGCTCCGATCCGCGACACCCGAAGTGTCACGGGTGTCAGCGTGTCAGAGCATGACGTCGGGCTCGTGACCGCCTCCCGGAAGGGGAGAATTGGTAAGTCCTCGCGTTCCTGACGGAAGTCCTCGGATCCGGGCCTGCCCGGGCCTTGGTATCCACCTTGCTGCCTTAGGGCCGCCATGTGGCTCAAAGCTCGACGCCCGAACACGCCGCACCTGCGGGGCAACCTCAACGCCTTCATGGACGAAGGCTCGGAGTTCGAGGGCCACTACACCTGTAGTGGGACCGTGATGTTCAGCGGCAAGCTCCGCGGCGAGATCGATTCCACCGATACGCTCATCGTCGGGGAGCGCGGCCGGATCCAGGGGACCGTCCGCGCGGGCTCCGTGATCGTCCATGGGGAGATCGCCGGCAACGTGATCGCGACGGACCGGGTCGAGCTCAAGGCCACCGCGCGGGTCACGGGAGACATCGAGGCGGCGGTGGTGGTGATCGAGGAAGGCGTCTTCCTCGAGGGGCACTGCCGCATGACGCGGCCCCGGCCCGCGATCGAGCCGACGAAGGTGTCGGTGGTGGCGCTTCAGTCATGAACTGGTACATCGCGCGCAAGAGCCGTGGGCGGCTGTTCCATCACCTGCTGTTCATGCGGGCCGATGGCGGCCGGACCCGGAGTCTGCACGTCCCCCGCGTGGCGACCTGCGTGGTGGGGGCGGTCCTCGCGGTCATCACCGGGACGCTCGGCGTGGCGACCGCCGAGTACCTCACCCTCAAGCGCCAGGCGATGACGCTGGCCGCCGCGCATCGGGAGGCAGCCGAGCAGCGCGCGCTGGTGGAGTCCTTCCAGAAGCGTATCGGCGAGGTCCGCAAGGAAATCGCCACGTGGAAAGAGATCCACGCGCGCATGGCCGAGCCCTTCGGGCCCGACGGTGGTCCGCGCGTCAGCGGGGCGCTCGGCGCCACCACCACCGGCATGGGGGGGAGCACCGGGCCGCTGCACACGGATCCGGAGAGCGACAAGCCGCAGGTCTATGAGGAGGTCGAAGCCCTCGCGGCCAGCGTGCTCGAGGAAGGCCCGAAGGTGCGCGCGCTCGAGAGGGTCATCACCTCCGCGGGCAAGGCCATCCAGGCAATGCCGTCCCGGTGGCCGGTGCGCGGCGCGGTGAACTCCGAGTTCGGCCGGCGCAAGTCGCCGTGGGGCGAGGCGATCGAGCACCACAGCGGCCTCGACATCGCCGCGCAGATGGGAACGCCGGTCAAGGCGCCGGCCACCGCCACCGTGGTGTTCGCGGGACCGGGCGGTGAATACGGCAACTGCGTGATCCTCGACCACGGCAACGAGCTCAAGTCGCTGTACGGTCATCTCTCGAAGATCAATGTCCGCCAGGGACAGCGTGTCGAGCGCGGGACCATCATCGCGCTGACCGGCAACACCGGCCGCAGCAGCGGCCCACACCTCCACTACGAGGTGCACGTGAAGGGGCAGGCGGTGAATCCGCGCGCCTTCCTCTGGAACACGCCCGACCGCAGCTAGTTCCCCTCGCGCGGCTCGGCGCCGCGCTGCTTCCCCTCGAGCTCCGCCCAGCGCGCATAGAGCGCGTCGACCTGCGCGCGCGCAACCTCCACCGCGGCGTAGCGCGCGGCGAGCGCCGCCGAGTCCGAGGCGACCTCAGGATCGTCGAGCGCGCCGCGGCTTGCCGCCAGCGCGGCCTCGGCCGCTTCGATCGCCGCCTCCATCCCGTCCCATTCGCGGCGCTCGGTGTAGCTCAGGCGCTTGATCCCCGGCCTCTCCCGCGGCGCGGCGGCCCGGGCGGGGCTCGCCACCACGCGCACCGGGCGCGCGGCCTCGCGCCGTGCCGCCTCCCACTGCGCGGTATCGGCGAACCATTCCGCGCCGCCCGCGCCGTCGAGGGCAAGGATCGCGGTGGCGGCGCGATCCAGCAGAAAGCGGTCGTGGGTCACCAGCATGACCGCGCCGGCGAACTCCGCCAAGCTCTCCTCCAAGACCTCGAGGGTCGGGATGTCGAGATCGTTCGTGGGCTCGTCGAGGAGCAGGAGATCGGCCGGCTCCAGCATGAGGCGCGCGAGGTGCACGCGCGCCCGCTCCCCTCCGGACAGGCGTGACACGGGCAGCGACAGCTGCTCCGGGCGAAAGAGGAAGCGCTTGGCCCAGGCGGCGACATGGAGCGCGCGGCCCTGGTAGATGACGCTGTCGCTCTCGGGCGCGAGCGCGCGACGGAGCGGCGCGGCCTCGTCGAGCCCCGCCCGATGCTGGTCGAAGTGGGCGATACGCAGGCCTGCGGCGCGCGCGATCTCGCCCGCGTCGGGCGCGAGCCTGCCGTCGAGCAGGCGCAGCACCGTAGTCTTGCCGCTGCCGTTGGGGCCGATGAGGCCCACACGGGTGCCCGGGCCCAGGACTAGATCGAGCGCGCGCACGATCGGTCGCCCGCCACGCGAGAGGGCGAGTCCGCGGGCCACCAGAAGCCGCCGGGTCGGGCGCCCCGACGCCGCGAAGTCGACCTCGGCGCGCGCGCCCGCCGCACGTCCCCGTGCGGCGGCCAGCTCGTCCATGAGCCGACCGGCCTCCTTGATCCGCGCCTGCTGCTTGGTGGAGCGCGCCTTGGCGCCCTGGCGAAGCCACTCGATCTCGCGGCGGACGCGATTGGCGAGCGTCTCCTGATAGGCGGCGTCGGCGCGCAGCGCCTCGTCGCGCGCAACCAGGAAGTCGCTGTAGCGCCCCGCGGCCTGGAAGAGCCCGGTGGGATGCACGCGGCTCAGCTCGACCATGCGCTCCGCCACGCGCTCGAGGAACCAGCGGTCGTGGCTGACCGCCAGGTACGCGGCGGTCTCCGCGCGCAGCGCAGCTTCCAGCCACAGGATGCCGTCCACGTCGAGGTGGTTGGTGGGCTCGTCGAGGAGCAGCACGTCGGGCCGGCGCGCGAGCTCGCGCACGATGGCGAGGCGCTTGCGCCAGCCGCCCGAGAGGTCCTCCACGCGCGCGCCGGGCTCGGTGAACCCCGCCCGCGAGAGCGCCATCGCCACGCGCAGCGCCGCCGCCGTCGGGCCTGTCGCCTCGGGGTCGCCGGACTCGCGCACCGCGGTGGCGACGACGCCTTCCACCGTCTCGCCGGGCGCGAAGGTCGGCTCCTGCGGCACGTAGCCCAGGCGGGCCTGGCGCCGCAGCGACCGCGCGCCCGCGTCCGGCACTTCGACACCGGCGAGGAGGCGCAGCAGGGTCGTCTTGCCCGAGCCGTTCGGCCCCACGAGGCCGACGCGGTCGCCCTCAGCCAGCGTCAGCGAGAGGTCCTCGAAGAGCGGCGCGGCGCCATAGGCCTTCGCCACGCTCTGGACGGAGAGCAGCGTCGCCGGCGTCACGCGCGCCGCCGAGCGGACGGAGGGGAAGCGATGGCGGTGACGAGCGCGTCCTTCTCCGCTCGCCGCAGGCCCTTGAGCCGCGCTTCCTCGCGGAGCGCCGCCGGCCAGGTGCGCACGCGGCGCGACCACGCGAGCGTCACCGGAAGGCGCGAGCGCGTGTAGCGCGAAGCGCGGCCTGCCGCATGCTGCGCTAGGCGGCGGTCGAGGTCCTTGGCCGAGCCCGCATAGAGCGACCCGTCACCACAGCGGAGGAGATAGACCCAGGGCACCGCGCGGGCGGCTCAGGCCGGCGCCTTCCAGCCCTTGAAGCGCTCGCGCAGCACCTTCTTGTCGAACTTGCCCACGCTGGTCTTGGGCACCGCCTCGATGAATGCGACGTCGTCGGGGAGCCACCACTTCGCGACCCGCGGCGCGAGGTAGTCCAGGATCTCCTGCTTGGTGAGCCGGCCCTTCCACTCGGGCTTGGGCACCACGCAGGCGAGGGGGCGCTCCACCCATTTGTCGTGAGGGACGGCGATCACCGCGGCCTCGAGCACCTTGGGATGGCCCATGATGGTGCTCTCCATGTCCACGCTGGAGATCCATTCGCCGCCGGACTTGATGAGGTCCTTGGTGCGGTCGGTGATCTGCACGTACCCGTCCGGGTCGATCGACGCCACGTCGCCGGTGCGGAACCAGCCGTCCGGGGTGAACTGGGCGGCGCCGGCGGGGTTGTTGTAATAGCCGCTGGTCACCCACGGCCCGCGCACCTGGATCTCGCCCACCGCCTTGCCGTCCCAGGGCTGGACGTGGCCCGCGTCGTCCACGATGCGCATGTCCACGCCCGCGACCACCGAGCCCTGCTTGGCGCGAATGGCGTAGCGCTCATCGTCGGGCAGGCCGTCGGTGTAGGAGCGCGGGCGGCACACCGTGCCGAGCGGGCTCATCTCCGTCATGCCCCAGGCGTGGAGCATGTAGGCGCCGTACTTCTTGTCGAAGTCCTCGATGAGCGTCTGTGGCGCCGCCGAGCCACCGATGGGAATGCAGCGAATGGACGAGATGTCCCAGTGCGGCTCCTTCTCGAGAATGGCCTGGATGGCGATCCACACCGTGGGCACCGCCCCCACCAGGGTGACCTTTTCCGCATGGACGATCTCGATAATGTCCCGCGGCTGCGGGTTGGGCCCGCCGAAGATCTGGGTGGAGCCGTTCATGACGCCGGCGAACGGCACGCACCAGGCGTTGGCGTGGAACATGGGCACGATGTGCAGGATCACGTCGCGCTCGCAGATGCCGAGCACGTCCACCGTGGACGAGGCGAAGCAGTGGAGGAAGATGCCGCGGTGGGTATAGAGCACGCCCTTGGGATGGCCAGTGGTGCCGGAGGTGTAGCACATGCCGGCGGCATCGGTCTCCTCGAGCTTGGGCCAGTCCTCGACGGGCCGGGCGTCCGCCAGCAACGCCTCGTAGTCCAGGGCGCCGCTGGGAATCTCCGCGGACGGCGAGTCCTTCATCACGATGAAGTGCTTCACCGACTTGAGATCGTTCTTGATGGGCTCCAGCAGGGGCCAGAGGCTCGCGTCCACGATGAGGACCCGATCCTCGGCGTGATTGACGATGTAGGTGATGTCCTGCGGCGAGAGCCGGATGTTCACGGTGTGGAGCACCATGCCCATGAGCGGCGCGGCGAAGTACACCTCCATGTGCCGGTGCGAGTTCCACGCGAAGGTGCCGACGCGCTCACCCTTCTTGAGCCCCAGGCGCTGGAGCGCGGCGGCAAGGCGGCAGACCCGGTCCGCGTAGTCCGCATAGGTATAGCGCTGCAGCCCCGCCCCGGGCACCCGCGTCGCGAGTGTCTTCCGATGGAAGACCTTGCGGGTCCGCTCGAAGAAATGGGTGAGCGTCAGCGGGTAGTCCATGATGAGGCCCTTCATCGTCCTAGTACCCTCCCAGGTCTTCCGACGTGGCGCAGCGGAATCCGACGAAGTGATGCCCCCGGCGCACGCCGCGAGGCTCGTAGTGTCGTCTGAGCGTCACCCGCAGCGCGTCCGCGCCGTCGTCATGGGCGGCGCCCCGGACTACGCGGGTGGCGTTCGGCTCGGACCCCTCGCGTCCGTCGTCGGCGCGATACGGGTACGACCGGTACTGGCTGGACGTCCACTCGCGCAGATTGCCCACGAGATCGTGAACGTTCAGCGGGCTCGCGCCGGCCGGCCGGTCGCCGGTGGGCTCGGTGCCATTGTACGCCCGCCCGTACACCGCCCGCGCCGGGGTGGGGGGCTCGTCGCCCCACGGATAGCGGCGTCCGTCGTCGCCGCGCGCGGCCTTCTCCCATTCCGCCTCGGTGGGCAGGCGCAGGCCGCGCCAGTGGCAGTAGCCGCGCGCGCCGTACCAGGTCACCTCCACCGCCGGATGCTCCGCGAAGCCGGGGTCGGCCTGCCAGCGAGGGTGCTCGCCCGCGCGCTGCGTCCGGTGGATGCGCGCATCCGCGTCATCCCAGTCGAAGTAGTCCTCGCCCTCCGGGCTCTTGAGCCCCTGGGCGTCGAGGAACTGCGCGAACTCGCGGTTGGTCACCTTGTGCCGATCGATCCAGAACGGGCCCAGATAGAGGCGATGCGCGGGCGCCTCATCGGACGCGTCCCGATCGCTGCCCATGGTGAACGGCCCGCGGTTCACGAGCATCATGCCGTCCGCGCCGGCGGGCGGCGCCCCGGCGGCGAGCACGGCGAGCATCGCGGCGACGCAGACGCGGACGCTCATGTCTTTCGCCGCGCGCGCGGCGTGGCTAGGATAGTTGCCGCACGTCCCGCCTGTCAACGCAGCGCCAGGAGGCTCATTCATGCCGGTGAACGTCGCCCAGCTCGCGCCGTTCCTCCTCGAGGCCAAGCGCCGCACCTACGCCGCGCAGGGCGACGAAGCCTCCGTGAGCCTCCCGCTCATGCCCGGGTTCGTCTCCGGGAATCAGTGGGAGGACGGCCCCGAGCGCTTCCGGGGCGTCGGGCGCATCGCGCTGGCCGGCCGGCGCGTCTACGAGCTGCTCTATGCCGGCGCCTTGCTCCGGTGATATGGTGAGGCGGCATGAACTCCCGCTGGGATGACGCGACCGCGGCCGCGCTCGGGGGCCTCGATCTCCTCGTCTACGCCTCCCGGCTGATCGGCGCGGAAAGCTCGCTGGTGGTCTGGGGCGGCGGCAACACCTCGCTCAAACAGGTCGAACGCGACCATCGCGGCCGCGAGTGCCGCGTGCTCCGGGTCAAGGGCTCGGGCTCCGACCTCAAGAGCATCCAGAAGAAGGACTTCCCGGGTGTCCGGATGGACGACATCGAGGCGCTCCTGCCGCGTGACGACATGGGCGACACCGAGATGGTCGACTACCTCCGGTTCGCGCTGCAGGATCCCGGCGGGTCGCGCCCCTCCATCGAGACCCTGCTCCACGGCTTTCTGCCCGCGCCGGCGGTCTTCCACACCCACGCCGATGCCATCGTGTCCCTGACCAACAACGCGAACGCCGAGCGCGTGCTGCGCGAGGTCTTCGGCGACGAGGTGGTGGCGCTCCCGTATCGGCGACCGGGCTTCCGTATCTCCAAGGACGTGGCCGATACGCTCGGCGCGCGCCCGCGCCTCCGGGCCATGCTGCTCCAGAAGCATGGCACCATCTGCTGGGGCGACACCGTCAAGGAGGCCTATCTCGCCACCATCGAGCTGATCAGCCGGGCCGAAGACGCGATCGCCCACCACGCGAGAGGCCGCACGCGCTTCGGCGGCGTGGCGGTGACGCCGCCCACCGAGGACGAGCGGCGGCGCGTCGCGTTGGCGGTGGCGCCGTACGTGCGCGGGCTGGTGGGGCGGGAGCGGCGGCACATCGTCCACTTCGACGACGCGCCCGATATCCTCGAGTTCGCCTCGTCTCGGGGAGCGGCGGCTCTTTGTGAGATCGGTCCCGCGACGCCGGACCACACGATCTACACCAAGCGGCTCCCGTGCTTCATTCCCGTCGATCGACCCGGGGACCTCGAGGCGGTGAAGAGCGCGCTCGAGGCGGGCGTGGCGCGCTTCGTGCGCGAGTACACCGCCTACTTCGAGGCGCACAATTCCGAGGGCGCGACGCTGATCGACGCCTTCCCGCGCGTCATCGTCGTCGGCGGCCTCGGGATGTTCACCACGGGCAAGGATCGGCGCACTGCGGGCATCGTCGACGACATCTACCACCACACCGTCTCGGTGCTGGGGGCGGCCACGAGCTTCGGACCGTACGTCTCGCTCTCGGCCCGCGACGCCTTCGACGTGGAGTACTGGCCGCTCGAGCTCTACAAGCTCCAGCAGGCGCCGCCGGAGAAGGAGCTGGCCAGGCGCATCGCGCTGGTGACGGGCGGGGCGGGCGGCATCGGCCGGGCGGTAGCGCTGCGGCTGGCCGCCGAGGGCGCGCACGTGGTGGTGGCCGACGTGGACGGCGCGGGAGCGGCCAAGGTGGCCGACGAGGTGCTGGCGGCGCAGGGCGCCGGCCGCGCCCTGGGACTCGCCCTGGACGTGACGAGCGAGGCCTCCGTGCGCCGGGCCCTCGAGGAGACCGTGCTCGCCTACGGGGGCCTCGATATCGTCGTGTCGAACGCGGGGATCGCCCACTCCGCTCCGGTGGAGACCATGGAGCTGGCCGATTGGGAGCGGTCCTTCGCGGTGAACAGCACCGGCCACTTCCTGATCGCCCGTGAGGCGATGCGCGTGCTCAAAGCCCAGCGCCTGGGGGGGGCCTTCGTCTTCGTCGCCACCAAGAACGTGATGTCGCCGGGCAAGGACTTCTCGGCCTACTCCGCGGCCAAGGCCGCCGAGGCGCAGCTCGCCAAGGTCCTCGCGCTGGAAGGGGGGCCCCACGGCATCCGGTCGAACATCGTGAACCCCGACGCCGTGTTCCGCGACTCCAAGCTCTGGTCGGAGGATGTGCGACGCGAGCGAGCTCGCGCCCAGGGCATCAGCGTCGACGACCTCGAGGATTTCTACCGCAAGCGCAACATCCTGGCCCGGCCGATCCTGCCCGAGGACGTGGCGGAGGCCGTGCTCTTCCTCGCGTCCGATCGCTCGGCCAAGACCACCGGCTGCAGCATTCCAGTCGACGGCGGCGTGAAGGACGCGTTCCCACGGTAATGCTCGGCGAGCCGCAGTGGTTTGGCGAGCCACAGCCGAAGGCGAGGCGAGCGGACACATGATCGGCTTCGGCGCGTTTCTCTCGATGCATCCGCCGTCGGAGCAGTGGGCTCTCGCGCGCCGCGTGGAGGCCCTCGGCTACGAGTCCTTGTGGACCGGCGATCACGTGTCCTTCCACGGGCCAATCTACGAGTCGCTGACGCTGCTCGCCTCGTACGCGAGCGTGACCCAGCGGATACGCCTCGGCACCGCGGTCTATCTCCTCGCCCTCCGGCACCCGACCATCGCCGCCAAGATCACCTCGACCCTGGACGCGCTGTCGGGGGGACGGCTGATCTTCGGGGTGGGAGTGGGCGGCGAGAATCCCAAGGAGTTCGAAGCCGCGGGCGTCCCGCACAAGGAGCGGGGCGCGCGCGTCACCGAGGGCATCGACGTGGTGCGGGCGCTCTGGCGTGACACGCCCGCCAGCTTCAAGGGGCGCTTCACCGCGTTCGAGGGGGTCAGTCTCGACCCCAAGCCGGTACAGCAGCCGGGTCCGCCCATCTGGATCGGCGGCCGCTCGGACGCCGCCCTGGCCCGCGCGGGCCGTCAGGGAGACGGCTGGGTGTCCTACGTCGTGCAGCCGGAGCGCTACAAGGCGAGCGTCGAGAAGATTCACGCCGCCGCCGCGGCGGCCGGGCGCCGGCTCGACGGGTTCGTCGCCGCGCATCTGGCCTTCATCACGGTGGGGAAGGACTACGAGGCCGCCGAGCGCGCGTGGGTGGAGCGGCTGAGCCGGCGCTACGCGCAGGACTTCGGCCCGCTCGCACGGAAGTACGGCATCATCGGCACGCCGGCGCAGTGTGCGGAGACCATCGAGCGCTTCATGGCGGGTGGCTGCAATTACTTCCTCATGAATCCGATCTGCGAGCCCGCCGACGAGGCGACGCAGCTCGAGACCATCGCCGCCGATATCATGCCGCGCTTCCGCGGCCGCTAGCGCGTGGCCCCTCGGCCACGGGAGTGCCGGGCGCAGGTGGAGGCGGTCCGCGCCCTCAATCCCGACGTCCTGGAGGTCGATCTCCGCATGGTCGATCCACCGGCCTTCGCCTTCGCGGCCGGCCAGTGGGTGTCGGTGCCGTTCGGCCCCAAGATCGTGCGCGCCTACAGCATGGCCTCGGCGCCGGAAACCGGTGAGCGCTTCACTCTCTCCGTCGACGTGTCGCCGGGTGGGCTCGGCTCCCAGTGGATCCGCGGGCTCAGGCCCGGCGACCCCGTCACGTTCAAGGGGCCCACGGGCGGCTTCGTGCTCGACCGCGCGGACACGCGGCGCCCGGTGTTCATCGCCGAGGAGATCGGCGTGGTGCCGATCCGGTCCATCCTGCTCGACCTCTACGGCGGGGGCTTCGGCGGCGGGGCCGCCCTGATCCAGTGGGCGCGCAACCCGTCGTGGCTCCTCTATGAGGCGGATTTCCGGGCCCTCACGCGCGATCACAAGGGCTTCTCCTATCTCCCGGTGCTTCGCGAGCCGTCGCCGGGCTGGCGCGGCGAGCGGGGCGAGTGTCACGAGGCGGTGGATCGGCTCGTGCACAGCGTGGATCGCTCCGTCGTCTATGTGTGCGGCGGCGAGGCCATGATCAAGCAGGTCCGGCAAGCGCTCGTCGCCAAGGGCATGGATCGGAAGAGCGTGAAGTGGGAGAAGTTCTGGTGATCGCCCGGGCCGCTCTGCTCGTGCCGGTGGTGATCACGCTGACCGCCACG
>Ga0207428_10000395_pt1 | contig 54490 bp, 39 predicted proteins | sample RhiMethybrSRZTD1_FD_187600 | JGI IMG/M metagenome (GOLD analysis project Ga0207428, IMG submission 187600) | Populus rhizosphere microbial communities from Tennessee, USA - Rhizosphere MetaG P. TD hybrid SRZTD1 (SPAdes) (version 3) | ecosystem: Host-associated > Plants > Roots > Rhizosphere >...
TCACGCTGTCCGAAGTGTGGCTGCGACGATCCGTCGATGATTGAGGCTGTACCCCAAGCCCCAAGTCCCAAGCCCCAAGCCCTGTTCTGTAACGTGTGCTCCAACGAGTGGAGCGAAGCTCCACGAGTGCAGTCACGTTTTCGCTCCATCGATGATCTGGTCCGGCGAGTGGTGTTGCGCCGCGACGAGATTGCGATGCTCGCCGAAATCGGCGCGCTCAATTCGCTCGGCCACGATCGCCGCTCGGCGATGTGGCAGGTCGAGCGCGCGATCCGACCCGCAGGCGAACTGTTTGAATGGAACCAAGTGGAACACCTGGAACCGATGGAACCGGAGAGATCGCCGCTTAGCGAAATGAATATCTCTGAAAGGTTAATTGCCGACTACACAGGTACAGGATTGACCGTCGGTCCACACCCGCTGACGTTCCGGCGTCGCGAGCTCGCGATGCGAGGCGTGATCCCGGCGCTCGAGTTGCCGCGCCAGCGCGCGGGACGCCGGGTGCGCACCGCGGGGATGGTGATCACGCGCCAGCGTCCCGGCACGGCGAAGGGCTTCGTCTTCCTGACGCTCGAAGACGAGACCGGCATCTCGAACATCATCATCCGCCCCGATCTCTACGCCGCCGATCGCCTGACCGTGGTCGAATCGTCGTTCCTGCTGGTCGAGGGCATCCTGCAGAACCAGGACGGCGTCACGTCGATCAAGGCCGAACGGATGTCGAAACTTGACGGGATGCCGGACGAAGCGGCGATCGACTCACACGACTTCCATTGATGAGCTGGATGAGGCACACTCTGGGCATCCATTTCAGGAGGCTCTGATGGTCCCCCGCGTCCGCCTCGTCATCGCGATTCTCGTGTTCGTGTTGTGTCTGCCCGCCGCCGGTTTTGCCGCGGTCATCGTGCCGGGCACGCCGGCCTACACCAACGTCCAGAACGCCATCAAGCTCATACGCGAGCACGGCAGCACCGAAGCGGCCGACGAAATCCAGAAGCGACTGGATGAGGGAAAAATCTCAATCGGCGAGGGGATGGACGAAACCGACAACGCCGAAACATCGAACATCACCAAGTCTATCGACCTGAGTCCTGCGGTCGTGTTTCCGGACAACGCGCTGAATCCGAGGAGCAATTTCTCGCAGCTCATCGAGCTGGCGCGGACGTTGTTTCACGAGAACATTCACTCCAACCATCAGGGCTTTTGGTACAACGCCGCGATCGGCATCAGCAACTACGAGAGCGAGGCGTACATCTCCACGATGATCGAAATGGAGAAGTGGATCAGCGTCGAGCGCGATCGGTATTTCGACATTCTCTACCGTCCGCTCAAACCGATGGATCCGGGCGATCAATTGCGCGAGCTCAATCACATCACCCAGAAAATCGGCGTCCTCAACGACTATCCTCCCAAGGCCGCTTACAAATACTTTCGGGATTTCGACAAGTTCTATATCAGCAGCACGCACACGTACTGGGAGGGCGTCAAGAAGACTGATCTGCAGCCCAAGACCCAGGCGCTCGATCAGCAGCTCGCGCCGAAGCCCGATCCCGAGCCGCAGCCAGGTGGCGGCACGCCGACAACGCCAACGACACCGGGAACGACACCCGGAACGACGCCCGGGGCGACACCCGAGCCGCCGAAGGAAGAGCCGCCGTCCCAGCCGGAGCCGCAGGTCACCGTGGTCACGTGCGCGCCGTGCCAGAAGATCGCCGATCAGATCAAAGACGTGAAGGAGCGCCTGAAGACGCTCAACGACAACGCCGCGAAGGCGGGCGAAGCCGTCAAGCGCAACCAGCAGAACATCGCCAATCTGCAAAAGCGCGTGACGAACCTGCAGGCGGAGCTCGCACGCGCGGCCGGCACCGGTGGATCGTCGTACGATCCCGCGACGGGACAGACGGTTGACGCCTACGACCAAGGCAACGGCATGGTCAAGGTGACCACGAAGGATGCGGCCGGCAATGTGATCGAGGAACACGTCCGCGATGCATCGGCGCGCAAGGCCGATATCAACCGGCAGATCACCGACACGAACGCGGAGATTGCCAGGGCGCAGGCCGAGGGCAAACGGCTCGAGACGGCCGCGGCGACGGCGAAGAAGCTCGTCGACGACATGGCGACCCTGCTCGAGCAGCTGGTCAAGGAGCTCGAAGACTGCATCAAGAAGTACTGCAGCACCGTCAGCACATCCGACGCGCTCAACATGCTGCAGCTGCCGTACGACAGTCTTGACGTGCTGCGCGACCCGACGACCTACAACGCGTTCGACGGCAACACCAACGACGCGTTCCAGACGATGATCATCGAGATTCGCGTCGGCAATGCGCCCGGCATGACCGTGCCGAGAGGATCGTCCGCTCCGTCGCGCGGCGCGCTGGAGGATTTTCGCCAGCCGCGCACGATGCTCGCGGCGCTGTTGTCGTGGCTCCGCCCGAAGTCCGGCGCGTGGCTGACGCATACGGGACGATGGAGCACCGACGAACGGCGTCCGTGGTCGATCGAGACGCTCGAACAGAATCGCAATCAGACATCGGCGCCGAAGTCGCCCGTGCAGATGTTGTTGACCAGCCTGGGGCAGTCCACCGGGCAGGCGTTCGATCTGCAGGTCTTCAACGGCACGGGCAAGTCGTTCAAGCTTGCGGCACAGTCGCTCGTGGTCCAGCCATTGCGGGACGAGGTGAAGCGGCGTGTGCAGGGCGGGATGCAGCAGTTGATTCGATCCACGTCGGATCCGATCACCGCGAAGATCAATGGCTATTGTCTCGAGTTCTTGAAGGCGCCGCCGAGTGCGGGCACGCTCTTCAAGATGGCGGGGCCGCAACTTCAGAAGCGTTTCGAGCCGATGCGCAAGATCATGGATGCGAGCCGCCGCGTCCAGCAGCTCGGGCAGTTGCGTCCGGACAGCAATCCCGAAGGCTATTTCCACGCCGTCCGCCAGTGGGCGATGTGGACGGTCGAGCAAAAGCTCAACGAGAAGACGTTCGCCAACGCCTTCGTCGAGCATACGAAGAAGGCCGTGACCGCGGCCAAGCAGCCGTGGAACGATCAGGCGGAAAAAGTGATCCGGTCGGCCGCGCCAAACCGGTGGGCGGATATTCAGAAGATTCTGTCCGCGGCACAAGTCGCCGTGCCGCGGTAAGACGCGCGATGCCGTAGAATTTGCACATGCGCCAGCTCGTCCTGTCGGCCGTTATCGTCTGCGGGCTCGCTGCGATCTTGCTGGCGGAGCCCGTATCGCAGACGCCGGCCGAACTGCCGCAGCTGACCTACGTCACCACCGCGCATCAACTTGGCGTCGTCGGGTATCGCGATCCCGCCGGCGCGATTTCTCCCGACGGCAAACATTTCGCCTATTCAGAGGGACGCCTCATCCGCGTCATTCCGATCGGCGGCGGCGCGCCGGTCACGCTGCCGCCGGCGCCGGGGCAAGTGCGCCTGCTCGAATGGACGTCGAACGACACGGTGGTTGCGGTGCCGCGGCCTCCGACGTCGTTCAGGATGGCGAACGGGGCAGCCGCCTGTCTCGCCGATCGCCGTCTCGTCATTCCATGCGGGGGCAGCAAGCAGCCGCTCGACCCGGATGTGGACGTCTACGGGCCGATTGCCTTCACCGCGACTCGCGTCTATTTCGCGTCGCCCGCTGCGAACGGCATGGTCGCGTTGTGGAGCGCGGATCTCGCGACGAAGCGTGCCCATCGCGTGTCGAACTTCTCGCGCGATGCGTACGCGCCGTCGGTGTCGGCCGACGGCACGGTGGTGTTCAAGGTGCAGTCGTATCGCACGTTCCTCGCCGATGTGGCAGCCGATGGCGGCGACACGCGGCAGCTTGCGACATTCCAGTCGGAGACCCCGTCGTTCCATCCGACGCTGCCGAAAATCGCCTTCACGTACGGCACCTGGCGACGGGTCCTCGATGATGCGAACTATCCGGACATCGCGCAGGAGATCGGCGTCATCGACGCGTCGAAGGCCGTGCCGGCCTCGCAGCCGCTTGAGGTGATCGCACAATCGGACTCGGAAGATCAGGCCATGGCGTGGTCGCCGAACGGCAAGTGGATCGCGTTCCACTCGCATCGCGAGATGTCGGACGATGTGTGGTTGAGGCCGGCGGATGGCAAGCAGCCTGACCGGCGCATCACGTTCCTGGGCCGCGGCGCCGAGGTTGGCTGGCCGCGCTGGTCTCCCGATGGCAAGACCGTGCTCGTCGAGGGGGCGCGAAAGAGTGACGGCCGATCGGTGATCTACACGATCGGCGTGGATCAGGACTCCGGCAAGCTCACCTCGGAGCTGCGCGAAGTGCGCATCGAAGGATTCGACGGCGAGATCGGGCACGCCGAGTGGCTCGGCGGCAGCACGGACGTGATTGCCGTGGCGAAGGAGCGTCCGGGCGTGCATGCGATCCTCGCGGTGCCGGTGACGGGAGGCATCGCTCGCGTCGTTCACCGCTACACCACCGAACACGATTTTTCGGGGTTGGCCGTGTCGCCTGACGGCCGCGCGATCGCCTTTGCCGCGCCGGCGGAGGACGGCTTCTACCAGATTTTCCGCAAGCCCATTGAGGGCGATTCCGTGCCGAATCAGATCACGCGCGATCCATCGAACAAGACGCAGCCGGCGTGGTCGCCGGACGGCAAACGCGTGGCGTTCACGGTGTGGAGCTACGACGCGGCGTTCTGGTCGTTCAAGGAACGATGACCCATCCGCTACCGGACTGGCTGCCGCGCTCGATCCAGACAATCGCGTCGGGGTACGACAGCCGCACCTTCGTCAGCGATCTGATCGCCGGCCTGACCGTCGGCCTCGTGGCCCTGCCGCTGGCAATGGCCTTCGCGATCGCCTCGGGCCTGACGCCGCAAGCCGGCATCTACTGCGCGATCATCACCGGCTTCATCATCTCGGCGCTCGGCGGATCCCGGTTCCAGATCGGCGGCCCGACCGGCGCGTTCGTCGTGGTGGTGGCCGGCATCATCGCGCGCTACGGCGTCGACGGCCTGTTCATGTGCACGATGATGGCCGGCGTGATGCTCGTGATCATGGGCCTCACCGGCACGGGCACCGCCGTCAAATACATTCCGCGCCCCGTGATCATCGGCTTCACCAACGGCATCGCGCTGGTGATCGCCAGCACGCAGTTGCGCGATTTCCTTGGCCTCACCATCAACGTGCCGGGCGAGTTCATCGGCCGCGTGCAGGTCATCGCCGCCAACCTGTCGTCCACCTCGCGCGACAGCGTGCTGCTGGGCACTGCGACGCTGGTCTTGTTGATTCTCTGGAGCCGATACATCAAGCGCGTGCCGGCCTACATCGTCGCGCTCTTTGCCGGCACCGGCGCGTCGATCGCCCTTGGGCTCGACGTGGCGACGATTGGATCGCGCTTCGGCGGCATCCCGGCGGGCCTGCCGCACTTTCACGTGCCGGACTTCCGGCCGGAGCTGATCCTCACGCTGCTGTCGCCGGCGTTCACGGTGGCGATGCTCGGCGCGATCGAATCATTGCTCTCGGCCGTCGTCGCCGATCGCATGGGCGGCGATCGGCACAATCCGAACACCGAGCTCTTCGCGCAGGGCGTCGCGAATATCATGTCGCCGCTGTTCGGCGGACTGCCCGCGACCGGGGCGCTGGCGCGCACCGCCACCAACATTCGCTCGGGAGCGCGATCGCCGATCGCCGGCATCATTCACGCGTTCACGCTGTTCGGGATCCTGCTCTTCGGCGCGCGCCTGGCCGCGTATGTGCCGTTGCCTGTCCTCGCCGCGATCCTGTTCGTCGTCGCCTGGAACATGGGCGAATGGCGCGAGATCCGCGAGATCCTCAAACAGACGCAGGCCGACATCCTCGTGTGGTTCGCGACGTTCCTGCTGACGGTGCTCGCCGATCTCACCGTGGCCGTCGAAGTCGGCATGGTCATGGCGGCGCTGCTGTTCATCCGCCGCGTCACGAGCACCACCACGGTGTCGCGGGTCACGCCTGAGTACATCGAGTCCGGGCGGCCGCACATCCTGCAGGACAAGGTCATTCCCGACTACGTGGCGATCTTCCGCATCCACGGACCGTTCCTGTTCGGATCGACCGACAAGCTGCGCGACATCGCGCTGAAGGCCGAGTCGCTGCCGCCGGTGGTGATCCTGCGCTTGCGCAACATGACCGCGGTCGACGGCACCGGGCTGAACGCGATCGAGGAGCTCGCCGAGGAATTGCGCGAGAAGGGCAGGACGCTGCTGATTTGCGGCGCGCCGTCGCAGCCGGCGGGCGCGATGCAGAAGGCGGAGTTCGATCGCCGGCTTGGCGAGGAGAATATCTGCAAGAGCGTTCAGGCCGCGCTCGATCGCGCCGCCGCGATCGTCCGGCCGATGCGCAACGATCCCGCAAACAGCGCATCGATCGGCACCACGCCGCCGAGCCGGTGACGGCCGACCGCGGCCAGTCCCGCCGACGCCATGCAGCCGCAATTCGCGCAATCGGGCGTGCCGCCGAACTGGCACGGCGAGATGCGCGTCTGCAGATCCGCCGACACGCAATCGGTGGTCTGCGCGAACACGCACGCCTCGGGTGAGTCCGGCGGGTCGAGATAGGCATCGAGGAGCGGCGCCGGCATCTGCAGCTTGGCAAACGACGCGCGCAACCGCCGCAGCGTGTCGACCACGCGCACGCGATCCTCGGGCCGCAGCTTCTCTTCGGATTCTTCGCCGACCTGCGGTGTATACAGGCTCAGCCAGATCGACTTGACGTTGGGATTGGCCGACCACGTCCGCACGAATTCCTCGATGTAGCCGTCGCGCATGGTCTGCTGGCGCGTCACGGTGCAATGAACGGTGATCTGATGCCCCTCGATGTGCTTGAGGATTCGATCGTAGGTGGCCGGCGTCCGCCGCACGTCGTGTTCGGGCTGGAGTCCGTCGATCGAGACGCAGATCTGCAGGCGCGGAATCGATGCCCATTCGATCGGGATCGGACGTACTGCGCTGGTCACGACCTGGACGTACAGGCCGCGCTCGGCGAGCCGGGGCAGCAGGACGTCCAGCTCGCGAAAGCGGACGAGCGGCTCACCTCCCACGAGTGACACGTGCAGCGGTTTCAGGCGATCGACGACCTCGAGGATGCCGTCAACGAGCGGCTGTCCTTTGCGATCGGACAGCGTTCTCAGCGTCGCCGCGCCGCCAAGATGTTCGTCACCGTACGCATAACAGCCGGGGCAACGAAGCGGGCACTCCTTGGTGATTTCGATTGAGAGGTTGGGCCGGTATCCGGAAAGAATCTTGCCCCAGGCGCGAACAATGCCGTCCATCTTCCGACGCTAGCACAGGACGGACGAAAGAAGGCAGGTGTGGTCCCATGTCAGGACCACACCTGTGCAATTCGCTATTTCGATGCGACGAACATGATCTCGACGAGTCCGTCGGCGCCGACCAGACCGGTTCTCACCGTGGCACGAGCGGGGAAGTCCTTGCCGATCGCCGGGCGATAGGCGTTGTTCATGCCTGTGAAGTTGTTGATGTCCGTGATGTAGGCGACCGCGTCCACGAGATCGGTGAACTCGAAGCCGGCCGCCTTCAGCGTGCGTTCGATCCGCGTCAGCGCTTCCTTGGTCTGTGCCTCGACGTTGCCCTTGTTGTCGGCGTTATTGCCGAGAATACCGGAGACGTAGAGCCGCTTGCCGACCTTGATGGCGCTGCTCAGCGTCTGGCTCGGCTTGCCCGGCGAGCCGTCGGGCCCGGGCGTCGTGATCGCCTCCTTCGGTCCCTTCACCGCCGTCATCGTGACTTCAACCTTGTAGGTCGGACCCGGCAGCCCGACGATCACGGTGGCGCGCGCGGGTGGATTCTTCGGGTAGTGCGGGATGTAGGCCTTGTTCATTTCCTGGAACGCGGCGTTGTCCGTGAGATACACGCGATTGGCGACCACATCCGCCATCGTGAAGCCCGCGGTTTTCAGCAGCTCTTCCGCGTTCGCGAAGATGGTGTTCATTTGCGTCGTCACGTCGCCTTCAACCGGCTGGTTGTCTTTCGCACCGCGCGACACCAGGCCCGACATGAACAGCGTGTCGCCGGTCTTGATGGCGTAGCTGTAGGGATTCGCCGTCGACCAGCCGCCCGGCGTGATGATGGTGCGCTCGCCGCCGTCGGGCACCGCGATCACCGCGATCTCCACCAGGGCGGTGGCGGAGACGAGCTCGGCGACAACGGTGGTGCGCGTCGGCGCGTCCTTCGGCCAGTACGTGCGCCACACGTCGGTCATCGCCGCGGCGTCGGCGCCGTTCTTCAAATAGACGGTGGCGGCGACAACGTTCTTCAGGCTCGAGCCCGCCTTCGTCAGCGTCTGGCCGAGGCTGTCGATTACGCCCTTGGTTTGTTCCTTGATGTCGCCCTTCGCCGACAGATTGCCTGACACGTAGATCAGGCCATCCGCCTTCGTCGCGGCGCTGAACGGCAGCTGTCCGTTGCCCGGAAACACTTGTCGCTGACCCTGCACGGTGACCCCCAGACACGCAACGGTTGCAAGCAGAGCTATGAAATGACCTCGCACGATGCACCTCTCGCGCGACAATGTATCATTTCCCCAGATGCCTACATCGGGTTCATTACCGAAGATCGAACGTAAGAAGTCGAAGTTGCACGGCTACGGGGTATTCGCTCTCGAGACCATCAACAAGAACAAGCGGATCATCGATTACGCCGGCGAACTCATTTCCAACAAGCAAAGCGAAGCGCGCGAGGACAAGTACCTGTCGAAGGGCTGCATCTGGGTGTTCCGCGTCAATCGCAACTGGAGCCGCGATGCCAACGTCAACGGCAACATCGCGCGCTTCGTCAACCACTCGTGCACGCCGAACTGCTGGATCGAAGTCGACGGCAAGACGAAAACGATCTGGATCCGCGCGGCGAAGCAGATTCGCAAGGGCCAGGAGCTGACCTACGACTACAACACCGAGGGAGACAAGGTGATCCCCTGCCGGTGCCGGCCGGGCTGCAAGACGAAGTTATGAAATGGATCTGCGCCGCAGCCGTTCTGCTGGTCTGCGCGCTCGCGGCGTCGATCCATGCGCAGGGGCAGGCTGCCTACTTCATTCGCGGTCTCGACGATCCGCGTCAGCGCGGCGAGGCGCGCGCCGACATTCTCGATACGCCGGTGCTGCCCGGATCGATCGCGAAAACGGTGGCGCTCGTGGCCGCGCTCGAGCACGGCATCATCACCGCGAATTCGTCGCACATGTGCCGCCGGGTCGTGAAGGCGGATGGCCAGACGCTCACGTGCTCGCATCCCGATCTGAAGCGGCCGCTGTCGCCGGCGGAAGCGCTGGCGTATTCCTGCAACGATTTTTTCGTGTCGCTCGCACCCCGGCTGCCTCGCGAGGCGCTCAATGCCACGCGCATGGCCGCGGGCCTGCCGCCGATCGCCGGCAACACGCCGATGGCCTCGGCGATTGTCGGCCTCGCCGGTCCCAGGACCACGCCGCGCGCGTTAATCGACGTGATCGCACGGCTCGCCGGCGCCGGGAACGACAAGCCGGTACCAATGCGGGCGGAGACGAAAGCGGTGTTGATCGAGGGACTGCGCGGCGCCGCGGATTACGGAACCGCGTCGGCGTTAAAGGCCGGCGGCATCTCCGCGCTCGCCAAGACGGGCACCATCCTGATGCCGAGCGGCGCCGCCCTTGGTCTCGTGGTCGCGCTGACGCCCGCAGACAAACCCGCGCGCGCCATCGTCGTTGCCGCCCCCGGAGGCGCAGGCATGGATGCCGCGGGAATCGCCGCCGATCTTCTCAACCAGGCACCGAAAGCCACGACCAGCGCCACGATCAGGCTGGGAAGGACGCGGGCCGACGGCAGCACAAGAGTCGAAACCATCAATCTCGACGACTACATTTCTCAAGTGTTGGCTGGCGAGGGGCAGCCCAGGGCGGGGGATGCGGCGCAGCAGGCGCTCGCCATCACCGCGCGCACGTTTGCGCTCGCCAATCGCAATCGTCATCGCAGCGAAGGCTACGATCTCTGCGACACCACGCATTGCCAGGTGTTGAAGCCGGCGACGGCGATCACGCGGCGCGCCGCCGAAGCCACGAGCGGGCGAGTGCTGCTGCATCAGGGGCAACCGGCGTTCGTCTTCTATTCCGCCTGGTGCGGCGGCAAGTCGGAGCTGGCGTCGCAGGTCTGGCCCGGGGCGATCGATTATTCGTACGAGCCCGCGCTTCATGACGATGCGTGTGAGGACGAGCCGGGCTGGGAGAGCGAAGTGCGCGTCGACGATCTCGAGCGCGCATTGCGGACGGCGGGGCTCCGTGGCTCGCGGCTGCGCAACCTGCGCGTGCTGTCGCGCAACACCTCGAATCGGATCGCCGTGCTTCGCGTCGAGGGCTTCACGCCGTCCGAGATCAGCGGCAACGAGTTCCGCATGGCGGTCGGCCGCGTCGCCGGCTGGCAATCGCTCAAGAGCACGTCGTTCGACATCGATCGCACCAGCGGCGGCTACCGCTTCAAGGGACGCGGCTTCGGGCATGGCGTCGGGCTGTGCGTGATCGGCGCGGGAAGGCGAGCGGAGAAGGGCGCTACCGCCGATCAGATTCTGAAGTTCTATTTCCCGGGTCTCACGGTCGGCGCCATCAGCCCCGCGATGACCTCAACCGCGCCAGTCTCGCCTCCGCCGCCGAAGACGACGGCGCCAGCAGCCGCTGATGTTGCGCTTGCCCTGCCCGGCGGCGAAGAAGGCGAGCGGCAAACCATCGTGTCGATAATTCGGCGCAGCCGCGACGAGGTGGCGAAACAGACGGGAGTGAACGCGCCCGCGAGACTGCGCGTGACGGTCCATCCATCGGTCGAAAGCTTCGGCCGTGCCACCGGCCAACCCTGGTGGGTGTCAGGCGCGACCAACGGAGCGGAGATCGATCTGTTGCCGCTCACGATCCTTCGCCAACAGGGACAGCTCGATCGCACGATCCGTCATGAAATCACGCACGCGCTGCTCGATGGCGCTTTGGCGAAGCGTCCGATGTGGGTGAGGGAAGGCGCGGCCGCGTACTACGCCAGGCCGCAGGCGCCGGCCACGAAACCCGATCGCGTCGATTGCCCCAGCGACGCGGAGCTGCTCCGGCCGGTCTCCGCCGGAGCGCAGCGCGACGCCTACGCGCGCGCCGAAGCGTGCTTCGCGCGCGGCATCGCTGAAGGCAAACGCTGGGATCAAATTCGTTGATAGTTGAAGGGGACCCGGGGAATCTCTTACGCAGCGGTTATGGGAGCGGGAGGGAGGCGGGAGGCTTCGTAGACGACGAGCGCGGCGCCGATCGCGAAGAGGATCGCTGACACCGAGAGCTTCGCCACGATGAACGCAAATTCGATCGAGGTTGGCGGCAGGCCTTCGGGGCGCCACGGCACCAGGTAGATCCACGGCAGCGCGATCAATCCGCCGAACCACAGCGTGGCGGCCGCGATCGCGCGCGGCCGCAGCGCGCGCCTCAGCCACGCCGCCTGCGCGAGCGCGCGCCAGCCGATCGCGACAAAACCCGCCATCAACGACAACGCGAGCAGCGCGGCGATCACCCAGCGGACCCAGTCGACGGCGTAACCAATCGCCGTAAACAGCCACGACATGTCGTCCCAGCCGAAGCGGGCGATGAACCAGGCGTTGATCTGACCGCTGCGCATCGCGATCCAGACCTCGGCGCGATTCGCCAGCCACCAGATCACCAGCACGATCAACGCGGCAGGAAAGACGCCGGGAACCGATGTGACGGCGCGGCGCACCGCGGTCAGCGACGCGCCATGCCACCACATCGCGATCGCGCCGCTCGCGGTCAGGCCAACAAGTGCGAGAGCCACGAGCGCCAGGACGCCGGAGACCATCAACGCCCAGATCGTCGACTCCGGCGTGATCAGGAATCCCCAATACACGCCGGCCGTCAGCGCGCTGCCCACAAGAATCCAGAGCGCCGCGAGCGCAAGCCTCATCGCGAGCTCCCCGCCGGCGGAACGGCGACCGTAAACGCCTGCGGCTCCGACGATGCGTGAACGTCCGGCACGTACATCGGCGAGATCTGCGCGGGCACCGCGCGGAACTGTCCCGGAGCGATCACCTTGACGAGATACGCGAACTCATAGCGCCCGCGATCGAAGGTCTCCTGGAAGAACACGGTGCGGTTATCGCGATACTCGACGCGCGATCCGTACCACCACGAGTCCGGCGCTTCGCGCTCGAGCGGATACGCGATGGTGTCCTGGATCGCTTCGACGCCGGCCGGCAGCGGATCCTCGAGCGCAAGATACCGCCACTCCGGCGAACCGGCGGCCGTCAAACGCACCGTCAACACATCGCCGGGCTTTGCCGTCCCGTTGAACGCCGATTCGCGATAGACGATGCGATCCTTGACCTTCACCGGCGTGAGCAGCGCGTACTTGCGCGTGAGGGCGAGCTGACGCGATCCCTGCCGCGCGTCGGCGGTGGCGGTGTCGTAATAGACGGCAGCGGCCGACCAATACAAGGCCGCTTGTCCCGCCGACCTGTCCGACGTAGCCTTGGCGGAGTCGGAAGCCGAAGGCGAAGGCGGACCATCACGTTTGACGAGGCGGACCTGGTTTGCGCCCGCAGTCGCCGGCGCCGAGATCACGATCGGATCCGATGCCGTCATTTGCGCGGCCGTGAACGAATGGCGGCCCGCCGCCTGGCCGTTCACGAACACGTCCACGCTGAACGGCTGCGCCGTTTCACCACGGGCCCGCATGAACCCGAGCAGTCCGTAGATCGCCATCGCGGTCTGCTTGGTCGACGACCAGTAGCCGGCCGTGCGATTCAGCATCATCCAGCGCACCGCGCGCTCGATCACCGGGTTGGTGGGATCGCGCTTCACGAGCGCCTGCACCGCGAACGCCGTTGCCTCGACGCTGGTTTCCGCGTAATCGAAGATCAGCGGATCGTTGGCGACCGCCCACCACGATACGTCGCCGCGCGTCTGCGCCTCGCCGATCAGCGCGGTGGCGAGCTCGTTGGCGCGGGCGTCCTTGGTTTCATCGAGCAACAACAACAGCAACGCGCGACCATAGGCGCTCATGCGGCTGCGCATCGCCCACAATTCATCGCGCGCGGCGGCATACGAGTAGCTGCCCTGCTGGCCGTCGGCGTACCAACTGATCGGCGATTCATCCGCGGCGATGCGTTGCAGCACGTAGGCTTCATACGCCTTGAGATCGGGCTCGACGCGCGGATACGCCGCATACAGGTGCGCGAGCTGGCTCGAGCCGTTGCGGATGCGCTGCAGATCCACCTTCACGCCCGCTCGCCGCGCTTCGTCGAGGCCCCACAGCGCATATGCCGTCATGAACGGATGATTGCCGTCTTCCTTCCACCAACCCCAGCCGCCGTCTCCGTGCTGGAAGTCGTACAGTCTCTGCAATCCCGCGGACACCTGGCGATCGAGCGCCGACAGCCGCTCGGTCGGCGCGAGCTTCAGTTCCGTGAGCGCGCGGGTCACGAGCAGGTTGGGCAGGAAGCTCGAGAGCGTCTGTTCGGTGCATCCGTACGGATAGTCGGTCAGGAAATCGAGTGCGCCGAGAACGGATCCGGCGAGCGACGGGGCCAGCGACACCGAAATCGATCGCGCGGCCGGATTCGATGCCTCCGGCATGTCGACCGTCGCCGTGGCCTCTCCGGCGCCGACCACCGATCCGCTCTTGCCGACTTCACGCCGGATGCCGAAGGGCACGATCGGAATCGGCAACTCCACCGCATCGACATCGCTCTCGGTCTTCGCCGTCGCCGTCACCGTTGCGGATCCGGGCGCCTTCGCCACAAATCGCCAGTCGTCGCGTCGTTCCGCGCCGCTGGTGAGCGCTCCGCTCGTGGCCGCGTGCGTGCCGACCGGCGCGAGCCCGGTTGCTTCGATCGACACCGACGCCGTCCGCGCATCCGGCTTGTAGTTGTGCACCATCGTCGGGACCACGACCTCGTCCCCCTCGGTGAGGAATCGCGGTGTGATCACGCGCACGATCAGATCCTTGGTGGTGGTCGTCCGCGCGATCGTCGAACCGGCCCTGGTGTCTTCGGTGATGGCGCGCGCGGTCAGGCGCCACGTGGTCAGCGCATCGGGATAGGTGACGGAGACCCGGCCCTTGCCCGTGGCATCCGTGACGAGATCGCCGACCCAGTGGATCGCGTCAGGGAATTCCTTGCGGACCTGCGCCTGCACCGGTTGATCGCCCTTGAAGTCCGCGAGCGTGTACGGCCGGCGTTTCCGCTGCGTGAGCTGCAACCGATCGCGGCCTGAATAGCCGATGAAGTAGTACGAGCTCGAGAACGTGGTGCCGACACGCGAGTATTCGCGGCGATAGAAGAAGCGGATCGGGTCGGGCGTGTCGTCGGCCTTCACGCCGTAAACGGCCTCGTCGATCACCGCGAGGCTGACTTGCGCGCGCACTGGTTGTCCGGCCTGATCGGTCACCGTGACGTCGAACACGCCCGGATCGCGCGGCCGCGACACCGCCTGCTGCGCGGTGACCGCCACATTCAGCGTTCGCGAGGCCGCCGCGACTCCGAGCCGGCGTTCGGCTCGATACAAACGGCCTTCGCGCAAGTACACGATGTTCACGAAAACATCGCCGATGTCGCCGGCTTCAATCGGCACCTGGATCGAATCGGCGGCCGCCGGCCGCAACAGCCGGAACCACGACACGTGCTGGCCTTCCTTGGTCACCAGCACCGGGCCGATCACCGTCTCGCCGCGCACGATCAACGTCGCCGATTCGCCCGGCTGATAGTTGCGCTTGTCGGAGAGCAGCTCGAGATACCGATCGCCGCTGTCGCCGGCGTAATCGCTCGGCCCAGGCACCCAGAGAAAGACGTCGTCCCGCACCGTGCGATCAGCGCTTGACGCCGACGCGCGAACACGGAAGCTGCCGGTGCGATTGGGCAGCGTGAACGTCACGAGCGCGCGACCACTCTCGTCTGTAGTCGCATTTTGCGTGGCGATCGAGGTGACCTCCGGCTCGGTGTAATAGCCCGCCCGGTATTGCAAATGCTCGAGGGCAAGCGTCACCGGCACATTCGCCTGCGCCGCGCCGACATAGTCGAGCGCGCGGATCGATACCTGGACTTGCTCACCGCCGCGGTGGATGGTGTCACCAGCTTCCGCCGACAGGAAGAACGTCCCGTAGGTAGCGTGAACGATCGTGCGGCCGGACACTTCGCGATTGGCCGCATCCGTGACCTGCGCTTCGATGCGCGCGCTGAAGTCGCGCCCGTTCTCATCCTCGCCGAGTGGAATCCTCAGCTGCGCCTTGCCGGCCTCGTCCAGTCGAACGGCGCCTTCGGCGGTCTGGTTGTCGCCGTAGAAGTAACCGCCGTCCTCGCCTTCCACATCGTCGTTCCATCGCAGCGGCGAGAAATACGGCTGCTGGTTGACGACCCACCGCAGGTTCGCGTTCGCGACCGGCTGGCCGAAGTAATAGCGCGCCTGCACATCGACCACGGCTTCGCGGCCCTGGACGACGAAGCGTGACGCCGGTGTGAGGATGACTTCGAATTCGGGCTTGCGGTATTCCTGCACTTCGAATCCGCCGATGCCTTGCGCGTCGCCGCTCTGGATGCGAATCGAATAATTGCCGAGCGCGGCGGTCGCGGGTACCGGGAACGTCGCTTGCAGCGCGCCGAAGCCATCGAGCTTGATCTGCCGCCTGAACACGACCTTGTCGTTGACATCGGCAACCACGACTTCCGCATCGGGCCGATCGAATTTCGCGAGCGTGTCCATGTGCCGCCAGCGCAGGATCGCCTTGAGATGCACCGTGTGCCCGGGTCGGTAGATCGGCTTGTCGGTGTAGATGTATGCGGCGAGCTCCTTCGATGCCTGGCCGAGCGTCCACGAGCCCGGATCGGTGGCGGCGACCTGGGTGCCGCATTGCGCGATGCCGACCACGTCCTCCATCCGCTCGTCCGGCAACGCCGCTTCGAACAGCCCGTCGCCGGTCGTGCGGCCTTGGGCAATTGTCTTCTTCTTGTAGACGACGTGAATGTTGCAATCCGCCGCCGGCTCACCGGTAAACCGATCCGCTGCGAAGAACAGCATCTGGCCTGGCGAGGTCTTCGTCACGAGGCCGAGATCCGACACGATCACGATCGTGTAGGCGCGCAGCAACGCGTTGACGGCTTCGACCACGTAGATGCCGGGCTGCTTGAGATCGACCGGGACGCGCCGCACTTCAGTGTCGCGATTGTTCGGCAGCAGCTCGCGCCAGGTCGTCACCACTTGATCGGCATTCAAGAGCGGCACCTGTGCGAACGTGTTGGCGTTCAGGACGACGCGCTGCGCGACTTCAACCTTGTCGCTTTCGGCGCGGCGCGTCACGCGGTAGTCGCGGCTCGCCTGCGTGCGCGCGAAGCGGCGCAAACTCTGGCGCTGCTCGCGCTTCCAGTCGGCAAATCGTTCGAGCAGCGTGCGTTGCTGCTTGACGTTCGCCTCGCCCGTGCCGAGCGAATGCGGATCGTCGAGGCCCTGGAAGAACGCGAACGGATCGCGGACCTTGTAGACGCGGAAATCGAGCTGCGGGATGCGGCGAAAGGTCAGATAGAAATTCGGCGCATCGCGCGTCGTGAAGACCTCGCTCGTCGACAGCGAAAAGGCCGGGCGCTCGTCTTCCTGCGCCGGCGCGGCGGAAGGAAAAAGAACGACGCACAAAGAACAAAGAACGAAAAGCGGAAGCCTCTTCATAGGATCGCTAACCGGAACACGCCGACGAAACTCGGATTGGAAGCGAGCGGACGCCACCTCGGCGCGGGATGCTGCGCGAGTGTCGAGAGCCGGACCTTGCGGACTTCGCCAGGACCGCCGTCGAGCGGCCCCGTGTGATACACGACCCAGTCGTCGCCGTCGCGTTCGAATTGCGAGCGACCGACGAACACCATCAAGTGGTCGGGTTCGCGCTGTCCGGGCTGATGAAAATAGAGCAGGTCGCCCGGACGCGCGGCGCGCATGTCGCGGCCGAGGGCCTTCGCGTTCAGGTTGATCAGCGTCTTGGCGTCGGCGAACTCCGCGAACTTCGGCGCGGCGTCCGCGGTCACGCGAAAGAGGGGGAGCCCTTCTTTTGCAGCGCCTCCGGCGCTCTCGGCGCGCGGCGCGGAGCGAACATCGGCGAACTGCGGCGTGAACGGCAGGCCCGATCGCCGCACCCATTCCGGCGTGTGCGCGCGAAGCGCTTCGCGCACGGCATGGCGGACCAGCGCGGCGCAGTCCTGCACGTCATCGGTCTGGCGCTCGAACTGCGCGTCGGCGAGCAGCACGAACCAATCGCGGAATGCAGCGCGATCCGACTCGTCGGCGAGCCTGATCTGTGCGGCCGCGACACCGCCCAGGGTGGTCCAGCATGCAACGGCAACGGCCACCATCGAGCGCAGCATCACGGCCGATTTTCTCCTGAAACCACTCTCTTCGGAAGAGCGTCTGAAGGAGTATCATGGGGCAGCTATGCTGATCAAAAAAGCCGCGGATATTCGCGAATCTGAGGTGACGCCGAAGGAACTGTTCTTGCGCCGCCGGGAATTCATCGCCGCGGCGGGCGTCACGGCTGCGGCCGTGGCCACCAACGGTTTCGGGGTGTTGAGCGACGAGGGCGATGTTGCCGCGCAGAATCCGAACGCGCAGAAGTTCAGTGACCTCAAGAAGAGCGAATTCAGCACCGACGAAAAGCTGAATTCGTACAAGGACGTCACGACCTATAACAACTTCTACGAGTTCGGCCTCGACAAGGGCGACCCTGCGCAATATGCGAAGGCGCTGCGCCCGCGGCCGTGGAGCGTAGTGGTGGAAGGGCAGTGCGGGAAGCCCGGCACCTACAACATCGAAGACATCATGAAGTGGGCGCCGATCGAGGAGCGCATCTATCGCATGCGCTGCGTCGAAGCGTGGTCGATGGTGATTCCGTGGAACGGCTATCCGATGAGCGCGTTTCTCAAGCGCTTCGAGCCCACGTCAAAGGCGAAGTTCGTCGAGTTCAAGACGCTCGTCGATCAGAAGCAGATGCCGGGGCAGACCGAGCCCGCGCTGCAGTGGCCGTACACCGAAGGCCTGCGCATGGACGAGGCGATGCATCCGCTCACGCTGGTCGGCCTCGGCCTCTACGGCGAAGTGATGCCGAACCAGAACGGCGCGCCCATCCGCCTCGTCGTGCCGTGGAAGTACGGCTTCAAGGGCATCAAGTCGATCGTGCGCGTGCGCTTCGTCGAGAACGAGCCGCTCAACACGTGGAAGCAGCAGCAGTCATCGGAGTACGGCTTCTACGCGAACGTCAATCCGCAGGTCGATCACCCGCGCTGGTCGCAGGGCAGCGAGCGGCGGCTTGGTGAATTCTTCCGGCGCAAGACGCTGATGTTCAACGGCTATGCCGACCAGGTCCAGTCGCTTTACGCCGGCATGGACCTTCGCAAGAACTACTGAGTGACCGCAACGCAGTGGCGACGGCGGGTCTTCAAGCCCGCCGTCTGGATCGCCTGCCTCGCGCCGCTGGCGTACCTGATCTACAGCCTCTATCTCGATCTCGGCGTCAATCCGATCGAGACCGTCACGAACTTCACCGGCATCACGACGCTGCGCCTGATCATGATTACGCTCGCGATCACGCCGCTCCGTTGGCTGACCGGCATCAATCAACTCGTGAATTACCGCCGCTTGATCGGGCTGTTTGCGTTCTTCTACGGATCGCTGCATTTCATCACCTACGTCGTGACGACGTTCATCGTCGATGGGCAATTCGATACAAAAGGTCTGTGGGCCGATCTGGCCACGCGCCCATACATCACGGCCGGTTTCACCGCATTCGTCCTGATGATCCCGCTCGTGATCACGTCCACCGCGGGATGGATCCGGCGGCTGGGCGGCAAGCGGTGGAACCTGCTGCACCGGCTGATTTACATAACTGCAATGGCGGCGGTGCTGCACTATTACTGGAAGGTCAGCGTCAAGCTGCCCCCGGTCAACCCCCGCAATTACGCCATCCTTGTCGCCGCCCTTCTGGGATTCCGCCTCTGGCGACACTTTGCGAAGCGGAGGGCATCTGAGGTATAACGGCGTGGAAATGAAGACTGTGTGGACATGCGCGTGTTGTTGCGTTGGAGATGCCTCCAACGCCTGAAACCCATGTGTCCATGAGCCGTTTGCTGGCGGCTACAAGTTCATGAGAGTTCAAGGCCCGGAGGCGGCAACGCTTCCGGGCTTTTGCTTTTTGTCGCGTTGCCGTGGTCCGGTCCATTTTGGGGAGAAATGAAATGCGACGTTTACTGACCCTGGTTTTCGTGCTGGCCCTCGCGGCACCTGCATTGACGCGCGCGCAGGCGCCCTCACAATCGCTGGCGGGATTGTGGGACGCGGCCGTCGTCGTCAACGGTCTCGAGATTCCGTTCCGCTTCGAAATCGCCGGCAGCGGGCCGTCGATCAGCGGCTCGTTCTTCAACGGCGACGAGAAGGTGACGTCGACCGGAGGGAAGTTCGACAACGGCTCGTTGACGCTCAACTTCGATCACTACGCGACACAAATCGAAGCCGGGCTCGTCAACGGCAGGCTCGCCGGCGTCTACAATCGCGCCGCCGGTTTCTATCCGTTCTACGCGAAACGCTTCACGCCGCCGGCCGCGTTTCCGAATGAAGTGCCGGCGATCGACGGCTTGTGGACGATCGGCTCGGTCAACAGCAATAAAGGTGAATCGGCGTGGCGCTTCATCGTCCGCCAGTCGGGCGCGGAAGTGACGGCGGCGATTCTTCGCGTCGATGGCGACACCGGTGCGCTGTCGGGCACCTTCCGCAACGGCAAGTTCATCGTCAGCCACTTCTCCGGCGCGCGGCCGCTCGTCCTCGAGCTCACGCCGCAGAAGGACGGCTCCCTGGAAATCCTTCGTAACCGCACCGAGAAGATGGTGGCGATTCGCGACACCGAGGCGAAGCTGAAGGGCGTGCCGGAGCCGACCGATCCCTCGCGTCATTCGAGCGTGAAGGATCCGACGGAGCCGTTCAAGTTCGCGTTCCCCGATATCACCGGCAAGATCGTCACGAACAAGGACGAGCGCTTCCGCAACAAGGTGATCATCGTCGGCATCGGCGGCAGCTGGTGCCCGAATTGCCACGACGAAGCGCCGTTCCTGTCTGAGCTCTATACGAAGTATCACGACAAGGGACTCGAGGTCGTCGAGCTCTCATTCGAGGAAGACGCGCAGAAGGCCAAGGGCTTCCCGCGGCTGCTCGCGTTCAACAAGCGCTACGGCGTGAACTACACCGTGCTGCTTGCCGGCGATCAGGCCGACGTACAGGAGAAGGTGCCGCAGATCCACAACTTGAACTCGTTCCCGACGACGATCTTCATCGGGCGTGATGGACTGGTTCGCAGCGTGCACGCCGGATTCGCCGGAGCGGTGAGTGGTGTGTTCCACAACTCCGCGAAGGAAGAGATCACCGCAAACGTTGAGCGCTTGCTCGCCGAGTCGGCGACGACGACGCGCTCGCAGCAGTAAAGACAGGTTGTCAGGTCGTCAGGTGGTCGGGTTGTCAGAGCAATTTACCTGACTACCTGACCTCCTGACTGCCTGACCACCTGTCCGTGGTATACTCACAGCTCGGATTCTGCCACGTTCTTTGCCGCCTGTGGGCGTATCGAGCCTTCTGACTCGCTCCTCCTGACGAACTGCCAAGCAACGAGACGAAGTCCTTCAGCGGATTCAATTCCGAAACGCTGTTCGTGTAAGCCGGGCCTCCCGGCAAGTGTCTCGGCACCTGTCACATCGGTGACTAATCGGTGTGAATCGGTGGCCGGCACAGGAGTTAGAAGATGGGTCGAAAACTTTACGTAGGAAATCTGCCGTACCAGACGGACGAAAATGCGTTGACGACGTTGTTCGCGCAGGCGGGCACGGTCGACACCGTGTCGGTGGTGCGTGACCAGGCGACGGGCCGCGCGCGCGGCTTCGCGTTCGTCGAGATGGGCAGCGACGAGGAAGCGCAGTCGGCGATCAATCAGATCAACGGCGTTGAACTGGGTGGCCGCTCGCTGACCGTGAACGAGGCGCGTCCGAAGACGTCGGGCGGCGGCGGTGGTGGTTACGATGGCGGCGGCGACAGCCGTCGTCGCTCCGAGCCGCGCTGGTAATCAGGTTGTGACCGGCCGGGGATCCACGGATTCCCGGCCCGCAACTTCGGCTTCGAGCTCCACGATTCGTTTCGTGGCTTCGATCCGCAGGTGCATCGCGGCATTCGCGATCGCCGCCTCGCCGGATCGTTCCACCTGCGGCAAGCGGCGTTCGATGGCGGCGATCAGTTCCACGAGTTGGACAATCGTCGTCTTGATTTCGACGATGGCTTCTCGCGTCACTTCTGCCACCACCTCTGGCCCGGGCTCGTCAGCAGGCTCGGGTTCCAGACCTCTCCGCAATCCAGGCATCGCCAGTAACTGTTCGAGGTTGGCCGCTTCGCCGCGGAGCTGGTCTCTTTCGAGCGGCATTTCGGACATGCCGGCGGCGCCTCGAGCTTCGAACCGGAGTTCGCAGGCGTGAGATCGATGAAGCTCTTCGATGCTGTCATGTGCCCTCAGAAAAGTGCTTTGGTGAGGGCAGCGCCCGGAGTGGGCGATGGGCTCAGGAAAGCCGAAAACGTCCTGTTGAGTATGACCCACTTGGCGCCGCCGCGCCAGTGATATCGGATACGATTTGCGGCGTGACTTCGCCTCCCAAACCCCTCAACACACCCGCACAGGTCCTGTTCGCGAGCCTGATCGGCACCACGATCGAGTTCTTCGACTTTTATATCTACGCGACTGCGGCCGTGCTGGTGTTTCCGCGGCTGTTTTTTCCGTCCGCGGACCCGAACACCGGCACGCTCGCCTCGCTCGCGACCTTTGCGATCGCGTTTGTCGCGCGGCCGATCGGTTCCGTGTTGTTCGGGCACTTCGGCGACCGCGTCGGCCGCAAGACCACGCTCGTCGCCGCGCTCTTGACGATGGGTGTGTCGACGGTGCTGATTGGTGTCCTGCCGACGTATGCGACGATCGGTATCGCCGCGCCGCTGCTGTTGTCGCTGTGCCGGTTCGGCCAGGGCCTGGGCCTCGGCGGAGAGTGGGGCGGTGCCGTGCTGCTCGCCATCGAGAATGCGCCGCCGGGAAAGCGCGCCTGGTACGGCATGTTCCCGCAGCTCGGCGCGCCGCTCGGCTTCGTCTTTTCCGGCAGCGTGTTCCTGCTGCTGTCGCGAACGCTGACCGATGCACAGTTCTTCGCCTGGGGCTGGCGCGTGCCGTTCCTGGCCAGCGCCACGCTCGTGCTGATCGGTCTCTACGTGCGCCTGACCATCACCGAAACGCCGATCTTTGCCGAGGCGATGAAGAAGGACGAGAAGAAGGTCAAGGTCCCGGTATTCACGGTGTTCCGCGACTATCCGGGCACGCTGTTGCTCGGCATGATGATTTCGGTGATCGCCTACACCTTGTTCTACATGCACTCGGTGTTCAGCCTGTCGTGGGGCACCAGCCAGCTGGGTTACTCGCGCAATCAGTTCCTGGTGATGCAGCTTTTCGCGATCCTGTTCTTCGCGGCGACGATTCCGATTGCCGGCATCCTCGCCGAGCGCGGCCGCCGCAAGGCGATGATCTGGATGACGCTCGGCGCCGTCGCCTACGGCGTGATCATGCCGTCGCTCTTCACCGCCGGCACGGCGGGCGCCGTGACGATGATGTGCCTGGGCTTCGGATTAACGGGCCTCGTCTATGGTCCGCTGGGGACGGTGTTGTCGGAGTTGTTTCCAACCAGCGTCAGGTATACCGGCAGTTCGATCTCGTTCAACGTCGCCGGCATCTTTGGCGCATCGCTGGCGCCGTACGCCGCGACGTGGCTCGCGCAGAATTACGGTCTGCAGTACGTGGGCTACTACATTTCAGCAGTGGCGATGCTGTCACTGATCGGCTTGCTGGCGACCCGTGAGACGAAGGACACTGATCTGCGAAAGTAGGAGCCGACCATGATCCGCCGCATCATCCTGTGCTGTTGCATCTGTAGCGTGACGGCCGCCGCCCCGGTGCGTGCCCAACACCACGAGCTCGGCGCCGTCACTTTCGAAACGTCATGCCAGCCGGCCGTCAAGGCCGAGTTCGAAAAAGGCGTGGCGATGCTGCACTCCTACTGGTTCAACTACGCAGGCAAGACATTCCGCGGTGTGCTCGAGCAGGATCCCTCGTGCGCCATGGCGTATTGGGGCATCGCGCTCGACTTGATGGGGAACACGCTCTCGTCGCCGCCCTCGAAGCAGGCCGCCGAGCAGGCGTGGGGGGTGCTCGAGAAGGCGAGGAGCGTGCCCGCAAAGACGGAACGCGAAGGTTTGTGGATCGATGCGGCCCGCGCGTACTTCCGCGATCACGACACGGTACCCGTCGAGCGGCGGCTCGAGCGCTATACGGACGCGATGCGGCGCATTGCCGAGAAGTATCCGAACGATTTCGAGGCGCAGGTCTATTACGCGCTGACGCTGCAATCGTCGGCGCCGAAGGCCGATGTGAGCTACGCCAACCAGCGCAAGTCGGCCGCGATGCTCGAAGAGCTCTATCAGAAAGCGCCGCAACATCCCGGCATCACGCATTACCTGATTCATGCGTACGACTTCGCGCCCTTTGCCGATCAGGGCATTCCCGCGGCGCGGCGCTACGCGTCGATCGCGCCGGCCGTGCCGCATGCGCGGCATATGCCGGCCCACATTTATTCGATGGTCGGCCTCTGGCAGGACTCGATTACGTCGAACCTGTCGGCGCTCGAGATTCAGCCCGACTACTACCACGCCGCCGATTTCACCGTGTATGCGCACCTGCAACTTGCCCAGGACGACACCGCCGCAAAGATGATCGCGAAGGCGCTGGCGACGCCGGAGCGCGGCGATCGGCCGCCGAGCATGGCGAATTACACCGCCAAGGCGGCGATGCCGGCGCGGTATGTGCTCGAGCGCGCCGATTGGCGCGCGGCCGCGGCGCTACCGATCGCGCCGACGGAATATCCGCAAGCCGACTCGCTCACGCATTTCACGCGCGGCCTCGGCATGGCGCGTCTTGGTAACAGCAAAGGCGCGAACGCGGAGATCGACGCGATGAATCGGCTGCGTGCGGCGATGGAGAAGTCCGGTGATGCGTACTGGGCGGCACGGACCCAGGAGCAGATCCTCGCAGTTTCCGCGTGGGTCGCATTCGCCGGCGGCGCAAAAGACAAAGCCGCGGTCATGATGCGACAAGCGGCAGATGGAGAAGATGCCAGCATCAAGCACGTGGCGATGGAGAATCGTCTCTACCCCATGCGCGAGCTGCTCGCTGAGCTGCTGCTCGAATCCGGCAATGCCAAAGACGCGCTGGCCGAGTTCCGCCGCTCGTTGACGCAGCAGCCGAATCGGTATCGGGGCCTTTTCGGAGCGGCGCGCGCCTCGGAATCCCTGGGCGATCGTGCCGCTGCGATGGAGTATTACCGCACGCTGATCGAACTCTCGAAGACCGCGGAAGGCACGCGGCCGGAACTGACGCGAGCCCGCGCATTTGTCGGTCAACGCTGACACGACCGCGCATTCTTGTGCTACGATAAATCTCTTCTGTGTCGCGGGGTGGAGCAGTCCGGTAGCTCGTTGGGCTCATAACCCAAAGGTCGGGGGTTCAAATCCCCCCCCCGCAACCAATCGTCGCTCTCACCTGCGATTCGTGCGCAAGAGCTACGGTTGGCAAGCCAAACCTTCGACCGCCCAAGAGACCTGAGCATGCTGTTCAAAGAAAAGGCCGTTGTCCGACACAAACTCCGGCCCGAATGGGGCGCGGGACGCGTGCTGCTGCGCACCGACGAATACTTGCAAATCGATTTCACCGCCGGTGGATTGAAAAAGCTGAAGACCTCGATCGCCGATCAGCATCTGGAATCAGCGACCGACGAAGAGGTCAAAGCCTTGAAGCCCCAGAAGGTGAAGGACGCCTCCACCAAACGAGTCGTGACCCCGAAGACCAGGATGGTCTGAGGCGGACGCACGCCCCGCCTGCGATAGCCGAGAACGCGTTATAGTCCTCGGCGATGTTTCCCATTGGACGATCGAAAGCCTGGCTTCGCGCGGCGGGCGTCACCATCGCCGTGCTCCTTGCCGGCGCACTGTCGGCGTCGGCGCACGAACGGAAGACATCCGGTCCCTACACACTGACGATCGGCTGGGGCGACGAGCCCGCGTTCACAGGATTTCGAAACGCGGTCGAAGTGGACGTCGTGGAAACAGCGGGCGGCGCCGTGCCTGATCTCACCGGTGCGACGATGACGGTCGACGTGGCGTTTGGAGATCAGCACGTCACGCTGCCGATGCGGCCGGCTTTCCGTCAGCCGGGCAAGTTCCGGGCCTTCCTCGTGCCGACCCGCGCCGGCACCTACTCGTTTCGCTTCAGCGGCACCATCAAGGGGCAGGCGATCGATGCCACCTCGACGTGCTCGGACTCGACGTTCGCGTGTGTCGCCGACGTTACCGCGATCCAGTTTCCTGCCAAAGATCCGTCCACCGGACAGCTGGCGGAGCGCATGGATCGCGCGCTGCCGCGCGCCGAAGGCGCGTCGAGCGGTGCGTCGACGGCGCGAGCCATCGCGATCGGCGCGCTCGTGATCGCGGCGCTGGCCCTCGCCGTGGCCGTTCGATCGCGAAAGGCATCCAAGGTCGGTTGACGTGCGGCCGATTCTCGCCGCCCTCATCGTCATCGCCGCGCTCACCGCGTGGAGCGCGGCGAACCTGCACGCGCACTCGGCATTGCGCCTCGCAGATCCGCTGGAAGGCGCGACGCTCGGCGATTCGCCCACGATCATCCGGCTGACGTTCTCTGAAAAACCTGAAGCGTCGCTCTCTGACATCCGCGTGCTGGATGCGTCCGGCAAGGCGTATCAATTCGGGAAACCAACGGCCGACGCCAGCGATCCGTTTGCGCTGTCGATCCCGGTTCGAAAACTCGATGTTGGCGTGTACACCGTCAACTGGCGAATCGTGTCGGCCGTCGATGGTCACGCGACGGCGGGTGCGTACGCGTTCGGCGTCCGGATGGCACCGACGAGCGCCGCCCGGTCAACCTCCGATCCGATCGCGTCGCGGCTTGAGATGCTCGCGCGCTGGTTGTTCCTCGTGGGGCTCATGTGCGCTCTTGGCGGTGCTGTCGCGCCGATCGCCGGATATGGCGGACGCTCTTCGACGGCGTTCGCGAGCGCAGGCTGTCTTGTCGCGATCGCCGGAGCCTTGCTGCTCGGCCTCGAGCAGCGCACCGGATCGACGGCACCACTCGCAGCGTTGATCAAGACCACGGTCGGCCGCGCCATCGTATGGCGACTCGTTGCCAGTGGCGTTGCCGGCGCGCTCACACTCGCCGCTATGCTGGCACGTGACCGTGCCCGGTACTGGTTCTCCTGGGCAGCGGTGGCGGCCACGCTCGCCGCCATGGCCATTCATACATCTGCGGGTCACGCTGCTGCCGCATCCGGCCAACTCAGAACCCTCGGTCTGGTCGGTCAGTGGACGCACTTTGCCGTTGCGGGAGTGTGGCTCGGAGGACTCGCGGCTCTAATCATCGAGGTGCGAGGTGGACCCGCGGCGGATACAGCGAACGCGGTTCGCAGGTTTTCGCGACTCGCGTTATTCAGCGCAGCGATCGTCGCCGCGACGGGAGTGGCTCGCAGCGTCGTTGAGCTGACCTCGTGGCGCGATCTGATCGCCACGTCGTACGGCGCCGCCGTGCTCGTGAAGAGCGTCCTCTTCGGAGCGATCGTGTTGCTCGGTGCGGTCCACCGTCGCCGAAGCGTGCCGTTGGCGTCGACTTCGGTGCGGCCGTTACGCCGCATCGGTGCGGCTGAGCTCGGACTCGCCGCGATCACGATTGTCGCGGCAGCGATGCTCGGCGCCTTGGCGCCGCCCGCCGCCGCTCGCGCCGAGCCCGTAGGCTTGAGCGCCGAGGGGTCGGATTTCGCGACGACCGTGCGCGTGCGATTGATCGCCACCTCGGACCAGCCCGGTCCGAATCGCTTCATCGTCCGCGCTGTTGATTACGACACGCGCGAGCCTGTTCGCGCGCGACGAGTACGGATCCGGTTTGTACCGACCGATGATCCAGACGTCGAGCCGACCACGCTGGATCTCGCCGCGAACGAGGCCGGCTCATATGTCGGATCGGGCGTCCACCTCGCGTTTGCCGGACGATGGCAGGCGATCGTTGCGATCGAGCGCGAATCGGGCGTCGTCGAGGTCCCGCTCGACTTGGAGGCGCGCACGCCGGAGCAGTGGGTCTCCGTCCGTCGGACGCCAGGTATGCCCGTGGAATACACGGTTTCGGTCGGCGAACTTGGCGACATTCGTTTCTCGGCAGATCCCGCACGGCCCGGTCCCAGCACGATTACGATTTCGTTTTTCGGCTTCGTGCACACTCCGCTCCCCGTAGGCGCTGTTGTTGTGACACTGACTGATCCGAGCGGACAGACGGCGCCACAGCCGGTGCGTCGTCTCGATGCCACGAGAGTGGCCGCCAACGTGATCCTCAAGCCTGGCCGTAACCGTCTCGCTGCCATCACGCATCTCGAAGACGGTACCCGGATGCGCGCGGTCGTCGACATCGATCTCCCAATTCGACCTTTGTCTAATTGACCTTTGGCTAATTGCTCGAAAGAGCAAGGCCGAGGTACAAGTGCAGCGCTAGCTGATCCAGCACCACCCTCCAAAGTCATTTTTAGGAGCCTGTTTATGAGGCAAGCCTGGCGTAATCGCGGTCTGCTGACTCCGTTGATCTTTGTCGTCGTCGTGGCGCTCTTTCTGGTCCTCGACATGCGGGTCGAGAAGCCGGCGAGTGCAACGTCGGGCGGAAGTCCCTACGAGGCACCGGAAGTCATCGATACGAATCCCGATCCGGACATTATCGAGACGACGATCGTCGCGCAGGGCGCGACCGTCGATCTTGGTAACGGCGTCCTCGCGTCGATGCTGACGTTCAACGGGCAGGTTCCTGGTCCGCTGTTCCGGCTGAAAGTCGGCGACACCGTCATCGTCCATTTCGAGAACAATGCTGGCCACGCAACCGGTATTCACTGGCACGGCATCGAGCTTGCCAATGCGAGCGACGGCACGCCGCTGACGCAGGATCAGGTTCCGCCGGGCGAAAAGTTCCTCTACAAGTTCATCGTTCCCCGGCCCGGGCTTTACTGGTATCACCCGCATCATCACTCCTCGACGAACCAGGTGTGGAAGGGTCTGTACGGCGCGATCGTCGTGACCGATCCGAACGAAGCACCGCTGATTGCCGCGGGCAGGATTCCTGATGCGGCGCACACGCTGAACCTCGCGTTGAGCGACGTGACCGTCTGCAAGGCGGTTGGCTCGAACGACACCGAGATTTTCGATCTGTCGCTGCCGTGGTCGTGGGTCGGCGGCGGCCCGCTGCCGGCGATTCCGTCCGGATCAGGGGTGACGCCGTTGAAGTTCTGCCAGGGCGCCGCGGACGGCGGATCGGCGATCGACGAGGATGGCGCGCCGCGCGGGTCGTACTCCGCGGGAGAAGTGCCGAACATCCAGCTGCCTGGAACGAGCGGCAACGTGCCTGAAGGTCAGCTCGTGCTGACCAACGGCAAGCAGGTGGGTATGCGCGCGGGATCGCCACAAGTGCCCGGTGCGCTGGACGCATGGGCGCAACAATACGAGGTGGCGGCGGGGCAGGGGCTGCGCATGCAGATCTCGAACCTCGCGGTGACGCGATTCATGCGGCTGCGACTCACGGACAATTCAGGCACACAGATCCCGCTTTTCAGGATCGGCGGCCAGGGCGGACTCCTCGATGCCGCCCGACTTGAAGGCGACGTCACGCCATTACCGCCGTCAACGATTGCCTTCCGCTACGACCAGGGCGAAATCCTGCTCAACCCTGGTGATCGCGCTGACGTTGTCGCGGCCATTCCTGCGTCAGCGACCGGCACGCTCACGATGTGGACGGAAGACTTCAAACGTCACGGCAACTTCGGATTCTCGAGCCTTCCGACAGTTCCGGTTGCGCACTTCCAGGTCGTTGGATCGGAGGCGCCGTTCACGATCGCCGATGGCACCGGGCTGCGCTCGTTCACCGGTTCGCCGGTCGAAGTGCTCGGAGCGCCAAGCGCAACCCTCCTCAATCCCGCCGGGTTCTCGCCTGTGAAGGACGGGATGAGCAGCCAGGACATCCGCTTGACGAACAAGAGCAACAAGCTCGGCGTCAACGAAGTGCTCGGATCGCACGACATCGATTACCCGTCGCTCGACCACGAAAACTCCGCGCGCTACGCGAAGCTTGGTGACACGCTGGAGCTCACGGTCACCAATGCGACCGGCGCTGATCATCCGTTCCACCTGCACGGGTTCTCCATCCAGCCAATCAGCCTCACCGACACGATGGCCGGAGCACCACCCGACGGCGGCCCCGACAACAATCCGGGCACTGCGCCGACCTACGTCTTTCCGTACAAGGAATTCCGCGACAACATCGACGTGCCGGGCGGCTACACCCTGAAGTTCCGCGTGAAGCTCGACGATCGTCCATTGGTTGACGGCACCACGCTCGGTGGAGGACTCGGCCGCTGGGTCTTCCATTGCCACATCTTCTTCCACGCGACGTTCGGCATGATCTCGGAGTTTGTCGTGGGCGCGCCAGATGGCAGGGAGCGTCCCTACGTGAACGCCAACGGCGTCGAAGTTGAAGGCAACGTCGGCGACTCGCTGACGATGCACGGCACTTACGTCGACACCGATGGCGAGGCGGTGACGCTCTCGGCCAATGTCGGCACGGTGACCGACGATGGCGGCGGCGCGTGGACGTGGACCTACACGGCAACCGCGGGAGATCCGCCGTTCGTGTACATCACCGCCGAAGATGCGGGCGGACGAAAGGATCAAGCGCTGTTCGCGTTGAACGTGAACAAGCCGCCGGTGGTCACCGTCAGCGACGCGTCGGGCGCCGAGGGCTCGGTGATTCCGATCCACGCGACCGCGGTGGATCCCGACGGCGACACGGTCACGTCGACCTGGTCGTACGTGCCGTTTGCGGGCGTTGATGCAGGCGCGACGTGCGCGATCGCGGCGGCCGGCGCGCTCGATACAACGATCACGTGCACCGACGATGGGATTTACAAGATCACTCTCACTGCCAGCGACGGCGTGAATACGCCGGTGTCGGCAACGGGCACGCTCACCGTCAGCAACGTGGCGCCCTCGCTCACGATCACATCGCCGCCGACGGGATCCGTCTACATTGTTGGCACGACCGTACCGGTCAGCGGCAGCGTCAGCGATCCAGGATCGAACGACGTCGTCACGTGCAATTACGTCTGGGACGGCGGCGGGCCGAATTCGTCGGCGGTTGCCGCGGGCGGTGTGTGCACCAAGTCGAACACCTTCACCGCCGCCGGTGTATATACGCTGAGCATCACGGCGACCGATGATGACGGCGGGTCGAGTGCTCCACAGAGCATCGCGATCATCATCTTCGATCCGAACGCCGGCTTCGTCACGGGCGGTGGCACGATCAACTCGCCGCCTGGTGCCTACGCGCCCGCTCCGCCGGTGACTGGCAAGGCCAACTTCGGGGTGAACTCGAAGTATCAGAAGGGCGAGACGGTTCCGAAGGGACAGTCGGAATTCAATCTCAAGGTGGCGGCGCTCAACTTCCACGCCGGCAACTATCAGTGGTTGGTCGTAACGGGAGCCAAGGCCCAGTACAAGGGAACCGGGACGATCAACGGCGCGGGGGCGTTCGGTTTCCTATTGACGGTTACCGACGGCCAGCAGCCCGGCGGAGGCGGCGTGGACAAGCTGCGCCTGAAGATCTGGAACACGGCCACGAATGCCGTGATCTATGACAATGCGAGCGGTTCGCCCGACGACATCGATGTCGCGAACCCGCAGCCCGTCGAATCGGGGAGCATCGTCATCCACAAGTGAGAATTCGAAATGAGAAGCAAAGCGAGAGGTCGCCTTTCGGGCGGCCTCTTTGCTTTTTTGACCGCGACGTAGCTGCCTGTAGGAGGGCACATGAATTCGACTCGGTTTGCAATGACGCTCGGAATCGTCACCGCGGGATTCCTGGCCGCTTCGTCTCCCATCAGCGCGCAGACGACACTCGGTGCCTGCGTCAACAATCAAAGCGGAAATATGCGCCTGGCTTCCGGCCCGTCCGCGTGTAAGGGCCCGGAGGTGTTCGTCCAATGGAACGTTCAGGGGACTCCGGGCCCAACGGGTCCAACGGGTCCGCAGGGTGTCCCGGGCGTGCAAGGTCCCACTGGCGCTCAGGGCGCTCAAGGTGTCGCGGGTATTCAAGGTCCAACCGGCGCCCAGGGTGCCAAGGGTGATCAAGGCGTCGCGGGCGTCCAGGGCCCCACGGGCGCGCAAGGCGTCGCCGGTCCCACTGGGCCGCAAGGCCAGCAAGGACTGATCGGGCCGACCGGGCCTCAGGGTCCTCAAGGCGCACAAGGCATCGTGGGTCCCACTGGGCCGCAAGGCCAGCAAGGACTCATCGGGCCGACTGGACCTCAGGGTGTGCAGGGCGCGCAAGGCGCGCAGGGCGGCATCGGGCCCACTGGCGCTACTGGCGCCACTGGCGCTCAGGGCCTCCCGGGCGCAGATGGTGCGGGGCTTGTCAACGGCACCATTAACGGTCAGTTGCTGAAGTGGAATGGCAACAGTTGGGTCGCGACGTTGCCACAGTCGACGCAAATCTCGTTCGACAACATGCAGCCGTACAACACCGTGAACTACATTATCGCGCTCGAGGGCATCTACCCGTCGCGGAATGGCGTCGAACCGTTTGTTGGCGAGATCGAACTGTTCGGCGGTAACTTCGCGCCGAGAGGTTTCGCGTTGTGCGATGGCCAGCTTCTCTCGATCGCTCAGAACATCGCGCTGTTTTCGCTGCTCGGGACAACCTATGGCGGCGACGGCGTGACGACTTTTGCGCTTCCCGATCTGCGGGGAAGAACCCCGATCCATCCAGGGCAAGGTCCGGGCCTGACGAACAGAACCCTGGGCGAAGTCGGGGGCAGCGAAACGCGCACAATCACAACGCACATTCATCCTTAGATGCGTTCCGCAGTTTGGATCGCGGTGGTGATGGTCGCCGCAATGGGCGGCCGCACCACCGGTCAATCGCGTGATCAGCGCGACTGGTTTCTGGATGATGTGCGCGTGCCCGGGAACCTGGTGCCGGGCGCGCTCCAGGAACCCGTCGTCATTGCCATTGTCGATGACGCGTTTCGCTTGACGCATCGGGACCTGGTCGATCTGGTCTGGACCAATCCACGCGAAATTGCGGGTAATCGCATCGATGACGATGGCAACGGGCACGTGGACGACGTGCACGGCTGGGACGTCTCCGACGATGATGGCGATGTCAGCGCGCCTGCGGACCGGACCGATCTCTACCACGGCACGCACGTCGCGGGAATCATCGCGGCCATGGCCCGGACGGCCTATCGTGACGCCGCGCCCCGTGTCGTGCGGATCATGCCGATCAAATCGTTGGCCGACCACTCGCCAACCACGAGCCTGCTGAATGGCTACGCGGGAATCGAGTACGCGATCGCCGCGGGTGCCGACATCATTCTCTGTGCCTGGGGCGTCGGGCAGATCGCGCCACGCGAGTCCAGGATTCTCCAGGATGCCGCGGACAAAGGAATCCTTGTCGTGGCCGCGGGCGGCAATCTTTCGGAGGAACGCGATCAGTTTCCGGCGGCACACGCAACCGTGCTGGCAGTCTCGTCTACCGATCAACACGGCCACAAGGTCGTCAATGCGAACTTCGGCCAGTTCATCGATCTTGCGGCGCCAGGCGTCGCGATTCGGAGTGCCAGCTCCGCCTCTGATGATGGCGATGAGGTTCGCGATGGCACATCACAGGCCACGGCCATTGCCGCCGCCGCCGCCGCGCTGGTCAAGCTGCAGCATCCATCGTTCACGCCAACCGAAATCGAAGCGTGTTTGCTGAGTGCGAGTACTCCTATTGAATCGCCGGGCCGTGAATTCAGCGGCAAGCTTGGTGCCGGCAAGCTGAACGTCGAAGGCGGCGTGTCATGCCGCTTGCTTGCCGAGGACACGCCGCCGGCCAATCGCCTGGTGCAGACGAAGGGCTTCCTCCGCGCGAAGAGCGCGAGCACCGCGCCGATTCGCTGGACCATCGCGCCGCCCGGGGAGCTCGCCGGCATCCGCTTCACGTCGATCGCCGGCCGGACTCGATCGGGGCGCGGCCGGCTCGAGTTTCGCGCGAGTGCCTCCTCCGACGCGCCTGTCGTCGCGAGCCATGGGCTCGATGCGTTGCCGGCGAGCGTCTACGTGGCAGGCGGCGCCGCCTACGTCACGTTCATTCCCGAACGAGACGCGCCGCCAGCGGACTGGTTGTTGAAGTACGAAGCCGCCGCGATCGACTTCCGCACGCTGTATTGCAAGGGCACGAAAGAGATTCGCACGGAAGGCATTCTCACTGATGGCAGTGGGGCCGAGAACTATTCCGCGAGCACGGATTGCCGCTGGCACATCGTCGCTCCAGCCGGAAAGGTGATTCGCTTTCACGTCGATGAATTCGATACGGAGCCAAAGATAGATCCGGTGTATTTCTTCAACGGCTCGCGGACGCTCGAGGAACAGCTCATGGCAGTGTTCAGCGGTCCTGGTACGACTCCGGCCGAACTGACCACATGGGGCAACGAAGTGCTGGTCTGGTTCGTGACCAACGGCAAGGACCAGAGCCGCGGGTGGCAGATGACGTATCGATTTGTGGATCGATAAGGTTCAAGCGAAATGCTCTCCATCTTTCGTCTCGCCGTAATCACAGGCTCGCTGGCGATTGGATCGAGCATCGTTCTCGCCCAGGATGATCGTGGCCGGATGACGGGCGTGCTCTCGGCTCCGGATGGTGTCGGGATGCCCGGCATCGAGATCGAGCTGACCGGACTCGATGTGCGTGCGACCCAAACCGCGCGGACCGACGGCAATGGACGTTACGAATTCCCAAAGGTTGTCCCGGGCAACTACCGAGTGGTCGTGCGGCAGTCCGGCGTTGTCGCGACACCGGACATCATCAGGGTAGTGGCCGGCGAACCGATGACGACAGGGATTCGTACGGCGCTTCGAGCACAACTTGGACTGTCGCTAACCGCTGGCTCGGTGGAGGCTCTTCGCCGGTGGGCGTCGGGCGGACCGCCTCCTGCGTCGTCGATCGAGTGGGACTGCTCGATCAATGGCCAACGTTGCGCCGCGCCTGCACGAGCGTCGGGGATGGTCCTGCCTTCGTTGCTCCCGCAACCACTTGGCGACGTGATGCTCAATGCGCTGCTCGCGCTCGACGGCGGCACCGGCATCGTCGAGATGACCGGCACGATCGGCGTCGATGGTTTCCTAAGCGGACTCAGCGTCAATTCAGCGACATCGCCGGACTTGGCCGCCGCGGTGCTGTTGGAAGTGGGACGCATGCGGTGGGAGCCGGCGCGCCTGCGCGGCGTCGGCGTGATCACTGCGGTGACGATGGACATTCGTTTTTGAGAGGTCGTCGGATTCCGACGACCTCCAGGCGTTTCTCGCCGACATGCAGAAGCAGTCCAACTCTTTGCAGATGGCGCTGTTCGAACGGAAGTAGATCGTCACAAGTCATCGAGCCTACGAAATCTCGTAGCGGCTCCGCCCGACCGGAGCGGCCTGGGGGCCCGGCGACCCCTGCAGCCGGAAACATAGGCATGAATCCGGGTTATTGGCTCTGGCACACGACGTGCCCTCGATAGGGCCGGGTGACCCATGTCAAACAACTCAAAAGAAGATGATCCGTTAGCGGATACAAGCCGATTGGTCTCGCCGGAGATTCCACCTGGTGTGGATCGCCGAAGTTTCTTGATGCGAACCGCTGTGGGCGGTGCTGCCGCCGTGATGACTGGTCGTGTGGTCTCGGCCAACGAGCGAACAGCGATGGCCATCGCGACAATGCCGCCGCAGGCCAAGGGATCGCCGCCGCCGCTCGCCGCGGATCTGAACGTGGTCAAGAAGGGGCAGGGGCCGGTGTTGACCACCGTGGACGAGTTCTACAAGGTCGGCCCGGGGCCGTCCAGCTCGCACACGATTGGTCCGATGCGCATCACCTACGATTTCTACCAGCGGGCCGCCAAGTTGCCCGCCGATCAACTGGCCAAGGCGACGAAGCTGCAGGTGAACTTGTTTGGCAGCCTCAGCGCCACAGGCAAGGGACACGGCACGGAACGAGCCGCGCTCGCCGGCCTCGTCGGAAAAGAGCCAGCCACCGTCGACCCGAAGTTTCTCGACAGCCTTCGCGACAAGCCTGACCAGGTGTTCCCGGTGAAACTCGGCAACAAGTCGATCGATGTCAGCCTCAAGGACGTCATCTACGATGCCACCAAGGGCGACTTCAAACACCCGAACACGATGACGGTCAAGCTGCTCGCCGGCAAGGACGTCTTGCTGGAGCAGGAGTACTACTCCGTGGGCGGCGGATTCATCGAGTGGAAAGGGTATACGCCGCCGAAAAAGAACCCGCCGAAGTACCCGTTCAGGACGATGAAAGAGCTGCGGACCCACGCCGACACCAACAAGACCACGATCGCCAAGATCATGCTGGCCAACGAGATGTCGATCACCGGCCGGTCGGAAGCGGAGGTGTATGCCTTCATCGACAAGATCATCAACGCGATGGTCGCGACGGTGAAGTCGGGCCTGTCGATGCCGGAGGATGACGTGCTGCCCGGCCCGATCAAGCTGCACAGCAAGGCCGCCACCGTCTACAAGCGCGCCATGGATGACAAGTTCCAGTCAGACCGTGGCATTGGCACCCTGTCGGCATTCGCGCTGGCGGCCTCCGAAGAAAATGGACGCGGCCACCTGGTGATTACGGCGCCGACAGGCGGTTCCGCCGGCGTGATGCCGGCGCTCGTCTACGGGCTCGTCGAGGTCCGCAAGCTCGATCTCCAGAAGGTCCGTGAGGGCATGCTCGCGGCCGCGGCCGTCGGTTATCTCTGCAAGCACCACGCGACGCTGTCTGCGGCCGAGGGCGGTTGTCAGGCGGAGATCGGCGTCGCGTCGGCGATGGCCGCGGCACTGACGGCCACGGCCTACGACGCACCGTCGCTGGTGGTCGAGAACGCCGCCGAATCCGCCCTCGAGCATCACCTGGGTATGACATGCGACCCGGTCGCCGGTTACGTGCAGGTGCCATGCATCGAGCGGTGCGCGTTCGGGGCAGTCAAGGCGTGGACGGCTTACGCGATCGCCAGCAACGAGATCGCCTCCAGGCATCGCGTCAATTTCGATGAGACCGTGATGGCCCTGGCGCAAACCGCCAAGGACATGAACAGCAAGTACAAGGAGACAAGCGAAGCTGGGTTAGCTCTGTCCGTCACGCTCTGTTGATCGATGGAGCGCCCCGACGGCCATTGCTTCTTTGTGAAGGCTCGCCAGGTCATGGGACACACCCGTGGCCTGGCGATCGCAGTGGTCGTGCTGATCCTGGCTGCAGTGTTCGCGTCGACCGCCTTCGGACAGTCGCCTCCCGCGCCCTCACCACAAACGACGACGACCGAGCGTTATCAGGATGGCATCGTCATCTGGGAAACTCCCGCGGACGCCGCGGTACCTTTTCAGCTGAAGTTCAACATCAACACGCAACTTCGATACCTCAATACACTGTCGTCCGACGAAGAGTTCACCGATCACCTGGGCGTTGTCCGCGATGTGCATACACGCAACGACATCACCGTCAATCGCGCGATGTTCATTCTTGGCGGCTACATCTTCGACCCGAGACTTCGGTACAGCTTCACCGTCTGGACGTCCGCCGGTGCCGCATCGATCGTTGTCGCCAGCAACATCGGCTGGCGATTCAACAAGGCGCTGACGCTGATGGCAGGCTACACCGGGGTTCCTGGCAGCCGATCGCTGGTCAACACCTTCCCGTTTTTTGGCGCCATCGATCGGAGCATGGCCGACAACTTCTTCCGCCCCGGCTTCACGCAGGGCGCCTGGGCGAGCGGAGAACCCGTCACCGGGCTGAACTACCTGATGTTCGTCGGCAACGGTCTCAATACCCTGAATATCTCGGCCACGAAGATCGATACGAACCTGCTGCTGTCCGGCAGCGTGTGGTGGGAACCGCTGGGGCCGTACGGGGAACCCGGCAAAGCGCGCAACATGTACGACGATTACTTCTCGTCGAAGAAGACGCGCATTCGCCTCGGCACCGCGTTCACGAGATCCCGAGAGGACCGGTTTTCAAATCTCGATCAATCCAGCCCCGAGAACACGTCCCTATACAACTCCGACGGCGTGCTGACGTTCTCGACGGGAGCGTTTGCGCCCGGCGTCACGGTCGACAGGGCGATGTACAAGATGTGGGCGATCGACGGCGGCGTCAAATGGAATGGACTCGCGATCAACGCGCAGTATTTCATGCGCTGGCTGGACAACTTCGAAGCCGACGGACCGCTGCCGATGCCATCCACCTACGACCACGGCGCCGAGTTGACGGCGGGACATTTCGTCATTCCCAAGGAGCTCGTGCTCTATGGCCGCGCGTCCATGGTGTTCGGGCAATTTGGCGACGCGCATGAGTACGGCGGCGGTGCGCGCTGGTACTTTCTTCCGACCGAGCGGCTGTGGCTGAACGCAGAAGTGATCCGGGTCCACAAGGCTCCTTATAGCGGGGCCTTCACGCCGTATACCTCGGGCCTGAACGGCTGGGTGCCGATGCTGCAGACGGTCCTCGCGTTTTGATATCGGATTACAATTGCCTATCCAATGAGCTCCGCTGACGGTGAGCCGCAGTACGTCACGTCGGGCCTCCTTCGACTGACCAGGCCGCAGCTGATCGGCACGATGGCGGGGATGCTCCTCGCCGCGCTGCTTGCCGCGATCGATCAAACGATCGTCGGCACCGCCGAGCCGCGCATCATCGCCTCGTTGTCGGGATTCGATCGCTACCCGTGGGTCGCGACGCTCTACCTGCTGTCGTCAACCGTCTCCGTTCCGATCTTTGCGAGCCTGTCCGATCGATTCGGCCGCAAGCCGTTCTTCATGAGCGGCGTGATCATCTTCGTGCTGGCCTCCGCGTTCTGCGGCGCCGCCGGCAACCTGGCGTTCCTGCCGTTCGACGGCATGGGGCAGCTCATCGCCTTCCGTGGATTGCAAGGCGTCGGTGCGGGGATGATCACCGGCGTGCTGTTCACGATTGTCGGCGACATTTTCTCGCCGCAGGAGCGCGGCAAGTATCAGGGACTGTTCGCGTCGGTCTTCGGACTCGCGTCGATCTTCGGGCCCACGTTCGGCGGCTGGCTGACCGACCACTGGTCGTGGCGCGCCTGTTTCTACGTGAATCTGCCGGTCGGCATCATCGCCTTGCTCGCGCTGCATTTCGAATTCCCGAACATGAAGCCGCGGCCGTCGGACAAGCGGATCGACTGGGCCGGCTTCGCGTTGCTGATCGCCGCGGTCGTGCCCCTGCTGCTCGCGCTGACGTGGGTGCCGCAGCATGGCTGGGGATCGCTGCGCGTGTGGCCGCTGCTGGTGGCGTCCGCGATCATGCTCGCGGCCTTCATCGCGAATGAAGCGCGCGCGCCCGAAGCGATCATTCCGCTGTCGCTGTTCCGGAATCCGATCATCGCGGTGTGCTCGCTCTGTTCGTTCATCCTCGGCATGGGGATGTTCGGCGCGGTGATCTACCTGCCGTTGTTCATGCAGGGCGTGCTCGGTACTTCTGCAACGCAATCAGGGAACCTGCTGACGCCGTTGCTGATCGGCGCGGTGGTGGGCATGATCATCGGCGGCCAGACCTTGTCGCGCACTGGCGAATACAAGATGCTCGGCATCCTCGGGTCGATCCTGCTGGCCTGCGGCATGGTGATGTTCGCGCGCATGACCGCCGACACGTCGCATGGTTATGTGGTGTGGTCGATGGTCATCGCGGGAGTGGGGATGGGATTCCTGCAGCCGGTCTATACCATCGCCGTGCAGAACGTGGCGCCGCGCGAGCGCATGGGCACCGCGACATCTTCAACGATCTTTTTTCGCTCGATTGGCAGCACCGTTGGCGTGGCCGCGTTTGGATCGGTGATGCTGACGCGGTATCACAATGAGTTTCTGCGTCTGGCGCCGCCGGGACTGCCGGCGGAGGCGATGACCTACCTGACCAATCCCATCCTGCTCGCGCAGTCGCGGCCCGAGCTCGCGGCGATTTTCATGAAGACGCCAGGCGGATTGGCGATGGTGCAGCCGGTGATCGCGTCGGTCAAGACGGCGCTGCTGCTCAGCCTGCAGCAGGTGTTCTTCTTCGGCGCCGTCGTGATGACCGTGGCGGTACTGCCGCATTTGTTCCTGAAGCGCGAGCCGCTGCGCTCGCGCGCGGCCATACCTGACGCACCCGCCGCCGCCGCCATCCACTAGGCCCGCAAGAGTAGAGTTTTTCGAGTCGGATTAAGACGACTCAAGTAACCGGCGCGCCTGCGGCACAGCTCGGACCGGACAGCGACGAGCGGCCGCTATTTCTGTGCGACCGAGCCGGAGGCCGGCACCGGCCTCTGGCGCGTGATCGCGCGGGCCTTGCCGGCGATCAGATGCAATCCTGCCTGCTGCGCGTCGCGCTCGATTCCCGCCGCTTCAGCGCGCGCATCGCCGCCCGCTCCGTATTCGGCCGCGGCCAGCCTGGCTTCGAGCGCCAGTGGCAGTAATCCCAGCCGCTCGGCTTCGGATTTGGCGCGGCCCAGGTCGCGTCGCGCTTCGGCGATCCGCCCGGACTCGGCATCGATGCGCGCTCCCGTGATCGCGATCGCGAGCGTCTGCTCGGAAACGGCCGCGCGCCCATCGAGCGCGCGACGTGCGTCGGCGATCGTCGAGCTCGCGTGCTTCGCATCCCCGATTGCCAGATACAGATCGGCGAGCCGGGCGAGGTCGCTCGGCGGCATTGACGCCGCGCCACGCTCGGTCACGATGCGATCGATCAGCGTCCGGGCGTCTTCACGTCGTCCATCGGCCAGCGAGAGTTGTGCCAGCCGCAGATGACATGAAGCCAACGCCTTCTTCGCGGCCAGCGACTCGTGGATCGCGCATCCCTCCGACGCGACCTTCACGGCCTCGCCGAGCTCGCCTTGCATGCCGAAGGCCGCGGAGAGATTCGCCAGCCGCAACGCGAGCGCGTTCTTGTCGCCCGTCTTGCGATCGACCGGAATGATCTCGGCCAGGCGCCGGCGGGCGTCTGCCACGTGACCTTGCGCGAGATCGATGCCCGCGAGACCGTTGACCGCCGTCGTGAACACGGCCTGCTCTCCGATACGTCTCGCGATCGCCTCGGAGGCGTCGAAGCTGGTCCGAGCCCCGCGATAGTCGGCTTCCAGAACGAGCACGCTCGCCTGCAGATTCAAGCCGCGCGCCGTTTGTGACTGATCGTCGAGCGCACGCGCGGCGGCGATGGCGGCATCAGCCTCCGCTCGTGCCGCCGCCAGGCGTCCCTGTTGCCGCGCGAGATCGGATCGCGTGAAGCGAATTTCAGCCGCGAGCGCTTGCGACTTGATCCGCTTGACGATCTCGTCCGCTGCGTTCAGCAGCCGTTCCGCTTCGTCGAGTTGATCGCGGCTGATGTGAGCTCCCGCGTCCCTGTTGAAGGTCGCGGCCATCCCGCCCGACGAGCCGATCCGCTCATAGATCTGCCGGGCCTCCGCAAAATAGCGCCGTGCCTGGTCGTGGTCGCCCAGGCGCAACACCGCGTCGCCCTGCAGAGACGTCGCGGCCGCGAGTAGGTTGTTCGCCCTCCTCGCAGTCGCGTGCGTGGCCATCGCGGTGGCTTCGGCAAGCGAGCGGGCAAAGTCGCCGCGCCGCGCGGCGAGCAGTGCCGCGATCAGATCGACACCCGGATCGCTATCGGCCGGCGGCGGCAGCGCCCTGATCTGCACGATCACGCGCGCGGCGTCATCCAGCCGGCCGCCTTTCATCAGCTGGTAGACGAGCCTGACGCCGTAGGAAATGTTGTCGGGGAAAAAATTCCACAGCGCCTGGTATTTCTCGATCGCCTTCGACCACGCGGATGTGACCTCGTAGTACACGCCTTCGATCAGCAGCTGATCTTCGCGCCCCAGGTGGGACGATAGTTCCACGGCACGCCGGGCCTCTTCCTGCGCCGGCTGGTCGTGACCCATGATGCGATACGCGGTGGACAGCATCAAATGCGCCAGCGCGAAGTCCTGATCTTCGGCGATCGACTGCGTCAGCAGTTCGCGGGACCGCTCGGCGTCGTACGACCAGAGCGCGCGGAGCCCGAGGAAATACAGTCGGAGCGCGTTGGGATTCGACGAGAATCGCGCGCGCTCGCCCTCGCTCTGACCGATCAGCGGCGGCGAGAGCCCCAGGCCGGTTCGCAACTGCCGGCTGGCGCCGGCGACCAAGTCCAGGAGCTTGTGCTCGTCGTCCTCCGCGCTCACCGAGGCAACTGGCGAAGCCGACGCGATGTCGTCGAGACGCACGTCGATCTTCAAGCGTCCGCGATCGAGATGATAGTTGCCCGTCAGGATCAGGTCGCATCCGAGCGTGACGCCGATCTCGTTGAGTTGCTTCCGGCTCAGGCCCACACCCGGTGGCGGCGCCAGATTCTGCTGCATCACCGCGATGCTTTCGCCAGCGATCAGCCGGAGCTGTCCTCCGGATCTGAGCTCTCCCGAGATGGCTTCGGCCAGCGCCGTGGAGAGCCATCCGTCCTCTGCGCGGCCCGAGAGGTTCTTCATTGGCAGCACGGCGACGGCGCGGCGCACCGCCGGTCGCTCGTCCGTCGTCGACGAGTTGCGATTGAATCCAAGCCTGAGCGAAGTGCCGATGGCCGCGAGGATAAGCAGGGCGGCGATGGAAATGATCTGAGGACGATGGCGCGAGATGAAGCCGGCCGCACGGGGCGGCACCGGCGGAGGCGCGCCGCTGACCGGCAGGATCTCGGCGGCAGTGCCGCGCAGCCGGACCGGGGCAGAGAAGCGATAGCCGCGTCGCGCGACCGTGGTAATCGGCTCGCCGTCCTGGAAGTGCGGGTTCAGGACCTTCCGCAGCATCGATATCGTGTTGGTGATGCTGCCTTCCTCGACGAACGTGTCGCCCCACACGCGCTCGAGCAACTGCTCCTTGGTGACCACACGCCCCGCGTCCTCGACCAGCACGAACAAAGTGTCGATCGATCGTGGTGTCAGTGCGACGAACTCTCCGGATCTGAACAGACTTCGGTTAGCGACGTCGAGCTCGAAGGGACCGAACTCATAGACCATGACGCTTCACTTCAGCTCGACCCGGATCGGTTTGATGCGCACCTCTTCGATCACATTCCCGCTGGTGTTAGTGACGCTCATTCTAGGGAAGGTGTAGTGCACGGGAAAACCGTCCAGGAATATATAACCGCGCCCGCCGTTCTCGTTGCCGCAGCGAAGCATGATACGCGCATCGCCTCGTCCTACCTCGTTCAGCAGCGCCGCCAGCCAGCTGCGACCCGTCGTCATTGGTCCACGCAGCGTGACTTCCGTGTGCGAGCGCTTGGTTTCGGCATTGGCGCCGAAGCTCGCGGGATGGAGCTCGAGCAACTCGGCGCCGCCGGTGCAGGACTCCCAGGCCCCGTCGATCACCGGCGGGATGTTCTTGCCAAGCGCCTGGACGATGAAGCCGTTCAACGACGCAACATCACGAGGAGACTGGCTGCTCCCGCCGTCAAATCCCACGCGGCCGACATGCAGCGTCAGGACCTGCACGCCCTGTCCGGGAAAGTCCGCACCGGACTGGGTCGGGACGAACGAAATCGGAGACGCGTCGTACAGCTGGTAGCTGCGCCCGGGCGTCTTGTCGGATTTGAAGAGGGTGACCGTGATGTTCTTGCGGATGCCCTTGCCGGCTTTGTCGGCTGCGACCCAGTCGGCGAGACACGGGTCATTCGGTGACAACGGAAATGTGAGTCGAACCTCGCCCCACTCCGGCTGACCGGGCGCGTACTGCCGGTATTCCACGTCAAGCCCGGTCGTCAGCTCTCGGATATCGATGTTCAGTTCGTCGATGGCGATCTCGCGGATGTTCTTCGAGGCGTCCGCGCATCCCGGGATGTCGATCTTGAAGCCAGACGCGTTGGCGATGACTTCGTAGCCGCCGGTCTCTGTTCCGGCAGCGGCGCGCTGGGCGTCGGCCACAGCGGCGGCGCAAACGATACCGGCAATGATGAACAGCACTCGCTTCATGGAACGCTCTCCTGGGGGAAGGTAGGCGGCCGAAGTATAGCTGCCACGGTTGAGCTTTGAGTTGCAAAGTTAACGGAAGATCCAATATACTTTGCATTGCAAAGTTAAACCGGCGCGGGGGTGAGTGGTGCAGGTGATGCGGGCGAAGGCGTTGGGCATGTGTTTCGGGGTGCGGGATGCGATCGACCTGGCGTCGACGCACGTCGAAGCGGCGCCGCTCACCATCCTCGGCGACCTGGTCCACAACGGCGCGGTGCTGGCGGATCTGCGTGACAAGGGGATTGCCACCGCCCACCGGCTCTCCGACGTCACCACCGACACGGTGATGGTGACAGCGCACGGGACATCGGAAAAGACTCTGGCGGGCGTGCGCGCCCGGGGCCTGCGCGTCGTGGAAGCGACGTGCCCGCTGGTCCACGTCGCGCATCGCGCGGTGCGGGCGTTGCTGCGCGACGGCTACCACCCGATCATCATCGGCCGCCGTGACCACGTCGAAGTGCGCGGACTGACCGACGACCTCGACGCGTTCGACGTCGTGCTCGACGACAGCGACGTGCAGCAACTGGTGGAGCGGCCGCGGCTGGGGATTGCGGCGCAGACCACGCAGCCGATCGACAGGGTCCGCCGCCTCGTGGCGCTGATCCGCGAGCGCTTTCCCCGCGCCGACGTCCGTTTCATCGACACGGTGTGCCTGCCGACCAAGCAGCGCCAGAACGCCGCCGTCGAGCTGTCGCGGCAATGCGATGTGGTGATCGTCGTCGGCGGGGCGGCCAGCAACAATACGCGTGAGCTCGTCAGGACTTGCGCCCAGCACTGTGCGCGCGTTCATCAGGTGGAGCAGGCGTCGGACGTTCGCAGCGAGTGGTTTCTCTCGACTGATACGGTTGGCGTCACCGCCGGCACCTCGACGCCCGACGCGGTGATCGATCTTGTGGAAGAGCAGATTCGTTCGCTCTCGGATGCGGGCTTGCCTTTACACGTCTAGTCGTCGCGATCGGGTCTTCGTCCTCTCGCCGCCTTGATGCGGCTCCTGATCTTCTTGCCGGAGAGGCGCTTCTCGCGCGCGGCTGCCTTCGGCCTCGTCGGCCGTCGCGTTCTCGGTTTCACCATGGCCTGCCGGATCAACGAGGCCAGCCGCTCGCGAGCGGCGTCGCGGTTCTGGGATTGCAACCGGTACTCGCGGCTGTCGATCAGCACCACGCCATCACTATTTATTCTGTTGCCGGCCAGCGTCGCGAGCCGCTGCTTCACGGATTCGGGAAGGTTCGACGCCGCGACGTTGAACCGAAGCTCGACCGCAGTCGCGACCTTGTTGACGTTCTGGCCGCCAGGTCCCGAGGCCCTGACAAAACGTTCGTCGACGTCACGTTCGTCGAGCCAGACCTCATCGGTAATGCGGATCATTGACCGAATCTTAGCGCGCTGGCGTGCAACTACAGGAGCTTACGGGCACGGCCGATATAGAGGTCACCCCATTCAGCTGTTGCCTATGCTGCTTCGAATTGTTCCGGCCGCGGTGATTTCGTTCCTCCTCGTCGTGCCCTCGTTTGCCTGGGCGCAGAGCGATCGGGCGCGCGTCATGGGCATGGTGACCGACGGCTCCGGCGGCGCGCTGCCGGGCGCGACGGTCACGATTGCCGGCGCGGCCATTCGCGCGACGTCGGTCGTGACCGACGGCTCGGGCCGCTACATCACGCCGTGGGTGGCGCCGGGATCGTACAACCTCACGTTTGAGCTCTCGGGCTTCGAAAAGCGCACCGTGACCGGTGTGTCGTTGAGAGCCGCGCAGACGGTGGTGCTCGATCAGCAGCTGCCGATCGCGTCGCTGAGCGAAATCGTCGAAGTCAAGGCGCCGGCGCCGCCGCCCCCGCCGCCTCCACCACCGCCGGTGCTCGCGCCGCCGCCACCGCGGGCCAGGCCGGTCGACAAGGAAATCCTCGCATCGGTGTGCGGTCCGCGATTGTCGCCGAATTTCACGCTCGCGATTGGGCACGTTGGCTCGCATCGAGATGAGTCCGGCCGCGAGCTGCTCGGTCCGAACGACGTGTTCACGATCGATGCCGGCGAAAACCAGGGTGTGACTGATGGCCAGAACCTGGTGGTCAGGCGCCGGTTCCAGACCGGCGATCGCTTCGCGCTCAAGAAGAACCAGACGTTCGGTGAGCAGACCGTGGGTCTCGTCCAGATCCTCGAAACCAAGTCCGATTCATCGGTCGCGATCGTGGTCTACGCCTGCGGCGAGATTTCGGCCGGCGATGCGATCGAACGCTACGTGCCGCAGCCCGCGTTCTTCGCGGTCACGCCCGGAACACCGCGCTTCGATGAGCCGGCGCGCATCACCATCGGCGAGCACGGCCAGCAATTGGCAGCCGCCGGACAGATGATGGTGATCGATCGCGGCATCATGCAGGGCCTCCAGCGCGGCCAGCAGCTGACGATCTTCCGGCGCGCGCCCGCGTCGCCGCCGATCGTCATCGGCGACGGGGTGATCGTCGCGGTGCGCGCCGACTCGGCCACGATCCGCATCGAACGCGTCACCGACGCGGTGACGATCGGCGACCTCGTCGCCATTCACCGCTAGACGCGGATTGCGGCGACGCGCCGATCAGCCGACGCGATCGCCGGCGCCGCGCGACGCATGGTAGGCGAGCAGTTGCTCGATCAATCGCCTGGTGTCGGTGCCCTTGACGAAGAAACCGTCAGCGCCGGCCTGCTCGATGGCGTCGGCGGTCTCACTCCGCGCCAGCGTCGACAACCCGAGAATCCGAATCTGCGGAAGTGCCTCGCGAATGCGCGCGGTCGCTTCGACGCCGTCCATGTGCGGCATCGCGATGTCCATCAGGATCACATCGGGGCGGAGCGTATTCGCGTGGGCGATCGCCTCGAAGCCGTTGGCCGAGTCGCCAACGACCGCGAGCTGCGGACGCTGGTGGAGCATCTCGCGCAACGCGCGCCGCACCGCGGGGTGATCGTCGACAATCAGAATCCGCAGTGCGTCCGGTGAAATCCGATCGTCGTCGATCGCCGGAGCGGCGCCGCCGCGCGCCACGCTCGACTCATCGACGTCGGTGATCGTGTCGCCGGTGCCGCGCGGCGCAACCAGCCGCACGCGCGTGCCCTTTCCAGGCGCGCTGTCGATATCAAGGCTGCCGCCGAGCAGCGACACCCGCTCGCGGATGCGGAATAAGCCCCATCCCACATGCGCCGCTTTCGATCGATCGTCGAGCTTCGACGGCTTGAACCCGGCACCCTGATCGGTCACGGTGATGCACAAGCGATCGCTGTCATCGAGCTTCAACGACACCGTGACGCGATCGGCCCGCGCATGCTTGACGGCATTGAAGAGCAGCTCCCTGACTGACTCGAAGAGCAGCGTGCGAATGTCTTTCCGCGGCGAATCCGCCCGTGGATCGACGTCGATGTCGACGCGCATCTTGTACTTCGCGAAGGTCCAGTTCGCCAGCCATCGCAGCGCAGCCGGCAGTCCGGAGCGCTGCAGCACGGGAGGAAACAGATCGACGTTCAGCGAGCGCGCCACGTCGAGGGCTTTGTCGATTTGCTCCTTCGCTTCGGCGACGAGCTCGCTTGGCACGGCGCCGGCTTCGGCGTCCCGTTTCTGCTGCAACTCGAGGTTCAAGGCGACGATGACGAGGAGCTGCTGGAGCCCGTCGTGCAGGGTCTTGGCGAGCTGCTCGCGCGCCTGGTGCTCGGCCAGCGTCAGGTCCCACGCCATCTGGCTCAGTTGCGTCGTGCGGTATTCCAGTTCGGCGGTGCGTTCCTGGAGGGCCTTGGCGAAGCGCGCCTGATGGGCATCCTCGATCCTGCGGCGCTCCGTGACGTCCAGCTCGAGCCCGGTGAGCCGCACCACCGCTCCATCCGCGTCGCGATCGGCGCGGCCCAGGCTCTGGATCCAGCGCACCGCGCCGTCCGGGCGCACGATCCGGTAGGTGCGATCCCATCGATCCTTCTCCTGTTGAACCTCTTCGAACATGCGCATCATCCGCGGCAGGTCTTCGGGGTGCAGCCGCGCCAGCCATGTCTGGACCGCCGGCGCTTCGTCAGGCGTGAAGCCAAACTGCGCGCGGAACACGTCGTCCCAATACGCCTCCTTCGTGCGGAGGTCCAACATCCACGAGCCGCCGGCCGACGCTTCGAGCGCGAGCCGGAGTCGCGTTTCCTGTTCGCGAAGCGCGCTTTCGGCGCGCGTGCGCTCCACGGCGTCCCAGGTCCGGTCGGCGACCTCGCGAACGAGCTCGATCTCGCCAGCGGTCCAGGCACGCGGCGTATTGTGATTGACGCCAAAGGCGGCCACGATCTGCCGCTCTTTGAAGAGCGCCACGCCGATGAACGCGGCGATTTCGGTCGCTCGGAAGGTCGCGCGGTGGTCCTCGCCGAGCCGCGCATCTGTTTCAATATCGCCGACTACGATGGTCTCGCCGCGCAACAGGGCTTCGCGCAGTGTGGGCCCCACGTCGATGCGCAGCGGGGGTCCAACGAGCGGCCCGACGCCGCGGACGTGCTCACGCCGAACCATGTACTCCCGGCCCTCGAGCTCGGTATAGCCGGTGCGGGTGACGCCGAGGTGTTCGCCCAGGTGCCGCGCCGCGGTGGCCTGAATCGCCCCGGGATCGCTCAATCGGCGGAGGGCGTCGTTCAACTGAAGCAGAAACGCCAGCCGCTCCTGGTTCGCTCGCAATTCGGCTTCCGCTTTACGGTACTCGAACGTCGACCAGATCCGATCGGCCACTTCTTGTACGAGGGTTTGCTCGTCGGGCGTCCACACTCGCGGCGATCGACTGTGCACAGCGAAAAAACCGACGAAACGACCCTCTTTAATCAGCAGCGGAGCAATGTAGGCCCCGATGCACGCGGCGCTGAGCGCCGCGCTCTCGTCCGGCGTGTGCGCTTCGGCCGAGGTGTCGTTGACCGCCAGCGTCCAGCCTTTCAAGATCTCGTCGGTTCGACTGCCACCGAGGTTGCGCCACTGCAGGGTGCCCGCCAGCGAGGGTACACCGTCCGTGTAATCGTGGGTGATGATGCAGTCGTCGCCGTCGATCTCGGCGTAGACCACGCGGTTGACGCGGAGGTGAGTGCCGAGCAGACGGCAGACCTCCTCGAGAATGCGCGCTGGCGCCGCGAGCGGGCGGATCGTCTCGTGCAACTGGCGCATGAATGCCTGCCGGCTTTCGCTGCGGCCCAGCGCTTCTTCCGCGCGAACGCGTTCGCCCGCGGACCACGTCCGGTCCGCCGTGATTTCCACCAACGCGATCTGATCGTTCGTCCAGTTCCGCGGCGTAGCGCTGTGGACGCCGAAGGATGCCAGCCATCGGCCGCCCTTGATCAGCGGTACGCCAACGAGCGCCGCGATATTGTGCACCAGAAACCGCGCGCGCTCCTGGTCCGTGAAGCGCGCGTCCGTCCGCAAGTCATCGACGACTACCGTCTCGCCGCTCCGGAGGGCCTCGACGATCGACTCACTGAACATCGTCAGCGGGGCTCGCGTGGGCAAGGCGGTGACCCCGTCGGTGTAGTGACGACGGATGACGAACTCGCTGCCCTCGATCGCCGCATAGTGGACGCGGCTGGCGCCCAGATGTTGACCAAGTAGCCGGACCGAGGTTTCCATGATCGCAGACGGATCTCTCAGCGGCCGCAGCTGGTCGTTGAGCGCGTTCAGGAATTGCCACTCGGCTGACATACGGGTAGCCGATTCTAGCGGTTTTCGCTGAGATCGAGCGTGGCGATCTATGAAGCGCCCGGCGGCGGCAGGAGGTACAACGTCATCGCAAACACCAAGTAGACCATCAACGTCAGCACGCCGATGAACCATGTCGAACGCCCGCTGTTGGTCACCAGCGTCGCGGTCAGTGTCGCGAGGAAGATCATCAGCACCGCGCCGGGCCAGAACAGCAGCGTCATCGGCGACGGCCCAATCACGTAGCTGAGCAGCACCAGAACGGGCGCCACGAACAACGCGATCTGCGAGGCGCTGCCCAGCGCGATACCGACGCTCAGATCGAGTCGATTCTTGCGCGCCGCCGAAAACGCCGAAGCCATTTCCGCGGCGCCGCCGACCAGGGCCACGACGATGAAGCCAACAAATGCCTGCGTCATCCCGAACGACTCCGCGGCAATCTGAACCGATTCCACGAAGACTTCGCTGACGAGCGCCACGAGCACGGTCACGCCGGCCAGCGTGCCGAGGGCCAGGCCGATCGGCCAGACCGCGTGGTGATCATCGCCCGACTCTGCGCTCGCAAACAGCTCGCGATGCGTCTTGAGCGTGAACAGCATGCCGAGCGCGTAGGCAGCGATCAGCAGGCCCGCGAGCCCAAGGCTCAATTGCTCCGTGAACGCGGCAGTCGTGCCCCGATCCGCGTTCGACACCGCCGACGGAACCAACAACCCGATCGTGGCCAGGAAGAGCAGCCCGGCCTGCAGCCGCGCGCCGGCGCGATTGAATTCCTGGAGGTGATACTTGAGTCCACCGAGCAGCAACGACATGCCGAGCATGAATAGCGTGTTGGTGACGATGGCGCCGGCGATCGAAGCCTTGACCAGCAGATACTCGCCGGCGCGTAACGCGGTGATCGCAATCACCAGTTCGGTGAGGTTGCCGAGTGTCGCGTTGAGCAATCCGCCGACCGCGTCGCCGGTACGCGCCGCCACGGATTCGGTGGCGTGGCTCAGCATCGCGGCCAGCGGCACGGTAGCCAGCACCGACAAGATGAATAACGCTGTGTGCGAGTCGGGCGCGACTCGTTCCGCGATGAACACAACCGGTACGAAAATCAACAGCCACAGCAGTTTGTTGTGACGGATTTCTGCGAGCAGCAGGTTCATCGTGTGAAGGCCTATTCGTAGATGAACGACACGAACATCAGCTTGCCGTCGCGCTGAATCTGCAGCGTGACCGGCGTGCCGGACTTGAGTGAGCGGATGCTGTCGCGCAGTCCGTCGAGCGTCGTAATGCGCCGGTTGTTGACGCTGCGAATGATGTCCTTCGGCTGGACCGGCACGTCGGCCGCGGCGCCGGCGGCGCGCGCCACGACGATGATGCCGTAAGGAGCGCGCAGACCTGTCGCCGACGCGGCGAGCTCCGCGTCGATTTCGACGCCGAGGATGCCGAGCTCCGACACCAGGTTCTTGGTCGGATCAGAGATCGACGCCACCGAATCGAACTCGCTCGTTTGCACCACCGGCTTGACGCTGATGCTCAATTGCGCCTCGCCGCGCAACACCACGAGTTGGACGTTGTCGGGCGAATCCCTCAGCCGGAAGTTGTAGCTGACGGTTGGCAGGTTTTCCGCGGGAACGCCATCGACCGACGCCAGGATGTCGCCGACCGCGAGCCCGGCCGCTTCGGCGGGACCGCCCGGCCACACGTCGGAGATGATCACGCCGTGATCTCTCGAGAGACCGAGCGCCGCGGCCATCGTTGGCGTGATGGTCTGCAGGCTCATGCCGACCTCCTGCTTGCGCAAGTGGCCGTATTGCTTGATTTGGCGATAGACGGTCCGCACCGTCGCGCTCGGCACGGCGAAGCCGAGGCCGTCGCTGCCGCCGCCTTGCGACATGATGAACGTGTTGACGCCGACCACTTCGCCGCGCGTGTTGACTAGTGGTCCGCCGGAGTTGCCCGGATTGATCGGCGCATCGGTCTGCACGAAGATCTGCGGCGAGTCTGGCGAGACCTGGCGCGCCACCGCGGAGATCAATCCGTGCGTCAGGCTGTTGCGAAGCCCGTTCGGGCTGCCGAACGCAAACACCATCTCGCCCTGGCGCACCGTCGAGTAGGTCGCCAGCGGCAGCGCCGGCAGCTTCAGCCCTTCGACCTTGAGCACCGCCAGATCGAGCTCGGTCGTCACGCCGACGATCTGCGCGTTCACGAGCCGCGTCTTACCCGACAGCGCCGTGGCCAGCGTGCCGTCGGCATTGTCGGAGGGCAGCACGATCTGGATGCGGCGCGCGCCGCTGATCACGTGCGCGTTGGTCATGATGTAGCCGTCTTCGATGACGAAGCCCGAGCCGACGGTTTGCTGGCGCCCGACGATGGCGGCGCTGCCGGTGGGACCTTCCTGCGGACCGAAGCTGCTCACCAGGATCTGGACGACGCTGGGCCACACCTTCTTGGTGAGCGCATCGATCGATTCGTTCATTCGCGCGAACGGCTCGGGGACCGCGCTCTGGCGGGGCACCGGTTGCCCGAACGCGGTGGAGACGAACACGAGCAGCGAGAACGAGAGGGCCAGGCCCGCGCGAGCAAGTCCGGGCGACAGACGGCACGGGGGCATGATCGATCGGTTGCATCAATCTCCGTGCCGTGGCCTGTTGCGGGTTAATCGCAGCAGATCGCGCGCTTTACCTGCGGCCGTGCCTCCAGCAGGCCGGAGCACCTCCGATATGACGTGCGCAATCCAAGGGTCTAGAATGAAGACGGTGCGCGTGTTGCTGCTTCGATTGGCCGCGGTGTTGATCGCCGTCCCGGCGATGCTCGCTGGTCAAACCGTCACGCCGCCAAACCTCGACGGCATCTGGAATTCCGCGACGACGACGCCGCTCGAGCGCCCGTCGAATCTGAAAGACAAGCCGTTCTTCACGCCTCGAGAAGCGGCGGCGTGGGATGCCGAGTTCGCGCGGCGGAACGCGGAGCCGCCGCCTGGCGCGAAGCAGACCGGCACCGGCACCTACAACACGGTGTATCGCGAGTTCGGCACGCGCACGGTCAAGACGCTGCGCACGTCGATCATCACCGATCCGCCCGATGGCCGCATTCCCGCGCTCACCCCGGCGGCCGAAGCCGTGAAGCGCCGCCGCCTCGAAGGTTTGAAAAAGTTCGAGCACCCCGAAGCGCTCGGCCTCCAGGATCAATGCGTCGCGTTCCTGACGGCGGGACCGCCGATGCTGCCGTATTCCTACAACAGCAACTATCAGATCGTGCAGACCGGCGATGCCGTGCTCATCCACGCGGAAATGATCCACGACGCGCGCATCGTGCGGCTCGACGGCAGCCCGCACGCACCATCACGAATCCGATCGTGGCTCGGCGATTCGATCGGGCGATGGGAAGGCGACACGCTCGTGGTGGATACGACCAACTTCAACGACGGCGGCGGATTCTACGGCGACGCCGGCGGCAATTTCGGATGGGACCGCAATCTGCATCTGATCGAGCGATTCAGCCTGCTCGACGCCGAGACGCTGCTCTACAGATTTGAAGTCGACAATCCCACGGCGTTCACGCGGCCGTGGAAGGGCGAGCTCACGCTCGCGCGATCGTCGGAGCCGATCTACGAATACGCCTGTCATGAAGGCAACTACTCGCTCACGAACATGCTCAGAGGCTTCCGCGCCGCCGAACGCAAGCCATGAGGCCGGCGAAAGCCATCCTGATTCACGGCAACGGCGGCTGCACGGCCGGCGACATCTGGCTGCCGTGGGTGGAGCACGAGTTGAGGGCGCTCGGTCTCGACGTCATCAATCACACGTTTCCCGACAACATCAAGGCCCGAGCCCGGTTCTGGCTGCCGCACCTTGAAATGCTCGATGCCGATGAGCACACGATCTTGATCGGGCACTCATCCGGCGCCGTGGCGGCGATGCGATACGCCGAGACGCATCGTTTGTTCGGATCGATCCTGGTCGGCGTGTGCCACACCGATCTCGGCGACAGCTTCGAAGCGGCGAGTGGTTATTACGACACGCCGTGGCAGTGGCAGCAGATCCGCGATAACCAGCAATGGATCGCCATTTATGGGTCCACCGACGATCCGCATATTCCGATCGAGGAGCCGCGGTTCGTGGCTGCGCAATTGCGGTGCAGCTACTACGAATTCACGGATCGCGGCCACTTCGTGGACTCGCGTGAATTTCTGGAAATCGTGGAGCTGGTGCGGAGAAAACTACCGACCTGACGACGGCCTCAGCACTGCGATCTTTTCGACAGGCGATCGAACGTGCGCCGGCCTTCGCTGGTCAGCGAGGACGGGTGAAAACGGGGACGCGCGGACTGCGCGATGAAGAACGCGTTGAGCAGTCCATCGTTGTGGAGCTTGCCGATCGCCTCGTCCATCGCTTCCGCGCCGTGGCCGTCGAGTTGAATCGCGGCGTAACCGTGCGCGTCAGTAGCTCTTGCCGACAGCCGGGACAGAATCTTTCGATGAAGCAGCGGCATCGCGCGGGCTCCGGCTCTCGTCGCGGTGAGCGGCGGGAGCGCAGCCCCGAGGTGGCGCGGTAACGGCAGACCCAGGACGGCGTAAGTATCGTTATTGATGACCATGGGTTGACCGTAGCGTGTCGGACGATGTTTGGATGTGCAAGAGCGCACATCGCGCCAGCCGGCCTTACGCCGTTGGCTCAATCGTGTAAGACGACGCTCAACAGCGAGCTGTTGATCTGGATCCCCGCGTCGAGGTCGCCGTCGTACTCGACGAAGCCAAGCTTCTTGAACTTGTTCATGAAGTAGTTCACGCGCGACCGGGTCGTGCCGACCATCTCCGACAGCGTCTCCTGGGAGATCTTGGCGACGATCTGGCGCGGCCTGGTTTGCTTGCCGTAACGCGCCAGCAGCAGCAGCGCCCGCGCCAGCCGTTTCTCGCTGGAATTGAACAGCTGATCGATCAGGTCCTGTTCGATGCGCACGTTGCGCGAGACCATGTGGGCGATGAATCGATCCGACAGCGCGCTCTGCTCGTGCAGGACCTTCGCCATTTGTGCCCTGGCAATGACGAGGACGGTGGTCGGCGTGATCGCGGTCGCGCTGCCGATGCGCAGCGTCTGGCCGGCCAGGCAGCTCTCGCCGAAAAAATCGGAGGGACCCAGCATCGCGACGACCGCTTCCTTGCCGGTCTTCGAGACGACCGACAGCTTCACGCCGCCCTTCTGGATGTAGTTGACGCTGTCGGCCTGATCGCCCTGGGCGAAGATGACCTCGTTGCGTCGAAAACTGACGATTTTTTTCGAAAGCCCCGTCGAGTCGAGAAATGCCTGCGCGTTGAACCCGGCCGCAACCGTAGTCATGCAGCGACCATAGCGCGTGCCGTGATTCCCGTCTGTTCATAACAGCACACCCCGTTTCGGGGCTGATTGAGGAGCTGTCGTGCGCGGGACCGACGGCCGAACGCCGCCGGCCCGCGCCTGTGACTAGCGTCGCGATATTTCGTAGACCGCGCCGTTCGAGAGCGATACGACGAAGAGATTGCCGTTCGGGCCCGTCTGGATGTCGGTGCCGACACCGAAGCCGGCGCCGAATCGCAGGCTCTCGCTTTCGCCGATATCG
>Ga0207428_10000397_pt1 | contig 54163 bp, 63 predicted proteins | sample RhiMethybrSRZTD1_FD_187600 | JGI IMG/M metagenome (GOLD analysis project Ga0207428, IMG submission 187600) | Populus rhizosphere microbial communities from Tennessee, USA - Rhizosphere MetaG P. TD hybrid SRZTD1 (SPAdes) (version 3) | ecosystem: Host-associated > Plants > Roots > Rhizosphere >...
GGGCGACCTCAGCGGCGAGGTCCGCTCGATCGGAATCCGCGCGAGCATGGTCCGCACCGGCGAGGGCGGCGACGTCATCGTGCCGAACGGCACGCTCGCCACCGAGCGCGTGATCAACTGGACGCTCTCCGACCGCACCCGACGCGTCGATCTCCGTCTCCGCGTGCCCTTCGCCGCCGACTCCGAGCGCGTCCTGACCCTCCTCAAGGACGTCTGCGCCAATCATCCGGGCGTGCTGCGCGATCCCGCGCCCGTGGTGTTCTTCAACGGCACCGGCGACAACGGTCTCCTCTTCGAAGTGTGGGCGTGGACGCCGCGCATCGAGGACTCGATCACGCTCCGCAATTCCCTGGGGCTGGCCGTGCTCACCGCCTTCAAGGACGCGGGCATCGAGGTTCCGGTGCCGCGGCTCGAGATCCGGATGCCGGAGGGCACCGCCGCCGCGCTCGATTCGCACGGTCCGCAGGCCCCGACCCCTCCCCGCGGGCCCGGCGCGACACCAGGCGCCACCCCGCCCGCGTCGGAGGCGAGGTAGAATGTGGCCGATCTCGGCAACCACGCGACGTCGGCACGCAACTAAAGGGGAAAGGGAGGGACCGTATGAAGCCCAAGCTCGGGATCACCGATGACCTGCGCAAGGGCGTGGTGGAGCTGCTCTCCACCGTGCTCGCGGACGAATACATCCTCTATACCAAGACCCGCAACTATCACTGGAACGTCGAGGGCCTGCAGTTCAACGACCTGCACAAGTTCTTCGAGGCCCAGTACGAGGCGCTCGACGAGTTCATCGACGAGGTCGCGGAGCGCGCCCGGAGCCTCGGCGGCCGCGCGCTCGGCACGCTGGCCGAGTTCAGTCAGCGGACCCGGCTGAAGGAAGAGCCCAAGAAAACCCCCGACGCCAAGCAGATGCTGGCCAACCTGCTCGCCGACCACGAGAGCGTGATCCGCGAGCTGCGCGCCGATCTGCAGACGGCGCTGGACAAGTACGGTGACGCGGGCACCAGTGACTTCCTCACCGGCCTCATGGAGAAGCACGAGAAGATGGCCTGGATGCTCCGCTCCTACCTCTCGTAGCGCACGTCCATCACGGATACGGCCTGCCGTTGATGAAGAGCCGCACGAGGTAGGCGCGGCCTTCGTCGGTGAGCAAGACCTCCGCGTCCCGCCGTCCCGGAGGGAGGATTCCCTTCCCCTCCGGGACGTAGTACCGCTCGACCCCGTACTGCACGCGGAGGGGCGCGCCGGACGCGCGCCCGAGCTGTGGCGCGTACATGAGCCGCCCCACGATGAGGCGCCGGCCGCCGTCCAGGGGCAGTGCGCTTCGCTCCAGGCTGGCCGCGACCACCACGTGCACGTCGCCCTTGGACGCGAGCGCCACGTAGACGGGGTAGCCGACGTCGTTCCAGTCGGGCCGGCGCCCCACGAACGGCGTGTCCGTGAGCCCCGCGATCGCGTAGCCCAGCGTGATGTAGTCTCCCCGCACGAGGTCGCGCGGGTCGACGGGCAGCACCTCCAGCAGCACGTGCGCCGCCCGGGCCCGCGCGCGCTCGAGCGTCGCGCCCCAGCCGAGCAGCACGAGCGCGTGCACGACGACGAGCGCCACGAAGAGCCGCCGCCGCGTCATGCCGGTGCATCCACGCGCCGCGCCTCCGCGGTCATCCGGCGACGCATACGCTCGAGCGCCCACCCAAGACCCAGCATCAGCGCGCCCGAGGAGAAGAACAGCGCGCTCGTCTGGAGCATGGTGCCGAAGAGGTCGATGTAACGGACGAGACCTTGAGCGAGCAGCGACACGACGCCCCAGTTGATCCAGGAGGTGCGTCCCCACCGCGCGCCGAAGAGCACGAGGCCCAGGGAGACGCCGAACGAGAGTACCCAGCTCGCGTAGCGGAAGGCGTCCCAGGCGTACGCCGGCGCGGCCCTCGACACGAGCCCCTGCACCGCGGCCAAACCGAGCGGCAGGAGCAGGAGCAGGGCGAGGCAAGCCCCGCGGGCTCCGGGAGGCGCCTCGGGCAGCCGCTGGGCGCCGGCCGCGAGCGCGATGACGGCCACGAGCGTCACCAGGCCGATGGGCGCGGAGGCGCACCGGCACGGCTCGTGGAGCTCCTCGTAGTACCCCATGCCGAGCACGATGAACACCGACAGGCTCAGCGCAATCCCCGCCTGCTCGAGCAGCTGACGGAGTCGCCGATGCGCGCCGTCACCGTGCAGCATGCCGAGGCCGAGCAGCGTCAGCCCGAGCGCGCCCAGCGCGACCATCCAGAACACCGGCGTGCGGTACACCGCGCCCCCGAGCGCGGTCGCGTGGTCGGCGAGCAACAGGGAGAACCAGGCCACGACGCCCGCATAGGCGAGCGCACCGAGCCCGAAGCTGGGAAGCGCGTAGGCCGCGGGCAGGAGCAGCACCCACCAGAGCAGGAGGGCGTCTGCGGGGCGCCCCGAGAGATTGTAGACCTGCCCCATCAGCGCGATCCCGAGGAAGAGCAGCGCGCCGCCGATCACCGCGAGTCCTTCGCCGAGCCAGTGGTAGCCACGTTCACGCACCCGGAGCCCGCCCCAATGCGCGACGAGCATGAGCCCGACGAGGGCGCCAAGCTTGACCCAGCGGTGAAGGGACTGCCAGTTGTGGGCGATGACGAGCGCGAGTCCGGCCGCGACCAGCCCGCCGCCGATGAGGCCGAACAGCGCGGCGGGCCGCGACAGCCATTCCGCCGCGGGGGGATAGCGCGCAGCGATGCGCGCGCCCTGCTCCGCGGAGACGAGCCCCTCGCGGACCCAGCCCTGGATCTCGGTCGCCAGCCGCGTCGCGAAGCGATCCGCCACCTGCGGGCTCCTCGTCGACGCCGCTACCCGCTCCGGCCCAGTTTCGCGAGGGGCGCGCCGGTCAGGCGCGTGAGGATCCACTCGCGGCGAAACCGCGCGCCCAGCCGCCGGTAGAACCCGATGGCCGGACGGTTCCAGTCGAGCACCGCCCACTCGAGCCGCCCGCACCCGCGCCGCACCGCGATGCGGGCGAGCGCGGCGAGCAGCGCGCGCCCCGCCCCCCGGCCGCGCTCCTCGGGCCGCACGAAGAGATCTTCGAGGTAGAGCGTCGGCTTGGCGAGGAAGGTGGAGAATGTGAAGAAGTAGAGCGCGAAGCCGACCGGCCGGCCGCCCCGCCGCGCGATGAGCGTCTCGAAGTAGGGGCGACGGCCGAAGCCGTGGCGCCGCACGCCCGCCGCGGTGGCCTTGCACTCGTGGCGAAGCCGCTCGTAGTCGGCAAGCCCCCGGATGAGCGCCAGGATCGTGGGGACGTCGCCCGCCGTGCCCGGACGAATCGACAGCGCGCCGCCCCCCCTGCGGCCACGCGCCGCGGTCGCCCGTTGGGCCGCGCGCTTCAGCGATGGCTCCAGTAGTGGCCGGGATTGGGGCGCTTCGCGAGGCGCCGCGTCAGCAGCGCCTGGCTCCGCTCGGCATCCTTCGCGCGCAGCGCCGCCACCAGCAGGGTGTCGTGGAAGACCTCGCGCTGGGCGTGGCTGCCACCGACTTCCACGATGCGGGACTCGACGGGGGCAATGCGCGCCACAGCCTCGGCGTGCTCGCCGCGCGCAAACGCATGGAGCCCCTCCAGCAGCGGCACCACCACCTCCGGCAGCGTGGGGTTGCGGGTCTTCTTCGCCCGCGCGCGCAGGCGCTCGAGCTGGAGCTCCGCGTGCGTCCAGTCCCCCGCGGCCGCCAGCGCCATGCCCACGTGGAGGTCGTGGAAGAGCAGCAGCGGCATGTCGAGGCGGCGCAGCGCGACCGCCCCCAGATGCTGCCACCGCGCGGGATCCGGCCGGTCGAAGAGATCGAGGCGCCAGGCCAGCGCCACCGAGTCCTGGAGGTCCGAGCTCACCCTGATCGCGACGCGACCGAACACGGATTCGAACAGCGCGGCCGCCCGCTCGTAGCGCCCGGCGGCGAGATGCATGAGGGCGAGATGCCAGAGGAGATGGTTGCGGAAATAGCCGAGGTGATCACATGGATGGATGCGCGGGGGCAAGGCCTCGACCCCGTGCTCGTTCTCCCCCGTCTCGTAGAAGACGTGGGCCGCCGCGTGCACCGCCCAGGCGTCGCGTGGGTTCAGCGCCATCGCGCGCTCCGCGAGCGGTAGCGCCTCCGCGTAACGCCCGTTCTCCTCGAGGCTGAAGGCGTGCAGCCCCAGCATGAACGAGTCGCCGGTGAAGGCGCCGTACGTCCCGTCCGTCAGCTCGAGCATCTCGGCCGAGCGCCCCTGCCAGAAGTAGATGTAGTACAGGCGCTGGAGCAGGAGCATGTCGCGGGGGTGCTCGGCGAGCAGCGCGCGGATCGCAGGGATCGCGTCATTGCCGCGGCCGCCCACCCACAGAGCGAGGGCGTCCACGCTGCCGCGCTCCCGCGGGGTCAGCGCCGAAGCCGACGCCGCGGCGACCGCGCGCTCCATCTCCGCGCGACCCTCGGCCAGACGCTCGTCGAGGTAGAGCGTCACCGCGAGGCCCGCCCGCCCCAGCGCGAAGCCGGGGTCGGCGACCACCGCCGCCTCGAACGCCGCGACGGTGTCGGCGCTGAAGCCCAGCAGCGCGCGGACGCCGCGATCGTACGCGTCGACGGCGGCGCGCGACTCCGTCGTGAGGTCGAGGCCGTAGGCGTCGCGGATCACTGGGGCATCCTAGCAGACGGCCCCAGATGCCGCGCGAGGAAGTCCACCGCCCGCCGCTCCGCCCACGAAGGCCCCGCGCCGCCGCCGTCGAGAAAGCCCGCGTGGCCTCCCTCGGCGGGAAACACCGCCTCGAGCCAGGGCGAGCGCTCCACCTCCGCGCGCGGCAGGCTCTCCGGCGGGACGAACGGATCATTGACCGCGCTGATCAGCAGCGTGTGTCGACGGATCTTGGAGAGATAGGGTCCGCTGCTGCAGCGGCGCCAGTAGTCCTCCTCGTCGCTGAAGCCGAAGATCGGCGCGGTGACCAGCCGATCGTAGAGGCGGAAGGTCCGCGCGCGCATCGCCGCGCGAACGTCCACGCGCTCGCCGTAGAGGGCGGCCTTGGCCCGGACCTTGGGCTTCATGGTCCGGAGGAAGTGCGCGGTGTAGAGGAGGCGGTTCAGCCCGTGGTCGAGCACGGCCGCGCACGCGGCGAGGTCGAAGGGCACCGAGATGGCGACGGCGGCCAGGACCTCGTCGGGCACCGTCTCGCCCCGCTCGCCCAGCCACTTCAGGACGACGTTGCCGCCCAACGAAACCCCGGTCAGCCCGATGGCCGCGCCGGGGGTCGCCGCGATGAGGCGCCGCACCACGAACTCCAGATCTGAGGTCTCTCCCGAATGGTAAAGCCGGCCAAGGCGGTTGAGCTCGCCGCTACACGAGCGGAAGTGGACGACGACGCCGCGCCATCCCGCGTCCTCGACCAGGCCCATGAGGCCGAGCGCGTAGTGCGACTCGGACGAGCCCTCGAGGCCGTGGAGCACGACCACGCAGGGCGCGGCCGGGCGCGCGGGCGCGGCGGCCAGCCAGTCGAGATCGAGGAAGTCGCCGTCGGGGGTCTCCCACCGCTCGCGGCGGAAGGCGGGACGGCGCGGGCGGCGCCGAAGCGGGCCCCACAAGCTCTGCAGGTGCCGCCCCCGCAGCCACCAGGGGGGCCGGTAGTCGGCGGGGGCGGCAGTCACGCGGTCGAGGGCGCCGCTACTCCTGGCCCTCGAGAATGAGCTTCACGACCTGCGGGGCGATCTCTCGCGCGCGCTGATCGAGCTGGGCCTCGGAGAGATTGGCGATGGGATGGGGCATCGCGAGGAACTTGTACGCGGGCAGACCCCAGGACTGCGCCATGGCGCGGCCGGTGGCCTGGAACACGTCGGTCACGATGGACGCCGCGGGCACGCCGTTCTTCTCGAACAGGATTCCGTCGAGCACACTGCCCGACGAGCACGACCCTCAGTCGCCGATGCCGGCGACGATGACGTCGACGGACCGCTTGGCCTCCTCGATGATCTCGGCGTGCGCGGGCACGCTGGCGTTGTGCTTGCGCCACATCTTGCACTCGGCGGCGCCGTACTCGTTGATGAGCAGCTCCCCGATGCGGTGGAGCAGCCGGTCCGAGTTGAACTTGGTGTTCTCGACGAGTCCGACCCGCCGGCCCTTCAGCGAGTCGGGCCGCGGCACGTATGTCAACGGCTGCTTCCGCGGCTCGACGGTGGGATCGAGGATCTCGATCGGTGCCATCATGCCCTCCTGTCCTGGATGACCTTCGTCACTGCTTGCGACGAGCGCCGCCCGCCCGCCCAACCGGGGATGTAGGACGAGAACGCGCCCGCCCGTCCGCCCGCCGCGACGACCAGGAGGTCGTCCGGCTGAGCGAGCAACGGCCGCATCGTTTTCTCGTCCTGCGGTGTCACCGCGCCCGCCATGCGCTCCATACGCTTGATGTGCGCCACGCTGTTCTGGGTGTTCTCGAACACGAATTTCTGGATATCGGCCTTGGACCAGCCGCCGTTGGCGATGGTCCGCATGTGCTCCCCCGCCAGCACCAGCACGTACTGCGGCTGCCCGTTGGTGCTGTTGTGGTGGCGCATGTCGTCGCACACCGTGCGGAGCACTCCCTCCGGCGTGCTCGAGAGCTGGTTGTACCACTGCCGCGGCGCCTCGGCGGCGAGCACCGTCACCGCGCTCTCCCCCGGCTGGCATCCACGCTGCACGTGGAGGGGGATCCACGGGCTCTCCGCCTCGTTCTCCGCCATCACGTAGCTGTACTTGCCGGGATGCCCCAGCGTGCCGCGGTCGAGGTATCCCGGCAGCGTGCCGATCACGTTCCTCATGACGAGTCGCACCGCTCGACCGATGGTGGCGTTGGCGCGCCAGCCCGGCCCGAAGAGGTTGTCCTCGCAGTTCATCTCGAGCCGTCGTGCGATGGGACCGTTGACGATCAACAGCGGCCCCGCGCCACCCGTCGACGTCGCGGGCCCGTGATACGCCCACTGCGGGTCGGCGATCGCCTCCACCGCCGCCACCACCACCGGCATGTACTCGGGGAGGCAGCCCGCCATCACCGCGTTGATCGCCACCTTTTCGGCGGTCACCGCGACCTGCCGGTTGGTGATGAACGCGAGCTGCGCGTCCGGCGTCAGCCCCGCCGCATCGAGCATCGTCCGCACCGCCCCTTCCGTGGGCGGCACCACCGGGAGCCCGTCCGTCCACCCGCGCTCGTAGCAGAGATCCATGGCCTGGCCGAGGTCGGCGACGACGTGGCGCTTGGAGGCGAAGGTCGTTGTCATGGCCGGTAGTATACCCGAAGATGAGAGACATGCCGGACCACGCCGCGCCGCACATCGTGATCATCGGCGGCGGCTTCGCCGGCCTCAGCGCGGCACGACGGCTCGCCCGTCACACCGTACGCGTCACGCTGCTGGATCGCCGCAACCATCATCTCTTCCAGCCTCTCCTCTACCAGGTGGCGAGCGCGGCGCTGTCCCCGGCCGACATCGCGGTGCCGCTGCGCTCGATCGTGCGCGACGCCCCGCGTGTGCGCGTGCTCCTCGCGGAAGCCGAGTCGGTGGACCCGGCCGCGCGGCGCGTGACGCTGGACACGGGCACGCTGGACTACGACGCCCTCATCCTGGCCGCCGGCGCGGGACATTCGTACTTCGGCCACGACGACTGGGAAGCGCTGGCGCCCGGGCTCAAGACGCTGGAGGACGCGCTGGAAGTCCGTCGGCGCCTGCTCCTTGCGTTCGAGGCGGCCGAGCGCGCGGAGGACGGCGACGAGCGCGCCGCGCTGCTGACTTTCGTGGTGGTGGGCGGCGGGCCCACCGGGGTCGAGCTGGCGGGGGCCTTCGCGGAGATCGCGCGGCACACTATCGCCCGGGATTTCCGCGCCATCGATCCCTCCCAAGCGCGCGTGATCCTGATCGAAGGCGGAGAGCGGCTGCTCCCGAGCTTCCCTCCGGACCTCAGCGACGCCGCCGCGCGAAGCCTCCACCGGCTCGGCGTGGAGATCCGCACCGGCGCAAAGGTGACGCGCATCACCCACGACGCGGTGTGGATCGGCGGCGAGCAGATCCGCTCCCGCGCGGTGGTGTGGGCGGCGGGAGTGGCCGGGGCGGCCATCGGTCGATCGCTGGGCGTGCCCACCGATCGGACAGGCCGGGTTCCGGTGCAGCCCGACCTGTCGGTGCCTGGACATCCCGAGACGTTCGTGGCGGGCGACCTCGCCGCGCTGCCGCTGCCGGACGGCGGGACGCTGCCCGGGCTCGCGCCGGTGGCCATGCAGGCGGGACGCGCCGCTGCCGACAACGCCTGGCGTCGGCTGCGCGGCGAGCCGACGGTGCCGTTTCGCTACCGCGACCACGGCACCATGGCCACCATCGGGCGCGCCGCCGCGGTGGCCGCCATCGGCCGGCTTCACCTTTCCGGCTGGCTCGCGTGGCTCGCGTGGCTCGGCGTCCACATCGTGTACCTGATCGGGTTCCGCAACCGCTTCCTCGTCCTCGCGGAGTGGGCGTGGGCTTACGTGACCTGGCAGCGGGGCGCCCGCCTCATCACCAGGCCCTGGCGTCCCGGCGGCTAAGCGCGGACGGAGTACACTGGTCGAGAGCACGACACCCGATGCCTCTGGTCGCGTACTTCTCCATGGAGTACGGCCTGCACGAGGAATTCCCCTCGTATGCGGGCGGCCTCGGCGTGCTCGCGGGCGACTTCATGAAGTCCGCCGGCGATCTCGGCCTTCCGGTGGTCGGGATCGGGCTCCGCTGGGCCGAGGGCTACACCGCGCAGCGCATCGGTCCCGACGGCTATCCGACCGACGAATGGCACGAGCATCGGCCCGACTTCCTCACCGATACCGGCACGCGCATGCGGGTGCGCGTGGCCGCGCGCGAGGTGGAGTGCCGCGTCTGGCGCGTGGGGCGGTACCAGATCGCGCCCCTGTTCCTGCTCGAGCCCACCAATCCGCGCGACCTCTGGATCACGCGCCGCCTCTACGACACGCGCCCGGACTGCCGCATCGCGCAGGAGATGCTGCTGGGCATCGGCGGCGTGCGCGCGCTCCAGGCCATGCATCAGCCGGTGGACCTCTATCACTTCAACGAGGGGCACGCCGCTTTCGCCGGGCTCGAGCTGATTGCCGACCGCATGGAGGCGGGCATGGACTTCGAGGAGGCGCGGCGCGCCGTTCGCGCGTCGATTGTCTTCACCACCCACACCCCGGTGCCCGCCGGCAACGAGACCCATGCCCTCGCCGATCTGCGCCGGCTCGGCGCAGACTGCGATCTACTCCCCGCCGAGCTCCGCGCCATCGGCGGCGATCCCTTCAACATGACAGTGGCGGGCCTGCGCCTGGCCCGGCGCGCCAATGCGGTCGCCCAGCTCCACGGCGAGACCGCCCGGGCGATGTGGGCGGGGGTCGAGGGCGCCGCGCCCATCATCGCGATCACCAACGGCGTGCACGCGGGTACCTGGCAGGATCCGCGCATTCCCGCCGCGCTCGGCAGCGACGGGGCGCTGCGCGCCACCCGCCGAGAGCTGAAGGAAGAGCTGCTCGCCGAGGTGGAGCGCCGCACCGCGGTGCGCCTGGATCCGGAGGTCCTCACGATCGGCTTCGCCCGTCGCGCCGCGACCTACAAGCGTCCCGATTTGCTCCTCCGCGATCCCGCGCGGCTGGCCCCGCTGCTGAAGGATCACCGGGTGCAGCTCCTGTTCTCGGGCAAGGCCCATCCCGCCGATCAGGAAGGCAAGGCCGTGATCGCGCTGCTCGTGGAGACGATCCGCCAGTGGCCGGAGTCCATCGTGTTTCTGGAGAACTACGACATGGGGCTGGGCCGGCTGCTCACCCGCGGCTGCGACGTGTGGCTCAACAACCCGCGGCGCCCGTTGGAGGCCTCGGGCACATCGGGCATGAAGGCGGCGATGAACGGCGGTCTCAATCTCTCCGTGCTCGACGGGTGGTGGCCGGAAGGCTGCGTGCACGGCGTGAACGGCTGGGCCATCGGCGACGGGTCCGAGGGCCCCGACCAGGACCGGCGCGATCTCCAGGCGCTCTACGATACGCTGGAGGGCGAGGTACTGCCCGCGTGGGTCGCTCCCGCGCGCTGGACGCACATGGCCCGGGCGGCCGTCACGATGGGGGTGGAGCAGTTCTCCGCGGAGCGAATGGTGCGCGAGTACTTCGCCCGGCTCTACGCCGCCTGATCACTTCGCCTTGGCGATCTCGTCGGCCAGCTCCTTGGCCCGCCCGCGATCCAGCGGCTTGAGCCGCTCGAGCACCTGCCGGGCGTCGTCCAGCCGTCCCATCTTCACGTACGCCTCGCCAAGATACTCGAGTGCCTCGGGGAACCGGGGCCGGAGACGCAACGCCTCGTCGTAGGCCTTGATCGACTCGGGGTAGTTGCCGGTGTTGCGGAGCGCGTAGCCCAGCTCGTTCCAGGCCTCCGCGTAGTCCGGCTTGAGCTCGGTCGCCTTGCGGAATGAGGCGGTGGCCACCGACCACTCCTTGCTCCGCTTCGCGCGGATGCCCTTGTTGTATTCCTCCTCCGCCGGTGTCGTGACCGGCGCGGACGGCCGAGGCGCCACTTCATTGGCAACCGCCACCACGGGGGCGACCGCCACCACGGGGGCAATCGCCACGAGGGACGCGGCGAGGGCGAGGGCGAGCGCGGCGAGCGTCGTCATGAGCGGTCCTCCAAATCGGCGCGGGTAGTCGCGGCGGCGCGACCGCCGGGCTCCGCCCCGGCGTCGCCATCATACCTCCCCCGTCCGGACGGTATCGCCGCGATGACGGCGGCGGCGACGCACACCGCCCCGGCGAGGACGAAGGCGGCGGCGAAGCCGGCCTGCCAGCCGCGCGCGCGCTCGAGCGCGCCGAACACCGCGCCGGTCGCCTGCACTCCGGCGACCACGCCGAGGGTGCGGCTCATGAAGGCCAGCCCGCCTGCCGCGCCCTGACGGGCGGCGGGGAACGACGTCATCACCCGCGCGAGATTGGGCACCTGGAAGAGGCCGACGCCGGCGCCGACAAGGGCAAGGCCCGCCATCACCGCCGCGTAGGGCGTAGCGGCGGTGAAGCCGCTGATGAACAGCAGCCCCGCGGCCTCCATCACCAGCCCCAGCGCCATCGGCACGCGGGATCCCACCCTGTCGGTGAGCCGGCCCGCGAGGGGCGACATCGCCGCGGTCGCCAGCGGGGTAAGCATGAAGAACATCCCGCCGTGCGCCGCGTGGAGGCCCAGCACGCGCACCAGGTAGAACGGCGCGAGGAGCCATACCGCGAATTGCGCGCCGTTCGAGAGCGCGGCGAGCGCGAGTCCACTCAGCACCGGCCAGCGCAGCCACTCCGCGCGCGGCGGGAGCCGCCAGGCGCCGGCGCGCCGGCCTCGGGGCAGCGTCGCGGAGGCGATGACCGCGAGCAGCCCGGCCACCGGCGCCCGGTAGAGGAAGACGGAGCGCCAGCCGAACGCCTCCACGAGCGCACCGCCGATGACCGGCCCCACCGCAAGTCCCGTCCCCAGCCCCAGAGCGAGACGGCCGAGGCCGTGGCCGTGCCGCTCGCGCGGGAGCGTCAGGGTCACGAGCGCCGGCGCCGTCCCGTAGACCAGGCCACCGCCGACGCCCTGCACCACGCGCGCCGCGAGGAGCGCGCCGAAGGAGCCCACCCCCAGGAAGCCCACGAAGGCCGCGGCGGAGATCCAGAGGCCGGCCGCGAAGACCGGCGCCGGGCCGAGACGATCGGCGACGACGCCGGCGGCGAATGCCGTGAGCGCATAGGTGAGGACGTAGCAGACGATCACCCAGCGGATGGCGACCGGGCCAACGCCGAACGCGGCCGACATCGCGGGAAAGGCGATGTTCACCGAGGCGTCGAGCGAGACGGCCAGCGCGCCGAGCGCGGCGAGAGCGACGGGCACCGGGCTATACTATCGCGTGCCCGACTTCCCCGGCTGGCTCGCGCTCGGCGTGGCCGCCATCATCGCCTCGTCCATCGGGGGCGTCGCCGGATTCGGCACCGGCGCCATGATGATCCCCGTGATCGCCTGGACCCTCGGCCCCAAAGCCACCGTGCCCGTGCTCACCGTGGGCATGTTCCTCGGTAACGGGGCCCGCGTGTGGTTCAGCCGCGCCGAGGTGAACGTGCGGGTGGCGGGCGCCTATCTCGTGGGCGCGGTGCCGTGCGGGGTGCTAGGCGCCGTCCTCTATTCCACCATCGAGGCGGAGTGGCTGAGCCGGCTGCTCGGCGGGTTTCTCCTGATCGCGGTGCCCGGCCGGCGCTGGCTCAAGGCCCGCGGCCTGCGCGTCACCCTTCCCTACTTCCCGCTCATCGGCGGCGTGTTCGGCTTCCTCTCGTCGCTGGTGGGCGCGGTGGGGCCGGTGCTGAGCCCCTTCTTCCTGGGCGCCGGCCTCTTGCGCGGCGCGTACGTGTCCACCGACGCCCTCTGCACGGTCGGCAGCTATCTCACCCGCGGCTTGGTCTTCCATCGCTACCACCTCATGACCGAGTCGACAGTCACGGGGGGACTCTACATCGGGGTCATCATGATCGGGGGAGCGTGGATCGGACGGAAGCTCCTCGACCACCTCAGCGAGGCGGCCTTTCTCCGGCTGATCGAGACCCTGCTCGTCGTGTGCGGGTTACAGATGCTCCTCTGGCCCGCGCGTTGACCGCGGCGCGCTATTCGCGGTAGAACAAGGGCCCAATGTCCACGCCCCTCGCGCCCGGCCTCTCCGCCCAGCTCACGATGACGGTCACGCGCGCGCACAGCGCGGACACTCTCGGCAACACCGGCGTCGCGGTGTTCGCGACGCCGTTCCTCATCGCGTTCCTCGAGAACGCGTCCAACGCCGTCCTCAAGCCCTACTTCGCGCCGGGCGGCGGGAGCGTCGGCACCATGGTCGACGTGAAGCACCTCGCCGCCACTCCGCTCGGCATGAGCGTCCGCGCCGAAGCGACAATCCTCGAGATCGAGGGCAAGCGGGTGCTGTTCTGGGTCGAGGCCTGGGACGAGGTGGAGAAGATCGCGGAAGGACGCCACGAGCGGTTCATCGTCCCCGATCTCGGGCGCTTCCTCGAGCGGGCGGCGAAGAAAGGCAAGGCCTGAGCATGCCCATCCAGATCAACACGAGCATCAAGGGCAAGGAATATCCCCCCTACGTCGTCCACGTCGAGCGGGCCAAGATCAAGGACTTCGCCCGGGCCATCGGCGATCTCTCACCGTTCTACCTCGACGACGAGGTGGGCCGGGCATCGCCCTGGGGAGACATCATCGCGCCCCCGACCTTCGCCATCACGTTCCGGGACGAGCGGCACGACACCGGCGGGATGCTAAAGGAGCTCGGCACCGACATCTCCCGCATCCTCCACGGCGAGCAGGAGTTCGAGCACATGAAGCCCATCCGGCCCGGCGACACGCTCCTCTGCCGGGGTAAGATCACGGACATCTACGAGAAGGCGGGCCGTTCCGGCCCCATGGCCTTCGTGGTGCGCGAGACCACGATCACCGACCCCGACAACGACATCGTCGCGAAGGTCCGCGGCATCACCGTGGTCCGGCTCTGAGGACGTCATGAAATACGCCAAGGTCTACCTCGAGGACGTCGAGATCGGGACCGAGATGCCTACGCTCGTCAAAGGCCCCATCGAGCAGATTCAGCTCACCCGCTACGCGGGCGCCTCCGGCGACTTCAATCCCATACACCAGGACGCGGCGTTCGCCCGCGCCGCGGGCATGGGCGACGTGTTCGGCCACGGCATGCTGTCGATGGGCTTCGTGGCCCAGTCGGTCACCGACTGGCTCGGCGTGGGCACGGTGCAGAAGGTCGGCGTGCGCTTCGCCGGGTTGGTCCGGCTCGGCGACGTCATCACCTGCCGGGGCAAGATCGTGGCCAAGCGGCCCGCGAAGGAGCCGGGCCGCGGGGCCGGTCAGGTGGATGTCGAGCTCTGGGCCGAGAACCAGAAGGGCGAGAAGGTCGTGACCGGCCGCGCCACCGCCGCCCTGCTCTCGAGAGACGATCAGTAGACGGGAACACGCGGCTACGCGGAGCGAAGGAAGTCCCGCAGGGCTGCCTCCGTGGATGGGAACGCGAGCTCGTTCCACGGGATCTTCGCCGGGGCGACCCACTCGACGCAGTCATTCTCGTGGCACGTGGCCAGCGTGCCGCCGGTGACGGCGGCGCGGTACACCACGATCACGATCGGCGAGCGCGGATAGGAGTACACGCCGACGAGTCCCCGCAGCGAGACCCGCAAGCCCGTCTCCTCCCACGTCTCCCGCACCGCCGCCACGTCCACCGGCTCGCCCCAGTCCACGAAGCCCCCGGGAAACGTCCACTTGCCGTACGCGGGGTTGATGGCCCGGCGCGTGAGCAGCACCTGCCCGTTCTCCTCGGGGATCGTCGCCGCCACCACCTTGTGATTGAGGTAGAAGATGAAGCCGCAGCGCGTGCAGACCTGCTCGATGCGGCCTTCGGGCGGGATGGGGCGGCGCTCGAGGCCGCCCCCGCAGAGCGGGCAGAAACGGATGCCGTCAGGGGTGAGCTGGCGGAGCGACTCGTTGACGCTCATCCACGTGCCAGCATAACATCTCAAGACTTGCGATGAAGTGGATTGCCTCCAAGGCGAGCTTCGACGAGGTGTTCGGGCGCCCGAGCGCGCCCCGGACGCACTATGACGCGCTCATCGCCATCCTCGAATCGTTCACGCTCGAGGATGTCACGCGCCGCGAGCGCCTGCAGTGTCTCGCCCTCATGAATCAAGGCATCACGTTCACCGTCTACGGGGAGAAGGACGGCCTCGAGCGTATCTTCCCCTTCGACTTTGTACCCCGCATCATCCCCGCGGGAGAGTGGAAGCTCCTTCAGGACGGGCTCGTCCAGTGCTTCACCGCCCTCAATCTCTTCCTCCTGGACATCTACCAGGAGCAGGCGATCGTGCAGCAGCAGCAACAACGGCAGCAGCGAGGAGAGCCGGCATGAGGATCGACCGAGCGCGGCTGGCCGCGAGCATGGACGCCCTGGGGCGCATCGGCGAGACGCCGCGCGGCGGCCTCACCCGGCTGGCCCTCAGCGACGAGGACCGCCTCGGGCGCGATCTCCTCGTGCGCTGGATGAAGGAGGCCGGGCTGGCGGTCAGCGTGGACCAGATGGGCAACATCTTCGGCATCCGCGCCGGCATGGAAACCCTCGCCCCCGTGCTCATGGGCTCGCATGCCGACTCGGTGCCCACCGGCGGCAAGTACGATGGCCAGCTCGGCGTGCTCTGCGCCCTCGAGGTGATCCGCTCGCTGGACGACCGGGGCGCGCGCACCCGCCATCCGGTCGGCATGGTCATCTTCACCAACGAGGAGGGAGCGCGCTTCCAGCCCGCGATGATCGGCTCCGGCGTGATGGCGGGCAAGATCCCGCTGGAAGACGCCTACAACACCCGCGACCGTGACGGCGTGCGCCTGGGCGACGAGCTGGAGCGCATCGGCTACCTCGGACCGGAGCCCTGCATACCGCGCCCGCTGCGCGCGTATCTCGAGCTCCACATCGAGCAGGGGCCCCTTCTCGAGGAGGAAGGACTGCCGGTGGGCGTGGTGGAGGGCATCGTCGCGATCGCGTGGTCACGGCTCACCCTGGCCGGCGTGCAGGATCACGCCGGCCCTACCCCCATGCGCATACGCCACGACGCCCTCGTGGCCGCCGCCGAGGTGGTGCGGGGCATTCGTGAGATTCCGCGGCGGGTGGGCGGCGATCTCGTCTCCACCGTGGGCCGCCTCGACGTGAGCCCGAACATCCCGAACGCAATTCCCGGACGCGTGAGCCTGTCCATCGACCTCCGCGGCCCCGACGAGGCTGATCTCACGCGCGCCCTCGGGATGGTCGACCGCATCGTGAAGGACGCGGCCCGGCGGGAGGGCGTGACCTCGACGCTCGAGCACTACTGGCGGGTGCCGCGCACCGTGTTCGATCCGGGAGTGGTGAGCGCGGTGGAGCGCGCGGCCCGTGCGCTCCGCTGCGGCCACCGGCGGATCCTGTCCGGGGCCGGGCACGACGCGCAGTACATGGCGGCGATCTGCCCCACCGGGATGATCTTCGTGCCCTCCCGCGCGGGACGCAGCCACTGCGAGGAGGAGTTTACCGGGCTCGACGACATCGAGCACGGCGCCAATACCCTGCTCCTCGCCGCTGCCGAGCTCGCGGGGACGCTCGGCTAGGCTCGCCTCAGGCGAGCAATGCCGCCTGCGGCCCGTGATGGGCGGACGGCAGGCGCAGGCGCGCGACCACGGGAAGATGGTCGGACGCCACGCGGGCGAGCCGGCTCCGGTGCACGTGGAAGCCCTCGCCGTGAAGCGTTCGGTCCCAGTAGATACGATCGAGCGGGAACAGCGGCAGCGGCGCGGGATGGGTGCGACGGATCCGCGGGCCCGCGAGCTCCCGGCGGAGCGTCCGTCCCACCGCGCCGGGGAACCACTCGTTGAGGTCGCCCACGACGATTCTCGAGCCCTTCAACGCCTCCACGAGGACCTGGTCGCGCACCAGCATCTCCACCTGCGCCGCCCGTTCGCGCACGCGCAGGCCGAAGTGCACGTTGAACATGTGGAGCAGGTGTTCGGGCAGCTCCACGTCCACCCGCAGGCCGCCGCGCGGCTCGCGCTCGTAGCGCGTGAGATCGAAGGGCCGAGCCGCGTGCGCGGGGAAGCGCGTCAGCACCACGTTGCCGTACGGTCCTTCCGCGCGCTCGAGCGTCACGCCCATGTGCATGTCGAGCCCGAGCCGCCGCGCCAGCGTCTCGGCCTGCGGCCGGAAGATTTCCTGGATCCCGACGAGATCCGCTTCGAGCTCCTCGACGACGCCCGCGATGCGCCCGAGGTCCACCCGGCCGTCGAGCCCCTGAGCCTTGTGGATATTGTACGAGGCGACGGTGATGACGGACCGGTGCGTGTCGCTCATGCCGCACCGTCCGCGTACGCGGTGAAATGCGGATAGAGCTGCACCGGGTGCGTGAGCGGCTCGTTCGGCAGCCTCACGCTGGGCGGAAAGAGGATGAAGGTCTGGAGCTCCTGCTCCGAGGGACCGGCGTGGGCGCCGTGCTCGGGGTTGAAGGACACGTGGCCCGCCGCCGCGTCGATTCCGTAGAGCACGAGATCCCCCGCGCTCGGCATCGCCATCAGCTCTCTCAGTCCTTGCAAGACGACCTCCCGGTCGGCTCGACCTTCGAACAGGCCGTTCACCGGCCCGGAGTCGAGCGCGTACCGCGTTCCACGATACCAGCACACCGGCCCTACACGCGAACGAAGGAGTACGAGACCGATGCCGGGATGACGGGAGAGCATGCCGGCCACCCGTGGGTGGCGCTCTTCCAGCTCCTCGGCGAGCAGAGGCTGCGGGTGGTCCGTGAAGTACACGAAGGCATTCGGTCCGGCCGGCACCACGCGGATCGACTCCTCGGAGGCAGGCTCGCCTGGCGCTCCGTTCCCCGGCGAGATCCAGCGCGTGAAGTCCCCCTCAAGATAGTTGACGAAGCGGTGCAGTGCCCGCGCGCGGGCCAGCGCGCGCACGCCGGTCCACTGCCGGCGCCAGCCATCCTCGGCGCTCGGTCGCCGCTTCACCGGAGGCCCGTCGGTGGTCATGATCGGCTCACCGCGGAGCGCTTTGCGGACGACGTGCTCGATGGTGTGGCCGCCGCTGACGTCGGTGAAGAGCCGGGTGAGGACCTGCCCGTGATCCGACAGGATGTAGAGATCCGGGCAGGGCTCGGGCAGGCGGCGCACGATCCGCGCGAGCTGGCCGATGGAGGCATCCACGCGGCGTAGAGCGCGGAGCGCGCGGCGGCTCGCCGGGCCGAAGCCATGGGCGAACACGTCGTATTCCATGAAGTTGACGTAGATCGAGGGCAGCCCGCGGTAGAGCGCCACCGACGTGGCCAGGGTCAGGAACTGGCGCCCCCAGATGGACGAGCCGATCTTGAAGAGCAGCCAGCGCGCGCCCGACCCGGGGGGCGCGGTCCGGGTGATGAAGCGCCCGAGGGCCCGCGCGATCTCGAGCAAGGTGAGCGCGGTGCACTTGACGATCACCCAGGCCAGCAGCACCGCGGACAGCGGCGCCCGCAGGATGGCCCAGCCCGAGCGGGTCGGCTTCAGCAGCCCGGCGAGCGTCCAGAGATAGTCGGTGGCCTCGCCGGCGAAGATGCAGCCATAGGTGGCGCCGCCCCGCATGATGCCGCGCCGGCCCCGGGCGTGCTGCTCCTCCACGAGGGCCGCCACGCCCGGCCGCGGGAAGTATCGATCCTCGCCCGCTCGCTTGTCGTAGTAGTGGAAGCCCGGGATGTCCGGGTACACCCCGTACATGACCGCCATCTGGAAGGCGGGCGTCGAGCTGGGAAGGCCCACCGACATGGCGCGCTTGGCCAACCACCCGGAGCCGAGCAGGCGCGCCAGGGTGGGGGTCTGACCGGTGGCGAGCGCGTGCTCGAGCACGGCCCGCGAGAGCCCGTCGATCTGGATGATGAGGAAGCGGCGCGGCCGCGGGGGCGGTATGGGCCGAAGCCGCGCCCAGCAGGCGCACGCGTCGACGGCGAGCTGAAGCCGGAGGACAAGCGCGTCCAGGGGCATGTCCTTGCCATGATAACAAGGCGTCTGGTAGGCTCGGCCCAACTCGGTCGTCAGCCACCCACGAGGCTCCTGCTTGAGCGACGTTCCACATCCCCTGCTCGCGATCGTTCGCCGGTTCGTCGATACCGAGGTGATCCCGGTCGCCCTGGCCCTCGAGCACGCCGATGAGTATCCCCACACGCTGGTGGCGCGGATGCGCGAGCTCGGCCTCTTCGGCGCGCTCGTGCCCGCGGAGCACGGCGGACTCGGCCTGAGCGTGAGCGTCTACGCGCGGGTGATCGAGGAGATCTGTCGCGGCTGGATGTCGCTGGCCGGGGTCATCAACAGCCACACCATGGCCGCGCTCATCGTGCTGCATCACGGTACCGACGACCAGCGCCGCCGTCTCCTGCCGCGCTTCGCCGCGGGCGACGCGCGCGGCGGGCTCTGTCTCACCGAGCCGCACGCCGGCTCCGACGTGCAGGCCATCCAGACGGTGGCACGCCGGCAGGGCGACCGCTATCTCATCTCCGGCTCGAAGATGTTCGTGACCAACGGCCGCGAGGGCAACACGTTCGCGCTGCTCGCCCGCACTGATCCGGCCGCCGACCCGCCCCATCGCGGGATGTCGTGCTTCATCGTGGAGAAGGGAGCGCCCGGCCTCGAGGTCGTCAAGTCCATCGCCAAGCTCGGCTACAAGGGCGTGGATACCGCCGAGCTGGTCTTCGACGCCTTCCCCGTGCCGGCCGCCAACCTCGTGGGTGGCATCGAAGGCCGCGGCTTCCGTCACGTCATGTCAGGGCTCGAGACCGGGCGCATCAACATCGCGGCGCGCGCGGTGGGCGTGGGCCAGGCCGCGCTCGAACAGGCCGTCACCGCCATCCGAGAGAATGCCGCCGAGGCCGCGCTGACCGCGCTCGCCGCTATCGCCACGCGCGTGGAGGCCTCGCGCCTGCTCACCGGCTGGGCCGCGGGCATGAAGGACCGCGCGGAGCGCTGTGACCTGGAAGCCGGGATGGCCAAGCTCTACGCGTCCGAGTCGGCGCAGGACGCGGCCGTGGAGGTCGTCCGCCTGTCCGGCCGCCACGGCCAGATCGCCGATTCGCCGATCGAGCGGCTCTACCGTGACACGCCACTCATGATCATCGGGGAGGGCGCGAACGAGATCCAGCGGCTCCTCATCGCCCGTCAGCTGGTCGAGCGGCACGGCGAGCGGCTGGGCGCGCTGACCCTGGATGACGGCGACCCCGGATCCCCCGAGCGCCGCCAGCTGGTCCTCGCCGTGCGCCAGTTCGTCCAGAAGGACGTAGCGCCGGCGGCCCAGGACCAGGACGCCACCGGAGGCTTCCCCGCCGAGCTGATCGCGCGTCTGGCCGAGTTCGGGGTGTGGGGCGCGCTCGTCCCCACGGAGTATGGCGGGCTCGGCCTCGATCCGGGCACGGCCGTGATGATGGTGGAGGAAGTCGCGCGCGGCTGGGGCATGCTGGGCGCGCTGCTCGCCACGCACATGGCCGCCGTCCACACCATCGCGCTTCACGGCACGCCGGCGGCCCGGGAGCGGCTGCTGCCGGCCATGACGCGCGCGGAGCGCCTGGGCTGCGTGGCGCTCGGCGCGCCCGCGCCGGCGCGCCGGGCGGGCGGTGGCTGGGGGCTCGTGGGCGCCGCGCCACTCACCGCAGGGGCGGCACACGCCGCAGTGTTCGTGCTGATCGGCGACCTCGAGGGGCATCGCGCCGCCTTCCTCGCGGACGCCGGCGCCGCCGGGCTCGAGGTCGCCACCGCGCCCGCCACCCTGGGGTTCCACGGGTTGGGCGCGGCGGATCTCGCGCTCGCGCACCTGCGGTTGCCCCACGAGGCGCGGCTGGGGAAGGACGACGCCGGAGCCGGGGAAGCCGCCGCCGCGGCGGAGAACTTCCTCCGGCTCGGCGAGGCCGCGGTGGCGGTGGGGCTCGGAGGCGCGGCGTTCGAGGCCGCGCTCCGCTACGCGCAGCAGCGCACCACCTTCGGCAAGCCGATCGCTCAGCATCAGGCCATTCAGCTCAAGCTCGCCGACATGGCCTCGCGCGTGACGGCGGCGCGGCTCCTCATGCTGCACGGCGCCGAGCGGCTGGGGCAGCGGCCCGGCGACACCGCGCCCGTCGCCATGGCGCGGCTCGAGGCGGCGGAGACCGCGTACCACGCGACCCTCGAGTCCATGCGCATCCACGGCGGCTACGGCTACACGAAGGAGTTTGCGGTGGAACGGTACTACCGCGACGCGGCGGCGCTCCTCTCCGGCGACGGCGCGGTGGGGCGGCTCCGGCTCGCGGTCGCGCGCGCCGTGCTGGAGGGCCATCCCGCGTGAGCTACGGTCGCTACTTCGACGACTTCTCCGTCGGTCAGGAGTTCCGCCACTGGCCGGGCCGCACCATCACCGAAGCCGATTGCACGTGGTTCGCGCTCCTCACGATGAACCAGCACCCCCTGCACTCGGACGCGCACTACGCCGAGACCTACACCCAGCACAAGCAGCGCGTGGTGCTGGGACCGCTCGTCTACAGCGTGGTGATCGGGATGACGGTGGCGGACATCTCGGGCCGCGCCATCGCGAATCTCGAGGTGAACGCCCTCAAGCACGAGAAGCCCACGTTCATCGGCGATACCCTCTACGCCCACTCCCGCGTGCTCGCGCTCACGGCGTCACGCCAGGGCGACCGGGGGGTCGTGACCGTCGAGACCTGGGCGACGAATCAGCGGGGCGACCACGTCTGCTCGTACACGAGGAACGTGCTCGTGCCCAAGAAGAACCACGCCACGCTCGGCGAAGGGCGCCTTCCCTACTGAGATGCCGCCGCGCGCGCCGCTCGACGGAGTGAGGATCCTGGCCGTGTCGCAGTTCGGCGCGGGGCCCTTCGGCACCCAGGTGCTGGCCGATCTCGGCGCCGACGTCATCAAGATCGAGGATCCCGGCGTGGGCGGCGACGTCTCCCGCTACGTGCCGCCGTTCGAGGGCGAGGCCGACTCGCCGTACTTCCAGTCCTTCAACCGCGGCAAGCGCTCGCTCGCCCTGAACCTCCGGCACCCCGAGGGGCAGGCGGTGCTACACGACCTCGTGCGCGTGTCGGACGGGCTGTTCAACAATGCGCGCGGCGACCTGCCCGGCAAGCTCGGTCTCACGTACGAGGCCCTCCGGAGCGTGAACCCGAAGATCGTCTGCTCCTCGCTCACCGGCTTCGGCACCACCGGGCCGCGGGCCGCCGAGCCCGCCTACGACTACCTGATCCAGGGCTACGCGGGGTACATGTCGGTCACCGGAGAGCCCGATGGGCCACCCGGCAAGTGCGGCGTGTCGGTGATCGACTTCGCCGGCGGCTACGCCGCGATGATCGGCCTCATGGTGGGGCTCTTCGACGCGCAGCGCACCGGAGTGGGGCGCGACGTGGACATCTCGCTGCTCGACACCGCGGTGAGCATGCTGTCCTACTTCGCGATCTGGACTCTGAACCGCGACTGGGCGCCGGAGCGGACGCGCGACTCCGCCCATCAGGTTCTCGTGCCCGCGCAGAACTTCCCCACCAAGGACGGCTGGATCGTCGTGTTTTGCAACAAGGACAAGTTCTGGCAGGAGCTCGTGGAGGCGCTCGACGCGCCCGAGGTGGCGGAGGACCCGCGCTTTCGGACGTTCCCCGACCGCCACGCGCACCGGGACGCGCTGCTGCCGCTGCTCAAGGCGCGCTTCCAGACGCGGACCACCGCCGACTGGCTCGGCCGGCTGCGCGGGCGCGTCCCCTGCGCCCCCGTGAACGACGTGCGGCAGGCGCTGGACGACGAGCAGGTCCTGGCGCGCGACATGATCGTGGAGGTCGAGCACCCCGAGTTCGGGACGCTCAAGGAGGTCCGCAGCCCGATCCGCACCGACGGCGAGGTGCGAGCACCGCGCCGCGCGCCCCGGCTCGGCGAGGACACCGATGCCATCCTCGGCGAGATTCTGGGGTACGGCGCGGCCACGATCGCCGGCCTGCGCGCCCGCGGGGCGATCGGATGAACCGGCCCCTCGACATCCCCGACGCCGAGGAGGTCGAGCGTACCGAGACCGTCGCGGCCCCGCCCTGGATGACCATCCTCCACAACTGTGACTGCCACACGTTCGAGCAGGTGGTCCAGCAGCTCATGAAGGCGATCGGTTGCTCGGAAGACCGCGGGTGGGAGCTGGCCTGGGAGGTCCACAACACCGGCAAGGCCGTGGTCAAGGTGGGCCCCGAGCCGGAATGTGTCCGCGCGGGCAACGTCCTCGCCTCGATCGGCCTCATCGTCACCGTCGTGCAGTCGTAGCCCGCCCCCGCCTCCGTTCACCGCGCAGTCGTTTCGCAGGAATCAATCTCTCCAAACTGCAGAGGTTCCTCCCGTTTTGAGGAGAGCCTCGCGCCGTGGAGCCCCGGTGACGTGGCCAGTTACTACTGATAGGTCAGCTACTTACGTGTGATCTGGCTCGTGGCACCCCCCTTGCTCTATTTCTGGGTGGCCGGACGTTACGGCCCCAGGAGCCGACAACAATGAGCCGACTGCTCGATCTGATCCGTGAAGCCTGGCAGGACAATCACAAGGGAGGCGTGGTCCTCCCCTGGTACCGCCGCCCCAACATGTGGCTGGTCGCCGCGGCCGTGGTGCTTCCCTTCGGGTGGCTGCTCCCCATCGCCCGCGTGGCCTACGTCGAAGCGCGTAACCGTCGAGCTGCTCGCCGCCGTTTCTAGCCGAACCCATACCAGGTGAGGGCGACGTGAGCCCCGGCGGCCACCTCGTCACGACGGCGGTGGCATGCGCGGCCGTCCAGATGAGCACCGGATCCGTCGCCCTCACCGCAGGGGTCGCCGCGGGCGGCTTCCTGATCGATCTCGATCACGTGCTCGACTACGTCCTCTTCGAGCGTCAGCGCGATCTACGTCCCGCCGCGTTCCTCCGTTACTACCTCGCCGGCAACCCTCGGTTGGTCGTCTTGCTCCTGCACTCCTACGAGCTGCTCGCAGCGCTCGCCCTGGCCGCTTGGTGGACAAACCTCGAGGGCCTGTGGGGCTACGTGTTGGGGGCGGCGGCGCTGCACCTGCCGCTCGACATCGTCTTCAACGGCAAGGTGACGGGGCGGAACATGGTGCCGTTCTACAGCTCCGTCTACCGGACGCGCGCCGGCTTCCGTACCTCACGTCTGCTCGACGCGGGGCGGATCGGGGCGCCGGACCCGCGCTTCTGGTCCGCCTTCTTCGTCGGTTCAGTGGTGAGCCCTCGCTCCGCTCGGGCCAGCTCGATCGCATCGCTCGCCTCGCCTTCGGCTGCGGCTCGCCCCCCTCGCTCCGCTCGGGCCAGCTCGATCGCATCGCTCGCCTCGCCTTCGGCTGCGGCTCGCCCCTCCCTCGCTCCGCTCGGGCCAGCTCGATCGCATCGCTCGCCTCGCCTTCGGCTGCGGCTCGCCCTACATCACGGGCCCGATGATCCAGGGCGCGAACTCTTCCTCACCGACCCCGCTTAGCTCGCTCTTGGACCGCTTCCCCGACGCGACTGCGACGATCTCCTCGAAGATCTGACGCCCGACCTGTTCGAGGGGCACCCCTTCCAGGATCACCCCGCAGTTGATGTCCATGTCCTCTTCCAGATGGCGGTACATGAGCGAGTTCGTCGCGAGCTTGATGGAGGGCACGGGCTTGCAGCCGAATACTGAACCGCGCCCGGTGGTGAAGCAGATCATGTTGCAGCCGCCCGCGACCAGGCCGGTGATGGATACGGGATCGTGGCCCGGCGTGTCCATGAAGACGAAGCCGCGCGTGGTGATGGGCTCGCCGTACTGGAAGACGTCCTGCATCGGCGTGGTGCCGCCCTTGGTGACCCCACCCAGGGACTTCTCGAACACGGTCGTGATGCCCCCGGCCTTGTTGCCGGGCGCGGGATTGTTGTCCATGGCCTCGATGCCGCGGCAGTACCACTCCCACCACTTGTAGCGATCCAAGAGCTTCTTGGCCACGCCCTCGTTGACGGCGCGGCGGATCAGGAGGTGCTCGGCCCCGTAGATCTCCGGGGTCTCGGCGAGCACGCCGGTGCCGCCGTAGCGCACGAGCTCGTCTACCGCCCACCCGAGGGCGGGATTGGCGGTGATGCCGGAGTTGGAATCCGAGCCGCCGCAGTTGGTGGCGAGGCAGATCTCGGACACCGGCTGCCTCGAGCGCCGCGCCTCGTTGGCGCGGGGCAAGAGCTTGGCCACCTCGCGGGCGGCGATCTCCACCGTCTTCCGGATCCCGCCCGCTTCCTGGATGTTCACCACGAACGGCGCGCGCTCCGGATGACCAGGGGCGGCCATGCGCTGCTTGTCCACCATCACCGCCGCCTGGTTCACCTCGCAGCCGAGGCCGACCAGGATGTACGCGGCCACGTTGGGATGCTTGGCGTAGCCGGCGAGCACCCGCTGCAGCGCCAGGTGGTCCTCGCCGAAGAGCTTGGTGCCGCAGCCCGACTTGTGCGTGATGGCGAGCACGCCGTCGATGTTCGGGTAGTCGCGGGAGACGTCGCGGAACTTCTCCTTCACGAACTGGCTCACCGAGGCCGAGCAGTTCACGCCCGAGATGATGGCCACGTAGTTGCGCGTGCCGACCCGGCCGTCCTCGCGCTCGTAGCCGTCGAAGTACCGCATCGCGTCCGGGGCGTAGTAGGGGACTGGCCGCACGTCCACGCCGACCTCGTAGCGGTCCGCGGCCAGCTCGCCGATGCCGAGGTTCTCCGTGTGGACGTGGTCGCCCACCGCGATGGCCTGGGTGGCGAAGCCGATCACCTGACCGTAGCGCCGCACCGTCTCCCCCGCCGCGCGCGCCCGCCGCGCGATCTTGTGGCCGGGGCGGATGTCCTGCCGCGCCTCGATGCGGCCGCCGCCGGCGTCCTCGAGGGTGGTCCCCGCCTTGATCTCCCGCTTGGCGATGGCCACGTCATCCTGGGGATGCAGCACGATTGCGACGTCGGTGAGGGCAAGACTTGCCATGCCGGCCTCCGTGGGTGTGATACTACCGGGGTGACTGTAGCGCCCGGGCCCCGGGTTCGCAACGTGTGCCGCCTCGCTGCGGGAGCCGCGTTGCTGCTCCTCGCCGCCGGACCCACCGGCGCCGCCGACCCGCCCGATCTTCACTGCGAGGAGGAGCCCGGCAACCGCTTCTTCTGGACGGAGTGGGGATTCTGCGATCTGCCCGCCCACGGGCCCGAGAAAGCCCGCGGCGTCGTGATCTGGAATCATGGGATCTCCGGCACCCGCGAGCAGTACAAGGCGCCGCCCGCCCTCGTGCTGCGCCTCCTCTACGGTCGCGGCTGGGACGTCATCAAGCTCAACCGGAACAATCTCGGCGAGACCTCGCGCGATCTCTCCCTCGCGCGGGCCACCGAGCGCGCCGCCAGCGAGATCGCCGCCCTGCTCAAGCGCGGCTATCGCCGCGTGATCCTCGCCGGCCAATCCTTCGGGGGCTACATCACGCTGGAGACCGCGGAAGCGCAGCGCGGCCTCTATGGGGTGATCGCGATGTCCCCCGGGGTGACGGTGCGGGGCGGTGTCGATCGCATCGATCCGAGCATCACCGAGCGCCTGCTCCGCGACACCAAGGCAACCCGCGTGGTCGCGGTGTTCCCCCCGGGTGACACGCTGTTCGACAATCGGGTCCGCGGCCCGGGCGCGCTGCGCGCGCTCGGGGCGCGGGGTGTGCCGTACCTGGTGGTGGACGAGACGTCGCGGGCGATCAGCGGCCATGGCGGAGGCCTGGGGGGACGCTTCGCCATGCGTTATGGCCTGTGCGTCGCCGATTTCTTTTCCGGCGACGCGCCGCCCGCGGGACCGATCCCCTGCCCGGCGGGCCGCGAGAGCGACGCCGTGCGCGAACTGCTGCTTCGCGATGCCCCGCCCCGCCTGCTCTCGCCCGGCGCGGTGCCCGAACGGCTCGCGCCCTACCACGGCCTCTGGTACGGGCTTCTGGGCGAGACCGTCGCCGTGGTGGGCCTCGTGGAGGGCGCCGACGGTACCCCGCAGCTGCTCTATCGCGCGGCGGCCGGCCGGGCCAGCAGCGGCCTCTACCCGCCGCGCGAAACCAGCGGCCGCCTCGAGGCCACCCTCGGCGGCGACCGCGGGCCGGCGATGACCTTGACGCCCGGCCCGGGCCACGCGCTCGAGGTCACGTGGACATCGACCGACGGTCGACGCACGCTGAGCGGCCCCTTCAAGCCGCTCGGACCCCCGGGAGTAGCCCGGTCGCCCGAGTAGCCCGGTCGCCAGAGTAGCCCGGTCGATTGACGGCGTTCGCGCCCAGCCGTAGACTGCCCTCCGCCATGGCCCTCAGCTCCGAGCCCCGCGAGGGCACGGTCTCGTCGCGCGGCTTCGCGCTGCATTACGTCGAGTGGGGCGCGCCCACCGCGCCGCCGCTCTTCCTGCTCCACGGCATCACCGGACACGCGCGCACCTGGGACACCTTGGCGGAGGCGCTCGCCCCGCAGTGGCACGTGCTGGCGCTCGACCAGCGCGGGAACGGCGACTCGGAGGCCGCGCCCGACGGCGACTACACCACCGGCGCGATGGCCGACGACCTCGGATCTCGGGCGCGATGTCCACGATGACCAGGCGCGCGCATCCGCACCATGATCGCGAACGCGCCGGAGACCATCGAGTCCGAAGAGTGGGCGGTGGAGACGGCGCGGGCGGCCAACCCGCGCGCCGATGTCGGGGAGCTCCGTCACCGTATCAAGCACGCGCTCAAGCGCGCGCCCGACGGCGCCCTCACCTGGAAGTATGCGCGCGACGTCCGCGAGATGATGCGGCGGGGCAGCCGCCGTGATCCGGTCGAGCTCTGGGACCGCCTCACCCGCATCACGTGCCCGACCCTGCTGGTGCGCGGCGCGGAGTCGGACGTGCTCTCGCCCGAGCTTGCTCAGCGGGTGGTGGCCGCGCTGCCCCACGGCCGTCTCGTGGAGGTGGCCGCGGCCGGACACACCGTGCCGGGCGACCGGCCCGCCGAGTTCGTCGAGGTGGTCCGCCGCTTCCTGGCGTCGCCCGCACGCTGACCGCCCGTCTCTACCGGTCGCGCCCCCGCAGCCGGCGCGCTGCCTCCGCCCGCATGCGCTGCATGGCGTCGGTCTCCTGGTCGGCGTAGCGCTCTTCTTTCCAGGGGTCGGCTTCCATGTGGTAGCCATTGACCTCCCAGAAGCCGGGAGCGTTCACGTCGAGGAACTCGAAGGCGCGCGCCCACTTGGCGCTCTTCCAGAAATACAGGCGCGGCACCACGAGGCGCAGCGGCCCGCCGTGCTCGGGTGAGAGGTCCCGCCCGTCGTGCGTGAGGGCGAGGAGCACGTCGTCCCGCACGAGCTCCTCGAGGGCGAGATTGGTCGTGTAGTCGGGATCGGCGTGCACGCGCACGAAGCGGGCGCCCGGCCGGAGCCGCACGCGGCGCATGATCTCGTGAATGGCCACACCCTCGAAGGTGTTGTCGAGGCGCGACCAGCGCGTCACGCAGTGGATATCGCAGCGCACCTGCACGCGCGGGAGGGTGAGGAACTCCGCCCATGTCCACGCAACCTCCTCCTCCACCAGGCCGAAGCACCGGAACGACCACCGGGCGGGGTCGAAGCGCGGCGTGACGCCGTAGGTGAGGACCGGCCACTTCTCGGTGAGGGCCTGGCCGGGCGGCACGCGATGGGCGAGCTCGGGCGGTACCCCCTTCACTCGCGGATCCACGACTCGGCGAGCGGGATCTCGAGAGGCCGGCGGTCGAGGTCGGCCGCGTCGGCGGGGCCCGACGACGGCGCGACCCGCAGCAGCGCCTCCACGTCGGCCCGCCGGTAGAGCCGCTGGCGCTTGATGCCCTGGCGATAGCTCTTGAGCACGCCGCGGCTCACGTAGGCGTAGAGCGTGGCCGGCTTGATTTCGAGCAGGCCGGCCGCCTCCTCCACCGTCAGGTACTCCTCGCCATCCAAGACGATCATCGCCGCCTCCGTCGACCCCCATCGTACAGGCAACTCCGCGGATACACGTGTCTCCACCTCCATCATTGTAAATCAACATAAATCATGTATAGTCAAGTCGACCAAAGGAGGCCCGCATGAGCGCCGCCGCGACCCTCACGGACTGGAAGGCCGGGCTGGAAGACGTCGTCGCCACCCGATCGGCGATCTGCACGGTGGACGGCATCAACGGCCGGCTGTACTACCGGGGCTACGAGATCGCCGACCTCGCCGGGCGCGCGAGCTTCGAGGAGATCACCCATCTCCTCTGGTTCGGCGAGCTGCCGAGCGCCGTCGAGGGCCGCGCCTTCGCGGCCCGCCTCGCGGGAGCGCGCGGCCTCTCCGCCCCGGTGGCCGCGCTGCTGCGGACGCTTCCGCGCGAGTGCCATCCGCTCGACGCCCTCCGCACCGCGGTGTCCCTTGCCGCGACCCTGGATCCCGACGTGCGGGCGGACAGCGCCGAGGCGAACCTCGCCAAGTCGGTGCGGCTCGTCGCCCTGGTGCCCGCGGTGGTGGCGGCCTGGCACCGCATCCGCGGCGGACTCGAGCCCATCGCGCCGCCGGCGGAGGGCGGTCACGCCGCCCACTTCCTCCATATGCTCGACGGCCGCGCGCCGACCGCCGACGTGGCCCGCGTGCTCGACGTCATCCTCACCCTCCACGCCGACCACGAGCTGAACGCCTCGACGTTCGCGGCCCGCGTGGCGGTGGCCACCCTCGCCGACCTCCACGCCGCGGTGGTCGCCGCCATCGCCACCCTCAAGGGCCCGCGGCACGGCGGGGCCAACGACGACGTGCTCGCCATGCTCAAGACGATCGGCGACCCCGCGAAGGTCGAGGACTATGTGGACCAGCGCATCGGGGGCCGCGACCGCTTGAGCCGCGCCGAGCGCGCCGCCCCCGGCGCGCGCATGCCCGGCTTCGGGCACCGCGTGTACAAGGTGGACGACGCGCGCGCCCGCGTCATCCGCGTCATGGCCAAGGACATGGCGGCGGCCACCGGGCGCACCCGCCTCTTCGAGGTCGCGGAGGCGGTGTACGCCTCGGTGACCCGGCGCACCGGGCTCCCGGTGAACGTGGACTTCTTCTCCGCCGTGGTCTATGACGCCCTCGGGATCCCGCCCGACTTCTGCACCTCGATCTTCGCCACCGCGCGGGTGGCCGGCTGGTGCGCCCATGCCCTCGAGCAGTATGCGGACAACCGCCTCATCCGGCCCCGCGCGCACTACGTGGGTCCGGCGCCCCGCCCTCTCGTCCGCTGACCCGCGCCTCGAAGATTGGTGCGCTCCCTCGCCGGCCCCTATAATGGGCGGCGAGGGGGTCTCGATCCGCCCCCTTGGAAGGACGGACGGATGAGCGACGACCGGAAGCTCGCGATGTTCATCGACTTCGAAAACATCGTGCGAGGGGTGAAGGAAGCCCAGTACAAGCAGTTCGAGATCAAGCTCGTGCTGGAGCGCCTGGTCGAGAAGGGCAAGATCATGGTGAAGCGGGCCTACGCCGACTGGAACCGCTACACCGAGTACAAGCGCCCGTTCCACGAGCACGCCATCGAGCTCATCGACGTGCCCCAGAGCCGCTACAGCGGGAAGAACTCCGCCGACATCCGCATGGTCGTGGACGCCATGGATTTGGCCTACGCCAAGCAGCACGTGGACACCTTCGCCCTCGTGTCCGGCGACTCCGACTTCTCGCCGCTCGTCTCTAAGCTGCGCGAGAACGACCGCTACGTGATCGGACTCGGGGTGAAGTCCTCGTCGTCCGAGCTCCTCGTCGGCAACTGCGACGAGTTCATCTTCTACGAGGACCTCATCCGCGAATCGAAGAAGACCACCGCCCTGCGCGGGCTGCCCGAGAAGAAGGCAGAGGCCTTCGCCCAGCTCATCGAGGCGATCCTGGCGCTGCAGCGCGAGAACAAGGACACCCTGTGGGGCTCGATGGTCAAGCAGACCATGATCAGGAAGAACCCCGCCTTCAACGAAACCTACTACGGCTACTCGACCTTCTCGAAGCTGCTCGAGGAGGCGGAGAAGCAGCGGATCGTCACGCTCGAGCGTGATGCCAAGAGCGGTACCTACATCATCACCGCGCTCGAGGAGGGCGGCCGCGCCGCCTAGCCTCGCCTCGCACCGCCGCGCCGGTCAGCGCGCGCGCCGCGTGATGACGACGACCCGCCCCCGGTCGCTCACGAACGCAGTGCCCACCCAGCTCACCACGCTCACCAGCAGCGCGCCTCCCAGGGCGGGCCAGAAGCCGGCCACGTGAAAGCCGGGGACGAAAGCGGAGACGAGCCAGAAGCATCCCGCGTTGAGCACGAGGATGAAGAGGCCGAGGGTCACCAACGTGATGGGCAGGGTGAGGATGAGGAGAATGGGGCGGATGAGGGCGTTGACGAGGCCGAGCGCGGTGCCCGCCCCCAGGGCCGGTAGAAGGCCGTCCACCCCGATGCCGGGAACTATAAGTCCAGCGAGTACGATGGCCACCGTGTCGAGAAGAACACGGGCGACAAAACCCATCAGTGTCGCCTCCCGCCTTGCAGGCTCCGGAACACTCGCGTATTGTGGATCACACCTTTTGTCATGCGGATGAATTGTACGCCGCGCGACACAGACGCGGCGAGCGCGAAGGGACAGCGCGTCGCATGCGGCGAACGAAGATCGCGAGGGAGGATCGTGAGACGAGCGCTGAGCGGGGCCGCGCTGGCGGTGACGCTGTGGGCGAGCGCGTGCTCGGGGCAGACCGCCACCGTGACCATCGATCCGACGATGACGCGGGGCGCAGAGTCGGCGCCCGTCACCATTCTCGAGTTCTCGGACTTCCAGTGCCCCTACTGCAAGCGCGCCCAGGACACGCTCGAGCAAGTCATGCGCGAGTTCCCGGGCCGCGTGCGCATCGTGTTCAAGGACTTCCCGCTCGACTTCCATCCCGGCGCACGGCCCGCCGCGCTCGCTGCGCGCTGCGCCGGCGCGGGCGGCCGCTTCTGGGAGTATCACGATCTCCTCTTCGTGGCCCAGCCCGACTTCGCCCGGGACGACCTTCTGCGCTACGCCGAGCGCATCGGCCTCGAGCGGGCGTCCTTCGCGGAATGCCTGGACACCGCGCGGTTCCGCGACGCGGTGGAGCAGGACATGACGGAGGGCCGCGCGCTCGGCATCACGGGCACGCCCACCTTCTTCGTCAATGGACGCCGTCTCGTCGGCGCGATGCCCGTCGAAGCCTTCCGCCAGGCGGTGCGCGCGGCCCTCGCGGAGGACGGCAAGTGAGCCCGGCGCCGCCGACGCTGTACGTCAACACCGCGGATGTCCCGTGGGTGGAGCGGCACCGGGGCGTGTTCTGGAAGGTGCTGTGGCAGGACGAGGAGGGCCGGAAGGCCATCCTCATGCGCTACGAGCCCGGCGCGGTGATCGCGCGCCATCGCCATCTCGGCGACGAGCAGATCTGGGTCCTCGAGGGCAGCGTGGCGGATGACACTGGAGTGTGTACCGCAGGCAACTACGCCCGGCGCCCGCCGGGCTGTGTCCACAGCGTCAAGAGCGAGACGGGAGCGCTGGTCCTCGCCGTGACGTCCGGACCAACGGAGGCCGTCTAGCAATGGAGCGTCGCGTGAACCACGTGCGCAAGGCACTCGGAACGAAGATCCGCTCGCTGCGCAAGGAGCGGGGCTGGAGTCAGGAAGCACTCGGCGAGCGATCCGCGCTGTCGGGGAAGTTCATCGGCGAGGTCGAGCGGGGCGAGAAGTCCATCTCGGTGGACAGCCTCTACCGCGTGTCGGTCGCGCTCAAGATCGCCCTGCGGAAGCTGATCGACCTCCCCGCGCGGCCGCAGTAGTCTCTTCACGGGTCGTCCGCGCACGCCGAGGCCACGGGTGGGGTGTGTCCGCGCGCGGCCGGGTCAAAACTCCTTGCCCCATCCCCGGGCATCCGGTAAGGTGAACGGCTGAAGTTCACGACGGCAAGCGAGGGAACATGAGCGGGGAGCACTTCTGGCTGACGGTCGGGTTTCTCGGGCAGGCCTTCTTCTCCATGCGCTTCCTCGTGCAGTGGATCGCCTCGGAGAAGCGTCGTGAGAGCGTGATCCCGGTTTCGTTCTGGTTCTTCTCCATCGGCGGCGGGTTCACCCTGCTCGTCTACGCGGTGTACCGTCACGATCCGGTCTTCATCCTGGGCCAGGGCGCGGGCCTCTTCGTCTACCTTCGCAATCTCTACCTCATTCGCCGCAAGGAGCGCATGCTCGCCGAGGCGAGCGCGTGAGCGCGAGAGGCGCGTCGATGGATTCCGCCGTCCAGTGGGGCACCGCACAGGCGCGCGCCATTCTCATGATTCCCGGGCCCACCGAGCTGCCGTGGACGGTGATCCAGGCGATGAACCAGCCGCCCACCATCCAGTACGATCAGCGCTTCGACCTCGAGGTGCTGGAGCCCGCCACGCTCACTCTGCGCGACGTGTTCCAGATCCCATCCGGCGAGGTCGTGGTGATGCCGGGCTCGGGCCGCACCGCGCTGGAGGCGGGCGCGGTCTCCGTCATCGAGCCGGGCGACCGCGTGCTCGTGATCGTGGCGGGCGTGTTCGGCATGCTCATGCGCGAGATCATGAGCCGCGTGGGCGCCGAGGTGACGGAGTTCGGGGTGGAGTGGGGGCGCCCGATCGACCTCGCCCGGCTCGAGGGTGAGATCGAGCGCGTCCGCCCGAAGGCGGTGACGATGGTGCACAACGAGACCTCCACCGGCACCACCTATCCGGCGGAAGCGGTGGGGGTCATCGTGAAGCGGCACCGCGCGCTCTACCTGCTCGACACCGTGTCCTCGCTGGCCGGCATCGACGTGCGCACCGAGGCGTGGGGCATCGACCTCAACATGACCGGCTCGCAGAAATGCCTCGCGGCGCCCCTTGGGATGTCGCTCGCCGGGGTGAGCCCCGGGGCCTGGGAGGCGATGGAGCGGCGGAAGCACAAGTCCAGCTCGCTGGTCTACGATCTCCTGCGCTGGAAGGAGCAGTGGGTGCCCGTCTCGCGCGGCGGCCAGGTGCCGGACGGCCAGCCGCGCCGTCAGCCGGTGTCCATCCCCACCCATCTGACCGCCGCCCTCGCCGAGTCCGCCCGCCTCATCAAGGAGGAAGGGCTCGCCAACCGGTTCCAGCGCCACGCGGTGGCGGGCGCAGCCTTCCGCGCCGGGCTCGAAGCGATGCGGCTCGAGATCTTCCCCGAGACGCCCATCGCCTCGAACACCGTCTCGTGCTTCAAGACGCCGGCCGGCATCGATCCGGCGGCCGTCGTCAAGCACATGCGCGACCGCTACGGCATCCTCATCGGGACCGGCCTCGACAAGATCCGCACCTCCACGCTCCGGGTCGGCCACATGGGCATCACCGCGAATCCGATGTACGTGCTGCCGACGCTCTCGGCCCTCGAGCTGACCCTCCGCGATCTCGGGCACCGCTGCGAGGCGGGCGCCGGCGTGGCCGCCGCTCAGGCCGTGTTCTCGGCGCGCACCGCGTGATCGTCGTCCCCGACGATTTCCCGTCGGTCTTCCAGGGCTCGGCGGCCCAGGACCGCGCCAAGGCGCTCGGTCCGCTCCGGGTCTTCACGGAGCGTGGAGCCGACGAGGAGGCCGAGCTCATCCGGCGCATCGGCGACGCGCGGGTCGCCATCAACATCCGGGCCCACGCGCGCTTCACCGACGGCGTCTTCACCGCGTGCCCCGGCCTCAAGATGGTGTCGGTCTGGGGCACCGGCACCGACAACATCGATCTCCACGCCGCGGGCATGCGCGGGGTCACCGTGTGCAACACCCCCGGCGTCAACGCCTTCGCGGTGGCCGAGCACGCGCTCGCCCTGATGCTCGCGGTGGGGCGCAAGATCCCGGCCATCGACCGTGAGATGCGGGGCGGCAAGTGGCCGCGCGAGATGCTCACCCAGCTTCTCGGCAAGACGCTGGGGGTGTTCGGGATGGGCACCATCGGCAGCCGCGTGGCGACGCTGGGCCGTGCCGTCGGCATGGAAGTCCTCGCGTGGAGCGCGCGCGGCGACGAGGCGCGCATCCGCGCCGCCGGCGCGAAGACCGCCGCCAAGGACGACATCCTGCGCCGGGCCGACGTGGTGAGCCTCCACGTCCGCCTTGCCGAGGACACGCGAGGCTTCATCGGCCGCCGCGAGCTGGCCCTCATGAAGCCCACCGCCATCCTCGTCAATACCGGACGGGGCGCCCTCGTGGACCGCGAGGCCCTGCTCGCCGCGCTCCGTGAGCGCAAGATCCTCGGCGCCGGCCTGGACGTCTTCCACCAGGAGCCGCTGGCCGCCGACGATCCCGTCCTCGGCCTGCCCAACGTGGTGCTCTCCCCGCACAACGCCGGACAGACCCCCGAGGTGGTGCGCGATGGGCTACTCCGCGCGGTGGCCAACGTCGAGCACTTCCTCGCCGGTAAGCCGACCGACGTCGTCGTCGCTCCCGTCAAGTAGCCGCGCCCAGATGGTCGGCGGATGATGGTCGTTCGCGAGGACCGCGGCGCCATCGCGGTGCTGCGAATGGCCCACGGGCGCGCCAACGCCCTCGACCCCGAGATCCTCGGCGCGCTGAGCGCCGCGCTGGAGGCCGCGACGGACGCCTCCGCGGTCGTCCTCACCGGAAGCGGCCCCATGTTCTCGGCCGGGGTCGATCTCAAGCGCCTCGCCGTGGCCGGGCCCGACTACCCCGGCGCGCTGATTCCCGCGCTCGTCGACGCCTTCGCGCGGCTCTTCTATCACCCGCGTCCCGTGGTGGCGGCGGTCAACGGGCACGCCGTCGCGGGCGGCTGCGTGCTCGCCTGCGCGGCCGACCGGCGCGTCGCCGCGCGAGGCGGCGCGCGGCTCGGCGTCACCGAGCTGCTCGTGGGCGTGCCCTTCCCTGCCATTGCCCTCGAGATCATGCGCGGCGTGCTGCCGGCGCGCCATCTCGCCGAGATGATCTACGGGGGCCGGACGCTCGGCGTGGAGGACGCGCTCGCGCGGGGTCTGGTCGACGCCGCCATCGAGCCCGGGGCGCTCCTCGACGCGGCGGTCGCGGAGGCGGAAGCGCTCGCCGCCATCCCTGCGGCGAGCTTCACGCTCACCAAGGCCCAGCTGCGCCAGCCCACGCGCGACTTCCTCGCCCGGCACGCCGCGCGGATCGACGACGAGGCGCTGGCCTGCTGGAGCGCGCCGCCCGCGCAGGCGGCGATCCGGCGCTACGTCGAGAAGAGCCTCGGCGGCGGGCGCCGCTAGGCGCGCCCGGCGAGGGCGCGGCGCAGCACCTCGGCGGGATGCTGCGCCCGGCGCTCGGTGAGGTGCGCGATCTGCTGCCGGCACGAGATCCCCGGCGCCACCACCACCGTGTCGGATTCCGCCGCGCGCACCGCGGGAGCGAGCCGGCGGTTGCCCAGGCTCACCGAGAGCTCGTAGTGCTCCTTCTCGAAGCCGAAGGACCCCGCCATCCCGCAGCAGCCCGAGTCGACCTCGCTCACGGTGTATCCGGCCCAGCTGAGCGCGGCCACGGTGGGGCCGGTGCCCACCATCGCCTTCTGATGGCAGTGCCCGTGGAGCAGGGCGCGCCGCGGGCCGTCCGGCCTCCAGGCGAGCCGCAGCCCCCGCGCGCGCTCGCGCACGAGAAACTCCTCGAGGAGAAAGCTCGAGCGCGCGACCGCGCGAGCGGCGTCGGTGCGGAGCAGGTCCACGTATTCGTCGCGCAGCGTCAACAGGCAGGAGGGCTCGAGCCCTACCACCGGCACGCCGCGCTCCACCCAGGGCTGGAGCTTCGCCACATTCCATCGCGCGTTGACCCGGGCCTCGTCCAGCATCCCCTTGGAGATCATGGGGCGGCCGCAGCACTTGCGCCCCACAAGCTCGACGCGATAGCCCGCGCTTTCCAGCAGCTCGACCGCCGCCCGCGCGATCTCCGGCGTGTTGTAGGTGTTGAAGGTGTCGTGGAACAGCACCACGCTGCCGCGCGGAGCGTCCGCGTTCGGCTTGCGCGCATCGAACCAGTCCGTGAAGCTCTCACGCGCGAAGGAAGGCAGCGGCCGGCGCCGGTCGATGCCCACCACCCGGTCCATCACCCATCGATTCAGCCGCGTGCCCGCCAGCCAGTTCGACAAAGGGGCCAGGCGCGAGCCCCACCACGAGAGGTCCCCGATGTGCCCGAAGAGGTCGTTGCGCATCGGAGTCGGGTGAACCTGATAGTAGTGATGCAGGAACTCGTACTTCATCTTGGCCATGTCCACATTGGACGGGCACTCCGCCTTGCAGCCCTTGCACTCCAGGCAGAGGTCCATCACCTCGAACAGGCGCGTGCCGGTGAACTCCTCCCGCGGGGCCCGGCCGGAGAGCACCGCGCGGAGGGCGTTGGCGCGGCCCCGGGTGGAGTGCTCCTCGTCGCGCGTCACCATGTAGGACGGGCACATCGTGCCCTCGAGCTTCTTCCGGCACACCCCGACCCCGTTGCACATCTCCACCGCGGCGGCGAAGCCCCCCTGCTCCGAGAAGTCCAGGCTGGTCGTGGGCTCCCAGGTCCGGTACTCGGCCCCGTAGCGCATGTGCTCGGTGACGCCCGGGCTCGCCACGATATTCCCGGGGTTGAGCAGGTTGCGGGGATCGAACGCGCGCTTGAGCTCGCCGAACGCGCCGAAGATCGCGGGGCCGAACACCCGCTCGAGATACGGGCTGCGGGCGCGACCGTCGCCGTGCTCGCTCGAGATGGCGCCCTCGAACTCCAGCACCATGTCGAAGATCTCGTCGGCCATCGCCCGCACCTGGTCCAGCCCCCGCTGGGTCTTGAGGTTCACGAGCGGCCGGATGTGGAGGCACCCCACCGAGCAATGCCCGTAGTACGCGCCTTCCGCGCCGTGCTTGGCCATGATGTCGCGGAAGCGCGGGACGAAGGCGGGCATATGCTTGGGGTCGACCGCGGTGTCCTCGATGAAGGCGATGGGCTTGGCATCCCCGCGGGTGCCGAGCAGCAGGCCCAGGCCCGCCTTGCGGAGCTTCCAGATCGACTGCTGCTCCGCGGTGTCGAGGGCCACGTGGCCCGTGTAGCCGAAACGCTCGCGCGCGCGCAGCGCCTCCAGCTTTTCGACCTTGTCCTTCACCTCGGCGTCGGTGTCGCCGGTGTACTCCACGATGAGGATGGCGGCGGGGTCGCCCTGCACGAAACCCATGCGCCCCCGCTGCTCGATGTTGGCGCGCGCGAGGTCGAGGATCATCTTGTCGGTGAGCTCGACCGCGTAAGGGCCCGTCTCGAGGATGGCCTGCGAGGACTCGAGCGCCTCCTGGATGTTCGTGTAGTGGATGACGTCGAGGGCGGTCTTCTTGGGGCGCGGCACCAGCCGCATCTTGGCTTCGACGATCGTGAGGAGCGTGCCCTCCGAGCCCACGATGAGCCGCGCCATGTTGAGCGGCCCGTCCTTGGTCAGCTCGTTGAGGTTGTACCCGCACACCCGGCGCCAGTGCATGCGGTAGCGGCGCGTGATCTCTTCACGGTACTGATCACGGATGCGCGCGACCTCTCGGTAGATCTGGCCCTCGAGGGTCTCCAGGCGGGCTTTGGCCTCGAGCTCCGCGGGCGTCACCGAGCCGAACACTGCACGGCTCCCGTCGGCGAGCAACGTCGTCAGCTCGATCACGTGCTCTACGGTGAGGCCGTAGGCGATCGAGTGGCTGCCACCGGAGTTGTTGCCGAGCATACCGCCGAGCGTGGCGCGGTTCGAGGTCGACGTGTCAGGCCCGAAGAGCAGCCCCTGCCCCCGGACGTGATGGTTCAGCTCGTCCTGCACCACGCCGGGCTGCACCCGCACCCACCGCTCCTCCGCGTTGACCTCGAGCACCTGGTTCATGTGACGCGAGAAGTCCAGCACGACCGCGTGGTTCACCGTCTGGCCGGTCAGCGAGGTGCCGCCCCCGCGCGCGAGCAGGGGCGCGCCGAGCCGGTTGGCGACCTCGAGCACCGCCTGCACGTCGCCGGCGTGGCGGGGGATCACCGCTCCGATGGGCTCCACCTGATACATGGACGCGTCGGTGGAGTAGAGCAGGCGCGAGAAGGCGTCGAAGCGGACGTCGCCCTCGACGACGCGGCGGAGTTCGTGCTCGAGTTCGATCATGCGCCGATTATACTGAAGTGGCATGGCCGCGACACGCCTTCTCCCGCCGCTCGTGCGCCCGCGGCGCCTGCTCCGGCCGCAGCTCTTCGTGCCCGTCGTGGCGCTCGTCATCCTGGCCGCCCCGGCGCCGGCCGCCGCCGCGCCCGCGGCCCCGCCCCTGGCCGCGCGACTCCTCGACGAGGAGCGCGAGTTCGATTCGCGGGCGCTCATCGGCAAGAAGGTGCTGGTGCTCCGGTTCCAGGGCTCCTGGTGCAAGACGTGCACCGCTCAGGCCCCCGCCATTCAGCGGCTGGCCGAGAAGTATCGAAGTCGCGACGTCGAAGTGATCGGCGTGCACGTCAACGACACCGCCGCCGAGGCGCGGGCCTGGCGGAAGCGCTACAAGCAGACCTACGGCGCCGTGCTGGACCCGGGGGCACGCATGGCTTCGCGCTTCGGGTTCAAGCTCGCCCCCTACACGGTGGTGATCGACAAGCGCGGCGAGATCGTCAAGCGCATCACCGGTTCCGCCGACGAGGCGCGTCTCACCAAGCTCCTGGACCCTCTGCTCGCGGCGTCGCCGCCGTCGCCGACTCCACGCTGACCCGCCGCGCGAGGCGGGGCGAGTGGCTCAAGGCTTCAGCATGACCTTGATGGCGCGATCCTCCTTGCGGTCGAAGATCGTGTAGCCCTTGGGGGCCTCGGTGAGCGCCATCGTGTGAGTGATGATGCGCCTGGGATCGAGACGACCGGCCTCCACGAGCCCCATCAGCGGGGTGATGTAGTTCCGCGCGTTGCAGATGCCCATGCGGAGCGTGAGGTCTTTGAAGAAGGCGTCACGGACGGGGAAGCCGATGGCGTCCTCCACGTAGACGCCCACCGAGGACACCGTGCCGCCCGGCCGCACCGCCACCACAGCCTGGGCGAAGGGCACCTCGTGACCCACGCACTCCAGCACCGCGTCGGGCCCGCGGCCGCCGGTGAGCGCGCGAAGCAGCTGCACGGGATCGCCCTTGTCGAGGTTCACCGGGATGGCGCCCATCTGCTCGGCCAGCTCCAGCCGGTATCCGACCCGATCCACCATGTAGATCCGGCTCGGTCCGAAGAGGTGCGCAGATTGCAGCGCGAGAAGTCCGACGGGCCCCGCGCCGAAGATGGCCACCCGATCGCCCGGACGGATGCCGGCGCTCTCCGCGCAGAAGTAGCCCGTCGACAAAATGTCGCCCAGGAAGAACGCCTCCTCGTCCTTCATGGCGGCCGGCACGCCCTCGCACATGAAGTCGGCGAAGGGCACCCGGATCCGCTCGGCCTGGCCACCGGGATAGACATGGCCGAAGCGGCCCCCGAACACCGCGCGACCGGTGGTGGAGCACTGGGTGGGCAGCCGCATGCGGCACCACTCACACTGGCCGCACGAGATCGAGAAGGGCGCGACCACGCGGTCGCCGCGCTTGACCCGCGTCACCGCCGAGCCCACCTCCTCCACGATGCCCATGAACTCGTGGCCGAGCACCACGCCCTTGGGGAGCCCGGGCACCCGCCCGTGGTACTGGTGCAGGTCCGACCCGCAGACCGCGCTGGTGGTGATGCGCACGACCACGTCGGTGGGATCCACGATCTTCGGATCGGCCACCGACTCGACCCGCACGTCGCCGGTGCCGTGCAGCGTGATCGCCTTCATCGCTGTGCTCCCTTCCGTGCTCAGAGGTTCCCGAAATGGACCAGGCGTATCCCCTCCCGGGCGATGACGGCACGCGCGGCGGGATCGGTGAGCCCGGCCACCTCGGTCTCACGCTGCTTGCCGTAGCGGCTGTACGCGAGATCGTCGTCGAAATAGCCGGGATGGGTCATGAACTCGCTGACGCCGGACGGCAGCGCGCGGAGGTGCTCGAGCACGCGCTGGGCCGTCCAGTAGGGGTGCGCGCCCGCGTCGCCGATGAAGTGTTCGGGGGTGCGGATCCCGTCCTTGCGGGCCCGGGCGCGCACCTCCGCGTCCTGCGCTCGGATGGGGATCTTGAGCGCACGGGCGAAGAAGCACAGGAGATCGAGGAGAGCGCCGTCCCTGGCCACGTGGTGATGGCTGTCGAGATGGGTCGGGAAGCGGCCCATGAGCCGCCGGAACGCCTCGATCTGGTTCCCGATCTCGAGGCGTGCCTCCTCCGGCCGCGCGCGCTCGGCCTGCGCCCGCGCGTCGCGCACGAACTGGCCGCCGTCGTCCAGCAGCGAGGGGACCCGCTTGGGCTCAGACAGCGGCGTGCCCAGCGTGAGGTTCACATGGAGCCCCACGCCGAGCGCGGAGGCCTTCAGCGCCTCGAGCTGGGCCGGGTCGGCGCCGCGATTCACCATGAGCGTCGTGCTGGTCACGATGCCCTTCGCGTAGCTCTCGAGGATGCCGCGGCTCACCCCGCGCGTCAGGCCGAAGTCGTCGGCGTTGACGATGAGGACGCGGGCCGCGCCGCGGTCGGGCGCGCTCACTTCTTGCCCATCACGCGCCGGAAGTAGAGGCGCAGCGCCTCCTTGAGCTGGGCGCGCGCCCCCGCGCTCGACTGGGCGTCCTCGAGCTGGTCGAGGTCCAGGGCTAGCGGCACGCCCTCCTTCTTCACGCCGTCCAACTCGGCGGTGAGGCCGCAGCGCTCATCGGACTCGGTGAAGACGAGCTTGGCCCGGCTGAAGCTGCCGTCGTCCTGGGAGATCTGCGCGACCGTCTCGGTGAGCAGGCGCTTGATCGCCTCCTGATCGGGCGCAGGCACGCTGGAGAAGGCGGCGGTAAGGCTGATCTCGGCCATCGAGGGATCTCCCGGCGCGCCGGCCTCAGGCCGGCGGCTCGTAGACTTTCAGGATGTCGGCGTGCGTCTTGGCGGCATTGGCACGGATGGCGAAGCTGATCGCTTCCCGCACCTCGTCCTCGGTGGCACCCGCGGCCCTGGCACCTGCCAGGTCACGCTTCGCTCAGTGCGTGTTGCCGGCCGCGAGATTGGCGGCGAGATAGCAGAGACTGGCCGTCTTGGTGTCCAGCACGCCCTTCTTGAACTTCCACGACGCGATGACCCGTTCTTCGATCATGGCCTCCTCCGTCTCCGGCCGCGGCCTAGAGGCCCGCGGCGCTGGCGTCGCTGGTGGGATCCAGCCCCGCCTCCAGGCCCCTGGGGGTGATGCGAATAGCGATGGGCCGCGCGAAGTACATGTTGCCCACCGTGCAGTTCTTGGGCGTCACCGGGTGCTTCCGCGTCCGGAGCGCCCCGAGCGCCGCCTCCCCCACGCGATCGTCCACCAGCAGCTCGCCACCCTCGTCGTGCAGGCGCGGGGCCTCCATCGCGGCCTGCGGGCTGTCCCCGGCATCGGCCATGTTGGAGATGACCTGCGGGATCACGGACACGATCTTGCGGCCGCCCGGGGCGCCGAGCGTGTACGCGGGTTCGCCCTTGCGGAACGCGAGCACCGGCACCATGTTCACCAGCGGCCGCTTGCCTGGGGCGATCGAGTTCACCCGCCCCGGCTCGGGGTCGAACCAGATCATCCCGTTCTGGAGCAGCACGCCCGTCCCCGGCACGACCATGCGCGACCCGAACAGCGAGACCGCGGTGTTGGTGAGCGAGACGAGGTTCCTTTGCTTGTCGACAACTCCGATGTGTGTGGTGCAGTCCGTCGGGGCATCCACCATCAGCGGGGGCCCCGACATGGCCCCCGCTCTCCCCCCACGTCGGACGTCCCGTCCGAAGCCGCGAAGACCGCTTTTGGAGGCGCGTCCGTTACCGACTTTTCGCGCGTCGCCGTATTTCCATGGATCGGGGGCGGGCGCGCTGGTTCTGGGGCCGCCCGGCTTGATGAGCTTCGCGAGCGCCTGGGCGTAGTCCCGCGATACGAGGCCTTCCCAGGGTGCGGTGACCCGGAGCGCATCGCCGAGATAGCGCAGACGATCCCGGAAGGCGAGGCGTACCGCCTCGGCCCGGACGTGGAGGCCGCGCACGCTCTGGTAGGTGACGGCCGCCGAGGGGAACTCCGCCAGAAGGTTCAGGATCTCCAGCGCGGTCACGCCGCCGGTGGCGCCCGGCATGAACGCCAGCTCGAGACCACGGTAGCGCCCCATGAGCGGCGACAGGAGGCGCGCCTCGTACCCGGCCATATCCTCCTTGGTGAGGAAGCCGCCGGTGGCGCGCATCTCGGCGTCGATGGCCTCGGCGATCGCGCCTCGGTAGAAGGCGTCGGGGCCTTCCTTGGCGATCAGCCGCAGGGTGCGGGCGAGGTCGGGCTGCCGCAGCACGTCGCCGTCCCGACTCACCGGCGGCCGATACACGTCGATGCCGTCACGGAGATATACGCGCGCGGTCTCCGGGAACGCGCGGAGCTCTCGGGTGTAGAGCGAGATCGTCTGGGCGACGTACCAGTCGGGCACGAAGCCCTCGTCCGCCAGACGGATCGCCGGGGCGAGCACGTCGGCGAGGGCCATGGTGCCGAAGCGCGACAGCGCCAGGGCGAGCCCCGCCACCGAGCCGGGCACCGCCACCGAGCGCGGGCCGAAGGTGTTGGCGTCGCCGACCACGCGGCGCCACGGGAAGAGATCGTCGCCCACGCCCTCGCCCAGCTCGAAGGAGGTCTCGTGGGCGGCCGCGGGCGCCTCGACGTTGGCGTCGATGGCCACCGTCTGGCCGCGTCGGGCCATGTGGATGAGGAAGCTCCCACCGCCCGCGAGCGACGACATGAACGGCTCCACCACGGGCATCGCGAAGGCGGTGGCCACCGCGGCGTCGACCGCATTGCCGCCCCGGGCGAGGATCGCCGCCCCCACCTGGGCGCCGATCGGGTGCTCGGCCACCACCATGCCGCGCGACGCCAGCGGCGTGTGCTTGGTCATCTTCAGCGCGCTCCGAATCATCGATCACTCCTCCCGAGGGGTGTCAGACCTATTCGACGATCAAGAATCCCTGCTGGGGCCGGCGCAGCATCGCGACCACGCCCTTGTCGTCGAAGTAGAGAATCCAGCCGAGCGGATAGAGCCAAGCCTCTTTGGCCTTGACCCGCAGGTCCTGCCAGTGGACCTTCGCCATCGCCCCCATGCGCGCCGGATCGATCGACCGCTCCAGCGGCTCGTCCAGCAGCGCGCGCACCTCGCCCTGCGTGCTGCCCTCGCTCACCTGCCGCCAGAAGCGGAACTCGCTGTAGCGCGCCTGCTGCTCCATCTCCGGGTGCTCGCGCAGGTACTTGTAGACGCGGTCGTCCATCATGTCCTTGAACTGACGCCGCTCGTCGAAGCTGGGCTCGCGTTCGCTCCGCTGCACCATGCGGGCGTAGAACATCTCGTCCGCGCGCGGTCCCCGCCCGATGTATTCCGGGATCTCGGCGGGGGGCTTGCTCAGACAGCCAGCGGCGCCGAAGGCGGCGACGGCCAGCAGGGCCCATCTCGTCATTCGCGCTCTCCGCATCATATCTCCCCCATGTTTTCGGCGCGTTCCAGTCCCTCAGATGAGGGCGGACTCGAGCACGATGCCCCGGTCGATTAGCCGCGCCGCCCGGCCCAGCAGGGCGGCGAGCGGGCCGTCCACCTCGGACGCTTCCGCGAGCTGGCGGAGGACGTCGATGAGGCGCCGCATCGCGCGGATGAGATCGCCTTCATGGCCGCCGAACGACTCTTCCACGATCGCCGCCCAGTCGTCCTCGCCCGAGGCCCACCGGAACACCGACGGCATGAAGCCGGTCGAGATGGAGACTGGCATGGGCAGCTGATGAATGCGCTGCGCCTCGTGGACCGACCGCGCCACCGCGTCCAGCTGCTCGAGCTTGCGTTTGAGCTTCGGCCGCTTGCGCAGGAAGAGGCGGGCCACCGCGCTGTCGCCCGAGCGCGACTCCTCGATGAGGCACGAGGTCAGCGCCGCGGCCTCGGCCAGCGTGGTGTCCTCGAGGATCCCGCGATCGATCATCTCCGCCACCAGGAGCTCGTTGTCGTGCCGAAGCGTTGCGATGAGCTGCCCCTTGGCGAGGAGCTTGCCGTCCTCCACCGCGCGGAAGTGCTCCAGCACCTCCACCACGCGGATGAACTCCTGCCAGTACGCGTTGCGCAGCGCTTCCAGCGTCTCCCGCTTGAGGGTGAGGCGTGACTCGAGCCGCTCCAGGCCCTTCCAGGTGTGATCGCAGCGGGGCTGCGAGCCCCATGGGCACCGATGGCACTCGATGGCGGTGAGCGCGCCCTCGGGGCCTTCCGTCCGCTCGCGCTCCGCGAGCTCGCCTGCGGTGACGCGCGCCAGCTGCGCCTTGAGCGCCTGGGTGCGATGCTCCCAGTCGCGCGGGATCGGGAGCGGCGGCGTGGCCCAGAACACGCGCTTGATGTGCCCGGCCTTGACGTGCACGACCTCGCCGTGAGGCAGAAGCACGCTGGCGATCACCTTGTGCCGGCGGGCGTCCACCCGGAGCAGGAGCCCGAGGGACTGGCCGCCCCGGCGCCGCGCCACCACGAAGCGCCCGGGCTCGGCCTCCGCGACGGTGCGGGCGGCGCGCCGCCCGCCGCGGCCCAGCGCCGCGCGCGCCGTCTCCACTTCGGCGCGGAGCTTCCGGTAGCGTCCGATCCGGGCGAAATCGCCGCAGGGCGCCCGGAAGCCGCGCGCGTCCTCCACCGCCATCTCGAGCTCGGCGACCTCGGCCTCGAGCCCGCGGATGCGCCGGAGATTCTGGTACTGGCCGAACGAGGACTCCACGGTGCGGCGGATCGCCGCCATGTCGTTGCCGCTGCCCAGGAGCAGGGCCACCGACCCGTAGCCCAGCTTGAACTGGCTCACCACCGGCTCCGGCGCGCCGTCCACCACGCGGCGAATGTCGTCCACCCCGTCGCGAACATCGAGGGCAATAACGCACTTGCCTTCGGGATCGATACCGCGGCGGCCCGCGCGGCCGGCCATCTGGGTCAGCTCGTTGTGGGTGAGGCTGCGGAAGCCCCGGTCCGTGCGCTTGGTCAGCGACTGCAGCACCACGCTCTTGGCCGGCATGTGGATGCCGAGCGACATGGTCTCGGTCGCGAACACGACCTTGCAGAGACCGCGCTCGAAGAGCTGCTCGATGAGCCGCTTCACGCTGGGAAGGATTCCGGCGTGATGGAGTCCCATCCCCATGCCGAGGGCCTGGAAGATGGTCTGGTTGAGCGGCGACTCCGCGATGGCGGGGCTGTCGCTGATGGCCTCGCGGATGATCTCCTCGACCTCCGCCTGTTGCTTCCTCGGCAGGAGCGGCTTGCCCTCGGCGAGCACCGTCTCCATGGCTCGCTCGCAGCCGGCGCGGCTGAAGATGAAATAGATGGCGGGCAGCCACCCGCGCGCGTCGAGCGCGTCCAGCATCACGGTGGGATCGACCACGCGGCGCGTATACCAGCGGCCCTTGTCCATGTAGCCGTCGTGCTCGGCGCCAACCAGCCGGACGGTCCCCGCACGCACGCCCTCGTAACCGTGGATCTCCCCGGAGAGGTCCGCGACGAGGTAGGACAACGGAACCGGGCGGTGAGGATGCGTGATGGCCACGATGGGGCGGTGCACGAGACCGATCCAGTCGGCGATCTCCCCCACGTTGGCCACGGTGGCGGAGAGCGCGACGAGGGCGGTGTCGCGCGGGGCATTCACGATGATCTCCTCCCACACCGTGCCCCGCCCCTCGTCGCCCATGTAGTGACACTCGTCGAGCACCACCGTCTCCAGACCCGGCAGCCCGCCCGTGTAGAACATGTTTCGGAGGATCTCGGTGGTCATCACCAGGATCGGGGCGCGCGGGTTCACCTTCACGTCACCGGTGAGGATGCCCACGTGGTCGGCGCCGAACTGGCGGCCGAAGTCGGCGAACTTCTGATTGCTGAGCGCCTTCAGCGGCGTCGTGTAGGCGAGGCGGCGGCCGTGGGCGAGCGCACGATGGATGGCGAACTCGGCCACCAGGGTCTTCCCCGCCCCCGTCGGCGCCGAGACGATGACGGACTTGCCCTCATCGATCGCCCGGACGGCGCGCAGCTGGAAATCGTCCAGGGCGAACGGGTAATGGGCCAGGAAGGATTCGAGCAAGTCTTTCGTGGAGATGGGCGCCCCCTCGCCGTAGCGGTTCCACGTTATCATACGACCGCCATGCGCCTGACCGGCAAGATCGCGCTCATCACCAATGTGAGCCATTTCATGGGCCCCGCCCTCACGGAGGAGTTCGCCCGGGAGGGCGCGACCCTCGCCCTGCACGACCGGAGCCCGGCGATGGCGGCGCCCATCGTGGCGGTGGCGGAGCGTCAGGGCCGAACCACGCTGGCTCTCAGCGGCGATCTCGCCGAGCCGGGCGAGGCCGACCGGGCGGTGGCGGCGGTCGTCGAGCGCTTCGGCCGGCTCGATGTCCTCGTGAACAACAGCGCGCATCCGCCCACCGGCGCCCCCGCCGAGGCCATCACCGACGCGGTGTGGCGCGAGATGATGACCCGGCTTCTCGACGAGCCCTTCTTCTGCCTGCGCGCGGCCCTGCGGGTGATGCGCCCGGCCCGGCGCGGCAAGATCGTCAACATGTCCTCGGCGGCAGGCATTCCCGGACTCGCGCGCTATGCCGCCTATTCCGCGGCGCGCGCGGGCGTGAACGGGCTCACACGCGCGGTGGGGCGCGAGGTGGCGCGCGATGGCGTGCAGGTCAACGCGATCGCGCAGAACTACGTGGAGAACCCGACGTACTTCCCGCCCGCTCTCCTCGCCGACGAGCAGGCGGTGGCCCGGATGGTGCGCAACGTGCCCGCCGGGCGGCTCGCCCGCGCGGAGGAGTCGGCCCGGCTCGCCGTCTACCTCGCGTCCGAGGACGCCGATTTCTTCGTGGGCCAGGTGGTTCCCTTCGCGGGCGGCTGGGTGTGATCCCCCGCCCGCACGCCCGGCTCGAGCGGCGGAGAGGGTAGAATGAGCGCGATGCGCTTCTATCACGTCGCCATCACCGCCGCGGCCGATTACCTCGCGCGCCGGGCCGACCATCGCGCGCAGCATCTCGAGCGCATCGTCGGCCTGCGCACCCAGGGCGCGGTGATCGCGGGCGGGCCGGCGCCCGACGGCAAGACCGCGGATCTCTTCTACCGCGCCCCGGATCTCGACGTGGTCACCCGCCTCGTCGAGGAGGACCCCTACTGGAAGGGCGGGGTGTGGACGACGTATCGGCCGGAGCCCTTTGCGCAGTTCCTCGAGCCCTGGCGGGTGCCGGAGCTCTCCACGGACGGCTCGCGCCTGACGATGCTGGTCGAAGGCGAGGCGCCCGACGTGGAGATGGCCACCTTCGCCCTCATCGAGGAGCGCGGCGCCGGCCGCGTGGCATTCGGCGGCTTCTTCCCCGGCGGCCGGACGCTGGTGCTCGTGAACGCCGCCGACCCCGACGCGGCGGTCGCCCGTCTCGCCGAGAGCGGATTCTGGACCAAGGGCACGCTGCGGGCGCGCCCGTTCGTCCACGTGCTCTAGCCGCTCGGCGTCCGAAGAGCAGCAGGTCATGACGGACGGCTTTCCCGCCGGCGCCTTCCAGCGCCTCGACGAGACCCCCGACGCCGACTTCTACGCGGCGCCGCGGATGGTGACCCACATCGACGAGGGCGCGATCGCCGCGGTGACCGAGCTCTACCGCGAGTACTTCCCGGCGAATGGCGCGATCCTCGACCTCATGAGCAGCTGGGTGAGCCACCTCCCGCCCGAGGCGTCCTATCGCCGCATCACCGGGCTCGGGATGAACGCCGACGAGCTCGCCGCCAACCCGCGGCTGACTGCCTGGGTCGTGCACGACCTCAACGCGGAGCCGTGCCTACCGTTCGCCGACGGCGAATTCGACGCGGCCGGATGCTGCGTGTCCATCGACTATCTTGTGCGGCCGGTGGAGGTGCTGCGTGACCTCGCCCGCGTGCTCCGCCCCGGCTCACCTCTGGTGATCACGTTCTCGAACCGCTGCTTCCCCACGAAGGTCATCGCGCTGTGGGGAGCGCTCGACGACGCGGGGCACGCGCAGCTCGTGGCGCACTATCTCCGCGCGGCGGGCGGGTGGACTGACCTGGTGGGCCTCGACCGGAGTCCGGGCGCGGGCGATCCTCTCCTCGCCGTCGTCGCGCGCCGGGGCGCGGCCGCGGAGTAAGATGGCCCGCCCATGAGGCTCGCTCCGGATCTGGTGCTCGTCGACGGGCGCTTCGAGTCCGCCCGCGCCGTGGAGATCGCGGACGGCCGCATCACCGGCATCGTCCCGTTTCCCCCACCTTGGGGCGACGCGACCTTCGCGGATGATCTGGTGCGCCTGCCCGGGCGGGCGCTCGTGCCCGGCACCGTCAACGCGCACTGCCACACCTTTCAGTCGCTCCTGCGCGGGCTCGGCGACGACATGGACTTCATGGCCTGGCGCGACCGCGTGCTGTACCCGTTCTCCACGCGGCTGGACGGCGAGGGCATCTATCTCGGCGCCGCCTTCGCCTTCGCCGAGATGCTGATCCACGGCGTCACGACCTGCGTCGACTTCTTCTACCTGCAGGACGCCGGCAACGACAACGCGCGCGCGGTGATCCGGGCCGCCCGCGACACCGGCATCCGGCTGGTCCTCGCGCGCACGATGTACGACTGGGACGGCGCGCCCGCCCGCTATCGCGAATCGCCCGCGGATGCGGCCCGCCGAACCCGCGAGCTCCACGCCGAGCACGCGGGCGACCTCCTCGTCACCATCCAGCCCGCGCCGCACAGCCCGCACGGCGCCTCGCCGGCCATGATCCGCGCCGGCTGGGAGGTGGCGGAGTCGCTGGACAGCCCCTTCCACATCCATGTGGCGGAGGGTCAGTACGAGGGAGAGCGCACCCTGGCCGAGCACGGGGCCACCCCGATACGCTACCTGGACCAGCTCGGCGTGCTGGGGCCGCGCATGATCGGCGTCCACTGCGTGTGGCTCGACGACGCGGAGATCGCGCTGATGGCCGAGCGCGGCGCCGGCCTCGCCTACTGCCCGTCGTCGAACATGGCGCTGGGGGACGGGATCACCCGCATCACCGAGATGCGCGCGCATGGGATCCGCATCGGTCTGGGCACCGACGGCGGCTGCACCAACAATCGCCTGAGCGTCTTCGAGGAGATGCGCATGGCGTCGCTGCTCCAGAAGGTGCGACATCTGGACGGCACGCGGCTCCCCGCCGAGGAGGCCTTCGCCATGGGCACGGCGGGCGGCGCCGAGCTCCTCCGCCTCGCCGTCGGCGCCATCGCGCCGGGGCGTCTTGCCGACCTGGTTGCGGTGGACCTCTCCCATCCGTCGCTGCACCCGCGCGCGAATTTGCTCAAGAGCGTGGTCTATGCCATGTCGCATCAGGCGGTGACGGACGTATGGGTGCACGGCCGCCACGTGGTGGCGGCCCAGCATCTCGTCACCCTCGACCAGGACGATCTCCTCGCCCGCGTGCGTGCGCTCACGCAGGACTGGCGGGTCGCGTGACCGCGGGCCGGCCGCGAGTGGGCGTGATCCCGTACCTCAACTGCGAGCCGTTCTTCACCCACCTCGCCGGCTTTCCCACCCTCGCCCTGCCCCCGCGGCAGCTCGGCGAGGCCCTGGAACGCGGCGAGGCCGACACCGCGCCGCTGTCCCTGGCGGATTTTCTCCGGCTCGAGCCCATGCTGGACGGCTTGCCCTTCGGCATCGCCACCAACGGACCCGCCCGCAGCGTGTTCCTCTTCTCGGACCGCGGGCCCGCCGAGCTCGACGGGGCGGTCGTGGGCGTCACCACCGAGACGGCCACGTCGGTGGAGATCCTGCGCATCCTTCTCGCTCAGCGGTATCGCGTCACGCCGCGGACGTGGACCACGCCCGGTCCCGCATGCGACGCGATCCTCCTGATCGGCGACGCCGCCATTCGCGAGCTGACCGCGCCGCGCCGGTGGCGCTACGTGGTGGACCTGGGCACCGAGTGGACGGAGTGGACGGGACTGCCCTGTGTGTTCGCGCGCTGGGGGATCCGGCGGGCGCTGCCCGCCAGCGAGCGCGCGGCTTTCGTCGCGGCGCTGGACGCGTCGCTGACGCGCGGGCTCGCCGACCTGCCCGCGATCGCGGCGCGGCGTCGCGACACCGGCTGGAGCGAGCCGGACGTGATCACCTACCTCGCGAGCTTCGTCTATCGTCTCGGGCCCGCCGAGGAGCGCGCGATCGCCGAGTTCCGCCGACGCCGGGCCCTTCTCGGCTGACCCGGCTAGGGCGCGGGGCGCAGCAGGCGCAGCGTCTCGTCGTGGAGTCGGCCGTTGGTCGCGACCACGGTGCCGTCATAGATGTTGGGCCGGCCCGCGAAGTCGGTGAGGCGGCCTCCCGCCTCCTCCACCAGGATCTTCATCGGCGCCACGTCCCACGGCTTGAGGTCCGCCTCGACGTAGATCTCGCCCTTGCCCTCCGCGACCAGGCAGTACCCGTAGTAGTCCCCGAAGCCTCGCGTGCGTGATGTGGCGTCGATCAGCCGCACGAAGCCCGGCCAGTAGGGGGTGCGGCGGAGCAGGGACAGGCTCGAGTGCAGGAGAAAGGCGTCCTTCATCTCCGCGCACTCCGACACCTGCAGGCGCTGGCCGTTGGCGTAGGCGCCCTCGCCTCGGCGCGCCCAGAAGAGATCGCCGCTCACCGGGTTCAGCACCACGCCGGTGGTCACCTCCCCGTGCTCCTCGAGCGCGATCAGTACGGCCCAGATCGGCAGGTGGCGCACGAAGTTCTTGGTGCCGTCGATGGGATCGATGATCCAGCGTCGGTCGGTGGGGCCCTGCTGTCCGAACTCCTCGCCGAGGAAGCCCACGTCAGGGAAGGCCCGGCGGAGGATCGCGGTGATGGTCTCCTCGGCCTCCCGATCGGCCTGAGTCACCGGGGTCTGGTCGGGCTTGATCGTGATCTCGAAGCCGCCGCGGTAGTAGCGCATGGCGATCTCGCCGGCGGCCCGCGCGGCTTCCACCGCGGCGACCACGGTAGGATGCCGCGGGGAGGCTACGGCTGCCATTCGCCGCGCTCCTCCAGCACCGCCTTGCAGGCGACGAGGGCTTCCACCACCACCGGCATACCACCATAGGTGACCTGCTGGAAGATCACCTCCGCGACCTCCTGCCGGGTCGCGCCCACGTTGAGGGCGGCATGGATGTGCGCCCGCAGCTCGTTCCCCCGATTCAGCACGGTGAGGGATGCCACCGCGCAGAGTTCCCGCTGCTTCTGCGAGATCACCTCGCGACTGTAGAGCGTCCCCGTGAAGAAGGTGGAGAGCTCGCGCGCGAGGTCACGGTCGAACTGCTTCCACAGGTCGAAGCCCACGCCACCCTTGATGGAGTGGAAGAGCATCTGCGCGGTCTTGCGGGTTTTCTCCTTCAGCGCCTCGTCCATGGCCTCTCCTTCCCGGTTTTTGTGCTGGACTTCGCCTGAGTCTCTCGTCACACTGACCTGCGCGGAGATCACGCGCAGACATGGCGGTTCCCCATTGCCCCCGCTGTCGAAGCGCCGAAGTCGAGCGCGTCTCCCGCGAGGGTCTGCTCGAGCGGCTCGCCAGTCTCCTCTATGTCTATCCCTTCCGCTGCCGTGACTGTCTGCGTCGGTTCCACGCGTTCCAGTGGGGTCAGCGCTACGTGCGACACCGTCGGGAGCGTCGGCGGGACGAGCGTCTCCCCGTGGACTTCTGGACCACCCTCTGGCTCGAGCAGGGCGGCCAGCCCGCCCGAGTGCGGGATCTCTCCCTCGGCGGCCTCGCGCTGGAGACACACGCGGATGTCCAGCCCGGTCAGCATCTCGACCTGGATCTCCAGCCCGCGCACGGCGAGCGGCCCATCCGCGTCGAGGTCGCGGTGGTGCGCACGATACACTCGGGCAAGGTGGGGCTCCAGTTCGTCGGCGTGAAGGACGAAAGCGACGACCGGCTCCGGCATTTCCTCAGCGGCCAGCGGCGTGATACTCCCCCCGGGACGGCACCGTGAAGGCGCCCGCGTGCCCGAAGTGCGGAAGCGGCCTGGTCGGACGCACGCATCGTCAGGGGCTCTACGAGCGGCTGATGAGCGCCGCCTACGTCTACCCGTTCCGCTGTCAGGTCTGCCACCGCCGCTTCCGACGCTTCCGCTGGCGCGAGCGCTACGTCCGCGTGCACCTCGACCGCCGTGACCTCGAACGTGTCCCGTGCCGCATTCCGGTGACGTTCAACTGGAAGGACGGCGGCCAGGGCAACGGCATGGTCCGCGACATCTCCGCCGCCGGCTGCGCGATCGAGACGAAGGCGGGGGTGTCGGCGGGCGCGCTGCTGCTGCTCCAGATATCGCCCGAGGGCGAGCCGCCCATCGACGTGGACGTGGGCGAAGTGCGGGTCCGGCACGGCGTCTTGATGGGCGTACGATTCGTCAAGGTGTCCGAGGCGCACGTCGAGCGTCTGCGCGGGATGATCATGCGCCTGGTCGTCGCGAGCCAGGGCTGACCCGCCCAGCGCCGCCGGCCACGTCACGCGGGGATCTTCTCGAGGAGCCGCGCCAGCGCCTCGGGCGCCGAGAGCATCGGATCGTGGGCGGTGCTCATGTCGACCGGGGATACCCCGAGGCTCGCCGCGTAGCCCGCCGCGCGCGCGGGGACCACGGCGAGATCGCCGAGGCAGCGCACGTAGGTCCGCGGCGTCGGAAGGCGCTCGAAGATAGAGTAATCGACGCGCTCCACGAAGGGCCGCAGGGGCTGCGGCGTGAGGGCGGCGAGCGCGCGCGCCACGGCCGGATGGCTCCGGGGCAGATCGCCCATCCACCGGGCCCACGCCGTCTCCGCTGGATAGGCGAACGTTCCGTTGCCGCGCGCGGAGGCCAGTCCGTGCATGAGCGCGCGGCCCACCGGCGTGAGGTGCACGCGCTCGAGGCTGCCGCGGCTCGGCAGCACCACCGCGGCGAGAAAGACCAGATGCGCGACCCGTCCGGGCGCGCGCTCCGCCGCCTTCTGTATGACCGGGCCGCCCATGGAATGGCCGACCAGCACACCGCGCGACACGCTCTCGCGCGCCATGGCGTCGGCGACGGCGCGGCCGTACGACTCCATGCTCGCGCGTCCGGCCTCGGCGGCGCGGCGGCCGTGCCCGGGCAAGTCGAGCGTCACCACGCGATGCCCGGCTTCCCGCAACTTCGCCGCCACGTCGTCCCAGCACCAAGCGCCGTGACTGGCGCCGTGAACGAGCACGAATTCCTTGGGCACCGCGTCTCCGGTAGCGGGGATGGGGGTTGACTCGCGCGTGTCGGCCTTCTAGCGTAGAGGAACCATAGCACGATCATTCCTCACGAGGAGCCGCTCATGCCCACCACGATCGAGCCGTATTGCGCCCCCAGCGTCTTCAACCCGCCCACCTACACGCAGGCGGTGAAGGTCACCGGAGCCCAGACCATTCTCTTCATCGCGGGCCAGGTCGCCTACGACGCGCAGGGCAAGCCCGCACATCGCGGTGACTTCGCCGGGCAGGCGCGTGCGGTGTTCCAGGCGCTCAAGGCGCAGGTCGAGGCGGGCGGCGGCACCCTCGCCAACGTGGTCAAGATCAACACCTACCTCACCGACATCCGGCACCGCGCCGACCTCGTCCCGATCCGGGAGGAATTCTTCGGGAAGAAGACGCT
>Ga0207428_10000398_pt1 | contig 54142 bp, 45 predicted proteins | sample RhiMethybrSRZTD1_FD_187600 | JGI IMG/M metagenome (GOLD analysis project Ga0207428, IMG submission 187600) | Populus rhizosphere microbial communities from Tennessee, USA - Rhizosphere MetaG P. TD hybrid SRZTD1 (SPAdes) (version 3) | ecosystem: Host-associated > Plants > Roots > Rhizosphere >...
GACGGCCATGGGTGCGTCGCACGCGGTCGACGCGTCCAGGGAGGACCCCGTGCCGGCCATTCGTCGCCTCACCGGCCGCGGTGCCGCGTACACATTCGTGGCCGTTGGCGCCACGCGGCCCATCACCCAGGCGCTCGAGGCCCTCGCGCCCGGCGGGGTGTGCGTGCTCATCGGCGTGCCGGAGACCGGCGCCACCATTCCCCTGGACGTCCGCCCGGTGGTGACGGCGGAGCGCGAGATCCGTGGCTGCTCGTACGGCAGCGCGCGGACTCGCGAGGACCTGCCGATGCTGGCGCGTCTCTACCTCGCCGGCCGCCTCCGCATCGATCAGCTCATCAATCGCCGCTACGGTCTGGAGGAAGCCAACGAGGCATTCCGCGCGCTCGCCGCGGGCGAGCTGGCGCGCGGCCTCATCGTGTTCTGAGCTCGTGCGCGAGCTGGTCTTCGCCCTCGAGTTTCGCGGTCGCGCGGGCGCCGTCGCGGGCCTGCCCTCTCAGCGCCGCGCCCGCACCAGTGCGCCGAGCCAGAGCCTCCGGACGATCCTCACTGCCGACGGCGTCCAGGCGAGCGTCGAGATCCTCCCGGGTGACACCGCGGAGCTCGACTCGCGGGTCGAGCGCTTCCCGGACGGGTCCTTCGTCGAAGACGGCCGAATCTCTTATGGCCGTGCCGGCGCCATCACGTTCGTCACGAGCGGCCGCGGCATCGTGAGGCCGAGCCCGATCGCGGGCTGGACGGAGGGCGCGGTGCTATGGAACGTCACCGGAGGCGACGGGCGGTTCGCGGGGGCGCGCGGGCTCATCACGTCATCGTTCACCGTGAGCCCGGATGGTGAAGTAATCGACCATCACATTGCCCGAATTTACATCCAGGATTTACATTAGCGCATTAAACTTTCTCTATTCATTCGTCCTCGCCATGTGGTGTGAGCGCTTCTATAACCTATAGGACTTAGTTATGTGCTGTTACGTGTGTGACGCCCAGGTGTCACTTGGACAAATTTCGAGGACTGGGGTGTGACCGAAGTGTCACGGAAACGATGAGTATCCTTGATGTTCCCGGTAAGAATTACTGGCCCGGTGATTGCTACTCCCCCAGCGATGCCCGACGCCTGGGTTTCTCTGCACGAAGCGGTGAGTGCGTTCAAGCGGAGGTTTATCCTTGACGTCCTCTCTCACTTCGATGGCAATCGCAGCCGCACCGCGGCGGCCCTTGGCATCGAGCGCACCTCCTTGCTTCGCCTCATACGCGATCTCAGCCTCTCCCCGCTGCCGCGCCCTCAGCGAGGCCGACCGGGCGCCTCCAGGGGCAATCACGAATCCATGAAGGTGTGCCCCAGATGTCAGGTGGACCTACTCAGAAGCAGGGTTCTGGAGTCCTTCACGACCCAAGATCATGGGAAAGCTTCGTGAGCGCTATGAATGAGCGGGACCAGGTTCCGTTCCTCGCTGCGGAGGACATGCCGGTGGCGCCGCCGGTAGTCAAGGTGCTGTCGCCACAATATCTGCGGCACTACGTGGCCTGCCCGGTTGCCGTCGAGGGCGCCACCGTCACGGTGGCGGCGGCCGATCCCACAAACCCGTTGCTTCTCGATGACCTCCGTCAGTTCCTGGGCGCTGACGTTCGGCTCTGCCGCGCGCCGGCCGACGCCATCCTCGAGGCGATCGGCCGCGCTTACGAGAGCGGCACCCCGCTGCAGAAGATCGTCGACGGTATTGATCAGCACGAGGCGGGCGCCGAGCCCGCCGCTGAGACGGACGACGTCACCGTTCTGCGCGACATGGCCTTCGAGGCGCCGGTCGTCCGCCTCGTCAACCTCCTGATCGACGAGGCGGTGGCCGCCGATGCCTCCGACATCCACGTGGAGCCGTTCGAGGAAAACCTCCGGGTGCGTTATCGGATCGACGGGCTCCTCTACGACCAGGAGGCTCCGCCGCGCCGGCTCCAGGCAGCCGTGACCTCGCGCATCAAGATCATGGCCGAAATGAACATCGCCGAGCGCCGGCTGCCCCAGGACGGCCGCATCCGGCTCAGCGCGCGGGGCCGGCGCGTGGACATCCGCGTCTCCACCGTGCCCACGATCCACGGCGAGTCCATCGTGATGCGGCTGCTCGACCGCTCGTCCATGTTTCTTCCCTTCGACCGGCTGGGCATCGCCGCGGGGCCCGCCGCCGCGTTCGAATCGCTCGTGCGCCGGCCCCACGGCATGGTGCTGGTCACCGGCCCCACCGGCGCGGGCAAGACCACCACGCTCTACGCGGCGCTCGACAAAATCAATGCCCCCGAGCAGAAGATCATCACGATCGAGGATCCTGTCGAGTATCAGCTCAAGGGCGTGAATCAGATCCCGGTCCGCCCGGCAATCGGGCTGACCTTTGCGAGCGGGCTCCGTCACATTGTCCGTCAAGATCCCGACGTGATCCTGGTGGGCGAGATCCGCGACCGCGAGACGGCGGAGATCGCCATTCAGGCCGCCCTCACCGGCCATCTCGTGCTGTCCACGCTTCACACTAACGACTCCGCGGGGGCAGTGACACGCCTCCAGGACATGGGGTGTGAGCCCTATCTCGTGTGCTCGGCCCTTATCGGCGTGTTGGCGCAGCGACTGGTCCGGCGCATCTGCGAGGCCTGCCGCGTCGCGGACCGGCCGGAGCCCGCCGATCTTGTCGCCCTCGGCGTGGATGCGAACTCCGATACGCCGCTCTGGCGCGGTCACGGGTGCGACGCCTGCCGCGGCACCGGCTACCGCGGACGCACCGGCATCTACGAGCTGCTCCGGCTCACCGAGGACGCGCGCGAGCTGGTGCTCTCGAAGGCGCCCGCAGGCGCACTCCGCCGCCACGCGGTGGGGCGCGGCATGGTCACGCTCCGCGAGGACGGGTGGGCGAAGGCGTGCGCGGGCCTTACCACCGTCGCTGAGCTCGTGCGCATTACCCAGGAGGACGACGCGGCATGACCACCTTCGCGTACCGCGCGGCCGACCGCCACGGGCGCACCCTCGACGGGGTCATGGAGGCGCCGGACGTGCGCACCGTGGTGGAGAAGCTGCGCGAGGACGCCTGCTTCCCGATCCGCATCGCGCCGCGCGAAGAGCGGGCTCGCCTCGCTCTCAGCCTCGACGCGCTCGCACCGCGCGGCGTGCGCGGGCGCGACCTCGTCGCTTTCACCCAGGAGCTCGCCACCCTCGTCGAGGCGGGCCTGCCCCTGGACCGCGCGCTCGCGATACTCGGCGAGCTGACGCCCTCGGCGCGGCTGCGCGCGGTGACCGGCGCCCTGCTCGCGGCGGTGCGCGGCGGGACCTCGCTGGGCGATGCGCTCGCCCAGCATTCGCCACGCCCCTTCTCACGTCTCTACGTGAACATGGTGCGGGCGGGCGAGAAGGGTGGCGTGCTCGACGCGACGCTCAAGCGCCTCGCCGAGTACCTCGAGGAGTCGCAGGCACTTCGCGACACTGTCGCCTCCGCGCTGATCTACCCCGCGCTGCTCGCCACCGTGGGCGCGGGCGCCGTTGTCTTCCTGCTCGCGTTCGTGATCCCGCGCTTCGCCGATATCTTCAAAGACCTCGGCGGGGCTATCCCATTGCCCACGCAGATTCTCCTCGAGGTGAGCGGGGGCTTGCGGCGCTTCTGGTGGGTTCTCGCGATACTCGGCCTGGGCGCCGCCGTCGGCGCCCGCCTGGCCCTCGCGGTGCCCGGCGCGCGGCTCGCGGTGGATCAACTCGTCCTGCGCTTGCCGCTGGCGGGCGAGGTCGTGCGCAAGGGCGAGACCGCCCGCTTCGCGCGCATTCTCGGCACGCTCCTCCGCAGTGGGGTCCCGCTCATCGGCGCCCTCACCGTGGTGAAGGAACTACTCGCTAGCCAGCCAATTGCACGCGCCGTCGACGGCCTCACCGACGGCGTCCGCCGCGGCGCCGGGCTCCATCAGCCGATGGCCGCAGCGAAGGTCTTCCCTGCCCTCGCCGTTCACATGGTGCGCGTGGGCGAGGAGACGGGCCGGCTGGAGGAGATGCTGCTCAAGGTGGGCGCGGTCCTCGAGGCCGATACGCGGCGGCGGCTCACCCGTCTCGTCGCGCTCGCCGAGCCCGTGATCATCCTGGTGATGGGCCTCCTCGTGGGCTTCATCGTGCTCGCGATGCTGCTGGCCATCTTCTCGATCAGCGAGCTGCCGCTGTGAGCCGCCCCGACCTCCGCGCCTCCCTGACAAACAGCCGCGGCTTCACGTTAGTGGAGTTGCTCGTCGTCATCATCATTCTCGGCCTGCTCGCCGGCCTGGTGGGCCCTCGACTCTTCGGACGCGTGGGCCAGTCCCGTCAGGCCACCGCGCGCGCCCAGATTGAGCTTCTGGGGGCGGCCCTCGATCAATACCGCCTGGACGTCGGCTCCTATCCGGCCTCTGGAGTGGGGCTGGCCGCGCTCATTCAGAACCCGAACATCCTCAACTGGAACGGCCCGTATCTCAAGAAGAGCGCGGTCCCGTCCGATCCGTGGGGCCGCCCCTACCAGTACAAGTGCTGCCCGGGGGATCACGGCGAGTACGACATCTGGAGTCCGGGCGCCGATGGCGCGCCAGGCGGCGACGGCGAGAACGCTGACGTGGGGTCGTGGTGAGCATGCGGACCTCTCGGGGCTTCACGCTGATCGAGCTGGCGGTCACGATGCTGGTGGTGGCGCTTGCCGCGGCGGTCGTGGCCCCCTCGATGGGACGAAGTCTCGAGTCGCTGCGCCTGCGCTCGGAGGTGGCCGGCGTCACGTCGTTCCTACGCGCCGCGCGCGAGCGGGCGATTACACGGCGCGACACCGTCGAGGTCATGGTGGATGAGGAGGGGCACGCCCTGGTACTGCGCCCCGGCGACGGACGTCCGCGCGTCGACGAGCCGGGCGCGGTTCGGCGCCTCACCACGATGCGCATCGAGGCCGATCCGCCGAGCGCGCCCGCCCTCACTTTCCTCGCCCATGGTGCGTCGACCGGCGGCCGCTTCCGGCTGGAGGCTCCGGGGCCCGTGGTCTACACGGTGACGGTAGAGCCCTTCACCGGCCGCGTGACGGCGCGGCGGAGCGAGTCGTGAGGGGCCAGCGCGGCTTCACCCTCTTGGAAGTGCTGGTCGCCCTCGTGATCCTGGGCCTGGGCGCGGTCGCACTGATACAGCTGAGCGCGCAGGGCCTGCGGCTCGTGAAGCAGTCGGTCATGCATCAAGACGCGGTGCTCCTCGCCGACCGCCTCGTTCGCGAGATGGTTCCGCTGGCCGAAGGTGTCCAGACCGGCACCGACGGCGATTTCTCCTGGGAGCGCCGCGTGGCCACGGTCGGCACGCCCGATGCGCTCCATCCCACCGCCGGCCCCAGGCCCCGACTCCTGTCGCTCACGGTGACGGTGCGCTGGAGCCGGAGCGCGGCCGTGACCCTTGCCACGTTGCGGATGGCTCCCGACACATGAGCGCGCCCAGAACTCGGGGCTTCACGTTGATCGAGGTGCTCATCGCCCTCGGGATCGCCGCCGCGGCGCTCGGCATCACATTCGGCGCGGTACGCGTGGGACTGGCCGCGTGGCGTCAGGGGGAGGCGCGGGCCGAGGACCTGCAGCACGCGCGGAGCCTCGTCGCCGTGCTCGAGCAGGTGGTCGGCGGCGCGCATCCCTATCGCACCGGCGCCGGGGATTCAGCGCGCATCCTCTTCGAGGGTGAGCCCGAACGTCTCGGCTTCGTCACCACCGCGCCGGCGGTGCCGGTGCCCGCGCCGATCGCCTTCGTGGCGGTGCGCCTCGTCTTCGAGGACTCGGCGCTCACGCTTCGGCAGGGCGTGCTCCCTGCCCACGACCCCCTCGAGGGGACGAAGCCGGCGCTCACCGATACCACCGTCACCGCGCTCCGCTTCCGCTACCTTCGCGCGCAGGACGCCTCGTGGAAGGATCGCTGGAGCGGCGCTGACGAGCAGGGCCTGCCCGCGGCGGTGGAGGTCACGCTCACCACCGCGCGGGGCGCCGGACCGCCCGTGGTCATCCCGATCCGGACGGTGAGCCCATGACGCGCCCCGCGACCGATCAGCAAGGTTTCGCGCTGATGGCGGTGCTGCTCGGCCTCACGCTCCTCACCGTGGTCGTGCTCGAGTTCACGTTCGCGATGCGGCTCGAGGCGTCCGCCGGGCATGCATTCAAGCAAGACCGGTTTGCCGCGCACCTGGCGGAGGCTGCCGTGCAGCGGGCGCTGCTCGAGATCGCGAGCGGCGCCACGGTCGCGGCGGACGCCAAAGGCCGACTCACCTTCTATCGGACCACGCCGGGATCGACGCTGGCCACGCCCTTGCCCGCGCTGGATCGCGAGGGTGTGCCCCTGGGCGCGGGCACGTTGAGCTATCGCATCTCCGATGAGGAGGCGCGGCTCGACCTGAACCTCGGCTCGCCCGGGCGACTGCGCAAGCTCCTCGAGGCGCTCGGCGTGAGCAGGCAGGCGCGTGACGTGGTGGTCGACTCGCTGGAGGACTGGAAGGACGCCGATGAGCTGCACCGCGTGAACGGCGCTGAGAGTGACGATTACTACCTCCGCCTCCCTGTCCCCTATCGCGCGCGGAATGGGCGTCTGCAAGACATCGTCGAGCTGCGCCAGATCCGGGGGATCACGGCCGCGCTGTACGACGGTACCGCGGAAAAGCCGGGCCTCGCCGGCCTCACCACCGTACATGGCCGCAGCACGATCAACATCAACACCGCGTCCGCCCCGGTGTTGGCGGCGCTCGGTTTGCCCGACGCCGCAGTTGCCGACATCGTGCAGTCGCGCGCCCGCGCGCCCTACACCGTGGTGCCGCCCCGCTTCGCCGGGATCGGGCTCGGCGCAAGCAGCAGCACGTTCCGCATCGAGGCCGAGGGCCGGGCGGCGGCGGGGCGCCCGATCCGCATCGTCGCGGTGGTGCAGCGCCGCTCGCCGCAGCCCTCCAGAGGCCCCGCGGATACCCTCAACGCGCTCGGGCTAGCCGTGCTGGCCTGGCGCACCGGAGAGATACGATGAAGCGGTCGCGCGTGGGCCTGGTGATCGAGGACGAACACGTCGCCGTCGCGGCCGTCCGCAAGGGCGGACAGCCGGCGTATTTTCGCCTCAGAGCCGACGAGGCCCTGCCCGCGCGGCTCACCGCGCAGCTCCGCGCGCGCCGCCTGGGGACCCGGGCGATCCGGATCGGCCTGGACCGGAGCCGCGTGATGGTGAAGGCCATCGACGTGCCGCGCACCGCGGAGGAAAACCGCCGGTCCCTGGTAGCCTTCGAGCTGGAGCGCCATCTGCCGTTCGCCGCCGAGGACACGCGCTTCGACTGGGCGCCCCTGCCCGGCGGCACGGACGGCCTCGGCCGCGTGCTGGTGGCGGCAACCGAGGGGCGCACGGTGGACGGGGCCCTCCGGCTCGTCGAGTCGACCCACACGCGGCCGCGCTCGGTCACGGTGGCCTGCCATGGGCTGCCGAGCCTCCTCGAGCGCGGCCGGCTGCCGAGCCGCGTCGTGTGGATTCATGGCCGCGGCGCGCGGACCATCCTCCTCTTCCTAGAGGGCCGGCAGGTGCGGCTGAGCCGGAGCGTGCCCAGGGGAACCGGACCCGAGCTGGCCGCGGAGATCGAACGGAGCCTGCCGCTCGCGGGCTGGACGCAGTGCGAGACGGTCTGGGTCTCGGGCGACGAGGCGCCGGATTTTCGCTCGAGCTTCCGGCGCGGTTGCCTCAAGGTGGCGATCGCGGCGCCGCCACTCGGCAAGACGGCAACGCGCCTCTTGAAGCGGCTGCCCCCCGAGGAGCGCGGCAGCGCGCTGCTCGCTCTCGCGGTCGCGGCGGGCCGGCGGCGCCCGCCGCTGGATCTCGTGCCAGGAGCACTGCGGGCGCGCGTCCTCTCGTGGGCCCAGGCCTTCACCGCGGGTATGGCGGTAGCGGCGGGTGGGCTCGGGCTCGCGCTGCTACTGGCCCATGGCCATGCGCAGAGCACGCATCTCGCGCGGCTCAACGCGGAGATCCGGCGCCTCGACCCCGAGGTGAAGGCGGTGGAGCAGCTGGGCGCCGACGTACAGCTCCGCCGTCAGCTGCTGGCAGTCCTCCACTCGATCCAGTCGGGTGGGCTTCAGCCGCTGCCTGTCCTCAAGGACCTCACCGAGCTGGTGCCGACGGACGCGTGGGTCCAGTCGGTGTCGCTGGGTCGCGAGGGTCTCGAGGTTACCGGTCAGGCGACGACGGCGAGCGCGCTGATCTCCCTGCTGGAGGGCTCGCCCTGGCTCGAGCGCGTGGAGTTCACCTCGCCGGTGACGCGCGCTCAGGCGAAGGAACAGTTCCGCCTGCATGCGGACTGGGAGAATCCCGCCCGCTCATCCGCCGACGCCGAGCCCTCCCGGCCGGTCAGGAAGGGGCGCTAGCATGCTCGCCCTTCGCAAGCGTGAGCGCACGGTGATCGCGGTTGGCCTCGTCCTCGTTCTAGCCGTGGGCGGCTACGTGCTGCTGCTCGAGCCCGCGCTCACCCGCCAGCGCCAGGCGGCGGAGACTATCCTGGCTCGCGAGGCCACCCTCGAGGGCCGGCGCGCCGTTGTCGCGCGGCGAGATCGGCTGTCGCTTGAGCTCGAGATGCTGGAGCGCCACGTCGACGAGGCCTCGGTTGGGCTCCTGCCCGGGCCCACCGCACCGCTTGCCGCGTCAGCCCTCCAGAAGATCATGAAGGACCTCGCCGCCGGCGCGGCGGTCGACGTACGCAGCGAGCGTGTCCTCACGCCTCAGGAGCTCTCGGGCGTGCTCGAGATCCCCTTGGAGTTGACGGTGGCGGGGAGCATTCGCCAGATCGTCACGCTCCTGGCGCGGCTGGAGCGCGTCACCAGCACCGTCGCCGTGAAGGACATGAAGATCCGCGTGGCGGCGCCCGGGCAGCCGCGCGAGCTGCTCGCTACCCTCCTGGTCGCGGGCTATCTACGGCTCGGAACCTCCGCGCCTCCTTCGCCGGGGCGACCGCCTTCTGGAGATCAGACATGATCGCCACCGCCGCGCGTTGGGTGCCCTGCGTGATTCTCGCCCTGCTCGCCGTCGCCGCGGGCGGCGGGCTGGTACGCGAGATCAGATCGCGGCCGCTGCCGCCGCCGCCCGCACTCGCCGAGCCCGCGCCGATCCCGGTGATGGTCGTGGGCCGCCGCCCGCGCGGCCCGGTGGAGACGGCACAGTACACGATCATCGCGATGCGCAACCTCTTCTCGGCGTCGCGCAGCGAGTCGACCGAGACCACGCTCGCCGCCACGGGGCCCCGCCCATTCCTGCATGGGGTGGTCCTGGACGGGCCGAAGAGTCGCGCCTACATTGAGGATCCGGCGACTCGGCGCGTGTTCGGCTATGCGCTGGACGACCCCATCGGAGGAGGCAGGCTCGTGCGCATTCTCGAAGATCGAGTGGTGATCGGTCGGCCCGAAGGCGTCATGGAGATCATGCTGAAGGATCCCTCCAAGCCCCGCCCCGAGTCCCCGGCTGCTCCGACCATGCCCGGCATCCCCCCAGCACCGCCGGCCTCCGAGGCTCCAGCGGCGCCCGCGGCTGATTTGCCGCCGCGCATGTCGCCCCAAGGGCCGAAATGAGAACAATCGCGCGTGTCCTCCTGCTCGTGCTGCTGGTGACGGCATCGGCCACCGCCGCCGACCCGCCGCGTTCGGTCGTCCTGAACTTCGACAACGCGGACGTCGAGGTGGTGGTGCAGGCAGTGGCGGAGATCGTGGGCTTCAACTACGTGTTCGGACCGAACGTACGCGGGCGCAAAGTGACGGTGCAGACGGTCGGAAAGATTTCCCGGGAGGACCTCCTGCCCTTCCTCCTGACCATTCTCGACGCCAATGGCCTCGCCGCCGTCCAGACCGACGGCGTCTATCGCATCATCACGCGCGAGGGCGCGTCCCAGACGCCCGTGCGCACGGTGGTCGGCCGAGAGGCCGCCCCGGGGCCGGCGGGCGGCGAGATCATCACCCAGGTCGTACCGCTCGCCTTCCTCAGCGCCGCCGACGCCGTCACGATGCTGCGTCCCTACGTGGCCGCGGAGGGCTCGTTAAGCGCCCACCGCGAGACCAATCTCCTCATCGTCACCGACACCGCGTCGAACATCCGCCGGCTGCTGGACATCATCAAGGTCATGGACGTGCCGGTGGCGCTCGAGGAGCCGCAAATCATCCCGCTCCAATACGCGGACGCGCAGGAGATCGCCCAGCTGCTCAACCAGATGTTCGTCACCGGCCGCGCCCGCGGGGGCGGCGGTGCCATCGTCTCGCCCGGCGTGCCCGCGGCGCCGCCCGCCCAGGGGGCGCCGCCGGCGCCGCGGGCGCCGATCGTCGGGGGTGAAGCGGGCGGCTCGCCCGAGCGCCCGCCCCTCATCATCGCCGAGCGCCGCTCGAACTCGCTCGTCGTCCACGCGCGCCGGCAGGATCTCGAGGCGATTCGCCGGCTGGTGGAGCGCCTCGACGTCAACATGCGCGGGGGCCAGCAGGTGTTCGTGTATTTCGCGGAGAACACCAAAGCGCGCGATCTGGCGACCACACTGGACGCCATCTACGGCCGCGGGGATCGCGGGCCCGCGATCACCGGCACCCAGGTCCCGCGCGGCGGGAGTGGCATCGCGCGCGACCTTTCGGGAACGCCCATTCCGCCCCTCGCGCCACCACCGCCCATTGCGGTGCCGTCGTCCGGCGCGGTGCCGGTGAGCCTGCCGCCCGAGGTCCCGGGCGGTAAGCCGGAGATCCGCTTCATCGCCGACGAGGTCAGCAATGCGGTGATCGTGACCACCTACCCCCGACTCTGGCAAGAGATCCAGGAGACGATCAAGCAGATCGACAAGATGCCGCGCCAGGTGCTGATCCAGGTGCTCGCGGTGGAGGTGACGCTCACCGACGACACCAAGCTCGGCATGGACTGGGCGGTGCGCAGTGGAAAGTTCACCGCCACGTCCTCGCCCTCGGGCCTCTTGCCCGGCATCCCGCCGCAGAGCCTCATCCCGCTCGGCGGCCCGGTTCCCGCGGGCCTCAGCATGTTCGCGTTCGCCACCGATCGTTTCCTCGCCGCGCTCAACGCGCTCGCCACTCATAATCTCGTGAACGTGCTGTCGAACCCCTCGGTCATGACCACCGAGAACAAGAAAGCGGTCATCAACGTCTCGACTTCGGTGCCGATCGTGACGTCGCAGCAGGTGCCGGTGGCGACCGGCGGCATCACCGGCAACGCCATCACCCAGACCGTGGAGTATCGCGACGCCGGCGTCATCCTCACCGTCACGCCGCGCATCGGCGAGCAGGGCACGGTGGCCCTCGAGGTCAAGCAGGAGGTCAACGAGGTCGGGCAGAACGAGCCGCCCCCGATCAACTCCCCCCGGTTCACGAAGCGCGAGGCCGAGACCTCCGTGGTGCTCATGAACAACCAGACCCTCGTGCTCGGCGGCCTGATCCAGAACCGGCGCACGACGACGCAGAACGGTGTGCCGTTCCTCCACCGCATCCCGATTCTCGGCTTCCTCTTTGGCTTCAAGGAGGAGCGGATCGAGAAGACCGAGCTGGTGCTGGTGATCACGCCGCGAGTCGTCGGCACTGCGCTCGAGGCCGCTCGCATCACCGACGAGATGCGGCGCGCCACGCCCGATCTGGAGGAGTCCATCCGCCGGGCGCCCCGGACGGCCCCGCCGCTGATCGAGGTGCCGCCGCCACCGCCGCCGGCGCCCCCGCGGCCGCCCGGGCTCGACTGAGGCGCTACTCGCGGAAGACGGCGCGCCAGCCGCGGTCGCCGATCTCGATGCGCTCGACGCGCACGAGCGCGAGCGCCCGCCAGGCGGTGTTGAGCAGGGTGGCGAGCGCCGCGTTCTTGCCCGAGTCCGTCGTCTCCGCGTCGGGCTCGAAGAGCGTGCTCTCGAGCAGCCCGCCGCCGTTGGCGGTGGCCAGGGCCGCCGCCGGCGCCGCCTTCTTTTTCTTCTTCGGCTTGCCCATCGCTAGCCCTCCACCCCGGCCAGATACACCTTGGCGCGGGTCAAGAGCGTGCCGTGCTGTTGCATCTGGTCGTCGAGCGCCCTGAGCGCCGCCTCGTTCGCGGTGAGCTGCTCCCGCAGATGGGCGTCGGCGTCCGGCCCGCGCGCGGCGAAGCCTCCGACCGGCGCCGTGGGGTCGGCCAGCGCGCGCTTGATCGAATTGATGGACGCGAAGAGGCGGCCGCGGTAGGTGGTGACGCGCTCGAAGCCTGTGCCCACGTCCGCCGGGCGGCCGGCCGCGGCGATGATCTCGAGCGGCCCCCCGGGCGTCCGCTGACCGAGGAGATTGCAGGGATAGGCGCCCGGCGCCAGCGGCGCCAGCGCGTCTAGCTCGGTGACGAGCCCGCGGGCGCCGGTGTCGCCCCGCGCGGACAGCGTCTTGAGTGTCTGGTAGTCGGATGCCATGGCGGCGGTGGAGGACAGGCGCACGCCGAGGTCGCCGCGCAGCGCCGGGCTCACGCCCCGCTCGAGCACGGCATGGGTGGGAATGGGCGGGCCGAGCGCGCCGCCGGGCCGATGGCCATGTCGAAGCCGAGATAGCCGATGACCAGCGGGCGGGCGAAGTCCTCGGCGAGCGAGATGCTGCTGGACGAAGCCGAGACCACCTTCACGGTGCCGCCGGGGATCAGGTTGCCGCCGCCCGCGCGCTCCATGGCCGCCGCGATCATCGCGTTGAGCTTCTCGATATTGCTCGTGTAGGCCTCGAGCGTGTTCTTGGAGGGGTCGGTGCCGGCGTTCGGCACCACCAGGTCCACCGGCTTGGAAGCCCCGCCGGAGGCGGTGAGCCCGGAGCTCTTCGATCCCTGGAGGGACACGTTGATGCGGCCGGTGATGTAGACGCGCGAGACCACGCGGACGTAGTTGGTCTTCTGCGGATCGCCCCCGAAGAACTGGAGGAACGGACGGTTGGCCTCGGCCCACCGTCGCACGTCCTCGTAGAGTGAGATCGTGTCGATACCGTAGGTGCGCGCCTCGGCGATCGTGATCGTGCCCTGCGTGGCGTCGCCCCCGAGGAGCGAAAGTCCCACCGGAATCCCCTGCACCGGCAGGGCCACATTGAAGCCGCCCCCGCGGCGCGCCGAGAAGGAGTAGGTGGGGAAGGAAGCGTTCGGCGCCAGGGTCCACGACGCGGGCTTGCCCGGCTCCAGCCAGAACTTCGGCAGTGGGTGCTGGGCGTCGCCCGCCTCGAACGACTGGCGATAGAACGTCTCGTAGCCCCTCGGGTCCAGGCGGTAGATGAGGTTGTCGAACGGCATGAAGCCGCGCTCGCGGTAGGTCTTGGCCTGGTCTTCCACCGTGGTCTGCACGAGGAAGATGTCACCCGGCTGGAGGTCCTCGGTGAGCGGATACACGGGCAGGACCTGGCTGGCCCGGATCACCATCGACCAGTCGCGCGCCACGCGCTGCAGCTCGCGGTCACTCATCGCGCGCGCGCACCCCATCGCCGACAGCGCCAGCAGGATCCAGACGATCAACCGCATGCGTCCCTCCTCCCGCGCGTCGGGCGCGCGCTCAGGCTCCGCGCACTGTTCGCTCTTGCACCGCCTTCAGCATGTCCGCGTCGAACGCTTCGCGGATCGGCAGCCCTTCCTTCTCCTGGAACATGCGCAGGGCCGAACGCGTGAAGCGCCCCACCACGCCGTCCACCGGGCCGGGGTTGTAGCCGAGATATACGAGATAGGCCTGGATGCCGCGCACGGCCAGATCGGGCAGCGCGCCCGTCACGTACTTCTGGTGCGCCGCGCGGAGGCGCTCGTCGTAGGAGTTCTGCGCGTAGGCGGGGCCGTTGTAGGCGGCGGCGAAAGCCGGCCAGTTGTGGGCGCGCAGGTGCGCGACCGCGCCGATGGTTCCGATGAAGTGGGCCATGCCTGCGAGCTGGGCGTTCTCGGAGTCCACGAAGGCGCTGACCAGCGGCTCCACGTCCGTGAATCCGGCGGCCTTGAAGTTGTCGCCCATGACCTGCCCGAGTCCCCAGGACGCGCTGCGGAGCGCGGCCACGCGGTCGAGCTTGATCGCGCGGGCGAGGCGGTCGTACTCCCGGGCGCCGCCCAGGTAGCCGCCCCACTGGGGATTGCTGATGTCCGGACTTTTTTCGTCGAAGCGACGCTTGGTCAGGCGGCTGAAGTAGTGGCGCTCGAAGAGGATGAGGGGACGGCGGTCGGCGAGATAGCCGCAGCCGCGGGTCTCCACGGTGAGCACCGCCCACAGCTCGGCGGCGCGCACCCCCAGCATGTCGCAGGCGGCGGCGACGCCGTCGGCGTCCAGCACCTGACCCCCGCCCTGGAAGGCGACCGGCATCGCGTTAGCGCGCGGCGCGCGCGTCCGCGGCCTCGAGCCAGCGGGCGTCGAGCGGCGTAGGCCGGCGGGCCAGGCGCTGGCGGAGGAGCCGTGCGGCGTCCTCGCCACGGCCGAGGCGTAGGTACGCGACCACCATGGTCTCCTCGATGATTTCCCACTGGGCGTGGCTGCCGCCCATGCGGTGGATCTCACCCTGGATGGGCTCGAAATGGCGAAGCGCGCCGGCATGATCGCCCGCCGCGAAGGCGGCGATGCCCTGGGCGAGCGGATAGCCCACCTCCGCCACGGGATGCCCCTTGCCGGCGAGCGCGCGCAGGCTGTCGAGCAGCGCGGTCATCGCCTGCGAGTCACCGCTCGCCGCATACGCAAGCGCGGCGTGCACGTCGCCGAACACGAACCCGGGCCGCGCCACCTTTGCGGCCAGCGCGGCGAGCGGCGCCCAGCGCGCCCGACCCTCGTCGTGGCCGTAGAGCCGGAGCCGCCAGAGAGCGGCGGGCCCATCCATCACGGCGAGGCGGGGATTGGACGCGGGCTGGATGTCGCGGTCGAAGATCTCGAGCACGCGGTCGATGCGGCCGCGGTGGAGCTCGAAGAGGCCGAGGTGCCAGGCGAGGTGGCAGTGATACGGCGCGTCGCGGTCGTAGCCCTCGAGCCACGGCTCGAGGAAGGCAACCCCGCCGTCGTGATCGAGGGTCTCGAAAAAAACGTGGGCGATGTTGTGGCTGGCGTTGGCGTTGCCCGGGTACTGGGCGAGCGACCGCTCGGAGAGCGTCCGGGATTCCGCGAACCGCTTCGTCTCGTGATAGACGAAGGCCAGCTCCGACTGGAACCACCAATCGTCGCCGAAGGCGGAAGCGAGGGCCTCGAGGTAGGCGGTGCGATACGCCTCTCGGTCGGCGCGCCCGCTGAACCCGATGCTGCTGCTGGCCTGCTTCACGAGGAGGGCGTCGCGCGGGAAGTCCCGCGTGTGCGCCTCGATCAGCGCGAGGCCCCGCGCGGTCTCGCCGCCCACAATGGCCGCGAGAGCCTCCACGTGCTGCTGCTCGCGGCGGCTGGCGCCCCCGACGCGATCGCGCGCGCGGCCGACGGCGGCCCGCGCGGCCCCGGCGTCGGCCATGAAGAAGTGATGGAGGGCCTGCCCGGCGTGGGCCATGGCAAAGCCCTCGTCGGCGGCGAGCGCGGCCGCGAACGCGGTGTCGGCGCCGCGGCTGTAGGCGAGGAGGCGATCCATGCCGAGCTGAAGCTGCTCGGCGGCGACGGAGGACGGCGTGGTCAGCGGCAGGCCGTAGCGATCGGTGCGGGTCATGCGCTCAGTCTTGAACGGAAGGCGGGCAAAGATCAACAGATCTCGCACGGAGTCGACCCACGCGAGGAAAGCTTGCCCGCCACCAGGCCGTCCTCGAGCATGCGCTTCCAGATCTTCTCCGCCACCTCGTCCACGGGAATGACGCGGCCGGTGTTGGCCAGCTCGCTCGCCACCGTCGCTTCTCCCGCCGACTCCCAGACAAGCTGGCCCGTGCCGGTGTCCCAGAGCTGGAGCCAAAGCCGAAGGACGACCACCCGGGTCCGCACGATCTTGATCCCCGCCACCTCGAAGCGGTCCAGGAGAGAATGATCGATGGCGGTGATGCCCGGCAGGAGCGCGTAGCGGCAGTCGAGCGCCGCGCCCAGCCGTCCCAGCCGCTCACGCTCGAGGATGCCGCTGCGACCGAACCCGCTCAGGAGATCCGCGTACTCCCCCGCGAGCCCGCGCGCATTGACAGCATTCACCACCTCCCGAGTGGCGAGGGGGGCGACCGGCGGCGACAGCGCGGGCAATGTCCGGGCGAGCGCATGGGAGAGCGAGACGCTGAATCCCTGGAGTGCCCCCGGTGCCACGACGGGCAGCACGGCGACGGGCCGGCGTCCCACCTCGGCGAGCTCGAGGTCGCGCGCGCGGGGCGTCGAGCTCGTGTGGGTCTCCCACACGTAGAGCGGTGAGCCGCACGCGGCCAGGAGGACGGTCGAAGCGGCGAGCAGCGCCGCGCGGAGCCGGCGGGCCATGGCCCCCTCCTTCTACCGCGTCGTGGCCCACGCGTCGCGTGGGACCTTGGTCCTAGACGCTGGGGTAGGATAGCCCCGAGGGAGGGCCCACATGATCACCAAGTTCTCCAATGTGTATGCCGGGCACGTGGATCTGGGCGACATGGGCCAGGCGGCTACCCCCGCCAACGACCGCCGGTACTCGAACGCGCACCTGGCGTCGGTGTTCGAAAAGACCGAGGCCATTGCGCGCGTCATGGACGATCACGGGTTCCACACCCTGTGGCTGGCCGAGCATCACTTCCAGCACGAGGGCTACGAGGTCATCCCGAACATCCTGATGGCCGCGGTGCACCTGGCCCATCTCACCTCGCGCCTCCGCATCGGCTGCGGGTTCAACATCACGCCCATGTGGCACCCGCTCCGCCTCGCCGAGGATTTCGCCTCCGCCGATATCCTCACCAAGGGCCGCACGGTGTTCGGGGTGGGACGCGGCTATCACACCAGAGAGGTCGAGACGTTCGGCGCCCCCATGCTCGATGGGGAGGCCAATCGCGCGCTCTTCGAGGAACAGGTCGAGATCATCATGAAGGCCTTCACCTCGGAGTCCTTCTCGCATCAGGGCACGCACTACACCCTGCCGCCGCCGGTGCCCTATCGCGGCTACGAGCTCAAGGAGCTCACCCTCGTGCCACGTCCCGTTCACGTGCCGGTGCAGACGTGGCAGCCGGTGGTGAGCGCGAGCGCGCGCGGCCTCGACTTCATGCACCGGCACGGGATCAAGGGGCTGATCGGCGGCGGCGCCGCCACCATGGCGCAGAAGTCCATCTACGCCTTCCAGGAGTCCGCTCAGCGCGCGGGCAAGGACTGGAAGCTCGGTGAGGGGCTGAGCCTCGGGATCTTCTACCACCTCGCCGACTCGCGCGAGCGCGGGATCCGCGAGATCACGCCCTTCTACGAGGAGCACGTGAAGATGTTCGGCCCCCTCGGCTTCGTGCCCGGCATCACGCCGGCTCAGCTCGCGGCCTCGACCAAGCGGGGCGGCTGGGACGCGGCGGGCGTCCCACGCGTCGAGGACTACATGAAGGTCGGCGCGTGGTTCGCGGGCCCGCCCGAGGAGCTGGTGGCCTACCTTCGCGAGCTCGAGTCGCGCTTTCCCGGCCTCGAGTACGTGCACCTCTCCAACAGCATGGGGACGCCGAAGACGGTCATGGTGGAGCAGCTCGCCTGGCTCGGCAAGGAGGTCATGCCGCACTTCACCGGGCGGTGATGGCCGCGGGCGAGCGGCGCATGCCGCCTAGTCGGTGATCGAGCGGTAGATCTCGACTTCCGCCGGGCCCTCGGTGAGGCCTTCCTTCTCCCGCCGCTCGCGATAGGCGGCAAGGTGCGGAGCCTTCCGGTGCACGTCGAACGCCGCGTCGTCCTTGTACTGCTCGTAGAAGATGAAGAGGTCGGGATCCTTGGTAGAGCGGTGCGGGCGATACACCAGGCAGCCCGGCTCGGCCTTCTTCACCGCGGCGACCTGCTCCTTCAAGAGCGCGGCGAGCGCGTCGCCCTTGCCCTTGGCCGCCCGGATCTTCGCCACGACGGTGAGCACGTCCGGCATGTCGGGTCTCCTTTCGTTCAGGCGCCGGCGCGGCGCGGTACCCAGCGCACGACCCGTGTCCCGCTGTCCACCCGCAGGCTGATCAGCGCCGCGGCGAGCAGGAACAGGCAGGCGACGGTGTACATGACGCCGTAGCCGCCGGTCGATTCGAAGAGGGCGCCCGCGATCGAGGATCCGAGGGCGGCGCCGGTCTGATGGCAGAGGAAGATCACCCCGAGGATCGAGCCCACCGAGTAGCGCCCGTAGATGTTCGCGGTGAGCATGGACGTCATCGACATGGACCCGGCGATGGTGGCCCCCCCCACCGCGGCGACGGCCAGGATCGCGTAGGGATTGTCGCGGATCAGATACAGCCCGGCAAAGACGAGCGCGCGCCCCGCATAGATGCTCCCCAGGACCGGCCGCGCGCCGTAGCGGTCGGCAAGCGCCCCCAGCCCCATCGTGAACACGATGCTGGAGACGCCGAGCACGCCGATGATCCACGAGGCGAAGATCGGGGTGTAGCCATGGTCGGTGAGCATCGGGACGCCGTGCGACGAGATGAGGCTCATCGAGAACCCGCAGGTGAAGAAGGATCCCGCGAGCTGCCAGAAGGCCACGGTGCGGAGCGCCTCGCTCGCCGGCGTGCGCACGGGGGCGACACGCGTCGCCTCGGGCGCGAGCGCATCGCCGTCTGCGCCGAGGCCCAGGGACTCCGGCGTATCGCGCACGACGAGGAGGCAGAGGGGCAGCATGCCGAGGAGCACCGCGCCGCCCATGATGCCGTAGGTGGCGCGCCAGCCGTAGGTCTCGATGAGCCAGGCGACCACCGGCACGAGGAGGCTCATGCCCGTCATCGAGGCGCTGCCGAGCAGCGACACCGCCATCCCGCGCCGCCGGTTGAACCAGCGCGACACCACCGCGTTGGCGACCACGGGCCCGGTGGCGGCGAGTCCGACGGACGCGAGCACGCCGTAGATCAGCGCGAGCTGCCAGAGGTTCTGGCAGAAGCCCACCAGCGCGAGCGAGGCTGCGAGCAGGAGGGCGCCCGCGGAGGTGACCACGCGCGGCCCGAGCCGGTCGGCGAGGCTTCCCACCCACGGCATGAAGGCGCCGTAGAGGAAGAGACCCAGCGCGATCACGAGAGAGAACGCCGCGCGGTCCACGCCGAGATCGGCCACCATCGGCTTGAGGAAGGGACCCACCGCGTGGCGGATGCCGGCGGACATGAAGACCATCACCGAGAAGGACACCGTGATCCACCAGCCGTAGAAGACGCGGGAGGAGGAGGCCATGGGAGCTTCCCCGACTATAGCAGAGGCGTGCGCGCGGACGCGGTGGCCAGCGTGGGCCGCCGGAGGAGCGTGACGGCGAGCGGACCGAACGTGAGGATCGCCCCCACCGCGTTCAGGATGGCGAACCCCCAGAGCCCGAGGATCATGCCGCCGACCGCGGAGCCGAGGGCGCCCATGAGCCCCATGAAGAGATCGGCCAGGCCCTGAATGGACGCGCGCTCCGCCGGGGCGAGCGCGTCGGTCAGCAGCGCGCTTCCCGCCACGAACGCGAGATTCCAGCCGATCCCGTTCACGAAGAGGCCGAGGATCACCAGCGGCCCGTTGGTCCCCGGCGCCAGACCGGCCAGCATCACCGCCGCGATGAGGACGAGCGCGCCAAGCCCGATCATGGGCAGGCGCCCGAAGCGATCGCTGAGCCAGCCGGAGAGGGGCGAAGACACGTACATGCCGGCGAGGTGCAACGCCACCGCGATGCCGATGACGCCGACCCGATGCCCCTGGTCGTGGAGATACACCGGAGAGGTGGACGTGGTCGCGATCATCACGAACTGGCTCACCATTAGCGTGGTCAGCGCGATCTGCACCCGGAGATCGCCGAGCAGCTCGGCGAACGTCCGCGCCCGATCGGCGGGACTCGACGCCGACTCGCGCGCGGCGCTCGGCTGCCGCTCGAGCTCGCGCGCGATGGCGAGAGGGTCGGGTCGCAGCAATGCGGCGTTCAGCAGGGCAGCGACGCTGTAGCCCGCCACACTCACCAGAAAGGCGCTCGCGGTGGACGCGATGCCGAGGGCGGCGCCCACGCGCAGCGCGGGGTCCATCAGCATCGGGCCGATCATCGAGCCGGCCGCCGAGCCCCAGACGATGATGCCCATCGCCTTGCCGCGTCCCGCCGGCGGGGTGATGTCGGCCGCAGCATAGCGCGCGAGGAGGTTCGACGTGTTCCCGATACCGAAGAAGGCCATGCCCGCCAGCATCACCGCGAAGCTCCCCATCATCACGCCCAGCATGCCGATCACCGCGCCCGCCACCGCGAGGCTGTAGCCCAGGGTGAGCCCCGGGCGCCGCCCCGCCCGGCCCATGAGGCGCGCGAGGGGCCAGCTCGCCAGCGCGGTGCCGAGCGCGCCCACCGACACAGGGAGGCCCGACCACGTGTTGGTGCCGGTGAGGCTCGCGGCGAGGATGCTGCCGACGGCGAGGCTCATCGAGTGGCCCGTGCTGCCGCAGACCTGGGCCACGAAGAGCGTGGTCATGAGTCGGGCGCGGCTCGGGATGCGGGCCGACGACGCGGTGGGTTGGGTCATGAGGACGATGCGTCGATGATAGCAGAGGCGCGACCCCGGACGTGTGGGCGCCCGGGGCCGGCGTGAGCCGGCGGGAGGTGACGCGCGCGCTACTCTCCCGCGAACAGTGCCTTCTTGATGATGGCGTGCACGCCCCAGTTGCCGTCCACCACCTGGGTGATGCCGAAGTCCGCGGCCACGGAGAGGAGCGAGTTGGCCTCGTCCTCGGTGAGATGGCGCGTGCTCATGAGGAAGTGCCGCGCCTTGCGAAAGGCGTCCACCATGGCGAGGTCCACCGACGACTTGGAGTAGATGTCGGATTGCGCCTTCGCGCCCAGGTCCGTGAGGTATTTCGGGTAGCTGAAGCCGTGGAGCACCCATTCGTCCTGGGTCTCCAGCAGCGGGTACTCGAGGCCGGCGAGCGCGGTGCCCGCCAGCGAATCCTTCTTCCGAAGAATCAGCTGGAACGTACCGGTGAGCGAGCACTCGATGGCGGTGCCGCAGAGCTCGGAGTCGCCCTGCGAGGCGTGGGGATCGCCGGCGGAGAGCAACGCGCCCGGCACTGCGACGGGGTAGTACATCGTGGCGCCCTTGCCGATGCGCCAGTTGTCGATGTTGCCGCCCACGTAGTGCGGCGGGATCGAGTCGACGTAGTCCGCCTCGCTGGGCGCGAGGCCGAGCACGCCGAAGTGCGGGCGGATGGGCACGCGGATGTTCTTCAAGATGCCGTGGTTCTCCTTCACCGTGGTGTGGTCCACGGGCACGCCCGGGTAGTCGATGGTCTTGTGCACCACGCCGAAGGGATCCGTCTGGGGCGTCCACTGGAAGTTGTAGACGCCCTTGGCCCAGTTGCGCTCGCCGCTGGCGTCGATCTCGTAGATGGTGATGACCTCGCGGGGCTTGGGATCGGTTTCGAGGTGCTTGTAGTGGAATCCCCACCAGGCGGCGGCGTTGCTGCCGAAGGCCCTGCCCTTGTACTGGGGATTGGCGCACGGCCGCGGCCGCACGTCCACGATGCGCACCTCCAGGATGTCGCCGGGCATCGCGCCCTTCACCGCGACCGGTCCCGTGCAGATGTGCACGCCCAAGCCTTCGCCCGCTCCCCGGCCGAACAGCGTGGCCTGCATGGGGCCGGCGCCGCGCCGGTCCACGTGCTTCCCGTTGCGGTCCCAGAAGTACACGCTCTCCGCGCCCGGATCGCCCTTCACCATGCGGTCGGCGTCGTCGTTGGCATGGTGCGTCAGGGTCTCGAGCGTCACGTAGTCGCCCGAATTCACCTCGACTTGGGGCTTCAGGAGCTTGCTGAAGTAGCCCCAGTGCACCGTCTTGTCCGTCGCCGGCACGTAGTAGTGGTTGGTCGTGCCGGGCACGCGGCCGGGTTGGGCCTGGGCGCTGGACACCGACGAGAGCTGGGCGCCGACCGCCGAAGCGGCCAGGCCTCCCACCGCCGCCATTCCCTTCAGAAAGTCCCGACGCCCATTCGCTGCGTCATCCGAGATTCGCTCGTCCATCGACATAGGCAGACTCCTCCACGGAAACAGGGGTTAGGGGTGGGTCGCCGGCTGGTCGGAGGGTCCTCGTGCATGCTTGCCTTCGAGGCACCGCCACGACGCCGCCCCACCATAGTTGGGCCGCGGGGGCAGGTCAAGCCCCGAAGGGGAAGGATTTACCCGACTGGAGAACGGTAAGCTAACGGGTCACCCAGCCGTACCACCGATGGCTGGGCCGCGGGCCCTCGTCCAGATACGCCATCTTGATCCGGCTGAGATAGTCCTTGGGGACTTCGTTCCGTTTGGCATTCACGTCGACGTGGAAGAGGCGCGCAGCGTTGAGGCCGAAGATCCCTTCCTTCACCGGACGGGTGAGCGGGGCGTAGCCGTGCGTGTCGATCAACGCCTGCGGGATCTCGAAGCGGCGGAAGGCCTCGATCTGCCACTGCGGCGTGCCGTACCAGATGGAGTCGGTGCCCCACAGCACGTGGTCGGCGCCGAAGGCCTCGATGGCCTGGCCGAGCAGATGGGCGCAGGCGGTGGGGTTGTACGTGACGAGCTGGCCGAAGGTGGAGCCCAGCTCCATGTAGATGTTCTTGAGCGCGGGCTCCTTCTTCCGCATCTGGCAGAACTCGGTGGTCCAGGGAAGGTCCGGACCCTGGCCGATACCCGCCACCGACTGCAGCCCCGCGTGATAGGCGATGAAGTCGAGATCGGGGAAGTCGCGCGCGGCCTTGATCATGTCGCGCGGATGGTTGTAGTCGGCGACGGGCCCCAGCGGCAGGCCCTTGTGGATGCAGATGCGCTTGACGCCGAGCTTCCGCGCCCGCTCGAGCATCGGGTAGGCGATCGTTTCGTCGTCCACGAACCAGCCGTGGCCGAAGCCCTGGGGAGCGGCGCCGGTGTAGCCCTTCCACGCGTCCACTTTCAGCGTCTGGGCCTGCTGATCCATGAAATCCAGGTCGGTCTGGCCGAGCTGCGGCGTGATGAGGCCGTGGGCGAGCATGCGGCGCGACTGGGTCACGCGATTGATCTCGTCGCGAATGTGCGTCATCTCCTTGGGCGGCACCACCGCTTCTTGCGGATACGGGCCGGGCGGCGTGGAGATGAGCCCGATGGCCGTCTCGCTGTCGAGGAACACCTCCTTCACCATCTGCGACCAGGACAGATCGGCGAAGGTGCCGGTGTCGCCGGCGAGCTTGGGGTTGAGCCGCTTGGAGCTGCCGCGGAGGCCCAGCAAGGCTCCCTTGGGCACGCCACCTCGGCGCCCCGCGTCCCCCGCGGGATCGTAGGCCGAGCCCACGTAGTGGAGCTGCACGTCGAAGATGAAGTAGGGGGCGCCCGCGCGCTCCTGGAAGGCGGCGGCCTCCGCCGCCTCCACCGGCAGCACGTCGAAGAAGCGTCCGTACACCGCGTTCATGGCGAGCAGCGCGGCGGCCATGCCGGTGCCGGTACGAAGAAAGTCACGGCGCGTGAAGCCGAGGCGCGGCGCGAGCCGCGCGGCATCGGCGAGGAGACGGTGCTCGACCTGCGCCTGCTCCGGTGTCTGTGGCAGCGGCGGGAATTCCTCGTTGGAGACGAGGCGCGTGGGGAGCGGCGCCTCGGTGCTGAGGCCCTGGCGCATGCCGGGACGGACGCGAAAGGCGAAGGGGTTGCCGGTGGGGTCCTCTCGGTTCTTGGGCATCGCGGCGCCTCCTCTGGCTCGGGCCAGTATAATGCTGGCCCGTGGCCCCCGATCCGATGACCTCACTGCTGGAAGGGCTCACGCTGACCCGCCTCGACGACGACCGGTTCAACGGGCGGGCTATCGAGCGCACCCGGCCGCGCATGTTCGGCGGAGATCTGCTCGCCCAGTCGCTCCTCGCCGCGGGGCGGACCGTGAAGGACCGGCGCGGCCATAGCCTCCACGTGAGCTTCCTCGCGCCGGGTGATCCGACGACGCCCATCGAGTACCGCGTGCGGCGGCTGCGCGATGGCCGGCGATTCGCCCAGCGGCAGCTCTCGGCTTGGCAAGGCGAGCGCGAGATCCTGATCGCCACCGCCTCGTTCACCGCGGAGCCGCCCGAGAGCCATGTCCATCAGCACGAGGCCATGCCGGAAGTGCCAGGGCCCGAGGGTCTGCCTTCCGAGCTGGATCAGCGCAAGGCGGAGGCGGATCGGCTGCGTCCGGAGGACCGGCCGTGGCTCCTCACCGAACGCGCGGTCGAGGTGCGGCAGGTGAACCCCGTACCGCTCGTCGATCCGACGAAGGTCCCGCCGGTGGCGCACACGTGGATACGGGCGGTGGGCCGGCTGCCCGACGATCCCCTGCTCCACGAGGCGGCGTTCGCCTACGCGTGCGACATGACGCTGCTCGACATCACGTGCTACCCGCTGGGCCTGGCGTGGCTCGACCCGCGCGTCGAGCAGGCGAGCCTTGATCACGGCATGTGGTTTCATCGGCCGTTCAAGATGGACGAATGGCTCCTCTACGTCCAGGTGTCGCCGGTGGCGGCGGAAGGCCGGGCATTGGCGCGCGGCAGTCTCTTCACACGCGACGGCGCGCTGGTCGCCTCGGTGATCCAGGAAGGCGTATCCCGACTGCGCGGAGGCGCAGCATGAGCTTCGGCGGCGCCGAGACGGTGTTCCACGCCTTCATGGCCACCGCGACCACCGCGCCCGACAACGCCTTCCTCTGCGCGCCACCCGCGCCGGGGCGCGCCTATCACCCCGACGGCACGGAATACACCTACGCCCAGGCGCGCGCGGAGGTGGAGCGGCTCCGCGACGCGTACGCCGCCGCCGGCTATGGCCATGGACACCGCGTGGCGCTGCTCCTCGAGAACCGCCCCGAGTTGTTCTTCCACTATCTCGCGCTGAACGCGCTCGGGGCGGGCATCGTGCCGGTGAATCCCGACTATCGCCACGACGAGCTGACCTATCAGATGGATCACTCCGGGGCGCATCTGGCGGTGTCGGTGCCCGAGCGGGCGGCCACGCTGGACGCGGTGGCCCGGGAGCGGACGAAGCCCCTCCCGGTGGTGAACACCGCGGCATGGCCGTCGGCGTTGCCCAAGGCCGGCGCCGCGCCCCGCACGGGATCGCCCACACTGGACACGGAATGCGCGTTGCTCTACACCTCCGGCACCACCGGCCGACCCAAGGGCTGCGTGCTGTCGAACTTCTACATGCTGAACGGCGGCGCCTGGTATCGCGATCTCGGCGGGCTGCTCGCCGCCCAGCACGGCGGCGACCGCATCCTGAATCCCCTGCCGCTGTTCCACATGAATTGCCTCGGCATCACCGGGACGCGCGTCATCCTCACCGCGAGCTGCTTGATCCTTCCCGAGCGCTTCAGCCCGCGACGCTGGTGGCCCGACGTGGTGGCGACGCGCGCGACGGCCATTCACTACCTGGGCGTCATGCCCCCGCTCCTGCTCAACCAGGCGCCGTGCCCCGAGGAGCGCGAGCACCACGTGCGCTTCGGCCTGGGCGCCGGCGTGGAGCCGCAGCTTCACGAGGCGTTCGAGAAGCGCTTCGGATTTCCGTTGGTGGAAGTGTGGGGTATGACGGAGACGGGCCGTATCTACGCGGACCGCGAAGAGCCGCGCCAGATTCACACGCGTGCGTTCGGCCGGCCTCACGGCGGCTTCGAGGCACGCGTGGTGAACGATGCCGACCGCGAGGTGCCCGGCGGCGTGGAGGGGGAGCTGCTCGTGCGCTGGGGCGGCCCGGAAGGCCCGCGCCACGGATTCTTCTCGGGCTACCTGAACGACGGGAAGGCGACCGACGAGGCCTGGCGGGGAGGCTGGTTCCACACCGGCGACACGGTCAAGCAAGCCACGGACGGGATGCTCGTGTTCGTCGATCGCAAGAAGAACATCATCCGCCGCTCGGGCGAGAACGTGGCCGCCGCCGAGGTGGAGGCGGTGCTGCAGGCCCACGAGGCGGTGGCACAGGTGGCGGTGCTGGCGGTGCCCGACGAGCTGCGTGAGGAAGAAGTCATGGCCTGCGTGGTCGTCATGCCGGGCGTCGAGCCCGACACGGGGCTCGCCGGAGCCCTGATGGACTGGAGCCTCGCGCGCCTCGCCTACTTCAAGGCGCCGGGCTGGATCCTGTTCGTGGAGCGCCTCCCGACCACCGGGACACAGAAGGTGCAGAAGACGCACATCTTCCCCAAGGGCGAGGACCCGCGCCGGCGCCCCGGCGCGCTCGACCTGCGGGAGCGCAAGAAGCGGAGCTGACCAGAGAAAGGGAGCGAGCCATGAGACTCCAGGGTAAGGTCGCGCTGATCACGGGCGCCGCGAGCGGCATGGGTAAGAGCGAGGCGGAGATCTTCGCCAAGGAAGGCGCCAAGGTGGTGCTGGCGGACGTGCTCGACGCCGAGGGCAAGGCCGCGGCCGATGCGATCGGCGCCAATGCCCGCTACGTGCGCCTCGACGTGACGAGCGAGCCCGCGTGGGAGCAGGTGATCGCCACCACCGTCGCGCAGTGGGGCAAGCTCGACGTGCTCGTCAACAATGCCGGCATCAGCGGCACGTTCGACCCCGACATCATGAGCACGGCGGCCTGGGACAAGCTCATGGACGTGAACGCCAAGGGCGTGTTCCTCGGGATGAAGACCGCGCTGCCCGTCATGGTCAAGCAGGGCGCCGGGTCGATCGTGAACATCTCCTCCGTGTCCGGCTTCGCGGCCCAGCTCGGCATCCACATGGCCTACAACGCCTCGAAGGGCGCGGTGCGGCTCATGACCAAGTCCGCCGCGGTGCAGTACGCGCGCAAAGGCATCCGCGTGAACTCGGTGCATCCCGGCGTGCTGCCCGCCATGCGCACGTCCAAGCTCACCGCCGACCCGACGTATCGCGACAAGATGCTCGCCGCCGTCCCCATGGGCCGGGCCGGCCGCGTGGAGGAAGTGGCCCACGCCGTGCTGTTCCTCGCCTCCGACGAGGCCTCGTACATCACCGGCACCGAGCTGGTGGTGGACGGCGGCTGGCTCGCGATGTGAAAGGAGACCCCACATGAGCGCGACCACCGTGCCCGCCACCGGTCTTCAGCTCCGCACGCTGGTGAAGAAGGATGGGACCCTGGAGCTCTCGCTCACGAGCGTGCCGACGCCCGAGCCCAAGCCCGAGGAAGTCATCGTCCGGATGGAGGCCTCGCCCATCAATCCGTCCGACCAGGGCCTGCTCTTCGCAGGCGCCGACATGAGCGCGGCGAGGGCGTCCGGCACGCCGCAGAGCCCGGTGGTGACGGCCACCGTGCCGGCGGCGGCGCTCAAGGGTCTCGCCGGGCGCTTCGATCAATCGCTTCCCGCCGGCAATGAGGGCGCCGGCGTGGTGGTGAAGGCGGGCGCGTCACCGGGGGCCCAGGCGCTGCTCGGCAAGACCGTCGCGATCTTGGGCGGATCCATGTATACCCAGTACCGGTGCATCAAGGCAGTGCAGTGCCTCGTGTTGCCGCCGGGCACCACCCCGGCGGAGGGCGCCTCCTGCTTCGTCAATCCCCTCACCGCGCTGGGCATGGTGGAGACCATGCGCGCCGAAGGGCACAAGGCGCTCGTCCACACCGCGGCGGCTTCCAATCTCGGGCAGATGCTCCAGAAGATCTGCCTCAAGGACCAGGTGCCGCTGGTGAACATCGTGCGGAAGCCCGAGGCGGCGGACGTGCTGAAGAAGATCGGCGCCACCTACGTCTGCGTGTCGAGCGCACCCACGTTCATGGACGACCTCACCGAGGCGCTGGTGGCCACCGGGGCCACCATCGGCTTCGATGCCACCGGCGGCGGCCCGCTCGCGGGTCAGATCCTCACCGCCATGGAGATCGCGGCCAATCGCACCGCGAAGGAGTACAGCCGCTACGGCTCCACCGTGCACAAGCAGGTGTACATCTACGGCGGGCTCGATCGGACGCCGACCACGTTCACGCGCGCCTTCGGCATGGCGTGGGGCATCGGCGGCTGGCTGCTCACCCCGTTCCTCCAGAAGATCGGCTTCGAGGCGGCTCAGAAGCTGCGCGAGCGGGTGGCCGCGGAGATCACGACCACGTTCGCGAGCCACTACACCAAGGAGGTGTCGCTCGCGGGCGCGCTCGATCCGAAGGAGATCGCCGTGTACGGCCGGATGGGGACGGGCGCGAAGTACCTCATCAATCCGAACAAGGGGGTCTAGCGGGCCTGCCGGCGCTACGACGCGGCGACGCCGAGAAGCTCGCCGACGAGGAAGGTGACGGCGGAAGCCAGCGCGACGACCAGGAGCTGACGCAGGGCGGACCAGATTACACGGCCGTTGGAGAGATGGCCCAGCGTGCCGCCGATGCCCAGCGCGGCCATGCCGGAGAGGACGAGTGACGTCGCAATGGCGGTGGGGCGCGGCGTGATGTACCACGGCACCAGTGGAATGGCGGCGCCCGCGGCGAACGCCACGACCGAGGACAGCGCCGAGGTCCACGGCGCGCCCAGCTCGTCGGGGTTGACCCCGAGCACCGCGCGCGAGTAGACGCCGAGGGCGCGCCCGGGGTCCTTCGCGATGTCCTGGGTGACGCGCTCGGCGATCGCGGGCGCGAAGCCGCTGCGTACGAGGGTGTCGCGGATGACGTGGCGCTCCCGCGCGGGGTCCTCCGCCATGGCGCGGCGCTCCTCCTCGAGCAGGCGCTCGAGCAGCTCGACCTGCGCGCGCATCGAGACGTACTCCCCCGCCCCCATCGAGCACGCGCCCGCGACGAGGCTGGCCAGCCCGGCGAGCTTCACGATCCCCGCCGCGTCGGTGGCGCCGACCACACCCAGGATCATCGCGGTATTGGTGACGAGCCCGTCGTTGATGCCCAGCACGGCCGCCCGCGCTGCGCCGCTCTGCACCTCGACGGCACGCTGGCGACGGTGCGCGGCGGCCTGTTCCGCCTCGCTCGCCTCGCTCATGGCGTCCCATGATAGCGCGGGGCCGGTTTGACACCCGCTGCTCCGCGCGTCATCATGCCCCCCGCACATGGGAAGGAGGAATCTGGCCATCGACCTCGACGCGCTCCTGACACCTCGCTCGGTCGCCGTGCTCGGAGCCTCCGAGCGACCGTCCGTCGGCCGCACCATCGTCGAGAATCTCGACCGCATGGGCTTCGCGGGCGCCGTCTATCCCATCAATCCCCGATACGACACGCTGCTCGGCCGCCGCTGCTATCGGGCGGTGGAGGATCTGCCCGCGGGGGTGGACGTCCTCGCGTTCTGCGTGAATCACGAGCGCGTCATCGAGGGTCTGCGTGCGGCGGCCGCGCGCGGGGTCCGGGCCGCGGTGGCCTTCGACGCGGGCTTCGCGGAGAGTGACGAGACGGGCCAGCGACGACAGGAGGAGCTGGTCGCGATCTGTCGCGCCGCCGGCATCGCCTTCTGCGGCCCCAATTGCATGGGCGTGATCAGCCCGCACGACCGGAGTCTCGTCTATCTCAACGCGTTGCGCGACCCGACCCCCTTGCCTGGAAACGTCGGGCTGATCTCGCAGAGCGGCTCCATTGTCATCGGCCTGCTCGCGGATTGCCGGCGCTTCGGGTTCAGCCGGGTCGTCTCCACCGGCAACGAGGCAGTGATCGTGGCGGCGGACGTGCTCGAGTACCTCGTCGACGACCCGGCCACGCGGGTCATCGCGATGTTTCTCGAGAGCGTGCGGCAGCCGGAGCGCTTCGTGGCCGCCCTCGACCGCGCCGCCGCGCGCGACAAGCCGGTGGTGGTGCTCAAGGTGGGCCGCAGTGAGCGGGCGCGCCGCGCCATCACCAGCCACACCGGTGGCCTCGCCGGCGAGTCACGGGTGATCGAGGCCGTGCTCCGCGCGCATCGGGCCATCGAAGTTCACGACATGGACGAGCTGACCGAGATGCTCGCCGCCTGTCAGGGCGCGCGGCGGCCGGGCGGCCGCCGCATCGCGGTGATCACCAATTCCGGCGGCCACACCGAGCTGATCCTCGACGTCGCGGCGAATCTCGGCATCGAGCTGCCTGCGCTGTCCCCCGGCACGCGGGCCGAGGCCGCTCGCGTGATTGGCGCGGTGGCGGGCGACGGCAATCCCCTCGATTCCTGGGGCAACGGCGATTTCCAGACCAATGTGCCGCATGCGCTACGCACCCTGGGGGCGGACCCGGACATCGACGCGGTGGTCTGGTGCACCGACAGCATGGACGGCTCGGCCCTCGGGACCCCCGAGCGCTTCATGACGTATGCGTCGATGCTGCTCGAGGGCGCGAAGGGCGCGGCCAAGCCCTACTACTTGATGGGCACGCGGCCCGGAATCTTCCGGCGCGATCAGCACGAGCTGCTGAGCGCTCAGGGCATCGCCATGATCGGCGGCACGCGCCAGGGACTGCGCGCCATCGATCGCCTGGCCCGCTGGGGCGCGCCGCCCGCCGCTCCGCGGCCCACGCCGTCACGTCCGATCCCGACGCTCGCCACGATGCTGCCGGGCGCCGCCGGACGGCGGACCATCCACGAGCACGACGCCAAGCGCCTGCTCGCCGCCGCCGGCCTGCCTGTGGTGAAGGAGACGCTCTGCGCGACGCGCGAGGCCACGCTCACCGCGGCGGCCGCCCTCGGCTACCCGGTGGCGTTCAAGTTGGTCGCCGACGAGGTGCCGCATCGCTCGGACCTGGGCCTGGTGGCGGTGGGGCTGCGCGACGCGCGGGACCTCGGCGAGGCGTGGGACCGGATGGCGGCGACCCGCGCGGACACGCTGGCGGGCGTCGCGATCGCAGGCTACGTCGTGCAGCAGATGGTGAGCGGCGGCGTGGAAGTGCTGGCCGGCGTGAGCCACGACCGCGAGTTCGGCCCGCTCCTCGCGTTCGGCCTGGGCGGTGTCGCGGCGGAGGCGCTGGGCCACGCGACGCTGCGGCCGCTTCCCCTGCGGGTGGGCGACGCCGAGGCCATGGTGGCCGATGTGCCGGCGGCGGCGAGGCTGCTCGCTGGCTTCCGCGGCCAGCCGCCCGCGGACATCGAAAGCCTCTGCCGCTGTCTCGAAGCGCTCGCCGACTATGCCTGGGCCGACCGGGCCGCCGTCGCCGAGCTCGATCTCAACCCCATCAAGGTGCTGCCGCGCGGCCGGGGCTGCGTCGTCGTCGACGCGCTCCTCGTGCCGCGGGCCCCGCGCTGAGGTGCCCATGACCGCTGACCTCGTCAAGTACGCGGCGGACGGCCGCGTCGGCATCGTGACCATCAACCGCCCCGACAAGCTGAACGCGATCAGCCTGGAGCTCAAGCACACGCTCATCGAGCGGCTCCTCGCCGCCGATGCCGACCCTGCCACCAGCGTGGTGGTGCTGCGGGCGGAGGGGCGCGCCTTCAGCGCAGGCTACGACATCTCCCCGAATCCCGCGCGCGCGGCCCGGCGCGGGAATGCCCTCGCCTGGCACGAGTCACTGACCGACGACATCCGGCTCGAGATGACGCCGTGGGACATGCGCAAGCCGGTGATCGCCTCCGTGCAGGGGCACTGCCTCGGCGGCGGCTGCGAGCTCATGATGCTCTGCGATCTCGCCATCGCGGCGGACGACGCGATGTTCGGCGAGCCCGAGATCCGCTTCTCCAACGTGGGGCCCGGCCTGGTGATGCCGTTCGTGATCGGGCTGCGCCGCGCGCGCGAGATCCTCTACTCCGGCGACCCCATCGACGCGAAGAAGGCCCTCGAATATGGGATGGTGAACCGCGTGGTCCCCCGCGCCCAGCTCGAGGCGGCGACGCTCAAGTGGGCGCGCCGCCTCGCCCTCATCTCGCCGGAGGCGCTGATGGGCACCAAGCTCGCGACACGGCGCGGGGCGGAGGCGGCGGGTTTCCGCAATGCGATGCTCGCCGGCCTCGACGTGCTCGCGCCTCTCTACGCCGCGCGCACCGAGGTCGGGATGAAGTTCGACGAGATCCGGGAGAAGGAGGGGCTGGGCGCGGCCCTCAAGTGGCGCGCCGCCCAGTTCGCGGAGTAGCCCTGCCGCGCGAGCTCGCGGGTCTGGCGCGCTTTCACGAAGCCCAGGCTGCGCCCTCGGCCGGCTTCGACGCCGCGCGGCGCGAGCTGCGCGCCGGACGGAAGACCGGCCATTGGATCTGGTGGGTGTTCCCCCAGCTGCGGGGACTCGGGTCGTCGCACCACAGCACGTACTACGGGATCGCCGGGCCGGAGGAAGCCGTCGAGTATCTCCGCGATGACGTGCTCGGGGAGCGCCTGGTGGAGGCCGCGGCCGCCGTGCGAGGCCACCTGACCGGCCCGCGGCCGCTCGATCTCGTCACGTTGATGGGCGGGATGGTCGACGCCCGGAAGCTCGTATCGTGCATGACCTTGTTCCGCCACGTCGCGCACCGGCTGGGCGGCGTCACGGCGCCGCCTCGATTCGCCGTCATGGCCGGCCACGCGGACGCGATCCTGGCCGCCGCCGCGGCGCAGGGTCATCCGGCCTGCCGGTTTACCGAGGAGTCGATCCGCCGCTGACCGGCCTCGTGACCGCCGGCGCGGCCGGCCCGCTCAGCGGATCGGCGCCGTGCGGCGCCGCCGCGGGCACGGGCGCCCGACGCCGCCACGCGGCCCGCTCGCGGAAGCGCTCGAGGTAGAGGTAGATCACCGGTGTGATGTAGAGCGTGAGGAGCTGGGAGAGGATGAGGCCGCCGACCACCGCGAGACCCAGCGAGCGCCGCGAGTCGGCGCCGGAGCCGAGTCCCACCGCGATGGGCAGCGTGCCCATGAGGGCAGCCATCGTCGTCATCATGATGGGGCGGAAGCGCAGCAGGCAGCCCTGGTAGATCGCCTCCGCCGCCGGCCGGCCGCTCCGCTGGGCGTCGATGGCGAAATCGATCATCATGATCGCGTTCTTCTTCACGATGCCGACGAGCATGATGATGCCGACGAAGCCGTAGAGGTTCAGCTCCTGGTGGAAGATCAAGAGGGTCAGGAGCGCGCCCACGCCCGCCGACGGCAGGCCCGAGAGAATGGTGAGGGGATGGATGAAGCTCTCGTAGAGGATGCCCAGGATCAGATAGATCACGATGATCGCGGCGAGCAGCAGGAGCCCGAGCCCCTGCAGCGAGCGCTGGAAGGCCTGCACGGTGCCCTGGAAGCTCGTGCTGAGCGTCGCGGGCACGCGCACCTCGCGCTCCACCTTCTGGATCCGTTCCACCGCGTCGCCGAGGGCCACGCCGGGCTGGAGGTTGAACGAGATCGTCACCGCGGGCAGCTGGCCCAGGTGGTTGACGGTGAGCGGACCCACCGTACGCGTCAGCTTGGCCACCGTGCCGAGCGGCACCAGCTTGCCGGTGGTCGAGCGGATGTAGAGCGTTCCGAGCGCGGCGGGATCGCGCTGGTACTGCGGCATCAGCTCCATCATCACCCAGTACTGGTTGGTGGGCGTGTAGATGGTGGACACCTGAGGCGCGCCGAAGGCGTTGTTGAGCGCAGCCTCGATCTGGAGCGCGGTGACTCCGAGGGCGGACGCCTTCTCCCGGTCGATCTCCACCAGCACCTGCGGGCTGGAGATCTGCAGGTCGGAGTTGACGTCGAGGAAGCCGGGCAGCTTTCGCAGGCGCTCGAAGAGAATGGGTGACCACTCGTAGAGCCGCCCCAGGTCGGCGTCCTGCAGGGTGTACTGGTACTGGCCCTTGGTGAGATTGCCGCCGATGCGGATGGTGGGCAGCACCTGAGGGTACACGTTGATGCCGGGAATGCCGGAGAGCTTCTTCCGGAGATCCTGGACGATCTCGTCGGCGCTGGGCCGCTGGGACGCCGGCTTGAGGCGCATGAAGATGCGCCCGGTGTTCATGACCACGCTCGAGCCGCTGGCGCCGATGCCGGAGAAGAACGAATCCACATAGGGCTGATGGCGGACGATGTCCGCCACCTTCACCTGATGCTCCATCATCCCCTCGAAGGAGATGTCCTGGGCCGCCTCGGTGAACGCGAAGACCTGGCCGGTGTCCTCGTTGGGGATGAAGCCCTTGGGCACGATCACGAAGAGGTAGCCGGTGAGCACCACCGTGGCCACGAAGACCATGAGGGTGAAGCGGGGGTGGTGCAGCACGGTGCTGAGTGTCCGCTGGTACAGGCCGAGCATGGCGGTGAACACCCGCTCGGAGGCGGCGTAGAGGCGCCCGTGCGACTCGGCGGGAGGGCGCAGGAAGCGGCTGCACGCCATCGGGGTGAGCGTGAGCGAGACGACGCCGGACACGATCACCGCCGCCCCGATCACCACCGCGAACTCGTGGAGGAGCCGGCCCACGATGCCGCCCATGAACAGCACGGGGAGGAACACCGCAGCCAGCGAAGCGGTCATCGAGACGATGGTGAAGCCGATTTCCCGCGCGCCCACCAGGGCCGCCTCCATCCGCGGCATCCCCTCCTCCATGTGGCGCACGATGTTCTCGAGCATGACGATGGCGTCGTCGACGATGAACCCGACGGCGAGTGTGAGGGCCATGAGGGACAGATTGTCGATGGTGTAACCGAGCACGTACATGACCATGAACGTGCCCACGATCGACATCGGGAGCGCCAGACTGGGGATGATCGTGGCCGAGAGGTTTCTCAAGAAGAGGAAGATGACGAGCACGACCAGCGCGATGGCCAGCATCAGCGTGAACTGCACGTCGTGCACGGAGGAGCGGATCGAGACCGACCGGTCGTAGAGGGTGTTGAGGCTCACCGCGGCAGGCAGCTGCGCCCGCACCGCCGGCAGCACGCGATTGATCGAGTCCACCACCTCGATGGTGTTGGTGCCGGGCTGCTTCTGGACGGCCAGCACCACCGCGCGCTCGTCGTTGTACCAGGAGGCGACCTTGTCGGTCTGCACGCCGTCGATCACCCGGCCGAGCTGCTCGAGCCGCACCGGCGAGGCGTTGCGATACGCCACGATCATCGGCCGGTAGGCGGCGGCGCTGGTGAGCTGGCCGGTGGCCTGGACGCTGAAGGCCTGGTTCGGGCCCCAGAGCGTGCCCGTCGGCATGTTGACGTTGCTGTCGGCGAGGGCCTTCTGCACCTCGTCGATGCCGATGCCGAGCGTGGCCATCTTGCTGGGATCGAGCTGCACGCGCACCGCGTACTTCTGCGAGCCGAAGACCCCCACCTGCGCCACGCCGTTGATGGTGGAGATGCGCTGGGCCAGATTGGTCTGCGCGTACTCGTCCACCACGTAGAGAGGCAAGGTCGGCGAGCTGACCGCGAGGTAGAGGATCGGCTGGTCCGCCGGGTTCACCTTCTTGTAGGAGGGAGGCGTCGGCATGCCCGGCGGCATCTGGTTCTGCGCGGCGGCAATGGCCGCCTGGACGTCCTGCGCCGCCGCGTCGATGTTGCGGTCGAGCGTGAACTGCATGGTGATCTGGGTGGTGCCGAGCGCGCTCGTCGAGGTCATCGAGTCGATGCCCGCGATGGTGGAAAACTGCTTCTCGAGCGGTGTCGCCACCGCGGAGGCCATGGTGTCGGGGCTCGCGCCAGGCAGGCTCGCGGTGACCTGGATGGTCGGGAAGTCGATGTTGGGGAGGTCACTGACAGGCAGCAGCCGGTAGGCCATGATGCCAAAGACGAGGATCCCCGCCATGAGCAGGGTCGTCATGACAGGGCGCCGGATGAAGAGGTCGGTGCTCATCCGCCTGCCTTGGCCGGCGCGGGCGCGGAGGGCGCCGCGGGCTTCACGTCCACCCGCGAGCCCGGCACGAGCCGGAGCTGGCCGTCCGTCACCACGCGCTCGCCCGCTCGGAGCCCGCTCGTGATCACCACGTCGCGGCCGTCCGCCGCGCCCGGCACCACCGGCCGCGCTTCCACCGTCTCGTCCGCCTTCACCACGAACACGTACTGACCCTTCTGCCCGCTCTGTACCGCCTGCGACGGGATCACGATCGCATTGGGCTGGCGGGTGAGGATGAGGGAGACGTTCACGAACTGGCCGGGCCAGAGGGCGTTGTCGTCGTTGGGAAACGTGGCCTTGACCTGGATGGTCCCGGTCGTCGCGTCGACGGTGTTGTTGATGAAGGTGACCTTGCCCCGCGCGACGGTGCCGGGCGCGCCCGGGGGCCGCGCCTCCACCGGCAGCTCGCCGGCAGTCCGGTAGTAGTGCTTGATCTCGTCGAGCTGCGCCTCGGGCACCGCGAAGGCGACATAGATCGGATGGATCTGATTGATCACCACCAGGGGATTGCCGACGTCGTTGGCCTTGACCACGTTGCCCTGGTGCATGAGCAGGTTGCCGGTACGGCCCCCGATGGGCGCGCGGATCTCCGTGTAGGTCAGCTGCACGCGCACGTTCTCCACCGCGGCCTCGTCCGCCCGCACCAGCGCCTTGGCCGTCTCGATCGCCGCCTTGTCCGCGTCGATGGTGGCGCTGAGGCTACGGACCTTGGTGACGATCTGGTCGTACTGCTCGCGCGCCACGAAATCGCCCGCGAGCAGCTGCTTGTACCGGCGCTCATCGACCTTGGCGTTCTCGACCTCGGCGGTGTCCTTGGCCAGGATGGCCTGGGCCTGCAGCACCGCCGCCTGATGCTGGGCCAGCGTCGCCTGCGCCTGGAGCAGGGCCGCCTGCAGCTGGCGCGGGTCAATGGTGAAGAGCGGCGCGCCCGACGCCACTTCCTGGCCCTCGGCGAAGTGCACCTTCAGCACCTCGCCGTTGAGCATCGAGAGCACCGAGACGGTCGAGAGCGCCTGCACGTTGCCGATGGCGTTGACCTGCACGGGGACGTCGCGTGCGACCACATCCGCCACCGTCACCGCCACGCCGGGCGGGGGGCTCTTGGCGGTGGCGGGATCCGCCGCCTTGTCGCAGGCGGCGAGTCCGAGGACGGCGGCGAACACGCCCGCGATCAGCGCCACCGGGGCGAGGCGGGACGGGCGCATCAGACGCGCGCGCCCGCCGGCGCCGGCCGGCGCGGGACGAGAGCCTCGGAGAAGCGGCGCAGGAACTCGGCGCGCTGCTTGCGGAACAGGGGATCTGCCGGGCTCTTGCCCGTCACCATGCGGGTCACCTGCGGAAAGGCGAGAGGGTAAGTGAGCACGCCCAGGATGGTCAGCAGGAGGTGGCCAGCGTCCAGATCCCCCGGCACGTGCCCGCGGCGCTGGCGCTCGCGCAGATCAGCGAGGGCCCGTCCCAGCGAGGCCTGGCGCTCGTCCTCGCGGATCACCCGCCCGTCGCCCGAAGCGAGCGCTTCCCACTGGATCAGCCGGATCCAGTCGCTGTCCTCGCATGCCATCTGAAACCAGTAGGCGAGGCTCTCCCCGAGACCGGCCGGCGCCTCGGTGATCCACCCGGCCCGCTCGCGCAACTTGCGGTCGAAGATCTCGCGGAAGAGATCTTCCTTGTTCCCGAAGTAGTGGTAGAGCATCCGCTTGTTGGTCCGCGCGCGCCGTGCGATGCGGGCCACGCGCGCCCCGGCGAAGCCCTCCGCCGAGAACTCAGCGAGGGCCGCGGCAAGGATGCGGGTCCGGGTGCCTTCGGGATCGCGCGGGTGTGCGACGGACGAGCGCTTGATGCGGGTGGCGGTCGACATGGGTAGGCCCACATAGTAACCATTCGGATACTTCCGGTCAAGCGGGCCCCACAAAGCGCGGCGATTTCCCGTGTAGAAACTACCAGGTCATTTGCACTTTGATGTAGTGGTAACCGTGACGCATCCTATTGAAATAGCAGTGTTCTAACCTGGCACATACTGTGCTCCGGCTACGCAGGTTCCCGCACCCGTGGATCCTCAAGGTCTTGACCGAGGAGGGAGTCCGCATGGCGATCGCCCCAACGGTGTCCGACTCCGAGCTCGACCGCGCAGCGCTCCTCAATGCCCTGCACGCCCTCCGGCGGGGTGACTTCTCCGCGCGGCTGCCGTCGAGCTGGCCGGGGATGGCCGGCCGGATCGCCGATGCCTTCAATGACATCGTGGCGGTCGCCGAGGACCTGGCGTCGGAGCTCGAGCGGCTCAATCGCGTGGTCGGCAAGGAAGGCAAGATCACACAGCGCGCTGCGCTCAGGGGCTTGTCCGGAGAATGGCTCGCCTGCGGCGCCGCGGTCAACTCCCTGATCGACGATCTCGTGGCTCCCACCCACGCCATGGCGCGCGTGATCGGCGCCGTCGCCAAGGGCGATCTTTCGCAGACCGTGCTCCTCGAGCGGGATGGCCGGCGCATGGAAGGCGAGTTCCGGCGCACCGCGACGACCGTCAACAGCATGGTTTCGCAGCTCGGATCGTTCGCGTCGGAGGTCACCCGCATCGTCCGCGAGGTCGGCACCGAAGGCAAGCTGGGCGGCCAGGCCAATGTTCGGCGCGTGGCGGGGACGTGGAAAGACCTCACCGACAGCGTCAACTCGATGGCCGGCAATCTCACCGGCCAGGTCCGCAACATCGCCGAGGTCACGACGGCTGTCGCCAACGGTGACCTGTCCAAGAAGATCACCGTCGACGTGAAGGGCGAGTTCTTCGAGCTGAAAAACACCATCAACACCATGGTCGATCAGCTCCGCTCCTTCGGCTCCGAGGTGACACGGGTGGCACGCGAGGTGGGCACCGAGGGGCGGCTGGGCGGCCAGGCCCGGGTGGAAGGCGTCTCGGGCACGTGGAAGGACCTCACCGACTCCGTCAACTTCATGGCCTCCAACCTCACCGACCAGGTCCGCAATATCGCGGACGTGACCAAGGCAGTGGCGGCCGGCGACCTCTCCAAGAAGGTCACCGTCGAGGTCAAGGGCGAGATCCTCGAGCTGAAGAATACGGTGAACACGATGGTGGATCAGCTCCGGTCCTTCGCCGCCGAGGTGACGCGGGTCGCCCGCGAGGTGGGCACCGACGGCAAGCTGGGCGGCCAGGCCGACGTGCGCGACGTGGCGGGCACGTGGAAGGATCTCACCGACTCCGTCAATTTCATGGCATCGAACCTCACCAGCCAGGTCCGCAACATCGCCGAGGTCACCACCGCGGTGGCGCGGGGCGATCTCTCGAAGCACATCACGGTGGCGGTGAAGGGCGAGATCCTCGAACTGAAGAATACGTTCAACACCATGGTGGATCAGCTCAGCTCGTTCGCCGCCGAGGTCACGCGCGTGGCGCGCGAAGTCGGGACAGAGGGGCGCCTCGGCGGTCAGGCCGACGTCAAGGGTGTCGCCGGCACCTGGAAGGATCTCACCGACTCGGTCAACTTCATGGCGTCGAACCTCACCAGCCAGGTCCGCAACATCGCCGACGTCACGAAAGCGGTGGCGGCCGGCGACCTCTCCAAGAAGATCACCGTCGAGGTCAAGGGCGAGATCCTTGAGTTGAAGAACACCGTGAACACCATGGTGGACCAGCTCAGCTCGTTCGCCGCCGAGGTCACCCGCGTCGCCCGCGAGGTGGGGACCGAGGGCAAGCTGGGCGGCCAGGCTCAGGTGCAGGACGTGTCGGGTACGTGGCGCGGGCTGACCGAGAACGTGAACTTCATGGCCGCCAATCTGACGAGTCAGGTGCGCGGCATCGCCAGGGTCGTCACCGGGGTAGCCAACGGTGACCTCCGTCAGAAGCTCACCCTCGAGGCCAAGGGCGAGATCGCGGAGCTGGCCAACACCATCAACAGCATGATCGATACGCTGGCCACGTTCGCGGACCAGGTCACGAGCGTGGCCCGCGAAGTCGGGGTGGAGGGCAAGCTCGGCGGCCAGGCGCGCGTGCCGGGCGCGTCGGGCACCTGGCGGGCCCTCACCGACAACGTGAATCAGCTCGCCGCCAACCTCACCACGCAGGTACGGGCCATCGCCGAGGTCGCGACCGCGGTGACCAAGGGCGATCTCACCCGGTCGATCAAGGTCGAGGCCCAGGGTGAAGTGGCGGCGCTGAAGGACAATATCAACGAGATGATCGGCAACCTCAAGGACACCACCCTCAAGAACAGCGAGCAGGACTGGCTCAAGACGAACCTGGCCAAGTTCAGCCGCATGCTCCAGGGGCAGAAGGATCTCCTCACGGTGGCCCGGCTCATCCTCTCCGAACTGGCGCCGGTGGTGAAGGCGCAGCACGGCGTGTTCTACATCCTTCGCGCCCCCAAGCATCCGGCGCCCGCGACGCTCGCCCGCCTCGCCAGCTACGCCCGCGGCGACGTGGGTGAGATTGCCCACGAGCTACGCCTCGGCGAAGGCCTCGTCGGCCAGTGCGCCATCGAGCGGCAGAAGATCGTCCTCGACACCGTGCCCCCGGACTACATCCGGATCTCCTCCGGGCTCGGCCACGCCACCCCCGCGAACATCATCGTCCTACCGATCTTGTTCGAAGGGCAGATCAAGGCGGTGCTCGAGCTAGCCTCCTTCGAGCGCTTCACCGCGAGCGATCAAGCCTTGCTGGACCAGCTCACCGAGAGCATCGGCATCGTGATCAACACCATCGAGGCGAACATGCGCACGGAGGACCTCCTCCGCCAGTCGCAATCGCTCGCCGCCGAGCTCCAGAGCCGGCAGGAAGAGCTCCAGAACACGAACCAGGAGCTCCAGGACAAGGCGCGTCTCCTCGCCGACCAGAACGTCCAGGTCGAGCAGAAGAACCAGGAGGTCGAGCAGGCCCGGAAAGCCCTCGAGGAGAAGGCCGAGCAGCTCGCCCTTACGTCCAAGTACAAGTCCGAGTTCCTCGCCAACATGTCCCACGAGCTGCGGACGCCGCTGAACAGCCTCCTCATCCTGTCCGATCAGCTCTCCAGGAATCCGGACGGCAACCTCACCGACAGGCAGACGGAGTTCGCGAAGACCATCCACTCATCGGGCACCGATCTGCTCATGCTCATCAACGACATCCTCGATCTGTCGAAGATCGAGTCCGGCACCGTCGTTCTCGACGTGAGTGACCTGCAGCTGACCGACCTGCACCGCTACGTGGAGCGGCAGTTCCGTCACGTCGCCGAATCCAAGGGGCTCGACTTCGCCGTGCGGCTGAGCTCGACCCTGCCCCGGACCATGGTGACGGACGCCAAGCGGCTCCAGCAGGTCATCAAGAACCTCCTCTCGAACGCCTTCAAGTTCACCCGGCGTGGCAGCGTGTCGCTCGAGATCACCACCGCCGATCCCGAGACGGTGCGCGACAGCGCGAGCCTCGGCAAGGCGGGCACCGTGCTGGCGTTCGCGGTGTCGGACACCGGCATCGGCATCCCGTTCGACAAGCAGCAGATCATCTTCGAGGCCTTCCAGCAGGCCGACGGCAGCACGAGCCGCAAGTTCGGCGGCACCGGCTTGGGCTTGGCCATCAGCCGCGAGATCGCCCGGTTGCTCGGCGGCGAGCTCCATCTCGTGAGCGCGGTCGGCCACGGCAGCACGTTTACGCTCTATCTCCCGCAGGCCTATCTCCAGCCCCTGCCCATCCCGGGAGTGAGCGCGGACGTCCGGCCGGTCGCGGCGCCGGTCGCCCTCGTCCACGGGACGACCGAGGAGGACGATCCCGCCGAGACGCCGTCCGGGGAGATCGCGGACGACCGAAACGACCTCGCGGGCGGGGATCGGTCCCTGCTCATCGTCGAGAACGACGTGGCCTTCGCCCGCCTGCTCGTCGACGTGGCGCGCGAGACCGGCTTCAAGGTCCTCGTCACCGCCTTTGCCTCCACCGCGCTCGCGCTGGTCCACAGGCACCATCCGTCCGCCATCACCCTCGACATCTCGCTGCCCGACATGGAGGGCTGGCGCGTGCTCGAACGGCTCAAGAGCGACCTGGTGACCCGCCACGTCCCCGTGACCGTCATCACGACCGGCGAGGACATGCGTCGGGGTCGCCTGCTGGGCGCGTTCGAAACGGTGGGCAAGCCCATCGAGACGCGCGATGGTCTGCGCGATACCCTCGACCGGCTCATGAGGTGCGTCGAGCGGCCCCAGAGGGAGCTGGTGCTGGTACACCCCGACGCGGACGAGCGCGCCGCACTGACTCAGGTTCTCGCCTCGGACGGTGTGCGCGTCCGCGCGGTACCGGCGCTCTCGGCCCTGAACGGGGGCCCCGAGGACCCCCTGAACAGGGGCCTCGAGGACATCGGGATCGACGGCGTCGTGCTCGGCGTGGGGGCGGAGGCGGACGCGGTGGAGGTACTGGGTACCGGCGCCGGCGCGCGCCTGCGCTCGGTGCCGGTGCTCGCCTACGGGCCGCCCGACTGGAGCGCCGGCGTCGAGAGCCTGCTCACCTCCCGCGGCGTCGAGGCGACGGTCGTCCCGGTGAGCTCGCTGGAGCGCCTCGTCGACCAGTGTCTGCTGCGCCTGCACCGGCCGGTCCGGTTGATGTCCGACTCGCAGCGGGAGATCGTGGAGCGTCTGCACCACGGCCCCCACGCCCTCCGGGGACGGCGCGTTCTCATCGTCGACGACGACATCCGGAACATCTTTGCCCTGACCAGCGTCCTGGAACGGCACGAGATGCGCATCGTCTCCGCCGAGACGGGGCGTGGCGCGATCGAGCTGCTCGACCGGCACGGCGACGTCGAGATCGTCCTGATGGACCTCATGATGCCCGAGATGGACGGCTTCGAGACGATGCGGGCCATCCGCGGGGATGCGCGCTTCCGCACCTTGCCCATCATCGCAGTGACCGCGAAGGCGATGAAGGGCGACCGCGAGAAGTGCATCGAGGCGGGCGCGTCCGACTATCTCGCCAAGCCGGTGGACGTGGAGGAGCTGATGAGCAAGCTGCGGGACTGGCTGGCGCGGTAGTCGATGAGCGTCGCCGCCTCGAAGCCCGCCCGGGTCGGCATTCTGGTCGTCGACGACGTCCCCTCCAAGCTGATCGCAATGGAGGCGCTCCTGTCCGATCTGCACGAGCACGTGGTCTGCGTGCAGTCCGGCGCCGACGCGCTGCGCCAGCTCCTCAAGCGCGAATTCGCAGTCATCCTGCTCGACGTCAACATGCCCGACATGGACGGCTTCGAGACGGCCGAACTGATACGGCAGCACCCCCGGCTGCGCCGGGTCCCCATCATCTTCATGACTGCGGCCACCGACGACACCCACGGGCTGCGCGGCTATTCGCTGGGCGCGGTGGACTATGTCCTCACCCCCGTCGTGCCGGACGTCCTGCGCACCAAGGTGCGGGTGTTCGTCGAGCTGTTCCGGATGGCCGAGGAGCTCAAGCAGCAGGCGGAAGAGCGCGTGGCCCTGGCCCGCGAGCAGGCCGGACGCGCAGCCGCCGAGGACGCAGCGCGGCGCTCCACATTCCTCGCCGAGTCGGGCAAGACCATGACTCGCTCGCTCCACCTCGAGGCGACGGCCAAGACCGTGCTCGAGCTCCTCGTCCCCGGTCTCGCTGACGCGGCCATGCTGCGGCTTCGGCGCAACGGGAGCGAGACGGTCTACGCGCGGCACCATCTCGCGGGCGAGGCGTGGCGAGACATCCCGGCCGACGTCACGCACGCGATGGACGCGGTGGCGCGCACGCTCGGCCATCAGCTCCTCGTGGCGCCCGGCACGGGCGGCGCCGTGGTGCGGGGCATCGTCTGCCCACTCTTCGCGCGTGGCGGCCTTCTCGGCGTGGTTGCCATCTTCCGCGAGCCGGCGGGCGCCGCGTCGTACGATCGCCCCACCGTCGCCCTCATCGAGGAACTGGCCGGGCGGGCGGCCATCGCCCTCGACAACTGCCTGCTCTACCGGGAGATCGAGGAGCGTGACATCCGAAAGGAGCAATTCGTGGCGATGCTCGCTCACGAGCTTCGGAGCCCGCTGGGCGCGATCAGCTCCGCGGTGGGCGTCATGGAGCTGGTGGGAGGCGATCCGGCGGAGCGCGCGCGGGAGATCATCAAGCGCCAGCTCTTCAACCTGTCCCAGCTCGTCGAGGATCTCGTCGACACCACGCGCATCACCACGGGGAAGATCAGCCTGAGTCGGGCGGCGATCAACCTGGCCGAGGCCGTCACCCGCTGCATCAAGACCCTGGAGATCGCCGGCCGCACGAACGGCTACGAGCTCCACGTGGACACCGAGGAAACGTGGGTCTTCGCCGATTCCGCCCGACTCGACCAGATCGTGGCGAACCTGCTCGGCAACGCGCTCAAGTACACACCGAGCGGGGGGATCATCACGATCCGCGTCCGGACCGACGGCGAGCGCGGCGTGTTCGAGGTCACGGACACCGGGCGCGGAATGTCTCCCGAAGCCCTGCAGCGCGCGTTCGAGCTCTTCTACCAGGAGGAGCGCTCCCAGGATCGCACGCGCGGCGGGCTCGGCATCGGCCTCACCCTGGTGCAACAGCTCGTGGAGCTGCACGGCGGCACGGTGGAGGCTTCCAGCGCGGGCGAGGGCCGCGGCAGCCGGTTCACCGTTCACCTGCCGCTGAGAACGCGCGAGGCCACGCAGGTCCCCGACGTCCCCAAGGACCCCGCCGAGATCGGCCGCCGCCGGATCTTGCTGGTCGAGGACAACGCGGACGCCCGTCAGGTGCTGCACATGCTGCTCACCCTGGCCGGCCACGAGGTCGACTCCGCCGCCGATGGGACGAGCGGCCTCGAGAAGGCCGCGGCGACGCGCCCGGACATCGCGGTGATCGACCTCGGCCTGCCCGGCGTGGATGGCTACGAGATGGCGCGACGCCTCCGGGCCGCCGGGCGCGACGAGCTCGGCCTCATCGCGCTGACCGGCTATGGGCAGCCGGCCGACCGCCAGGCCGCGCTGGCCGCCGGGTTCGACGCGCATGTTGTCAAGCCGGTCGACCCGAGCCACCTGGCCTCCGTGATCTCGTCGGTGCAGCGGCGGAGACAGTCGGAGAACCGCCCTCCGCGGTCGTAGAGCGCCATCGGGCGGTCGGATCGCCGGACGACTCCTGGTTTTCTTGCCCCGGCGCGGAGTGGTAACGTTGGGAGCAGTGCCCCCATTCCTCAACCAGGAGATATGTCCATGTCCCGCTTGAACTTCGGCGCTTTCCTGGCGCCTCACCATCCGATCGGCGAGCATCCGATGCTGCAGTTCCGCCGCGACCTCGACTTCGTCGAGCATCTCGACCGGCTCGGCTACGAGGAGTTCTGGTGCGGCGAGCATCACTCGAGCGGCTGGGAGATGATCGCCTCGCCCGAGATGTTCCTGGCCGCGGCGGGCGAGCGCACGAAGCGCATCAAGCTCGCGACGGGCGTCATCTCCCTCCCCTATCACCATCCCTTCAACGTGGCCCAGCGGATGGTGCAGCTCGACTACATGACGGGCGGGCGCGCGATCTTCGGCTCCGGCCCGGGCGCGCTGCCTTCGGACGCGCACTCGCTCGGCATCGACCCCATGCTGCAGCGCGACCGCCAGGACGAGGCGATCGGCGTAATCCGCCGCCTGTTCCGCGGCGAGCGCATCACGATGAAGACAGACTGGTTCGAGCTGAACGACGCGGCCCTGCAGCTCCTGCCCTTCCAGGAGGAGATGCCCTGCGCCGTCGCCTCCCAGATTAGCCCGTCGGGCATGACGCTGGCCGGCAAGCACGGCATCGGCATCATCTCGATCGGGTCGCTCTCCGAGGAGGGCCTGAACTCGCTGCCCACCCAGTGGGGCTTCGCCGAGGCGGCGGCGGCCAAGCACGGCCAGACCGTCGACCGGAAGGACTGGCGTGTGCTGCTGAGCTGGCACATCGCGGAGACGCGGGAGAAGGCGCGGGCGGAGGCGAAGGACGGCCTCTTCCGCCATCACAACGAGTACATCACCGCGACCCTCCAGCGGCCCGGCGCGGTGGCCTTCAAGAGCCCAGACGAGGCGGTGGACCGGACGGCGTTCGTGCCGGGCGCCGTGTCCACCATCGGCACGCCGGACGACCTCGTGGCGCGCATCAAGTCGGTGCTCGAAATGTCGGGCGGCTTCGGTACCGTCGTCGGCTTCGTGCACGACTGGGCTAATCCCGAGAACACGATGCGCAGCTGGGACATGGTAGCCCGCTACGTCGTGCCGGAGATCAACGGCTACCTGGCGAAGCTGCGCGAGTCGCGTGAGTTTCTCGCCACGAACCGTGAGTACTTCAACCGGGCGCGGGAGGCGGTGATGGCCAAGATCACCGAGAACGAGGCGGCGGCGGCCGCCCTCAAGGTGACGAAGTCACCGCTGCTCGCCGCCTCGGCGGGGAACCTGCCGGACCTGGATCAGGCGCGGGAGCGCATCGCCCCGCGATGAACGGCGCCCACTCCGGGGCACTGGCTGGACTCTCCGCGCCGGAAGAGGGCTTGAACATGCGATTGCGCTGGTCGACGGGCTGCCGGGTAGCACGTCTCCTCGTAGTGCTCGTGACGCTGGCGAGCTGTGCGAGCCTGGCCATCAAGCCCTGCGATACGATCCCGGACCGAGACGGAAAATACTTCGGCCGTTTCTTCCTGGGCGTGGCCACCCTGGGTCTCTCCGAGGTGACCATCCAGCAGGAGGAGATACGCCAGGCCTACGCAGGCAATCCAGGGTGCCCCCCACCACCTGGGGTGAAGATCGTGACCGCTTCAAAGCCGAATCCGGCCGGTGACCAATCCGTCGCTGTCGGGACCCTCGTCAACGGGGCGCCATGGATGATCGTTGTCTATTTGAACCAGGACCCTGACGTGTATGGGGCGGCACCCTTGACGTTCCTCGCGCCGGCCGCCAGCATGCAACTTGCTTTTGGCGCCGGAGAACACCGCCTGATCGCGCGCCCGACCGGTGCGGCGCCCGGTGACCTGCCGCGAGTGACCTGGAGCCGGCAAATCGAGGTCGATCCGCGAGTACGGAGTTTCAAGCTCCAGTTCAACGAGGCGGATTTCAAGTAGCGCGCAGCGCCGGCTTCACAAGTGGTCAGGCTTTTCGTCCAGCAGCACGATCCGCTTTGCGACGCGGACGAAGATGTCAAATCCGCGCATGGATTCCAGACCCCGCGAGACATACGTCACGATGCGAGTACCCTCGTCGATGTCCTCTTCACCAACCCGGCGGGGCACGTGGCGCCACGCGCTCGTAGCGACACCGTCGTGGACGATTTCGACCTTGGGCCGCCACATCGCCGGCAAGAGACTCCATTGCCACCGCGTCGGCGTATATCCCGCGGCACAAGCCTCCAGATCAAGCAGGATCACGCGTTACGCGTGCGCGCTCGCAGGACATTCATTTCGAGAGGAGGAAAGTCGTGGCGATAGTCCAGGTCGCTGAGCGCGATGGTGGTACTCGAAGAAATTGATGATCGGGCACACTCGTAGAGCTCACGAAGGAAGACGGTCGTACCGAGGTCTGGGGTGGCGTTGCTCCTCCCTTGACGCCAAAACGAATGCAGCGTACGCCGGTAGGGGTGCCGGTGGCCGCCTTCGTCACGAAGACACACTCGACATCCTCACGACCAGCCAATCTCGACAAGATCAGCCCAAACTGCGCGGGGAAATTCGGGTGACAGAATGTGCATGACGGTTAGAGCCACCTTTTCTATCGAATCCAGCCGGAAGTCAAGCACGGCTCTCAGACCGGGGCCCGTCGAGTCAGCCGAGCGAAGCGCAGGCGGCGAGAGCGGGGGCGTGCGCTAACTCCCCGTAGGGAGCCAGAACACAATGCTGCGCGGGGATGGGACAGTGTCGCGACGCCCTCGGCCACCCGACGCAAGCGGCAGCATCAGGCGCGGGAGAAGCTCACGCCGCGCTGAGCCGCGAAGCTAGGAGGGACGGTTCGGAAAGTCGTCGCGGGCGTCGGTACTGTTGGCGGGATTGAGGTCGAGCCGCAGCGAGGCGCCCGGGCTCACGTCGATCTTGAGCCGCCAGCGCGGCTTGCCGGCGATGCGGTCGGTGAGCATGTACGCGCCCGGGACCACATTCGCGAAGCGGTAGTTGCCGTCGTTGTCCGTCCGGACGACGCGCCGCTGCTCCTTTGTCGGGCCGTCCGGCTGCCCCACGAGGTGCAGCTGCAGGCGAACCTGCCCCTGGCGCTGGTCCGAGGTCCCCAGATAGGCCTGGCCCTCGATGGTGCCGTTCCAGCGGTCACCCTCCGTCTGGGTCGTGAAGACGGCGGGCTTCCGGATCACCCCGGCCGTGATGAGCCAGCCTCGCGCGGCTTCGACCTCGACCGAGTCCGGCGCGCCGTTGGCGACCACCCACTGGAACTCACGAATGGTCTCGTCCCGTTGAGACAGGTTCGAGATGGCGACGCCGAGCCCGTAGTGCGCGGAGACGCTGTGGGGCCGCCGCTCGATGGCTTGCCGGTACAGCGCTGCGGCCTTCGCGTAGTCGCCGTGCTCGAGCGCGACCGCCGCGAGGGTCTCGGGATCCTCTTCGGCCTTCGGGGCGGGTGGAGACGGTCGGCCGCACGCGGCGACGACCAACGTCGCCGCGGCGGCCGCGAGCAACCAGCGCCGACGCATCACTCCGAGACTTCTCGGTAGGTGCCGGACTTCGCGGTGTACGTCTGCGGGACCATACCCCCGCCGGACCGCGCCTTGGCGCAATCGTAGATGATGCTGGCGTTACCGCCGGTGTTGGTGTCGATGGTGGTGGAGGACGTGTCCTGGATGTTGCGGCTCAGCATCGCCCCCACGATCTGCCCCGTGCCGGTGCCGGTATAGGTCAGGTCGTTCATCACGTAGCCGTAGCCCCACATCTGGAAGTTACCGTCGATGGCCAGCCGGCCGTTGATGATGAGCCAGCCGTGAAAGATGCCGTCGGCGGACTCCGGCGCGTTACCATGGATCGTGACGTTCGCCTGGTCGCTGGGATCGCTGCTCGTGCTCATCGGCGCCCCGCTCACCGTATCCACGAAGATGACCCCGTTCGGCATCCGGCTGGAGGCGCTGAAGTCCACCGCGCCCTGGTAGTAGGTGCCCTGGGACTTTGCATAGGACTTGAGCGCGGCCATGTCCTCGTCCGTGAGCAGGTACTGGTCGAAGGCCGCCGTCGGCTGGTTCTGGAGGATGTCGGTGGACTCGTTGCGCGTGTTGTTGCCGTCGGCGCCGAACACCTCCGCGGAGCCGCCCTGCACGTCGGTCAAGCCGGTGGTGAAGGTCCCCACCTTGGCGCCGCAGCTCGTGTCGGCCCGCGAGTCGATGTAGGTGTTACCGCCGACCTGAAGCTCGCCGCGAACGGAGAGCGCAGCGGGTGGCGTCGGGAACTTGAACTTGATCAAGGTCACCCGGATCCGCTGCTTGGCCCGCGGGCTCGTATCGTTCGGGATCGTCCCCACCGACTCGACGATCCGCTCGTTGGTGGCCGCGCCTTGTGCCACGGTGATCCGGAAGCTCCCGAGCGTCCCGGACGTCAGGGCCACGTTGATCGCCGCGCTCCCATCGTAGGGCGCGGGAACGGTGGCCGGCATCGGGTCGGCCAGACCGTCGGTGTTGGCGGCATTGTTCAAGGCCCAGGCCGCGCGCTCGACGCCCGACTCCGCGATGGCGCGGGCCTGGGCCACCATCTGTTGGTTGCTGGCGATCGTCGGCTCGCTCGCCGACAAGATCGAAAAGGCGATCACCAGCGTGATCAGGATTGCCGTGGCAAAGAGCGCCATGGGCAGCGCGGCGCCTCGCTCGTCCGTCAGCGGTCGAAACCATCCTTGGACACGCATGGGGTGAACCTCCTCAGGAGTTCCGGAGCCTGACGGTGGATTCCAGCGTGGCGTGCTGATCGCCGGCCGAGCCCGTCGAGGCCCCGCGCTCCGAGCCCGTGATGATCGCGATTCGAATCACCTTCACGTTCCCCGGGGTCGCGGTGACCGTCCCGGTATTGGTGGAGCCGTCGAAGGCGGAGTAGTAGGTCAGAGTCAAGGTCTGGACGCCGCCCACCAGGACGGCGGCGGTGCCGTTCACGCTCCGGTTCAATGTGGTGCCGACCAGCTGATAGCGAATGGTGGCTCCAGTCTGGTCCACGAAGGAGACGTCGCTGGCGCCGCCCAGGGCGGTGACGGACTGCGCAGAGCGCATCTCGCGGATCATGAGCTCAAGGGTCGTCCGCGCATTCTGCTGCACCTCGACCCGCGAGGCGCCGATCAGGTAGCTCCGCGTCCCCTGCTGCTGGATGACGAAGACGCCGGCGAGCACGATCCCCAGCACGGCCATGACGACGAGGAGCTCCGTGAGGGTGAAGCCCCGCTCGTTTCGGATCGCTCGGATGGCTCGCGTCGCTCGCATGGCGCTCACCGCTTGGCCAGGAACATCGTGACAATGGCCGACTTGGTGCTGCCCGCGGCGGACACGCCTACCCCGGTCATCGGCCGATAGCTCACGGTGACGGTGACCTGGCGCATGCCGGCATCGGTGATGCCGCCACAGCCCGCACCGGCGCTGCAATCCGTGATGCGCACCTGACGCGTGTACTGGGTGTAGGGCGCGGCCACGGGGGTCTCATCAGGGAAGGTCGTGGTGGCGCCCGCCACGGGGGCGGCGGTCGCGGAGGCCGATACGCCCACGGTGTCCACGGCGGGCTGGTCACTCCACGACGCGGCCTTCACCTGCTCGAGCCGCTGATTGGCAAGAAAGGTGGCGGTCGTGAGCTGACTCCCCTCCTGGATGCCGTAGCTGGCGACCGGGATGCCCGACAGAAGCGCCAGGAGCGCGATCATGATGATCACGACGGCGACAAGCACCTCCGCCAGGGTCATGCCACGCTGGTCGATGAAGTACCTCACCTTCCCATGCCTCCCGTCGCTCTTAGTTACCATCGTGAACCGGCCCATCGCCGCTCCACAACTCTACAAAATTGCGTACTTCCTCCCACTTACGCCCGCAGATGGTAGCAGGAACGCTGCCAATCCCCCCTGCTTTCGTAGCTACCGAATAATGCTGACCCCCCCGGGCGTCGATCCGGCGGAGGGCGGCCGATTCTCTGTCTCCAGCCGGACACGGCCGTCAGCCGGGTGTCCCCCTTCGTCAGCCCCCTGCCCCCCCGCGTCAGTCGAGGAGGAGCCTGGCCGCCACGAGATCGGCCGTCGAGAGCCCCTCGTCAAAGGACGAGTAAATGGCAGACAGCGCCCCTCGAGCCTCCGAATCGTCACCACGCCGGCGGCGCAGCCGGCACCAGCTCATTGCCGCGCGCAGCTCGAACGACCGTTGCCGCCGCGCGCGGGCATCTTCCAGCGCGGCACGGAAGCAGCGCTCGGCGCGGTCGGCGGCGCCGGGATCCGCCTGCATGGAAAACTCGCCTCGGAGCCGGTGGATCTCCGGGGTCGACAGCCCGGCGTCGCCGACGATCGCGTCGAGGAGACGAAGCCCCTCCTCGGGGCGACCCGCTCGCGCGTACAGCGACGCGAGGACCCGCTCGGCGAGCACACGGCGCCATCGCGTCGACTGCGTCTCGCCCAGCTGCCGCTCGATGCCGCACAGCTCGTCCATCGACAGCGCGTCACCCCGCGCGTCGTGGAGGAGCGGCACCAGGTCGTCGCGCCACGCGGGATAGCCCGCGTCGCTGAGCGCGATGGCTCGCTCCGCGACCAGTGCCGCCGCGGCGCGTTCGCCGCGCTCGTACTGAACGATGGCGAGGAAATACAGCGCGATGAGGAGGGACAGCGGATGCTTCAGCCGCTCGGCCAGGCGCACCGCATCGTGCTCCATCGCCAGCGCCTGTTCCGGGCGCCCGAGCAGCCAGTGGGTGAGCCCGAGGTAGTAGCGCGCGCACACACCGGGATCGTGACCGCCATAGAGGTGGATGAGTGACGCATGACGAGCGGCGTCGTAGGTCGCGATGCCAAGCTCCATGTGGGGAAGAGCCCGCATCGGGTCGCCCATCGACACGAGCGTCGGCCAGAGCGAATGATGCGCCTCGAGCAGGCGGCCCACGTCGTCGCCGCGCTCGGCCTCGGCTAGGAGCTGCTTCCCCGCCGCGACGGCATCGGCATAGTCGCCGCGCGTGAAGCGGATGTACCAGAGTCCCCACAGGGCGAAGAATCGGCGCGAGGGATCCTGCAGACGATCGGCGAGGTCGAGGGCGGTGCGATAGCTCGCCTCGGCCCCTCCCCGCGTCGGCCCCTGCACGATGATGAGCGGCGCGCCCAGCGCGATCCTCACGTCCAGCGCCTCGGACATCGCCTGCTCGGTCGCGGGTCGCTCCCCCAGCAGGGTGAGGGCGCGCTCGAAGAGATCCACCGCCTCTCGGTTGGCCGAGCGCGCGGCCGCCCGGCTGCCCGCTTCCCGGAGATACTTCACCGCCTTGTCGCTCAGCCCGCCCCGCGTCGCGTGGTGGGCCAGAATCTCCACGTGCTCGGTGAGACGGCTGGCATGCAGACGCTCGAGGGCCTGCACGATGGCGGCGTGCAGCATCCGGCGCCGATCCGCGAGGATGCTGCCGTAGGCCACCTCATGAGTCAGCGCGTGCTTGAAGGTGTACTCGATCTCGGGGAAGAGGCGCGCCTCGTAGAGGAGCTCCGCCGCCTGGAGCTCGGCGAGAGCCTGGGGCAGCGCATCGTCGCGAAGATCCGCGATTGCCCCGAGCAACGGCTGGGGCACGTCCTTGCCGATCACCGCGGCCGCCTGGAGCAGGCGCTTGAGATCGGGGGGCAAGCGATCGATGCGGGCGCTGATGATGGCCTGCACGGTGCCCGGGACCTGGACCGTTGCCGAATCGTCGACGAGACGGTAGGCGCCGAAGCCGCCCTGGAGCACGCCGGTCTCCGCGAGCGCGCGCACGCTCTCCTCCAGGTAGAGCGGATTCCCCTCGGTGCGCGCGATCAGGCGGGTCTTGAGCGGCGTGATCGACGGGTCGTGTCCGAGGAGGGCGTCCAGCAGGACATCGACGCTGGCCGGAGGCAAGGGATCGACCCGCAGCTGCCGGTAGTACGTCTTGCTGCCCCACTGGTGGCGGTATTCCGGTCGGTAGTTGACGGCGGCGAGCACGGACGCGGTCGGGAGACCCTCCACGAGGCTGTCCAGCACCGCCTGCGTCTCGGCGTCCACCCAGTGGAGGTCCTCGAACACGAGAATCAGCGGCTGCACGCGGCTCTCGCGAAACACCAGCGCCTTCACGCTCTCGAGGGCGCGCCGCCGGCGCTGTGGCGGATCGAGCGCCAGAAAAGGATCCCCGGGGGCCAGCGCGTCCAGCACCCAGAGCAGCGCCGGCACCGCATCGTCCAGACTTCGGTCCAGCGTCAAGACCGTTCCCGTCACCTTCGCCTGCACGCTCCGTGGATCGTCGCGGTCGTCGATGCGGAAGTAGGCGCGCAGCAGGTCGGCGAGCGGAAGGAAGGGCGTCGCTCGGCCGTACGACACCGAGCTCGCCTCAAGGACGCGCCAGCCCTGGATATGATGCGAGCGAATGAACTCGTAGAACAGTCGAGACTTGCCGACGCCGGCTTCGCCGACCACCCCGACGATCTGGCCACGCCCCTGACGCGCCTGCTCCGCGGCCTTGCGCATCTCGTCGATCTCGCCGTCCCGGCCCACGAACGCGGACAAGCCCCGGAGGCGCGCGGCCTGAAGCCGCGTGCGCGCCGACCCGGCGCCGGCAAGCTCGAAGACCTCGATCGCCCCGCCAAGGCCCTTGACGGGGACGAGGCCGAGGGAGCGCGCCTCGATATACCCCTCGGCGAGATGCAGCGTGTCGGCGGTGAGCCGGGTCGAGCCCGGCGCGGCCAGCTGCTCCATGCGCGCGGCCAGATGCGTCGTCTGACCGACCGCCGTGTAGTCCATGCGGAGGTCGCTCCCGATGGAACGGACGACGACTTCTCCGGAGTTCAGGCCCACGCGAATCTGCACCTCGACGCCGTGAGTCCGCCGGAGCTCCTCCGTGTACCGGCGGATCGACTCGTGCATGCGCAGCGCCGTGTAACACGCGCGCACCGCATGATCCTCGTGCGCGAGGGGCGCGCCGAAGAGGGCCATGATGCCGTCGCCCATCACCTGGTTCACCGTCCCCTCGTAGCGATGGACCGCGTCCATCATGTGCGCGAGGACGGGATCGAGGATCCCACGCGCCTCCTCGGGATCCCGGTCGGCGAGGAGCTCCATGGAGCCCTTCAGATCGGCGAACAGGACCGTGACCTGCTTGCGCTCGCCTTCGAGCGCAGCCTTCGACGTGAGGATCTTCTCGACCAGATGGCGTGGTGTGATGACGTCCGGGGCCACCGTCTGTCCGGCCGATTCCGCCGCCAGCGGGCCACCGCACTCCCCGCAAAACTTCTGGGCGGGAGGATTCGACCCACGGCACGAGGCGCACACGACGGCGAGGCGGGCCCCGCACTCCCCGCAGAACTTCTGTCCCGGGGGGCTCTCGTGCTGGCATCGCGGGCACTTCACGGCGTGCGCCCGGGCAGGGAGGTCATCCGCCGGAGTCTAGCAGGCATTGGCGCCCGCCGTTCCGCGGTGGAAGCGGAGAAGGAAATGGTGGGCTGGGACGGGATTGAACCGCCGACACCAGGATTTTCAGTCCTGTGC